>Ga0209289_100010_pt1 | contig 144285 bp, 117 predicted proteins | sample GXS110809BmetaG_FD_184121 | JGI IMG/M metagenome (GOLD analysis project Ga0209289, IMG submission 184121) | Hot spring microbial communities from Gongxiaoshe hot spring, China to study Microbial Dark Matter (Phase II) - GXS 110809B (SPAdes)... ... | reverse complement strand
TATACTCGTCGACGACATATGCCTCTTCAACAACTGGCCACCAAAGCTCCTCCTGCAATCCAAAATAACTTACCCTTATCCTAGCGTAGGCTTGTCTCGAGTTGAAGTAAAGTACGGCTATTGTAACCTCATCCTTGTCGCCTTTGCTCGTATGAAGCAGGTAAGCTTCGCGCTCACCTATTCCATCACTGAAAGGAACGAAAACTAATCGCTTGCCTCGATTGCCAACGATGACCACGGCATCATCAAGAATTAAGTGGAACCTTCTATTGGCGAGAAACTTTCGCCCGCGTTTCATCCGCTGGTCGCCCATCAGAGCCCGGGCCATGTTTGCTGCCGCCGGTCCAGTTATCACCTGAGCACCATCAAATGTGAAATCGAACGTATCCCAAGATGCTCCCGTCGTCCTTCTTACATGTACAGAGTTGGAACCCGCCTGAGCAATTGTGACGGAATCGCTCGATCCAAGGATTGAGATCGAAGCGCGCTCCGAGGGCAACACACCTGAGGCGACAACAAAGATCAGCAAGGTGACCAAGTACCTCTTCATCGCCCCTTCCTCCTTTGCTCTCGAAATAGGAGTGTGCAGTGGCCTGCGGACTAATGAAAAGGCGTCTGCCAACGGATTAGTGATCCGTTGGAACCTTTCATCCGTTGGGAGATTATTTTCCAAGGAGAGAAGATGGGTCAGGCGACGTTGGCCGAGCTTGAGAAAACCCTCGCCAGAATACGCGCGATGACCCGATGATGAAATGGCAGTACGCCTTCGATACTTGACCTCGCCGCCGCTTCGCCGTCTCTCGTTTGATCTGCTCCCAGTGTTTATCGCTCACCCCTGTCCCGCACGCTTCCTTCATCGCCTGATGAAAGCTCTTCAGCGCTCTCGCTGCCCGGCAGTTGAATCATCGGCTATCTCGATGGCATTCTTTCAGAAGCGAGAGCGGCTCACGATACGCTTCATCCTTCCGAAGAAGACCGGGGTGAGCCCAAGAGATAACTCCGCGTGGCGAGATCACGACCGTCTCGGGAATGGCGGTGACGCGATAAGCCCTCCACAAGGCTCGATCTGGAAGAGAGACGACCTCAAGAGTCGGCCGGCGATCCCTCGCCCACGATTGCGTCTCCTTGAGCGAGTCCAGGGAAACAGCCAAGACCTCATAACACTCTTGACCGATCTCGTCGGACAATTGCTCCCAGAGGGGAAATTGCTCAGCGCATACCCGACACCTCGGAGAAAAAAAGAGCAATACGAATCCCACCCGATTGTGATCTGAATACGAGATGATCTTCTTTTGACCCTCGAGGGTGACCGCTTGGAACGGAGGGACGATGTCCCCGGGCAAAGCTCTCGCGGGTCCGGACAATCCTGCGGTGAGCTGCCCGAGTTCCGTTCGCAATCGGAAGTTCTGCCGCAGCAGGACGAGCGAAAACAGGAGAGCCAGGAGAGCAGCCGATAGTACAAGCACAAAGTTGACATCCGCAGACCGAGCTTTGAGCACCCATTTTCGAAAGACAGCGCCATCCATGTCAACGCCTTAAGACTCCCTCGCATGTTGAGATCGCTGCTCTGGCGCGAAGCACCGGGTCGGCAAGAGACCGAACGGAAACCATCGTCCCATGGAAATCTCGTGCCCCCAAGAGCGAAAACGTCCGATCAAAGTGGAATACTTCTCCGTTGATCTCATAAGCGAATGAAAAATCACCTACCGTGATCACATTCCCCACCGACATTTCTCCCTGAAAGTCTTTCGCTTTGTTGATCGCTTCTACGGCTTCCTGAAGTGCCGGAAAGGCAGCGGGTTCATTCATCAAGCCATAGGCGGCCGATATGCCCAGCAAGAGCGACGCCTTGACACGATCTGGTTCCAACTTCCGAGCGAGCTGCTCCGCCTCACCGAGCAACCTCACCGCCTCCCCTTGATCTCCAGACCGGAATCGGTGGTAAGCGATTACAGCCAGAAGATAGGTCCTCAGCGAAGGCTTCATAGGCCGACGGGCATACTCGAGAGCATTCGCGAGATTTCCGGCCTCGAGCGCTGTTTCAGCCGCAAGATAGTTGAGGAAAGAAAGGATCTCCTCACGCTGCTCAGGGGCAAACTTCTCTGCGATTTTGAAGGCGTGCTCGAGGTCTCCTTTTTTGACCGCCAAATTGAGAGCGAGGAAGAGGAAGCGATTCCGCACCTTTTGGTTCGTTGCGCTTTCGGCTTTCTCCAGGAAGCTCCCCACGCTTTCTTGTTGAGGCGCAGGCGGAGAAAGGGTCTGCTGCACGGCACTCTCTAAGTGCGATCGCTCTCTCGCGGAGATTCGGGCCGCCAGCAGATCCCGCTGCAGCTCAAGTTCATCGGCAAAAGTGGAGAGGAACCGAAGGCTCTGAGGGAGGATCAGGGTGAGGAAGAGGAAGTCCCCCTGCGGGCCCCAGAGAGGCCCAGTGCCCGTATAGCGCTCCGGAGCTAAGAGCGGCGGAATAACCATCCGAAGGAACTGTACGGCCAACTGTGAATCAACAGTCCCCGACCGATACCCCGGCAGGGAAAGCGCCCGAAGACCACTCTGCGTCAGCTCCAGTGGGAGCGGCGGCAGGAAGGCATAGGCATAGAGCATGAGAAGCTCGTTCACATCCCTCGCTCCTTGCTTTGCGACATGAGCAGTCAGGTCCAGGAAGAGCGAATCGGCCCGCGATTTCTCCCTCCTCTGGAGATCGAGTAAAAAGAGCAAGCCCTCCCAGCTCAGAAAGCTCTGTCTCCTCTTTTTCACCATATAACCCGCCAAATCGGGATGGGTCTCCGCCAGCCCTCGGGCAAATTGCACATAGCTGCTGTCGCTCGCCGAGATCTTTTCAGAAGCGTCAGTCTGCCGATCAAGCCGATCGAGCAAGCTCTTGGCCAATTCCCTATCATCCTTAGCGATGAGACTAATGATCCGCCTCCGCAAGGCGTTGGCCTTATCAGTTGGCATCTTCTCTGCCTTGTCCTCGTCTTCTCGCTTAAACGTCTCATCAAAAGTCTGAAGGAGAAGTATCCTGGCGAGTTCCGGGTCCTGCTGCCCGAGGACCTCAGCGATTCGGATCATCAGCTCAAGGCGTTGGCCTTTCTCCTTAATGCCACGCACTTCATCGAGCATGAGGGAGAGCGTGGCGAGGGCCGCTTCCCGTGGACTCGAGCTCTCTTGCGGCTCACGAATCAAGTTCCCTCGATTCGAGTTCAAAACGATGAGACCGAAGATCACACCGCTTAGAAGAAAACCAAGAAAACCTTGTTGGGCGATCTTCCATAAACCCCTCTTGCACATAAAGACCCCTCCGACCAATTGCGGGTTCAGGCATCCGAACTGAAATTTATACGAGCGAATGCTCCCTTCGCAAACGGTCAAAATCGCACTGACGCATCTGCGCAATTTGACGCCGCTTGACAGGAAACCTGCCGGTCCTCATGAGAAACCATCGAGAAATGCCACAGCAGTCAACACAGTGAAAACCAACGAAGATCACTCAAACTTCGGAATGGGAAGCCAGCAGTCCGTGACCACACAATCCCCCCACCTTATCACCCCAAACCGGCCTGTATTAGGATAGTAGCAGTTGCATTGGGGCGCTGCCTCCTCCTCCTGAGCTTCCGTAGGAAGGGACGACCAAAGTCCCACAACAGCCAGCATCGCGATCAAAAGAAGCCACGAGACTAACCGCTTCATCTTCCCTACCTCCTTGTCGGTTTCTGGTTCCCCTCCAGGAACCGGTGGCAATTATATTGAGTTCGACCTTTCATGTCATTGATCGAGATCAAGGCCGTTCTTGATGTAGATCAAGACTGTAAGAGCCAGAAAGCAACCGGCGGACAGCAGAAGGGAGGGACGAGCATACTGCCTCTGGCTTTTTGCTTGTTGCTTTCTGCTTATTGCCCTCTGGTTAGAATTCAGGTCCATGCCGAAGCCGTTGAGGATCAGTGAGAATCAGCCAGCCTTTCTGTCGGCGAATGATACCTTCCTGCTCCATCTGCTTCAGGATTCAGCTCAAGTGTTCTGGCGTGACGGCGATCACTTGGGCCAGCTCCCACTGCTTGAGCGGCAGCTGCAGTCGGATCGGCTTCCGCGGCTCGACTCCTTCTGTCGAGGAGATCCACTCCCAGAGGAATTGCTCCAGCCGCTCTCGGCCTGAAAGGAGTCCCAGCGCGGCATGGTGCACAGCTTGCTCATACGCTTCCCGGCTGACCATCTGAATGAGAGACCGCAAGAAGTCATCCGTCAGTTCGACCCGATGGAGGAATTCCTCCACGCGTATTCGGCCTACGTGGCAGCGAGTGAGCGTCACGGCCGTCGCTGGAGCCGGAAGCTGCAAAAGGGCGGCGGTAGCACCCAGAATCCAGCCCGGACGGTACAGACCCATGATCATCTCCCGACCATCCTCGTGCACCCGGATGAGCTTGATGATCCCCCGTTCGATCCAGTACAAGTCCTCCATGTGACTGCCTTGGTGGAATAATTCGGTCCCTGCTGGATACACCTGCGGCGGAGCCAGGCTATCAAAGGTCCGCCAACCCTTGAGGCCTGTCTTTCCAAACAATCTGCTCGTCATAGTCAACCGGCCCGTTTGCGGACTCCAACCAGACGGATCGAGGGCAACGTGCTCCCTTTGGCGTCTGCGTTCCTTCTGTTGGTATGACCTCTTGCTCATCGCTTCCTCTCTTCGTCCAAATCGGTTCTGGTAAGCCCGAACGGGTAAGCCCAAGGCTGTTCGGATAAGACTGAACCTCTTCGCTCCACCTTCTCTATTTCGCCAGAAGCCTTTTTCTTGCGTGAGAAAGTGGAAACTCTTGCCGTAAATTTCCCTCAATAAGGGGTCGCCATCCCTTTAGGCTCTCTAAGTTGAGGAATATCTCTCCCCGTCGCGCAAGCTGTTTGTTGTATTGCCGCCGGTCTCTCTGATTTCTCTTTGCCTATGCCTTTTCCTTCATCATCACAGCGGTGCGCTGGATTGGGGAGAGGGGAAGGCGTCTCTTCCCGATAGCCAAGGAAATCCCTGACTACCACCACTGTTCCGAGTCTGCACCTCAGGTGGCGGCTCGCCTTCCCTTGGCCAATTCGCGCGCGAGGGCGTATAATGAATACTTCCGAGCGAGCTTCGGAAGGAACGAACATGTCGGTGGAAGACGCATTGCGGGAGGCGAGGATTCACGAATTGCCCTTGTCCCCAGCAACCTGCGTGGCCATGGGGACGCGCGTGGGCGAGGTGCTGGAATTGATGAAGCGGAAGCGCGCGCATTGCGTCCTCGTGTGCGAGGGGGAACGCTTGCGCGGCATCTTCACCGAGCGGGACGTCGTGATGAAGGTCCTCGGCTTGCCGGTGGACTGGGAGGCACCGATCGAATCGTTCATGACCTCGTCGCCCGTGACGCTTCGCCCCGAGGATCGCATTTGGGAGGCCATGCGGCTGATGGATGAAGGGGGGTACCGGCACATCCCGCTCGTCGTCGAAGGCGAGCGCGTCGTGGGCGTGGTCTCGGTTCAGGACATCGTTGACTTTCTGGCTGAGCATTTTCCGACGGAGGTGTTCAACCTCCCGCCTCGCTCGGACCAAGTCTTCGCGGCTCCGGATGGAGCCTGAGTCACGTTGGAGGAAAGCATGGGGGAGAAGACAAGCGCGTTCACGACCGTTGGACCGGAAGTGCGACACCAGATCGTCGAGCTGGAGACGGTCACCGTTCGTTTCGCCGGGGATTCCGGCGATGGGATTCAACTGACTGGGACGCTCTTCACGAACACGACGGCCCTGGTCGGGAATGACCTGGGGACATTCCCTGATTATCCGGCGGAGATTCGCGCGCCGGCGGGGACGCTGCCTGGTGTGAGCGCTTATCAAATCTGCTTCAGCAGCCAGGACGTTCGGACTCCGGGGGATCAACCCGACGTCTTGGTCGCCTTCAACCCGGCGGCGCTGAAGGTCCATTTGCCGGACTTGCCGGAAGGGGGGATGATCCTCGTCAACGTGGATGCCTTCACCGAATACAATCTGAAGAAGGCGGGGTACACGAGCAATCCGCTCGAGGACGGCTCGTTGGCGAAGTATCGCGTCTACAAGATCCCGATGACGACGGCGACGCTGAGCGCTCTGCGCCAGATCGATCTTCCGAGCAAGGACAAGGAGCGATGCAAGAACTTCTGGGCGCTTGGATTGGTCTATTGGCTCTTCGATCGCCCGTTAGAGCCGACGTTGCGATGGATCGAGCAGCGATTCCGGAAGAATCCGACGATCGCGCAGGCCAACGCGACGGCGTTGCGGGCCGGATACGCCTATGGGGATGCGGCCGAGATCTTCACCGTGCATTACCGGGTGCGACGGGCGCAGATCGCTCCGGGCGTCTATCGCAAGATCACGGGCAATGAAGCGCTGGCGCTCGGGTTGATCACAGCCTCGCAGTTGGCGGGGCGCCCGCTCTTTTACGCGAGCTATCCGATCACGCCGGCCAGCGACATCCTGCACGAGTTGGCCCTTCACAAGAATTTTGGGGTGCGCACGTTTCAGGCCGAGGACGAGATCGCCGCGATGTGCGCGGCGATCGGGGCGGCCTTCGCGGGATACCTCGGGGCGACGGGCACAAGCGGTCCGGGCATGTGCTTGAAGTCGGAGGCGATCAATCTCGCCGTGATGGTGGAGCTGCCGGTTGTGATCTGCGACATTCAACGGGCCGGACCGAGCACGGGCATGCCCACGAAGACCGAACAGGGCGATCTCCTGCAAGCCCTTTTCGGGCGCAATAGCGAAAGCCCCGTCGCGGTCGTCGCTCCGGCGACGCCCGCCGATTGCTTCTCCATGGCCATCGAAGCCTTTCGGATCGCCACCAAGTATATGACGCCGGTGATCCTGCTCTCGGACGGCTACCTCGCCAATGGGGCGGAACCTTGGCGGCTCCCCTCAGTCGAGGAGCTGCCGAAGATCGAGCTTCGATTCCGAACCGATCCGAATGACTTCTATCCGTACCTCCGGGACCCGGAGACGCTGGCGCGGCCGTGGGCGATTCCGGGCACGCCGGGACTCGAACACCGCATCGGGGGATTGGAGAAGCAGCACATCACGGGGAACGTGAGTTACGATCCGCAGAATCACGAGTTGATGGTGAAACTGCGTGCCGAGAAGATCGCTCGCATCGCGGAGGATATTCCTTTGCTGGACGTCTTCGGCGAGCCGGAGGGCAAAGTGCTCGTCGTCGGGTGGGGGAGCACGTATGGCGCGATCACCTCGGCTGTGGAACACTGGCAGAAGAAAGGGGCTTCGGTCTCCAGCATTCACCTTCGGTACCTGAATCCCTTCCCGCGCAACTTGGGGGAGATCCTTCATCGGTTCGAGAAGATTTTGGTCCCGGAGCTGAATCTGGGACAACTGGCGCTGCTTCTGCGCGGTCGCTACTTGGTGGACGCGATTCCGTTCTCAAAGGTGCAGGGGCGGCCGTTTAAGATCAGCGAGATCATTGATCGCATTGGAGAACTGCTATGACACTAGGGGGAAACGGGCAGGGGACGGTTGTGAAACTGACCAAGAGGGACTTCGTCTCGGATCAGGAAGTCCGATGGTGTCCGGGATGCGGAGATTACGCCATCCTGGCGCAGATGCAGAAGGTCTTGCCGGAGCTGGGCATTCCGCGCGAGAAGTTCGTCTTCGTCTCCGGCATCGGCTGCAGCAGCCGCTTTCCCTATTACATGAACACCTACGGCTTCCACGGCATTCATGGGCGCGCGCCGGCCATCGCGACTGGGATCAAGGTCTGCAATCCCGACCTCTCGGTATGGGTCGTCACCGGCGATGGGGATGGATTGAGCATCGGTGGGAATCATCTCCTGCATGCCATGCGCCGGAACGTGGACATCAAGATCGTCCTCTTCAACAATCGCATCTACGGGTTGACGAAGGGGCAATATTCCCCCACGTCGGAGTTCGGGAAGAAGACGAAGTCCTCGCCGATGGGCACGGTCGAGATGCCGGTGAACCCGATTTGTCTGGCGCTGGCGGCTGAGGCGACCTTCGTCGCGCGTTCAGTGGACCGGCATACGGATCATCTCGCCTATGTTCTGGAGCGAGCGGCGCGACATAAGGGCGTCGCTTTCGTCGAGGTCTTTCAAAACTGCAACATCTTCAACGACGGCGCGTTCGAGCCCTTCGCCGATCGGTCGGTGAAGGACGATCGGATGGTCGTGCTGGAGCATGGAAAGCCGCTCATCTTCGGGAAGAATCGCGATAAGGGGATTCGCTTGAACGGCACGACATTGGAGGTCGTCACGCTCGGCGATGGGATCACGGAATCGGACCTCCTGGTGCATGATGAGAAGCGACCGGATCCGGCCATCGCGTTCCTGCTCGCTCGCATGGATTATCCCGAGTATCCGGTTCCCGTGGGCGTTTTCCGCGCCGTCGAGAAGCCGACCTACGACGAACTGGTCAATGCGCAGATCGAGGCGGCCATTGCCGAGCGGGGGCAGGGAGATTTGGAGAAACTCCTCCGGAGCGGCGACATCTGGGTGATCGAGTGAGGGGGGATCGCGATGATCTGTCCGAGCTGCGGTCATGACAATCTGCCGGGCGCGGAGGTGTGTGCACATTGTCTTCACGATCTCATGGGGCTCGATCTGCCGCAGCCGAAGGAAGGGTTGCAACGGCACCTGATGGAGGATCCCGTTCGCGCGCTCCCATTGCGGCCACCCGTGACGATCTCCTCCGAGGATCCGGTCGGCCAAGCTCTCCAGCTGATGCGCCAGCACCGTATTGGGAGCGTGCTGGTCGTTGAGGGGGGGAAGCTCGTCGGGATCTTCACCGAACGGGGGGCGCTCTTACAATTGGTCGGCGCTTCGGTGGACGTGAACGCGCTGCGCATGCGCGAGGTCATGACGCCTCAGCCCGTCGTCTTGCACGAGGACGATACGCTCGCCTTCGCCCTGCATCAGATGTCCATCGGCGGGTTTCGTCGGCTGCCGGTCGTTCGGTCCGATGGTACTCCGGTGGGCGTTGTCTCGATCAAGGATATTCTGCGCTACATCTTCACCCTGTGTCGGACGTGAGTCGGAAGTGGCGGCGGGTCTGTTTTGAAAATCTCGGCTATTTGGAAGGCCGTGCGGAGGCCGGAGTCGAAGCTCACCGGCGAGATCGAAGGGAGCGCGCTCCGGTTAACGTCTGGCGTGGAGGGGGTCATGGATGAGATCAAAATCATGGCGGAGATTCAACCCGATCCCTCGAAATGTCGGTTCACGGTAGATCGCCCGGTGTACGAAGGGGCGGTCTATTTCCGGAGTCGCGAGGAGGCGAAAGGGTCACCCCTGGCGGAAGCCATCTTCGCCGTCAGCGATCAGATCTCGGCCGTCCTCATCTCGGGGAACGTCGTCACCGTCACCAAGGAAGACTTCGAAGATTGGGTGCCGGTGGCCAAGCAAATCGGCGCGGCGATTCGTCAAGTCATTCGCTCGGGCGTCCCGCCGGTCTCTGAAGAAGTGCGTGCGCGTCGCAAGTCGAGCGAGGAGATTCGTCGGAAGGTCCAAGAGCTGTTGGACACGTACATCAATCCGGCGGTCGCCATGCACGGTGGGTTCGTCGAGCTGATTGACGTCATCGACAACGACGTCTTCCTGCGCATGGGCGGTGGATGTCAGGGATGTGGTGCGGCCAACATCACGCTGAAGATGGGGATCGAGGAGATCATCCGCGAGCACATCCCGGAGGTCGGGAATATCTTCGACACGACGGATCACGCGGCCGGGCGAAATCCGTACTACTCGCCCTACGGATGGTGAAGCGTGTTCGGGGTCGTCTCATCTGAAGATCGTCCCAGAGACGAGACGATCTCCCAAAGCGCGCTGCGGCCGAGTCGCAGTGGGCGTATTGGCGTTTCGTTAGGGATCCTCGTCTTTGGGGTCCTGACCGCGTGCCGCTCGCTGGCGCCCCGCGCCGAAGAGCATTACGCGCGCGCCGAACGGTTGCTCAACGAGCGACAGTACGAATTAGCAGCTGCTGAGCTGCGGCGCGCCATCGAGCTGAAGCCGGATTTCCCGGAAGCACATTATCGGCTCGCGCAGATCCTCTTTTATGCCTTCGGGGATGTGAAAGGCGCGATCGCGGAGTTCCAAACGGCCATTGCGAAGGGGTATCCGCATCCGGCCATCCATTATGAGCTGGCGAAGATCTTTCTCGACGCCGAGCTCTTCGAGGATGCGATCGCTCAATGTGGCGAGGCCATCCGAAAGGGATACGAGACGCCGGCCGTCTACCTAGAGCTTGGGCGCGCGTATCTGGCGAAGGGGGAATGGGAGCGCGCCGAACAGGAGTTGCGACGAGCTATTGAGCTGAGTGCACCGGTCGAATTCCCCATGGCGCATTACTACCTGGGCGAAGTCTACGAGCGGCAGCAGAAGTTGGCGCAGGCGATCGCCGAGTTCGAGACCTACGTGCAGATCGCCAGCGCTCATGCCGAGATGCTCGCCGAAGAAGCGCGCGAGGGGTTAGCGCCGGGCGCTGAGAGCTTCTCCCTTCCATCCGAGCTGCCGAGTGTAGAGGCCGTTCAGCAACGAATCGCCAGCTTGAAGGCGCGCGCGGCGCTCCGGCCGTGAGGCGGATCACTGGCCGAAGCGGGAGCGAACGCGGCGCAGCCATCGCCCGGTGCGAATCACACAATCGGCTAGTTGAAACGGGAGGCGCGGCCATCCATTGAATTCCCCCCTCACAGTCACCGTCGCTTCGATGGGGTTCGGCCACTTGCGGATCAGCTCGCGAACGAGCTCGTGTGGGGATCGCAACACCATCTCCAGTGGCCGGCGAGGACGATAAGGCCTTCCCCACTCGCGGTGGATGGTCTGGAGCATCCACCGGGGGGGCTGAGTGAGCACGATCGGGGAACTTTCGATCTGCGCGCCGAGCAGGTGCTGAGCGAGCGCCAGAGCGAATTTCACCCATTCCGATCGTCGGCGATCTCCGCTCAGGAAATACTCCCAATCAAAGTCCGAAGGGAGCGCTTCCAGCGCCGCGGCGACGTCGCAGAGCCAGAGCGGACGCCGCGCGCCATGTCGCAGCAGGTGGAGCGCCAGTAAGCGGAGGTGATCTTCCGACCCGAAGACGCGGACCGTCGTTTCCCCGAGCCGAATGCATCGGGAGCGCGCGTACAGCTGTTCCGGCGTTCGGTCATCCAGTTCGGCGAATCCCACATGCAGGTCCACAGGGCAGGGGGGGAACCGAGGATCGCGAAGAAGGGCGAAAGCTTTCTCCGCGTGCTCGATCGGGACGTAGAGATCGACATCGCCATACGGTCGCAAGTTCGGCTCCGCATATGATCGCGCGGCCGCCCAGCCTTTTCCGAGGATCGGCTCGATTCCGGCCGCAGCGAAGAAGGCGGACGCGCGGGCGAGCCATTGTTCTTGCCGGAGGGCGTGAAGGATGCATGCGCGAGCAGCCTGGTGAAATCGAAAGGCCCAGCGCTTGCCCTCTTCGCAGGATGCGCGAAGCCGTCGCCCGATGAGGCCGGCGACGCCAGCGTCAAGCAAAAGCGAGCCGACATCATCCAGCTCCTCTGGCCGAAGGTCCCACGGCGGTGGCGTTGCGCGCCAGCATCCGGTCAGCGCGCGCGCGATCAGGACGCCGCGTCGTCGCTCCCGCTCCTTCACCTCGAACATAGAGGAGGCGAAATGCTCATTCCGCGCGCGCGATCGCGAAGACGATCAAGGGGCAGAGGCACCTCCTCTGGCCGTTCGATGAGCACGCGCGGCGCTTTTGCCCAAGGGGTCATAACTCCTCCCAGGGGATGCATTCCAGGATCGCTCGAGCCGTTGGTTCGGCCTCACCCCGCTTTCCTTTGAGAGCGATCGCCTGGGAGACGACGCGGGAGAGCGCGGCGAGAGCCAGAGCCGGATGGCGCCGCGCGGAAATCGTGTGAGCCAGAAGCTCCAGTAGTGCCTCGCCGGGGGAGAGGTGGCGCGGCCGCCATCGGCCCGCCGGATCGTAGGCGGTGATCACGATGAGGCCCACGGGCAGCGGCGCCGTCCCCACCGCGCCGCCGAGCCGTTCAATCGAAGTCGGCAGTTCCCCTTCGTCTTCTCGGCGTAAGAGGAGTGGCGTAGGGAAAGGATGGACGCGCCCTTGCCGGTCGAACACGGCATATTCGTCCGAGTAGTATGTCGCTCCGTGACGGACGAGGGCGCGAACGAGCAGAGTCTTTCCACTGTGACTGCGCCCCGGCAGAACGAGCGCGTGCCCGCGCCAGCCGACGACTCCGGCATGAACGAAGACACGATCGTGCGCGCGCTCGGCGATGTAAAGCTGGAGATCGAGAACGAGATTGGAGAGAAGCAGCTCCAGCTCGACCGTCTGCAGCATCTGCCGCGCGTCGGCATAAAGGACGTAGGCCGAATCGTCCGTGGACGCGCCGCGATAAACGGCGTAGAGGCGCTCGACGCGCGAAGATTCTAGAGGCTCCCAACCGGGCGGAAGGTGCGCGAGGATTCGCGCCAGCACATCCGGATGATCCGTCCGTATGCCGATGCGCACCCCATAAGCGCGGAATGCGAAATCGCATATCCGAGAAGAATCCTTCAAGAGCGAGGGCACCCCTCGCCGACGGTTCGATCTCAGCATGGCCTGACGGCTCATTCGATGCGCTGGACGCGCGAGTATAGCAACTGGGTGGAGCGCTCGGCAAGGTCTTTCCGCTTCGACCTATGGTACAATCCCTCCCGGTGTGGTGAGCCTTTCGCAAGGAGGGAGGGAATGCGGCGATTCAGCTATGCGGTCGTCATCTGTTTGCTTGTGATCGGTCCGATGAGGTTTTCGTCTTTGGCCATGGCGGAGCCCTATGGGCGGGTGAATCCGATCGTGCAACAGATCGTGGCGGCGATCTCCGAGGAACGGATCGCTGAGAATTTGAAGAAGCTCGAAAGCTTCCAGACTCGGCATACGCTCTCAGATCCCACGCATCCGACGCGAGGCATTGGGGCGGCGCGGACGTGGATCTTCGAACAATTTCGGAGCTACAGCCCTCGCCTTCAGGTGAGCTTCGATACCTATTTTGTGAGGAAGCAGGGCCAGCGCCTCGTGCGCGACGTCGAGCTGCGCAACGTTGTCGCCGTCTTACCGGGGACGCGTCAACCCGAGCGGCGCATCCTCATCTGCGCGCATTATGATTCTCTGGCGATCGTGCGTGGGCCGGATGGTCAGGTGGATTGGACGCAGACGGATGTCTTCGCGCCTGGGGTGACGGACAACGGGAGTGGGACGGCGGCCGTACTGGAGTTGGCTCGCGTGCTCAGCCAGTACGAGTTCGAGAAGACGCTCGTCTTCGTCGCCTTCGCCGGAGAGGAGCAGGGGTTGGTCGGCAGCACGCTCTACGCGCAGAAGGCGCGGCGCGAGGGGCAGATCATCGAGGCCGTGCTCAATAACGACATCATCGGCAGCGACATCGCCGGCGATGGCGCTTCGGCCAATCGCGTCGTCTGGGTCTTCTCGGAGGATCCGGCGGATTCCTCCTCGCGGCAACTGGCGCGGTACGTCAAGCGCATCGGCGAGTTGTACGTTCCCGCCATGCGCGTGGAGATGATCTTCCGGCACGACCGGTTCGGGCGCGGAGGGGACCATACTCCCTTCAATCACGAGGGATATGCCGCCGTGCGGTTGACGACGCCCAACGAGAATTTCGCTCACCAACATTCGGCGACCGATACGTTCGCCAATGCGTCGCCGGCGTACACGACGCTCGTGACGCGAATCAATGCCGCGGTGGCGGCTACGCTCGCTCTGGCGCCGAAGCCGCCTGTGGTGACGACCGAGCGCGGCTTGCCGCTACTGGGGCGCGGACGTTCAGGCTATGCCGCACATCTCCGATGGCGGAACGAGGATCCGGAGCCAGACCTGGCCGGATACGTCATCGTCATGCGGGCGACGACGGCCCCGGATTGGGAACGGGAGATCTTCGTGGGGTCGGTGAACGAGTACGTACTCGAAGGCGTCTCCATTGATGCCGTGACCTTCGGCGTGAAAGCTGTGGACAAGGACGGGAACGAGAGCTTAGTCTCCGCTTATGTGAATCCTCCTCGTCCGCGGGCGACGTTCGAGCTGTACGATCCGGGCGAACGCCGGCAGTGATTGACGCGGCGGGGGCGACGCCTTAAAATAGCCAGCGATGAATGGAAAGCCGCCAGTAGCTCGGGAGCAAGTGCTCGCTCCGCTGATCCTGATTCTTCTGGGCGCGGTGATCGTCGGAGGGATCGGGTATTTGGGACGATCGGCTCGGCGATCGGCGATGGAGGCGACGCGTCCGGCATCGGTGCCGCCACGACGTGCGGAAGCGCCGCGCTCGACCCCGCGTTCGGTAGCCGAGCGCCCATCGTCCGAGATCGTGTTGGATATTGCCGAAGCGCCTTTCAAAGGGGCCAAGGACGCGCGCCTGGTGATTGTGGAATTCTCGGACTATCAATGTCCGTTCTGCGCGCGGCACGTTCGGGAGACGATGCCGCAGATCGAGCGCACTTACGTGCAGACGGGAAAGGTGAAGTACGTCTTCCGGGATTTCCCGCTTGAGGCAATTCACCCCCAAGCCTTTCGAGCGGCGGAGGCGGCTCGATGTGCGGGAGATCAGGGGAAGTTTTGGGAGATGCATGATCGCCTCTTCGCCCATCCGAACGCGCTTGAGGAGAAGGACCTCATCGCGCATGCGGAGGCCCTTGGCCTCGATGCGAAGCGATTTCGGCAGTGTCTGGAGAGACGGCGATTCGCCGAGCGCGTGCGGCGCGATCTCTGGGAGGGGCAGCGGGCGGGCGTGCGCGGCACGCCCTCGTTCTTGGTGGGCTTCGCCGAGTCCAGGGGAAAGGTCCGCGTCGTGCGCGTGTTGCGCGGGGCTCAACCCTATGAGGCCTTTCGGGAGACGATCGAGGAGCTTTTGCGCGAGGGGGGATCGTCGTGAGACCAGTGGATGAGGAGCGAGAGCACCAACGCCTCTACGTGGCGTTGACGCGTCGCGCCACGCTCTTTGGCGCGCTCGCCCTCATCGCGCTCATCATCAGCGCGGTGAATTTCCTAGCGCTCATCCATGCCTTCTGGCAACCAATGGGCGTCTTCAACATGCCGCTCTACCTACTCTTCGCCGTCGTCGCACTCTGGGCAGCTGTGAATTTCTTGCGCACGCGGCGTCGCGCCTTGGAGTATCGGGATCATCCCGAGCGATTTCTCGACGAGTGAGCCGGGTCGTCCGGCAGTAGGGGCCTCCGACCTGGCGTTGTCGGGGAAGCAGAGGCGATGATACACTCATAACGTCATGCTGCGATCCACGGTGACCATCATTGGCGGGGGACTGGCCGGAAGTGAAGCCGCATGGCAGTTGGCCGAGCGGGGGATTCCGGTTCGTCTCTATGAGATGCGCCCGCACCGCATGACACCGGCGCATCGGACGGATCGACTTGGGGAATTAGTTTGCAGCAATTCGCTGAAGTCGGATGAGCCGGGGACGGCGCCATATCTCTTGAAGGAGGAGCTGCGGCGGGCGGGATCGCTACTGATTCGTCTGGCGGCGGCATGTCGCGTCCCTGGTGGCGCTGCCCTCGCGGTGGATCGTGAGCTGTTCGCCGAGCAGATCACACGCGCCATCGCGGCGCATCCGCGCATCACCCTCATTCGGGAGGAGGTCACGCGCATCCCCTCCGATGGGATCGTCGTCATCGCGACGGGACCGCTCACTTCGGAGGCGCTCTCGGAAGAGATTCGTCGGCTGACGGGTCGCGAGCATCTCTACTTCTACGATGCCATCAGCCCGATCGTGGATGCGGAGACGATCAATTATGACGTCGTCTTTCGTGCGTCCCGATACGGAAAAGGGGGCGACGACTATCTGAACTGCCCATTGACCAGGGAGGAGTACGACCGGTTCTACGAAGCCTTGATGCGAGCGGAGAAGGTGGCGCTGCATGACTTCGATCGCGCGTGCTACTTCGAGGGGTGTCTGCCGATCGAGGAGTTGGCGCGGCGCGGGCGCGAGACGTTACTCTATGGGCCGATGAAGCCGGTCGGACTCGTGGACCCGCGCACAGGGCGGCAGCCTTATGCGGTCGTGCAATTGCGCCAGGAGAATCTCTTGGCGGACAGTTACAACCTGGTTGGCTTTCAGACGCAGCTCAAGTGGGGGGAGCAAAAGCGCGTCTTTCGGCTCATCCCCGGGTTGGAACGAGCGGAATTCATCCGCTACGGGATGGTGCATCGCAACACGTACATCAATAGCCCGGCCTGCCTGACGGAGACGCTGCAGCTTCGTTCCGATCCCCGCATCTTCTTCGCCGGTCAGATCTGCGGGGTAGAGGGATACGTGGAGTGCATCGCGACCGGCCTGATGGTCGCGCTCTTTGTGAGCGATTGGCTGGCCGGACGCGAGCCTGTCCCCCCTCCGCGCACGACGGCGTTTGGGAGCCTCTTGCACTATGTCGCGCACAGCGATCCGGAGAATTTCCAACCGGGGAACATCACCTTCGCGCTCTTGCCGCCGCTTGAGGAAGAGCGGGAGCGAAGGCTCCCCAAAGTCGAACGCCATCGGCGGCAAATCGAACGCGCGCTTCGCGATTTCGAGCTGTGGATGGCCCCTCGGCGCGTGTGCGCGGAATCCCAACTCTTGGCATCCGAGTCGAGATGAGGCACTTCGGACGTGCGCTCGGAGTCGGTCTCGCGCTCATGGGGATCATCCTCTGTTTGAAAATCGCGTCCGCGCGCGCCTCTGAGGTGACGCAGGCGCGACGCGTGCGACCAGGGCAGCGCCCTGTGCCGCCCGATTCGGAGAAGCCCCCTGTACCTGTGCTGCAAGAGCCCGCTTCCCCGGAGATCATCTCGTTGCATTCGGATTTGGTGCTCGTCACGGTAAACGTCCTCGGACCGCGTGGGGAGTGGATCACGGGATTGGGGCCGGAAGACTTCGAGCTCTTGGAAGACGGCGTTCCGCAGCAGATCGCGTTCTTCAGTGGAGAAGCGGCCCTACCCCTTCGTTTGGTCGTGCTCTTTGATACGAGCTTGAGCGTCAAGAATCGGCTCGAGTTCGAGAAGCAGGCTGTCGCGCGCTTCTTCCGTTCCGTCATGCGCCCGCGCGATCTGGCGGCGCTCATCTCTGTGAGCACGGAACCCATCTTGCGGCAGAGCTTCACCGAGGACATCGCGCAACTTGTGAACGCCGTCCGAGGCCTTAAAGCCGAAGGCGCGACCGCCCTCTATGATGCCCTCGTGATGGCAGCGGAATATGTGGCGCCGATCGAAGGACGACGCGCCATTGTTATTCTCTCCGACGGTCGGGATACGGTCAGTCGTGCGACGCTCGGCCAGGCGCTTCGCCGCGTGCAAGAGGTGGGCGCGACCGTCTACGCCATCAACGTGGAGGAGCCGCTCTCGGCGAACGTTCGGGAATTGATTGGAGAGACGGCCCTGGAATTGATCGCGCGACAGACGGGCGGTGAGGTCTTCTCGCCGACTCAACTGGAGGAGCTGGATCCGATCTTCGCCCGACTCGTCGAGCAATTGCGGACGCAGTATGTCTTGGGCTTTTACAGCACGAACGAAGCGCGCGACGGCGCGTTTCGCCGACTGACCGTGCGCGTCAAGCGCCAGGGAGTGATCGCCCGTGCGCGCGAAGGCTATTATGCGCCGCGGCGGTGAGCAGCGAAGATCGTCGTGGGGATCCCTCGAAGGAGGGGAACCATGCAAGAGTACATAGATGCCTTTCTCGACCATCTCAAGTACGAGCGGAATGTCTCCGAACACACGCTGCGCAACTATCGCATCGACCTCCTGCAGTTCTACGATCATCTGGCGCCGGCCGATGAACAGGGGAATCGCCGCCCGGTGAACGTGCGCCAGATCGATCATATCACCATTCGGGAATTCCTCGCCTCGCTTCACGCGAAGCAGAAGAAGAAGAGCTCGATCGCCCGAAAGCTGGCGACGTTGCGGAGCTTCTTCAAGTACTTGTGCCGCGAGCAGGTCTTGGAGATGAATCCGGCGAGCCTCGTGGCTACGCCCCGGCTGGAGCGGAAGCTGCCGAGGTTCCTCTCGGTCGAAGAGGTCTTTCGGTTCTTGGAACTTCCCGATCCGGACACGGTGCTCGGCAAGCGAGACCGGGCCATTTTGGAGCTGCTCTATGCGACGGGCATGCGCGTGAGCGAGTTGGTCAATTTGAATCTCGACGATGTGGATTTCAAGAACCGCTCGATCCGCGTGCGCGGCAAGGGGCGGCGGGAGCGCATCGTGCCGTTCGGGCGGAAGGCGTTGGAAGCGTTGGAGGGGTATTTGGGCGTTCGGGGGCAGCTTCTGTTGCAGGCTCCGGAAGAGGAGCGCGATCCCCAGGCGCTCTTTCTGAATTACCAGGGGACACGCATTACAACGCGCAGCGTCGGGCGGATCATCGCGCGGTATGCGAAGATGTGCGCCGACATCCCGCCCCGGATCAGTCCGCACAGCTTGCGTCATTCCTGCGCCACGCACTTGTTGAACGCAGGGGCCGATTTGCGGGCGATCCAGGAGCTGCTCGGTCATGCCCGATTGACGACCACACAGATCTACACGCACGTCTCGGCGGAGAAGCTGATCGAGGTGTACGACAAGGCGCATCCGAAAGCGCGCTGAGAGCCATCCACAAACGGGGGAGCGGTGTCGGCTATGGCGATCGCGATTCGGGATTTGGAGAGCATCGCGGAATTACAGGCCGTCGAACAATTGCAACGGGACGTGTGGGGCTTCGCCGATCTGGACGTCGTGCCCAGCTCGCATCTGCGGGCGGCGCAGAAAGTCGGCGGCATTCTCATTGGCGCCTTCGACGGCGAGCGGTTGATCGGTTTCGTCTATGGGTTCCTGGGTCTTGAGCACGGGCAGCTCACCATGCATTCGCACATGTTGGCTGTCCGACCCGAGTATCAGGGGCAAAATATCGGCTTCCTCCTCAAGCGGGCCCAACGGGAACGCGCGTTGGAACGCGGGATTCGATGGATCACCTGGACGTTCGATCCGCTCCAAGCGCGCAATGCCTATTTCAATTTCGCCAAGCTCGGTGTCTACGCCGATCGGTATGAGGTGAATTTCTACGGGGAGGCGAGTTCGAGTTTCCTCCACCAGGGATTGGGGACGGATCGGCTGTGGGTCAGTTGGCCGATTGCGAGTGCGCGCGTCGCCGAGCGCCTGCGGCGCGTCGAGGGTGGCGTGCGCGAAACGGCATCGCCGACATGGCGTCAATGGCCGATCGCGAACCCGCGCTCGGCGACCTCCGCGTTCCCTGCCGAGCGAGATCTCGACGCCCTGGTCCAAGGCGAGCCGTTTCTGGTGGAGATCCCGCTGGACATCAACGCGCTGAAGTCGCGGAATCTGGAGGCCGCGCGCCGCTGGAGAGAGAGCGTTCAGCGCGCGTTCCTGCGGGCGTTCGAGGCCGGGTACATCGCCGAGGAATTCTTCCGCGTCGAGGGGGAAGGGCGAGGCTTCTATTTCCTCACGCGCACCGACCCTTCCACGTGGTCATGAGGGCTCCATGTGGATCGTGACCTGACAGGGGCCGAAGGCGTCACGAAGGCGCTCCTCGATCTGCTCGGTGATCTCATGAGCCGTCCGCACGTCCTCCGGTTTGAGGACGAGCACCAGGTCCAGGAAGATGCGTTCCCCATCGCTTCGTGAGCGGATGTCGCGAACCTGCTCGACGCCGGGCACGCTTCGGACGATCGCCTCGATGCGCTCGGGGGAGACCGGGGCGGCGTCGATGAGGATGGGGACCGTGCGGACGAAGATCTGCCACCCGCTCATCGCGATCGCGACCGAGATAGCGATGGCCAGGAGCGGGTCCAGAATTGGGAGCCTCCACCGAATGAACACGAGGCCGACCAGCAACGCTCCGGTCACCAGGATGTCGCTCCGTGTATGCAGGGCGTCAGCCAGAAGGAACGGACTTCCGAGCGCGCGTCCCTTTCGGCGCTCATAGATGAAGACGGCGGCGTTGATGAAGATCGTCCCAATCAGGATCGCAAGGGTCAGGGGGTCGACATGGACGCGAATCCGCGAGGGATCTTGCAAGCGCTCTATCGCGCGGCTGATGATCTCGACGCACGTGATCAGGAGCACGCCGCCGAGGGTGAAAGCGGCCAGGGATTCGATCTTCCGATGCCCATAAGGGTGGCCAGCGTCGGGGGTGGCCGTCGCATAGCGGATGACAAGTAAGCCCACGATGTTGTTCATCGCATCCACGGAGGAATGCACCGCATCACTCAGGATGCTGAGCGAGTGCGCGCGCCAGCCGATCAGGAGTTTCCCGAAAACGACCAGCACGTTCACGACGAAGATCCGGCGAAGAGTGCGTTGGACTTCTTCCCGATAGCCCGGTATGGGGAAAAGCGGTTTCCGCAGCGTGCGCCCCTGCCACTCCGGCTTTTGCCTCTCAGTTCGCACTTTTTCGAGTATAGGCGATGGGGGGGGAAGATTCAAAGCGCGAGGGCTCTTCGAGTGGCGCCGCTTGACGGCGCGAAACCGAGGATGGCAGTATTGTGTGGCGTTGGAGGTATGATGCGGGAGATTGTCTATTGGTATGACTCCGTCACCTCCACCAACGATGTGGCGCGCGAGCTGGCCGAAGCCGGAGCCGAGGAAGGGACGACGGTCGTGGCTGCTGAGCAGACGGCGGGACGCGGGCGATACGCGCGGCGTTGGCATTCTCCGAAAGGGGAAGGGCTTTATCATTCGATCATCTTACGTCCTTCGGCTCCCCCCTCGCGCGCACCGCTGCTGGGACTCATCGCCGCCGTCGCGCTCGCCGAGACGCTGCGCGAGGACTATGGGGTCGTGGCCGACATCAAGTGGCCGAACGATGTGATGATCGGTGGGCGAAAGGTCGCGGGGATTCTCATGGAGTTGGAGACTGAGGACGATCGCGTGAAGTATGTCGTTCTCGGCGTCGGGGTCAACATCAATCAAGCGAGCTTTCCCGAAGAGATCGCCGATGTGGCGACCTCGCTGCGTCGGGAGACGGGCATGATCTATGATGTGGAGCGATTTCGACATCGGCTCTTCGTTCGACTGCAGCGGTGGTATGAGGCCTGGAGGGCGGAAGGGGAGGCGCATGTCCTCGAACGCTATGAACAGCTCTCCAGTTACGTGCGCGGTCAGCAGGTGAGCGTGCTCTGCGGCGAGCGGCGCGTGCGCGGGCGAAGTCGCGGACTTGCGCCGACGGGCGCGTTACTTGTGGAGACCGAGGATGGGCGTCAGGAGGCCATTCTCACGGGAGAGGTGACGAAGCTGGAAGTCGTCAGCTGAACGCGCTCGGGTGCGCTTCGGACGGGAGGCGGAGATGAGGCTGTGGGCAAGACGGTTTGCGCTCGTGGTGGCTTGGGGGAGTCTCATGGCGTTGCCCCCGTCTTCCGGATGTTTGAAACGGGAGCCCGTTCCGCCCGAGGGCGTTCGGATCGAAGTCGTCGCGCAAGGGTTGCAGGTTCCCTGGGCCATAGATTTCGCCCCGGATGGGCGCATCTTCCTGACGGAACGTCCTGGACGTATCCGCGTGATTCGCGGGAGGGAACTGCAGCCGGAGCCATGGGCGCAGCTCCCGGTCGCCCACGAAGGTGAAGGGGGGCTGCTCGGGCTCGCTCTCGATCCGAACTTCGCGGAGAACGGCTTCGTCTACGTCTATTTCACCTATCGAGAAGGGGATCGTCTCTGGAATCGCATCGTGCGGCTTACGGAGCGCGAGGGGCGAGGCTCCGATCCCATCACTCTTCTGGATCGCATTCCGGGGAGCGTGATTCACAATGGGGGGCGCATCAAATTCGGCCCTGATGGGAAGCTCTACATCACGACGGGCGACGCCAATCGTCAATCCTTGGCACAGGATGTGATGTCCTTGGCCGGGAAAATCCTGCGCCTCAACCCTGATGGCTCGATCCCGGCGGATAATCCGTTCCCCGGCTCTCCCGTGTGGAGCTACGGGCATCGGAATCCGCAGGGCTTGGCGTGGCATCCAACTACTGGCGCACTCTTCAGTACGGAGCATGGGCCATCGGGACTGCCGCCCACTTGTTGCCACGATGAGGTGAATGTGATCGAGCCCGGACGGAACTACGGATGGCCGTACGTCTTCGGCATCGCTCGGGATCCGCGCTTTGTGGATCCCCTCTTGGAATCGGGCTTAGACACGTGGGCGCCTTCGGGGGCGACGTTCTATTCGGGAGACCGCTTGCCGGAGGAGTGGCGCGGGCGCTTCTTCTTCGCCGCGCTGCGCGGGCAGCATCTGCAGCGAGTGACATTGCGAGCGCCGGATTTCCGAAGCGTGGAACAGGCGGAGAAGCTCTTTGTCGGCGACTTCGGGCGATTGCGCGATGTCGTTCAAGGCCCCGACGGATTTTTATATGTGGCGACCAGCAATCGCGATGGGCGAGGTCTGCCGAGGGCGGGCGACGACCGCCTGCTGCGCATCGTTCCGGCCCAGTAATCGGGCGGCAAGCGGCGCGCGTCGTGGAGGAAGAAGATGGCGAGACCGGATTTCGTCTTCTTGGACGCCGGGGGGACGTTGATTCACACGCCGCGCTTGGAAGAGATCATCGCCCGCGCGTGCGCGCAACAAGGAGAGTGGATTGAGCAAGAGACGCTGAGCGACGCCGTCGGGCGCGCGCTCGAGCGCATGCATCCACCGCGCCCAACCTCGCTCGATCTCGATGCGTATCGGCATTGGTGGTGGCAGTTCGTGCATCTGGCGCTTGGGGAGGCCGGCTTTCGTGGAGATCCGGAGTGCGTCGCGTGGCGCCTGTGGGAAGAATATCGTTCGGGATGCTGGCTGCGACTCTTCCCGGATACGATCGAAGCGCTCGAGTGCCTCAGTGCGGCCGGATGTCGGCTCGGCGTCCTCTCGAATTGGGACGATACGTTGGAGACGTTTCTCGTTCAGCTTGGCATTCGGGAGTACTTCGAATGCGTGGTCTCATCATATATGGCGAAGGTCGAGAAGCCCGATCCGGAAATCTTCGCCTACGCCTTGCGCTTGGTCGGCGTCGAAGCCGCGCGCGCTTGCCACATTGGGGACGACCTCGTGTTCGATTATCTGGGCGCTTTGGCGGCCGGCGTACGCCCGGTGCTCGTAGATTACACCGGGAAGCTCGCTGAAGCGGCCCTATCCGTGGAATGCCCCATTGTGCGCACGCTCAGCGAGGCCGCTCGCTTGATCTTGGCTGAGAGAGTGTGACTTCCTGGACGGGAGACATCAGTTGGCCTCGCCAGAGCCAGAGCAACAGCAGGCTTACTCCATTCATGAGGGCGGCGAAGCCGAAGCCCACTTCCGGTCCATAAGCGCTCCAGAGCGCTCCGACCAGGAGACTGGAGAGCAGATCGCCCACCCCGTTGGCTGCGCCGAGAGCGCCAAAGCCCGTGCCGCGGGCGGAGGCAGGCAGCAATTCGGCCGATACGGTCGGCTCCATCGCTTCGATGCCGCCGATGGCCAGGCCGGCCAGGGCGAAGAGCAGAAGCAGCAGCGGTGTGTTCGCTTCTGCATAGGCGAATCCAATGGCGACTAGAGCGAAGCCGAGATAGCTCGCACCCAACACATTGAGACTTCCCACGCGATGAGCCAAAGTGCCGAGCGCATAGGCACTCGCGGCCTGGGTGCCGTTGAAGAGCACGTAGAGGGCCATGGCCATCTCCGGCCTCCCGGTCAGCTCCGTCGCGCGAAGCACCAGGAGCGTCGGCGCGAACTGTCCGAGTCCAAACACGCCGGCGATGAGGAGGAAGAGGAAGAAGGGGCGGGGCAGATGTCGGACCTCTGCGAAAAGGGTTCGGGGTGGCTGCGGTGAGCGCTTCGCTTCGGAGACAAAGAGTGCGATGGCGAGCGCGGCGAGCGTTCCTGGGATGAGGGCGAGGGCGAAGATGTGGCGATAGCTCGCTCCGGCATTGAGCAAGCTGAGAGCGAGAATTGGTGCGACCAACGCGCCGATTGTATCCATCGCGCGCTCGAAGCCGAAGGCGTGGCCGTACGCATCGCGCGAGACTGTGTCCGCGAGCAAGGCATTGCGCGCTGGAGTTCGCCACCCGCGCGCCATCCACGCGAGCGCTCGTCCGAGCAAGATCACCGGCCAGCTCCCAGCCAGCGCGAAGCTCGCCGTCGCCACCGTCGTCACTACGTATCCGGAGACGGCGACGGGCTTGCGTCGCCCCATGCGATCGGTCAACCATCCGCCGATGAGTTTGAAAAAACTCGCCAAGCCGTCGGCGATCCCCTCGATCGCTCCCAGCGCCAGCGGCGTCGCGCGAATCTCCAGCGCGAGGAAAGCCGGCAGCACCGTCGTCGCCATCTCGTGGCTGATATCGGAGAAGAGGCTGGCCAATCCGATGGCCAGCACGTTGCGCGTCAACCAGCTTCGACGAGGCATCATCGTCATGTAGGCTCATTTTCTCGCCCTGACGTCCGAGGTGGGCGAGAGGACGAAGGTGATATAGGTGCGAGCGTGATCTTCCGTCAATTCCACCCGACACGTCCGCCGTCCTTTTCGACCATCGAGAGCCAGGAACCCTTCGCTCGGCTCTTGCTCGTGCACGTCCCATCCCTCTCGGGGCAAGCCTTCGCGGTAGAAGGCGAGCACCGGTGGGAGCCCATCGCTTGTTGTGAACGTCACCGTGAGCTGAGTGGCGGTTCGATGAGTAACGAGCACAGTTGCTCCGGGATAGACCGGCACATCCAAGGGGAAGCCTTCCGGCAAGGGTGGGGATGGCCGCACCTCGCCCGATTCATGTGGGGGAGAGGGAGTTTCGCTCCTTGGCCCGTGACGGCTCGGCTCCGAACCGGTCGTAGGCGAGCGGCGGCATCCCCCTCCAAGGAGGAGAATGAGGCCGAGCGTCGGGGCAAGCATCCGACGCCAAAGAACTCGTTCGCGGGGATTTCTCAGACCGATGCGGTGAGCTTTCGGATCGCGCGTTTGATGGAGAAGTGGCTCTCTTCCAAAGCGCGTCGCGCTTCTTCCTGAGTGGCGCCGGTCTTCAGCATCACGATAAGCGTTTTCAGCTCCCATTCGATCTCCTCCAATCGGCGATGGGCCTCTTCTTCCGAGAGGGCGAATTCCTGCCGGAGGATCGAGATGGCGCGCCGTCGCAGCTTCTCGTTCTTCAACTGCAGGTTCGACATCAGATTGCCATAGGTATAGCCGAGCTTGATCATCGCCGCCGTGCTGAGCATATTGAGGACCATCTTCTCGGCCGTCCCCGCTTTCAAGCGGGTTGAGCCAGCGATCACCTCCGGTCCGACAATGGGTGTGATCGTGAGATCGGCAACGCGCGCGATCTCTGGATTTGGGTTACATGCGATGCCAATGGTGATCGCTCCCAGAGAGCGTGCGGCCTTCAGCGCGCCCAAGGTGAACGGTGTGCGTCCGCTCGCTGTCACGCCCACGACGACATCGCCGGCTGTCACTCCGCGTTCGGCGACGGCTGTGGCTCCGGCCATCGGATCGTCCTCGGCCGCTTCGACCGCGCGGTAGCAGGCTTCGTACCCCCCGGCCAGAATCGCTTGGATCTTCTCCGGGGCCACGCCGAACGTGGGCGGACATTCGACGGCATCGAGCACTCCCAAACGGCCGCTCGTCCCCGTCCCGACGTAGAAGAGGCGTCCTCCCCTCCGCAAGCATTCCACGATCACCTCCACCGCTGCCGCGATGCGCTCCAGTTCGCGTCCGACGGCCTCCGCCACGAGCTTGTCCTCCTCGTTCATGAGACGGAGGATCTCTAACGTGCTCCGCTCATCGATGTCCCGCGTGCGAGGGTTCGCTTGTTCCGTGATCAACTCTCCCGTCATCGCTCGTCCCTCCTCGGCAACGAGTTCACAGGTGGCGCTCACCACCTGGGGCGAGGGCCGGCCACCCCGAGTGCCATCACGAAGATCGCGCTTTTGCCCCTCGCATGAGGCGAGAAGAACGCCGTCACGTCATCGTCGTAAAAGGTCAAGCCCGTCGCCCCTCGGCGCAGCGCGTAAGCCGCCAGGTAGAACTTCCCACCGATGATCCCAGCCTCCAATTGCGCGAGCCGATACCCGCGATTCCCATAATGCGCGAGAATCGTATGGAGATCGGCCAAGAAGAAAACGGTCGCGCTCGCATCCCCTCCGAGGTCTTGCTCCAGGCACAGATAGCGGGAGTCGCGACGGAAATCGCCCGACTTCAGCAGCTCCAAGGACTTCTGGGAGTAGTGAAAAGCATACGCTCCCGGAGCAAGCGGCTGCACAGCATGCGCGTTCACATAGAGATCGTTGAGCGGGCCATCGAGGGCATCGCACGCAAATTCTCGCGTCCCGTAGTCCAGGATCGTGGAGAGTTCCGAGAGGGAGATGGGCTTGCGGGCGAAGCGCCGGGTGGATGCGCGACGTCGAATGACGGATTCGACCGACTCTTCAGGCAGCGCCGATGGTGCAATCGGATCCAGGGGGAGAAGCGGAGCCTGTGGATCCGGCTCTCCCCGTCGCAGGGGCTGCGCGCGCCAGGCGCGAACTTCCGCGGCGTCCTGAAGCCGCGAGGCCGCATGCATCTGCCGGATGAGCGGATACGGGACCTCCTCGCGTGAGAGGGGGACGACCGCCCACTTCACTTCCGGCAGCGTCCACGTCTCGTTCGACACCGAGATGGGCTCGGCGGTCTGCCCAAGGGCCAGAAGCGCCAGACTCAACTCGCGCTCCCCATCCACGCCCACAAGATGATTGATCGCATCGTCCTGAAATCCCACGATGAGCTTGTGCGGGAGCCGCCAAGCCGTGGCCGTGGCCATTGCGTTGGCTAAGATCATGCCGCAGTCCCAGAAGTGATAACGATACGCTCGAGCACGATACTTCCAGGCGCTTCGCCACGAGAGCGCTGTGTAGACGAAGATCACCGGTGCCCAAAGGAGTGCGGGCTCGTGCGCTGCTGCCGCCGCCAAGAACGCCCGATGGTCGCCGGCCCGCAAGCGCCGAAGGCCGAAGTCCATTGGGCTGAAATGGTATACGCCAGCGGGCAGGTCGGGCAGATCGGCGCAGACGAGGTAAACCTCGATGGGGTAAAGCGCTCCGGCACACGCGGCCGCGCGAAAGAAGAATTCCCCGCCGGGATACGTCTTCTTCTTCGTGATGCCCGCTGAGTAGAAGAGAATGTGGGCGAGCTGGGCGAGCGTCGGTCGCACTTCGAGCGACGCCATCGCCGGGCCCGGCGAAGGTACTTTCTCCCCAAGGGCGATGAAGGTCGAAACGCCCGTCTCCGGCAGCTCGCGCGGCAGCGGAATTGCCTCCAGCTCCGGATAGATCTTGAACGGCAGCGGTTGATTCTCCCAATCGAGGAAGTGCGTGCTCGTGCGCACGCTCCAATAGGAGTGTTTGGTCGCCTCGTGATATTTCCACGCGATCGTCGTGTCCTGGTTCAGCATCACGTTCCCTCCCTTGCGCTCGGGCGCACTTGGCGCTCCAGGCGAATCGCCCCATTGACGGCGCGCGCGCGGATCAACGGCCCGCTACGACCGAGTTGTCCTTCCGCGCGCCGCCCCAAGAGGCGTTCGCTCGACAACGTCAACCCCAAGTCCTCATCAGCCGTGATCTCTCCATGGAGCGTCTCCGCTTCGAGACGGGCATCGCACGTCTCCGGTAGCCTCAGGGTGATTCGGCCATTGATGGATTGCAGCGTCGTCTCGCGCTCGTCCGCGCATCGGGCGAGCGCAACCTCGATCCTCCCGTTCACCGTCTCCGCTTCGACAGCCCCAGCCATCCCTTCGATTTCGATCCGACCATTGACGGTGCGAGCTTTCACAAAGCCCTCGACATCGCGAACGCGAATATGGCCGTTGAGGACGCGCACGTCGGAGAGCCGCACGCGGCGCGGGAGCGTGAGCTCATAATCCACGGCGACCTCCGAGCCGTCCGGTTGAACGGTCTGAATGCGGAGGCTGTTTTCTCCCTCGGTGATCTCAATGCGCACCTCATCGAGGTCGCGGGCCGACCCTCCTCGCTTGCGCGCCGTGATCAAGGCGGTCGCTTCGTCCCACGTCCGGATCGTCACATTCCCATTGGTGTTCGCGAGCGTGACGTCGCTGTCGAAGGGGAGCGTCAAGCGTCGGGAGAACTCAGCGCCCTGACGGGCGGAGAAACGAGCCGGCGCCACCCAGTGTCGGACGACCTCATGCCAAAGGAGAACGCCAGCGCTGCTCACCACCCCGAGCGCGAGTACGCCGACCAGCAGAAACGCGAGCCATCGGAATCGGCGTCGGGGTTTCTCCAGGCGATCGGACCTCGCGTCGAAGGGCGCGCGCTCGATCTCCGGAGGGAGATACGCGGGCGTCGTCTCACGCGACTGAAGGATCGCCGTCTCCGGTTCTTCGCCGATCTCCGGTCTCGTCGAAGGGCTCAGGTCCAAAGGAGCCCCGCAGTATCGGCAAAAGCGCCAATCGGCGCCGACTACGGCCTGACAGCGTTCGCAGATTCGCATGCTTCCCCTCCTGGCCGTCCTTAACGTCGCATATTCTACCGCGCTCGGAGGCTCGAGCGCTCTCCACCTCGATCGTCATTTCGTCCAGGCGTCGGAGATAGCGACGTCGACCTCGATGGGGACTGTTTTGATGAACTCGCGCCCGGCGGCGATCATGCGCTCGCGCACCAGGTGGGCCACCTCCTCCGCCTGCTCTTCAGCGACCTCGACGACGATCTCATCGTGGATCGAATTCACGATCTGCGCATCATAGGGGCGGAGAGCTTCGTAGACCAAGCGCATCGCTCGCTTGAGGATGTCGGCGCCCGTCCCCTGGATGGGGAAGTTCTTCCCCAATCGCTGAATGGCAGCGACCTGTTCGCGATCCGTGGGGTCAAACTGAAAGCGCCACAGGCGTCCCGACTGCGAGCGACTCTGGCGGAGGGAGACCGCCGTATCGCTGGCCGCGCGCAACCACTCGGCCACTTTTCGATAGATCTCGAAATAGCTGGCGATCAGCGCTTCGGCTTCGACAAGCGGGATGCCCACTCCGTCACGAACTTCCGCGATCCGTGTGGCCAGACTCACTGCGCCCATGCCGTACATCAAGCCGAAATTGATCGTCTTGGCGATGGCGCGTTGTTCTTTGGTGACTTCCTCCGGAGGGACTTTGAACATCCAGCTCGCCGTCATCCGATGCAGGTCCAGGCCGTTCAGAAACGCTTCGAGCATCTTCGGATCCTGAGAGAATTCGGCCAGGATCCGCAACTCGATCTGCGAATAATCGGCCACGATCAACCGCCGACCGATCGGCGCTCGGAAGCACGCGCGAATCTCCGGCACGTTGGGGACCTGCTGAATGTTCGGCTCGCTGCAACTATAGCGTCCGGTCGGCGTCCCGATTTGGTGAAAATCGCCATGCAGCCGTCCAGTCACCGGATGCCGATGTTCGAGGAAACCGCGTCCGAAGGTGCTGAGCAGCTTCTGCACGCTGCGGTACTCCAGCAAGAGACGAACTGCCGGGTGATCCCGGTAGGCCAAGAGGTCTATTTCGCTCGTACCCTCGACGGGAAGGCCAAGCTGGCGCAGGCTCGTCAAGACCTGTTGCGGACTGTTCACATTGATCTCGACCTGGCCGAAGAGGTTCGCCTGAGTTACCCCTTGCGCCAGCTCCCGGCGCAGCGCTTCCTCCAGGTGGGCGCGTCGCTGCTCCCACGCTTCAACGAGGGTCTGCCATCGCTCCACGTCGAAGGGCATTCCGGCCAGCTCCATCGCCGCCGTGGGGATCACGCACTCGAATTCGAGCTTCGCGACGCGAACGAGTCCCAGCTCCTTCAGCTTCTCGATGAGCGCTTGTCGGAGCGGCAGCAGGACTTCGGCATCGCGCGCCGCATAGTCGAGTTGTTCCGAAGACAACTGGCCGCTCCAATCGCTCAGCTGCGAAGTCTTCTCCACGCGTTCGCGCAGATATCGCTCGACGACGTCCGCGAGCCCATGTCGTTTCGCCATATCTCCGGCGGCCACCAGTTGCGATGCGAGCATCGTATCGAAGAGGCGCCCCAACTCGATGCCCGCGTGATGCAAGAGCATCTTCGCGTCGAATTTCGCGTTGTGCAGGACCTTGACCGGTCGTTCCCCTTCCAGGACTGGACGCAGCACTTCCAGCGCTTGCCGACCGAGGACGAAGAGGTCCAGCACGAAGACTTCACTGCGCGTGGCGAGCTGCAGCAAGCGGAGGTGCCCCCGATAAGGATCGAGCGCCGTCGTCTCCGTATCCACGCCAAGCACGGGCTCGGCGAGCAATCGCTCTCGCAGCGCCTCCAGCTCGGCCGGCTGTGTGATCACGCGATAGGTTCTCATCTCAACCGTTCGCCGAGAGTTCCTCGCCCGCCGATGACATAGCCTGCGGGGAGTCTCGGCCTTTCTCCTTTTTCTCTCCAAGCATACCCCCTTTGCCTCTTGTTCCGCAAACGATGGTGGGAAGATGGCACGGCCCGCGCGCTGACGTACCTCTCCGGCCTTCTCGCAGGGAGAAATCCGCTTTCAACCCGATTGAGCTGAGGAGGGAGCGGCGGTACAATACTCGCGTCGCACAGGGAGGATTGGGGCATTTGCTGGTGGTTCGGTAGAGACGGCATTCGCGAGCTGACGCGCACGAGAGTTCGCACTTCAAGCGCCTGAGGAAGGACGTGTTCGGTCGAGAGCGGCCTCCCTTGAGAAGGCTAAGCGAGGGAGGACATGGCGTTTGGACGGTGGGCATCGAGCTGCCGAGCGCGTGGCGTGTTCCTTGCGCTCGCCCTCGGCGTTTCCCTTCCGCAAGGACGCTTTCTGGCCGACGGAGGTGGTCGCGTCCCGGCGGGCCTTCGAGGAAGGCTTTCGACAAGCGAAGGCATTTTGGAAATCCTCATGGAGGATCATCCCGGGTGGGCGCATCGGTCCTATGTCTTGCGTCAGGGCTCGCAACGCTTTTGGCTGCGGGGGGACACGGCCGCGTTATCTTCAGCCCGCACGGGGATGTGGGTACATGTGCGTGGCGTGCGCCAAGGCGCACAAGTCTTCGTCACGCACGTCAGCCTTGGTGAACTCGCGGAGGCGCAAGACTGGTGGACGGTTGAAGCCCTTGTCGCGCGTCGCATCGCGCTACTTCTGCTGAATTTCTCCGATCGAGCTGTACGCCCCTACTCCCTCGAGACGGCGCGTGCGATTCTCATGACCGCGGCCGACTTCTTCCGAGAGAACTCCTATGGGCGGCTCTCGCTAGAGGGAGATGTCTTTGGGTGGTTCACGTTGCCGATGAGCGCTGCCACGTGCGATCCGTTTCGCCTGGCCGAAGAAGCGCACGCGGTAGCTACGGCCTCAGGTATTGACCTGTCCGCGTATGAGCATCTCGTCTACGCCTTCCCCAAAAATGCGTGCTCATGGTGGGGACTGGGGACGCTCGGAGGGACGCCGTCTTGGGCGTGGATCAACGGGACGCTCGCCTTTGATGTCCTGACTCATGAAGTGGGACATGGACTTGGTCTCCCTCATTCGCACGCTCTCGAATGCGGATGGGTCGCGCTCGGAGAGACGTGTCAGGTTCTCGAATATGGCGATACGCTCGACGTCATGGGGATGGGCGCAGGACATGTGAGCGCTGTTCAGAAGGAGCAGCTCGGGTGGTTGCGCGAAGGCGCGGGGATCCTTCGTGTGACCGAAGATGGGACGTTTCGATTAGCACCTTACCAAGCAGAGGGGGGGCCGAAAGCGCTCAAGGTTCTCAAAAGCGCAGACCCCGAATCGGGACGCCTGGCGTGGTATTACATCGAGTACCGCCCGCCGCTTGGGTTCGACCGTTTCCTGGCGCGGAATCTCAACGTCTCTCGTGGAGTGATCATCCGCTTGGGCATTTCGGGCGATCGCGGGGGCAGCTTTCTACTCGATCTGACGCCAGAGACGGCCTCCTGGTTTGATCCCGCCCTGATCGTCGGACGGAGCTTCACCGATCCCCAAACAGGCCTGACGATCACCGTGCATGAGGTCGCGGGAGACGGAGCGCTGCTCACGATTGCTGGAATCACCGGACGAGGGTGAGCAAGGGGACGTGCTCTTCCTCCCTCGGCCTGCACGCGATGAGAAATCCGACGCCGAGGCTCGGAAAATACTCCCCTCAGCCGATTGCGAGGGAGGCCGAAGGTGCTAAGCTAGCCTCGGGAGGAATAGGCCTATGTGGCATAGGATACGGGAGCGGGGTAGCATCATCGTCCTCACGACCGCCGGGTTGGTCGCACTCTTAGGCGCGACCACGCTGGCCGTAGATGTGGGGTATCTCTACGTCGTGCGGAATCAGCTGCAAAATGCCGTAGATGCCGCTGCGTTAGCTGGCGCGCAAGGGCTCATACAGGAGCCGGGGAATTATTCGGCGACGGGGCCGGCCGTGCGCTTGGCCATCGAGTATGCCGCGCGTAATCAAGCCGCTGGGCAGCCGGTCCAACTCTCCCCCAGCGAGATCACATTCCCCAAACCCAATGTGATTCGGATCGAGATCGTACGTCCGGTGAGTACGTTCTTCGGCATCGTCTTGGGCATCCGCCAGGCGAATATCCGCGTGCGCGCGGCCGCTGTCGTGGCTCCAGCCGTCGGTGGCACAGGCGGGTGGCGCCCCTTGGCCCCGCCGGATCAGTTCGGCCACGGGGGGATCTGTGTCACACCGACGGATGAGGATCACGGGCCGTTCAATCCGTCCCCCCATACTTGGCAGGGCATCTCGGTCGAGTCCGATTACTATAAGTCTCCCTATGACCCGGAATTCGCTGGAACCGACGTGAGCGTCTATACTGATTGTTCGCCGGGCGCTCCGACGGGATTCATCGCTCCGCGGGACGTGAATGGGAAGCGGATTGCGCTCAAGGTGAGCCAAACCTTCAGCCCCGGCAACTTCTTCCCCGTCGCCCTCGGAGGGACGGGGGCCGATCAATATCGCTCGAATCTCGCCAACGGATGGGATGGGACGATTCGACTCGGAGATGTGCTGCTGACGGAGACGGGGAATATGACCGGGCCGACGCTACAGGGAATCACGGAGTTGATCGCAAAGGATCCAACAGCGCGTATGGTGAAGGAGAATGGCGTGTGGAAGGTGGTGAGCGATCTCTATCCCGTCAACGAGAGCCCGCGCATCGTGCCGATCACTCATTTCGATCCGACGAATCCGCCGGGGAACGGGCGCACGACGTTTCGCGTCTCGAATATCACGGCCTTCTTCATCGAAGGGACATCGGGGAATATGATCCTCGGCCGGTTCATCTCGATGCGGCTTCCGGGAGCGATCGCCGGTGAAGCCCCGGAACGTCCCTCGAGTCGGACGAGCGGGGCCAGTGGGTATCTGCTCGGGACGGCACAGCTCACTGATCCCAGCGCATACTGAGATCGCGCGCTCTTTGTCAAACAAGGAGGGCATCTGCTATGGGAAAGGAGCGCCGGTGGGATCGTGGGACGATCCTGATCTTAGTCGCTGCTGGACTGGTGGCCATTCTCGGGGCGACGAGTTTAGCCGTGGACGTAGGGCATCTCTATGTCGTGCGCGCGCAGTTGCAGAACGCGGTCGATGCGGCGGCGCTGGCCGGAGCGCATGGCCTCCTGGCGCAACCGGGGAACTATACGGCCGATGGAGCGGCTGTGCGCTTGGCCATGGAGTACGCCGCGCGCAATCAAGCGGATGGACAGCCCGTCCTCCTCTCCAGCGGGGAGATCATGTTTCCTCGAAGCAACGTCATCCTCATTGACATTACGCGACCGGCACGTACTTTCTTCGCCCGCCTGTTCGGCATCCGTCAGGCTCATATCCGTGTGCGCGCGGCCGCCGTCGTCACTCCGGCCATCGGGGGAGCTGGAGGCTGGCGTCCCTGGGCGCCACCGGATCAGTTCGGACATGGCGGGATATGCGTGACGCCGGAAGACGAGGATCATGGGCCGTTCAATCCGAATCCTCACACGTGGCGGGGGATTGCCGTCAACGCCGACTATTACAAATCCCCATACGATTCGGAATTCGAGGGGCAAGACCTGAGCGTCTATCGCGATTGCTCGCCCGGATCCCCCACCGGTTTCATCGCTCCCCGCGATGTGGATGGCCGATACATCGAACTGAAGAGCGATTCGCCGGAATATCCGGGGAACTTCTACGGGCTCGCCTTAGGCGGGCGCGGAGCCGATACGTATCGCGACAACATCATCTACGGATGGAGCGGAACGGCGCAGATTGGGGACACGTTCGCGACGGAGCCGGGGAACATGGTCGGTCCCACGCGCCAGGGGGTGAGCGCCTTGATCGCTCAAGATCCGAATGCGGAGCTTCGGCGAGATCCGGTGACGCGCCAATGGTATGTGTGGAGCGATCGCTATCCGCCGAACGAAAGTCCGCGCATCGTCCCCATCTTTCTCTTCGATCCGAGGAGCCCTACGCGCGGGGGGCGGACGGCGATCCGCGTGGCCAATATCGGAGCCTTCTTCATCGAAGGCAGCAACGGGCATTCCGTCTTCGGACGCTTCATCACGATGCGGCTGCCCGGAGCCATCGCCGGCGTTCCGGCCGGGCGCCCGGCTCGCGGCAGCAGCGGCGCCAGTGGGTATTTGGTCGGGACCGTGCAGCTCACCGATCCGAATGAGTATTGAGGACGACTCCTCTCACTGCACGAGCGTGCGTGGCTCAGGCTGAGGTGTTCCCACCTCAGCCTGAGCCGTCGAGGGCTACCGGGCCCGCTAACGCGGCACAGTGATTCTCTCTCCCGGATTGAGATGGGGGATGTTGCTCTCCCGCAGTTGCCGATTGAGGCTTGGGATTGTCTCCTCGATGACGCGGTTCAGGCGACCCACCAGTTGCGCGAGTTCCTGCGCCAGCTCTTCGATCATCTCGGCCTGTCGTGGCGTCGGTCGTGCCGTGAACGAGCCGATGGCCGAATAGAGCTGCGCCAGGCGCCCGACGATCGGGCGCGGCGTTCCCGGTAGGTCAGGACCAGCGAACCCCAGCGGACGCGGCCGCGCGACGAATTGATCCCGAATCTCATCCAACTCCTTGAGCACTGCCGTGACCGTCGCCTGAACGGATTGCGGGACGTTCGACTGCCGCTTCAAGCCCTCGGCCCACTCGTTGACGCGGTCTCGCAATTCGACGACGCGGCGACGCGCGGCATCGGCCGAGGCGTAGAGGCGACCCACACGATGCCATGCCTCACGATGAGCACGAAGCTCATCGGCGCTGGCCGAAATCCGCGGATCCTCCTCAACGCGCACGGTCTTGCTGATTTGCCGAGTGCCGACCGAGACGCGGACCGTGTACTCGCCCGGGAGCACCAGTGGCCCTTGCGGCGCACCCAATGGTCCAGCCGGCGGCCCGGCTTCTGCGCGCACCGGAGGTTCATGACGTAAATCCCACGCGACGCGGTTGATCCCCACGGCCTTGGGCCCGCGCAGCTCGCGGATCACGCGACCCTCCTGATCGAAGATCGTGATCGTGACCTCCTCCTTCTCACCCGGAGGCGTCTTCAGGTAGTAGTGGATGATCGCCCCGTAAGGCGGATTCGGCGCGATGAAGAATTTGTGCCCCGTGTTGCCCTTGTGATTGTAGAGCCGATACATCGTCGCCGGTCGAATGTCGAAGACGTACAGGTCAGACTCCAAGACGCTCGGCGAGAGCTGCTCAAGCGGCGTGATGTCATCCAGGATGAAGATGCTTCGCCCATGCGTCCCCAGGATGAGATCATTCTCGCGCGGATGAATCTGAATGTCGTCCACCGGTACGGTCGGCAGGTTGCTCTTAAGGCGGATCCAACGCCCGCCGCGATCGAAGGAGACGAACAGGCCGAACTCCGTCCCCACAAAGAGGAGATTCGGATTCCGAGGATGCTCGCGGATGACGTTGATGGGGTGTCCGTCCGGCAGATTACTCCGCAGCGACTTCCACGTCTTCCCAAAATCGGTCGTCATGTAGACGTACGGCGTGAAGTCATTACTGCGATGGCCGTCAAAAGTGACATAAGCGACGCCTTCGCCCGAACGCGAGGCGACGACGCGGCTCACATAAGTGTTCTTCGGAACACCCGGAATGTTGCCGACGACGTTCTCCCACGTTCGACCGCCATCGCGCGAGACCTGGACGTTCCCATCATCGGTCCCCACCCAGAGGATCCCCGCGCGCAGAGGCGATTCCGAGATGGTCGTGATCTGTCCGTAGGTCTCCACGCCATCGTGACGCGAGAGCGTGTCCGGGCCGGGAATCACGCCCATGATCGGCATCTTGTCCCGATCCGGCTGCGTCGTCAGGTCCTGGGTCTCCGTCCACGTCTCGCCTCGATCCTTGGAGATGAAGAGCCGATTCCCGCCGAAGTAGATCGTCTTCGGATCGTGTGGGGAGATGAGGATTGGGGAGTTCCAATCGAACCGATACCGAGGCTGGCCGGGCTTCGGCTCCGGACGGATCATGCGGCGCTCCCCCGTGTTCATGTGCAGGCGCGTGATGTTGCCGTTTTGGGATTCCACGTAGAGGATATTGTGATCGGTTGGGTCCACTTGAACGTAGAAGCCATCGCCGCCTCCGATGCGAATCCAGTCTTCGTTGGTGATGCCAACGGTGTAGAGCGTGCGGCTGGGCCCCATCCAGCTCCCATTATCCTGAAGCCCTCCGTAGACATAGTACGGCTTGCGCATGTCGTAACCGATCTCGTAAAACTGCCCGAGCGGCAGCGTGTTAATGAAATCCCAGGTCCGTCCTCGATCGTAGCTGATGTGGATGCCGCCGTCGGATCCGAGGACGATGTGATCCGAATTCGCCGGATTGATCCACATGGCGTGAAAATCACCGTGGATGCGCGTGACCCAGTTGGTGCGAAAGGTCCGCCCACCATCTTCGGAGTAGTACATGGGCGCCCCCATGACCCAAATGCGTTGATCGTTGTTCGGATCAATGCGAATCTGGCTGTAGTAAGAGGGGCGCGGATTGACGTCGCTCATCTTCGTCCAGGTCTCCCCGCGATCTTCCGACCGGAAGACGCCCCCGTTCTTGTTCTCGATGATGGCGTAGACAATGCGAGGATCGCGCCGATAGATATCTAGACCGATGCGCCCAGTGTCACCCGTCGGCAGCCCTCGCGTGAGTTTTCGCCATGTCGCGCCACCATCCACGGACTTATAGAGCCCGCTGTGCGGCCCACCGCCGTTGAAGCCATACGCCGTGCGTCGGCGTTGATATGCGGCGGCATAAAGGATATTCGGACTCTGAGGATCCATGGCGACATCCACGACGCCCGTGTCCTCGTTGATGAAGAGCACGCACGTCCAGGTCTTCCCCCCATCGGTCGTCTTGAAGAGACCGCGTTCGCGATTTGGCCCCCACAGGCGACCGAGCGCCGCCACGTAGACGATGTCCGGGTTGATCGGATCAATGACGATGCGTCCAATGTGGTGCGTATCGCTCAGCCCCATGTGTTGCCAGGTCTTACCGCCATCGAGCGATTTGTAGACGCCATTCCCCCAGGAGGAGCTTTGCCGATTGTTGGGCTCTCCGGTGCCAACCCACACGATGTTGGGGTTGGATGGGGCGACGGTGACATCGCCGATGGAGCTGACGGCCTCATTGTCGAAGATCGGCTCCCAGGTGACGCCACCATTGGTCGTTTTCCACACGCCGCCGGAAGCCGTCGCGACGTAGATGATGCGAGGGTCACTTTCGACGACGGCGAAATCGTCAATGCGACCGCCCATGATAGCGGGTCCGATGTTGCGGAACTCGAGGTTCTTGAAAAGCTCCTCGGTGATTTGCCGAAGATCGCTCTGGCTCTGCCCGTGGGTCGCTGGAATCCCGACCAGCAGCAGGAGCAAGAGCGCGATGAAATATCCCCCCAGGATACGTGAGAGGATTCGCGTTCGGAATCGTTCTGTGCGATCCGTGATCGTCATAGGCGATCCTCCTTATAATGGGCTTTGGGTTGATTGATGAGGCTAGCGACGAAGCCAGCGCCGAAGCCGTTGTCGATGTTGACGACGACGACGTTTGCAGCGCAACTGTTCAACATGCCAAGGAGAGCGGCCACGCCGCCCTGGCCAGCGCCGTAGCCGACGCTGGTCGGGACGGCAATAACGGGAACGCCCACGAGTCCTCCGACGACGCTCGGCAACGCGCCTTCCATGCCCGCGACGCAAACGATGACGCGTGCCGCCCTCAGCCGCTCGTGGAAGCTGAGCAACCGATGCAGCCCGGCGACGCCAACGTCATAAAATCGCTCGACGCGATTACCCAACGCTTCGGCCGTGACAGCCGCTTCCTCGGCGACGGGAATATCGGCCGTCCCTGCGGAGACGACGGCGATCAATCCTTCGGGCTCGGGAGGCGCCCCTTGCCGAATCGTGATCATCCGCGCCTGCGGGTGATAGACGGCTTCCGGGGCGATGCGTCGGACAGCCGCATAGGCAGCTTCGTCCGTCCGCGTCACCAATGCCAGAGCGCTGTGCTCCAGAAGCCGCGCGACGATCGCGGCGATTTGCTCGGGCGTCTTCCCCTGACCGAAGACGACCTCGGGGAAACCCTGCCGCAGGTGTCGGTGATGGTCGAGCTTGGCGAAGCCGAGGTCTTCGTACGGAAGATGACGAAGCCGCGCGAGGACGTCCTCAAGCGTCACCTCTCCTCGCCGAAATGCGAGCAACAGCTCCCTGAGCGTCCCCTCCTTCACGGCCCCTATTTTAGCAAAGTCCGATCTGAGTCTTCATTTCCGATTCTCACGCAAGGGCGTGACGCGCTTTTTTTCTCCACTCATGGGCGCTATAATCACGTGACCTTCACGAGACCAAAGGAGGAAGACGGATATGAGCCGGGAGTTGAAGCGTTGGAGTGCTCCGTTGACCGAGGGCCTCAGTCGCGCTGGTGCGCGCGCGATGATGAAGGCTGTGGGCTTTCGCGATGAAGACCTCGAACGTCCTCTGGTTGGAGTGGCGCACAGTTGGATTGAGATCATGCCGTGCAATTACAACCATCGCCGCCTGGCCGAGAAGATCAAGGAAGGGATTCGCGCGGCTGGCGGCACGCCGATCGAGTTCAACACGATCGCCATCTCCGATGGCATTGCCATGGGGACGGAGGGGATGAAGACTTCGCTCATCAGCCGTGAGGTTATCGCCGATTCCATCGAGCTGGTCGTGCGGGGGCATCTGCTGGATGCGCTCGTCGTGATCTCGGGTTGCGATAAGACGATCCCGGGAGCAGTCATGGCCCTGCTGCGGCTCGATCTTCCCGGCCTCATGCTCTACAGCGGCTCGATTGCCCCGGGGTCTTTTCGTGGGCGCGCCGTGACGATCCAAGACGTCTACGAGGCGATTGGCGCTTGCACGGCCGGGCGGATGACCCTGGAAGAGCTGCGAGAGCTGGAGAACGTCGCTTGTCCCGGAGAGGGGGCCTGCGGGGGGCAATTCACGGCGAACACGATGGCGACGGCCTGTGAGATGCTGGGCATCTCTCCGATGGGAAGTGCCATGGTGCCGGCAGCTGATCCGCTCAAAGAGGCGGTCGCCTTTCGCTGCGGGCAGCTCGTCATGGAGCTCTTACGGCGCGATCTCCGTCCGCGTCAGATCATCACGCGGAAAGCGCTGGAGAACGCCATCGCGGCCGTCGCCGCGACCGGAGGTTCGACAAACGCCGTCCTGCATCTGTTGGCCATCGCTCGCGAGGCGGGAGTTCCGCTTGTGCTCGAGGACTTCGATCGCATCAGCTCGCGCACGCCGCTTTTGGCCGATCTGAAGCCCTGGGGACAATATGTCGCGTACGACGTCTATCGAGCTGGAGGGATCGGCGTCATCGCCAAGCGGCTGCTTGAAGCCGGCCTGCTGCATGAAGACGCGCTGACGGTGACCGGACGGACTATCGGTGAAGAAGCCCGCGGGGCAGTGGAGACGCCGGGACAGCCGGTGATTCGTCCGCTCTCGGATCCGCTCTCGCCAACCGGTGGCTTGGTCATTCTGCGTGGGAGCCTCGCTCCAGAAGGATGCGTTGTGAAGATCGCCGGGAAGCAGTGGTTGTATCATCGCGGACCAGCACGCGTCTTCGATCGGGAGGAAGCGGCCTTTGAGGCCGTGCAGCGTGGCGCGATTCGACCGGGCGACGTCGTCGTCATCCGGTATGAGGGTCCGAAGGGGGGGCCGGGCATGCGGGAGATGCTCGCCGTGACGGGCGCCCTGCAAGGGGCCGGCTTAGGCGGAGCCGTCGCTTTGGTCACCGATGGACGATTCTCCGGCGCGACGCATGGCTTGATGGCCGGACATGTCGCTCCGGAAGCTGCTGTGGGGGGGCCTCTTGCTATCGTTCGTGACGGCGATATGATCGTCTTCGATGTCGAACGTCGGCGGCTCGATGTGGAGCTTTCGGAAGAGGAGATCGCCGCGCGCCTGGCGCGTTGGACGCCTCCCCCTCCGCGCTACGACTCCGGCGTCATGGCGAAGTATGCTCGATTGGTTGGCTCCGCGTCCGAAGGGGCCGTGACGAGTTGACTCACTCTGGCGGCGGCCCTTGCCATGCCCGCCAAGATGGGAGCTGTCGAGAAGGCGGCGGGGAGGGGAGCGTCAACCCATCGAGGTTCAGGCGCTGGATGCCTCCAGCATCCGAGAATGGATACCGTCGCAAATGCCGCCGCCTCCAGAGGAAGAACCCGTATCCGAAGAGCACCCCCGCGCCGATGGCGATCAGGATCAAGACGCCGATGAAGGCGAAGACGGCAATGAGCCATCGTCCGACGGGGAACTCCTGGATGAGACTCGGCACAAGGCGAATCCGGTCTCCGCTCAGCCATCTGACCTGCGCCGTGTACTCGATCTGATTCACGATCCGCTCGATCGTGGCGCGGTCCGAGACCTCGAAGGCGTGGATCAGATAATTGCCTTCTCGCTTGAAGACGCGACGCTCTTGTTCAGATGGAGCCAGTCGCTCGAGGTAGGCCCGAACGCGTTCGTAGGCCGCGTGCGCCAGTTGAGGAGTATGATATTCAACGAGCAAGAGCTTGGCCGAAGCGCGACCAAGCCGATATTCCGCCGTAGCCGCCTCAACGGCGTCGCTCTCCAGCAGGAAGAGGTCATCGGGATTCTCGTATCCGGGGAACTCGGCCAGGCCACGAGGCCCCGCGATGAAACGCTCTGATCCTGGGACACGGCCTTCCGTCGGCAAATGGCGAATGAGCAGGGGGACTTCATGCGGGCCGACCACGAGCTTCTCCGCGAACGCGCGCGCCAAATCGCTCAACTCGCCGATGGAGATGCCCGGGGCCTTCACCTCCTTCACGATCATCACGCGGCCGTAAAAATCGCCCTTCCAAAAGGCGATGGCATCGTCTCCGGCTTCGGCTTCCGTTCCGATGCCACTCAAACGGACGCCCCGTTGTCGTTCGAAGGAATAGAGGCCGTAGGCGGACACGTAGTTGATCATGCGGAAGAGTTCGACGCGCACCTTTCGCTTTCGCGCGTCGGCGTAGTCGGCGAAGGCGGCCTCGCGCAATCCGTATTCTCGTGCGATGGCCCCCCGGCGCGCATCGTAGGCTTCATATTCGGGGGGGCGGAAGGCGTGGACCGGCTCGATGAGCTGCCAGGAGCCGATCCGTCGCTCGAAGGCCGTCACGATGAGCGGAGTTGTGCGAATTTCGAGCACTTGCGCGGCTGCTGATATGGAGAGCAGGCCGACCGCCCACAGGCCAATCGCGAGCCGCCCGAAGGCGTGGGGACGTGCCGCGCGTCCTCTCACGATCTTCTCCTCATGCCCGCTCGATCTGACGGATGATCAGATCGGCATAGGTCTTCGGATGCCGAATGTCTCTCAAGACAATTCTACCGGTCTCGGCCGCCGTGTCAATGACCAGGTCCCCAATGCCCAAGAGTCGCCCCCATCCGCTTTGGACGACGGCGACCTCTTGAATCTTGCTGAGGGGGATATGCCGATGGACGCTGCGAAACACCCCCGACGTGAGCGTGAGGCCTTGTTCCGTGAGCATATAGGTCTCGAAGGCGCGCGCCACATGGTGGGAGAGGGGAGAGAGGAGAACCACCACAATGGCAAGCAAGAGCCCCCATGGGGGGATCGTGCCCGGGCGCGCGCGTTCCACAAAGGCATACAGCAGCAGAAGCCCGAAGATGACGATCGCCGCCAGCAGATATCGCGCCGCGACAAAGAGAGCCGTCGGATGCAGGACGAAGATCGGTGCTGCCGACGCTTCGCGAAGGCGCGCCCCGCAGCCGGAGCAGAAGCGATTCGTCTCCGGATTCTCTGCGCCACAGTTCGAACAACGCATAATGGCTCACCATCCGAGGATGGAGACGCGGCGGGGGACGCGCCGCAGCGGCAGCTCGCGCGGCGGCCCGTAGTAGACGGTCAGGCACGCTTGGCAGCGATAGAGGATCATCCCCTCGGGCACCTTTTGCCGGACCTCAGCCGGGGCCGCGTGCCAAACCTTCAAAGGCCCCCAGCATGGCTTCCCTTTCTCGTCCTTCTGGTCGCAATTCGTCTGATTCGGTCTCATGGCCTTGAACGGGCGTTCCGCCATCGGTTGTGGGATCGCCTCCATAGCTCCTCCTTACATCTCGCGCCGATTGACGAGCGCGCGGTACATCGTCACTTCGTCGGCGAACTCGAGGTCACTGCCGACGGGCAAACCCGTGGCGATGCGCGTGACGCGCACGCCGAGGGGTTTCAGCAACCGCGCGAGATAATTGGCCGTCGCTTCCCCTTCGGTGTTCGGATTCATGGCGAGGATGATCTCCCGCACTTCGCCCGAACGGAGGCGCTCCAGCAGACTCCGGATCTTCAAATCGTCAGGACCGATCCCCCGAATCGGAGAGAGCGCCCCGTGCAGGACGTGATAGAGCCCACGGTATTCGCGCGTTCGTTCAATCGCCGCCACGTTGTATGGTTCCTCGACGACGCAAATCATGCTGCGATCGCGCGCGTCGCTTGAGCAGAAGCGGCAGGGATCTACGTCGGTCACGTTCTGGCAGATCGAGCAGAGGATGATCTTCTCCTTGACCTCCTCGATCGCACGCGCCAGGCGTCGGACGTCTTCGGCGTTCATGCGCAGGATGTGAAAAGCGATGCGCTGAGCCGACTTCTGCCCGATGCCGGGCAGCCGCCTCAACTCCTCGATCAGCCGATGAATGGCCTCGGCGTAGTCGAGCATCGTCGCCGCGCGATGCCTCCAGCCGTCTCTCCTCAGAAGAGACCGGGAAGATTCAGATTCTTGAGCGCCTGTTGTTGAACGGCTTCATCCACCTTGCGTCCACATTCGTTCACGGCGGCGATGATCAGGTCCTGCAGCAACTCGATGTCCCCTTCGACGGCGTTCGGATCGATCTTGAGCGCAAGGATCTCCTTTGTGCCGGACATCGTGACGGTGACCGCGCCACCGCCCGATGAAGCTTCGACGCGAATCTGTCGAATCGCGTCGCGCAACTGCTCCTGCATCTTTTGCGCTTGTTCGAGCATCTTCTGCAGCTCTTGCGGACTCGGGAATTTCATCTTCCCCTCCTCAGGCGAAGGATTCAAGAGGCGTCCGGTTTCCCCTCCTCCGGAGCGACGATCTCCATGATCTCTCCCTTGAACGTCTTCACGAACGCTTTGACGATCGGGTCCTGCTCGACGATGGCGCGCGCGCGTCGGTCTGAGGCGGTCGCCGGAGTCCGATCTTCCTCGATGTGGACCTGGAGCGCAAGGGGACGACCGAAGACCTGGCGCGCGACCGCTTCGATCACGTGTTTGTTCGTATGCTCCAGCAAGGTGTCGCGATGGATGGCCAGCGAAGCGGGGAACGTCACGCGGAGCGTCTCTTCAGTGATCTCGATGGTCTTCGCTCGATCGAGCGCTCCGAGGATGAGCATCTTCCCCCGCTCCCGCAGCTCCTCCTTGAGGCGTTCGACCTCCGAAAGCGGAGGGCTCGCCGTCGCGCTCGGCGATGGTGTGGGAGCGGACGCGCCCGTTTCAGCCTCTCCCCCCGGAGAGGCCGAGGTCGTCTCCGACGTCATTCGACGTTCCAGGTCTTCGAGCGCGCGAATCAGCTGAACGAGCGGTCGCACGCGCTCCAGATGCACGAGTTGCATAAGACCTACCTCTAGGGCGAAGCGCGGCTCGCTCGCATATCGCATGTTCTGTTCGGTCTCGACGAGTACGCGGAAAGCGCGCACCAACTCCTCTTCGCTGAATCGCTCGGCTTGGGCGAGCACCTGCGCCATTTCGCCGTCGCTGAGCGGGAGCAACTCGCGATCGCGGCCGACGACCTTGGCGACGAGCAGATTCCGAAAGTGGGTCATCAGGTCGCGGCAGAAGTGCCGCAGATCGCAGCCGCGCTCGCTCAACGTCTCGACGAGCCGCAAAACGCGCGGCCCGTCGCGCTCGGCGATGGCTTCGGCGACGGCCAGCAGCATCTCCGTGCCGATCAAGCCGAGCGCCGCTTCGATGATGGCATCCGAGATCATCTCGCCGGGTTCGGCGAAGCTGAGCACCTGCTCCAGCAACGATTGCGCATCGCGCAGGCTGCCTTGTCCGGCGCGCGCGATCTTTCGGAGCGCCGAGTCGGAGATCGAGATGCCTTCGACCTCCGCGATTTGTCGTAGCCGTTCGGCGATCTTGCCCTCTGGGATCAAGCGGAATTCGAAGGTTTGACACCGAGAGAGGATCGTCGCCGGAACTTTATGCAGCTCCGTCGTCGCCATCAAGAAGAGGACGTGCGGGGGAGGCTCTTCGAGCGTCTTCAAGAGCGCGTTGAACGCGCTCGTTGAGAGTTGATGGAACTCGTCAATGATGAAGATGCGGTAGCGATCGCGCGCCGGGCCGAGGGCGAGCGTATCGAGGATGACCTGGCGGACATTGTCCACGCCCGTGTGCGAGGCGGCGTCAATTTCCAGGACGTCGAGCGCGCGGCCCTGGGCGATCTCCTGACAGGGCGGGCATTGATCGCACGGCTCCGGCGTCGGTCCCATGACACAATTGAGCGCTTTCGCGAACAGTCGTGCCGTCGTCGTCTTCCCCACCCCACGTGGGCCGGCAAAGATGTAGGCATGATGCCATCGCCGGTATCGAATGGCATTCTGGAGCGTGCGGGCAATGGCTTCCTGGCCGACTAGCTCCTCGAACCGTTGCGGACGCCACTTTCGGGCGATGGCTTGATGCATGGATGGTTCGGTGATGGCTACCTGGTACTTGTCCCTTGGCCAGGCTTCGGGAGCATCCGCAGCACCCGACTCGTCCCACTACCGTTGCTCCCTTCCGGGCCTGGCGGGGTTCGCAGGCGAGCCGTCGCACGGAGCCCGAAGCCTGTCAGATCCTGGCGGAGGGAGTGGGATTCGAACCCACGGTAGAGGTTTGTGCCCCTACACCGCTTTTCCAAAACGGCGCCTTCGTCCACTCGGCCATCCCTCCACGCGCGTGGCGGAGGGAGTGGGACTCGAACCCACAAGGGCCTCGCGGCCCACCGGTTTTCGAGACCGGCCCCTTGCCAATTCGGAGCATCCCTCCGCCGTATGCTCTCAAAGATGGAGCGGAAGCGCGCTCACGCTTCCTCGCGCTCCCGCTTGACCTCGGCGCGTTTCCTTTGAAAGAAGGATTGTATCATCTCCCGACACTCGGCTTCAAGCACACCGGCTTGCACCTGCAACCGATGATTGAGCCGGGGATCGGTACAGAGCTGAAAGAGCGTTGTGACCGCCCCGGCGCGCGGATCGGCCGCCCCGTAGACAAGCCGCGCGACGCGAGCATTGACCAAAGCTCCCGCGCACATCGGGCAGGGCTCGATCGTCACATAAAGCGTCGTTCCCGTGAGCCGGTAGTTGTTCAGGAAACGCGCGGCATCGCGCAGGGCGACGATCTCCGCATGCGCCGTGGGATCCTGCTCGGTGATGACGCGATTATGCCCACGCCCGATCACCTTCTCGCCAAGCACGACCACAGCTCCAATGGGGACCTCCCCGAGGCGCTCGGCATCGGCCGCCTCATCGAGGGCCAGCCGCATCCAGACCTCATCCATCGGATGCGTCATAACCAGCGGGCGACGTCCTTGGCGAAATAGGTGAGAATCATGTCGGCTCCCGCGCGCTTGATGCCGATGAGCGTCTCCATGACGATGCGCTCTTCCTCGATCCATCCCAATCGCGCCGCCGCTTTGATCATGGCGTATTCGCCGCTCACCTGGTAAGCGGCCACGGGCACCGAGAACCGCTCCCGCACCAAGCGGATGATGTCCAAATACGGCAGGGCGGGTTTCACCATGAGGATGTCGGCGCCTTGCTCGACATCCAACTCGGCTTCGCGCAAGGCCTCTCGGGCATTGGGCGGGTCCATCTGGTACCCTCGCCGATCGCCAAACTGCGGGGCGCTTTGAGCGGCCTCGCGGAACGGCCCGTAAAACGCCGAGGCATACTTGACGGCATAGGACAGGATCGGGATGTGCGCGAAGCCCGCTTCATCCAGCGCGCTTCGAATTGCCGCGACGAAGCCATCCATCATGTTCGACGGCGCGATGATGTCTGCACCCGCGCGCGCTTGACTGACAGCCGTCCGCGCCAGCAACTCCAGCGTCGGATCGTTCACGACCTCCCCATCTCGGACCACGCCGCAGTGGCCGTGGCTCGTATATTCGCAAAGGCACGTGTCGGCGATCACGATCAGACCCGGGACCTCCCGCTTGAGCGCGCGAATCGCCCGCTGAATGATGCCATCCTCGGCATAGGCCTCGCTGCCGACCTCATCCTTCCGCTCCGGGATGCCGAAGAGGATGATGGCCGGAATGCCCAGGCGCTTCACGTCCTGCGCTTCCTCGATCAGCTGATCAATGGAGAGCGTGTAGACGCCCGGCATCGAGGCGACTTCCCGACGCACACCTTCCCCCGGACAGACGAAGAGCGGGTAGATCAAATCCTCCACCGAGAGTCGCGTCTCCTGCACCAAACGCCGCAGCTCCGGCGTGCGGCGCAATCGGCGTGGGCGATGAATCAATTCGCGCATCATGCGTCCCCCCCTTTCGCGTACGGAGCTGATTGTACTCGAGCAGCTGGGAGTTTTTCAAAGCCGGGACCGCGAGGCCACCTTCGGACGTCGTTGCCCTTGGCCGCGGCTTGAAGTACAATCTCCTTTTGTCGGAGGCATAGCAGCGGAGGGAAAGGAGTCGTGTATGTGGAGTAAGATCCTGGCGAAGATCATCGGCACGGCCAACGAGCGATATCTGAAGAGGATCCGTCCGATCGTCGAGAAGATCAACGCCCTGGAGCCGGAGGTCGAGAAGTTGACGAACGAACAGTTGCGTGCCAAGACCGACGAATTCAAGATGCGCTTGGCCGATGGGGAGACGCTCGACGATCTGTTACCGGAGGCCTTCGCCGTCGTGCGCGAGGCCTCGCGGCGGACGACGGGCATGCGCCATTTCGACGTGCAGCTCATCGGCGGGATCGTGCTCCATCAGGGGAAGATCGCCGAGATGAAGACGGGCGAGGGGAAGACGCTGGTGGCGACGCTCCCCCTCTACTTGAACGCCCTCACGGGGAAGGGATGCCATCTGGTGACGGTCAACGACTATCTGGCTAAGCGCGATACGCTCTGGATGGGGCCGATCTATCATCTGCTCGGACTGACGGTCGGCGTCATTCAGCACGAGGCCTCATTCATTTACGATCCAACGTATAAGAACCCCGATCCTCGTCTGGCGCGACTGCGCCCCTGTACGCGGAAGGAAGCGTACCTGGCCGATATCACCTACGGCACGAATAACGAATTCGGCTTCGATTATCTGCGCGACAACATGAAGTACGACCTCTCCGAGTGTGTGCAGCGCGGCCACTACTACGCCATCGTGGACGAGGTGGATTCGATCTTGATTGACGAAGCGCGCACGCCGCTCATCATCTCCGGGCCCTCGGAGGAGACCGTGCAGAAGTACTATGATGCCGACATGGTCGCCCGGCGGCTCCTCAAGGGCGTGGACTACGAGGTGGATGAGAAGGCGCGTACGGTCGCCCTCACTGAGGCGGGGATCGAGAAGGCCGAGCGCCTCTTCGGCTGTGGTAATCTCTACGCGCCGGAGAACATGGATCTGCTGCACTGCCTGACGCAAGCGCTCGTGGCGCATAACCTCTACAAGCGCGACTATCACTACATCGTCAAGGATGGCGAGGTCATCATCGTGGATGAATTCACGGGGCGGCAGATGCCCGGGCGCCGTTGGTCCGATGGCTTGCATCAGGCGATCGAAGCGAAGGAGGGCGTCCGCATCCAGGCGGAGAATCAGACGCTGGCGACGATCACCTTCCAGAACTACTTCCGCATGTACGAGAAGCTCGCCGGCATGACCGGAACGGCCGAGACCGAGGCCGAGGAGTTCATGAAGATCTACAATCTTGACGTCGTGGTCATCCCCACGCACAAGCCGATGATTCGAGTGGACCATCCGGACTTGGTCTTTCGCACGGCGGAGGAGAAGTGGGATGCGGTGATCCAGGAGATCCAGGAGTGCTACCGACGCGGGCAGCCGGTTCTGGTGGGGACGGTCTCGATCGAGAATTCGGAGATGCTCTCTCGACGGCTCAAGAAGCTGGGCATCCCGCATAACGTCTTGAACGCGAAGCCGGAGAACGCCGAACGCGAGGCGGAGATCGTCGCGCAGGCTGGGCGCAAAGGGGCCGTCACGATTGCGACGAACATGGCCGGGCGCGGCACCGACATCTTGCTTGGGGGAAATCCCGAGTTCCTGGCCAAGGAATTCCTCAAAAAGCAAGAGATCAATCCCGAGGAGGCGACCCCTGAGCAGTGGCGCGCGGCCTACGAGAAGGCCAAGGCCATCACGGAGAAGGAGCATGAGGAGGTCGTTCGTCTGGGCGGCTTGCACATCATTGGGACCGAACGACATGAGGCGCGACGCATTGACAATCAGTTGCGCGGGCGTTCCGGGCGGCAAGGCGATCCCGGCTCCTCGCGCTTCTACCTCTCGCTCGAAGACGATCTCATGCGCATCTTCGCCGGGCCGCGCGTGAAGGCGATCATGGATCGGCTGGGCGGCTGGCCCTACGGCGAACCCATCGAATCGAAGATGGTCACCCGTGCCATCGAGCGCGCGCAGAAGGCCGTTGAGGCACATAACTTCTCCATCCGTAAGCACTTGCTTGAGTACGACGACGTCATGAATAAGCAACGGGAGACCATCTACGGCCTCCGTCGTCAGTTGCTCGAGGAGACCGATCAACGCGAGTATATCTTGAGCTTGGCTGAAGACCTCTTAGACGATCTGCTGCAGCAGTACCTGAGTGATGAGGTCAGCCCTTCGGAGTGGGATTTCAACGGCTTGAAGATCGAGCTGCGGCACATCTATGGCTTCGACCTGGAGGCGGAAGTCCCCGACTACGAGCAGCTCGGGCGAGAGGAATTGAAGGAGATCATCTGGCCGAAGCTGAAGGCGAAGTACGAAGAGAAGGAGGTCCTGCTCGGGCGCGATGCCCTGCGGTATTACGAGCGGATCATCATGCTTAACATCGTGGACGCGCAGTGGAAGGATCACTTGCTCGTGCTCGATCACTTAAAGGAGGGCATTGGGCTGCGCGGGTATGCCCAACGCGATCCGCTCGTCGAATACAAGAAGGAGGCGTTCGCGCTCTTTGAAGCGATGCTCGATCGCATTGATCGGGAGACGATCCGCTTCCTCTGGAATCTGCAGGTCACGGCCGAGGTGGCTCCGCGCGAACGCTTGGAACGGCGGCGACGCCCGCAGCGCGTGCAGTATGTGCACGCAAGTGTCAGCGCCACGGCCTCGGCACGCGGCGAACCGGAGAAACCTCGCACCATTCGACACGAGGGACCGAAGATTGGCCCGAATGATCCCTGTCCCTGCGGTAGTGGGAAGAAGTACAAGAAGTGTCATGGCGTCGGCTGAGCCGCCTTCATTCCCCTTCGGCCGTCGCGTTCCCCGAATCGGTTATCTCCTCACCGTGGCGGAGGTGCGGGATTTTTTTTGCATTCCTGCTGAAAAAAAGCTTGACTCTTGATTCGGCCCTTGGGATATAATACTCCGCGTCAGCCGGAGGCTGGGGGGCGAAACGCGATGGGACGAGGACGGAAGAAGGTTGTCTTTATGTATCGGCATAGCGGTGATTCTTCGATCTAAGGAGGAACGGCTATGTATATCGGCAGAACGAATCAGAAGGTGATGACGTACAAGAGGCCGCAGGTTTCGAAAGTGACGGTGACACTGCCCAAGGCGCATCATCCACTGGAGGATATCCTCTCGAAGCCGGCCATCCGCAAGGCTCTGTTGTGGATGACCCGGCGAGGGCCGGATGGGAAATGCTTCCTCGAAAAGCTGTGCGAGAACTACGACAATCCGAACGCGGACTTCTGGACGCGCCTGAAGTGGTACTGGTCGAACAAAGCCATTGACCTGGCGTTAAAGAAGGCGGGTCTGGATAAGGAGACGATGAAGAGACACCTGTTCCATCATACGCCGACGGTGAAGTCGCTGGCGCTGACGGCCAAGAGCATCGGGACCTACGGGCTGACGGTACCGCAGCGATTCACGGCCCCGCTCTTTGTCGTGTGGAACATCACGCAGGCGTGCAATCTGAGCTGCAAGCACTGTTATCAGGACGCCAAGCACAAGCCGATGCTCGATGAGCTGACGACGGAAGAGAAGCTCGATCTCCTCGATCAGATGGCCGATGAATATGTCCCCTTTGTCGCTTTCGCCGGCGGTGAGCCCTTGGTGGCGAAGGACCTTTGGCCTGTGTTGGAGCATTGCAAGAAGCGCGGCTTCCATGTGACGATCGCTACCAATGGCATGCTCCTGACGCCGGAGATGTGCGCCCGCTTGAAAGAGGTGGGCGTCAAGTACATTGAGGTGAGCATCGACAGTATCAATCCCGAGGAGCACGATGAGTTTCGCGGGTTGAAGGGGGCGTGGGAGCGCTCGATCCAGGGCATTCGGAACGCCGTCGCAGCGGGCATCCGGACTGGGATGGCGACCTGCTTCACCCGCGAGACCGTTCATACGGTGGATGAAGTAGTGAAGTTCGCCATTGATCTGGGATGCAGCACCTTCGCCCACTTCAACTTCATCCCGGTCGGGCGTGGCCGCGAGATCATGCATCACGATCTGACGCCCGGGCAGCGCGAATTGCTCATGCGCAAGTTGCAGCGGCATTTAGCCGAGGGGAAGATCAGCATCATCTCCACGGCCCCGCAATTTGGGCGCTCGTGCATCATTTACGGTTCTGAAGAAGGCGTCTTCGCCACCGGTCACGCCGGAAAGGGCGAGGGGAAGAAGACGCTCGTGCTCTCCCGCTATATCGGCGGATGCGGAGCCGGGCGATGCTACTGCTCGATCCAACCCAACGGGATCATCAACGCCTGTGTCTATATCCCCTCGGAGGAGGTGGGCGACATTCGTCGGCAGAGCTTTAAGGAGATTTGGGAGAGCGCCCTCTTCAGCGTGCTTTCGGATCGAGAGGACCGCGGGGATCATTGCGGCGTCTGCGACTACCGGCATTACTGCGGCGGGTGTCGCGCGCGTTCGCTCGCCTATACGGGTGATATTCAAGCGGGTGATCCCGGATGCGTCTACAACGCCCATGAATGGGTGGAGCTGACGGCCGGGGCCGACTCCGTGATGGCGAGCCACTTCACGATGTCGAGCGGATTCAGCTTGAGCGCCGGCTGCGGCAATGGCTGTGGGACGTCCTCGGCGACGCCGCTCGTCCAATTGAAGGGACTCCGGCAGCAGGCCGAGCAGTTGGCCCAGATCGTGACTTCGGGGGTCGTCCAGGCGGCCGTCCGAGCGGGCGAGATCTCGGGCGTCCCCGAAGATGACGTCCGCGATTTCGACGACGTCGTGGACCGAGTGAGCGCCCTCTTTACGAAAAATTGAGCTGTTTGCGAGCGGGAGAGCGCTGCCGATCTCCCGCTCGCTCGTCGGGGGAAGTGATGACGTCGCGATCGCCGATCAATGGCCTCCGCTTCCGGTTCATGTTCTTCGATTACATCTACATGCTCGGTGAGTGCCTCCTGGGAATCAACGAGTTGCACGTCAAGATTCAACTGGTGGATCGCTACTGCAACAAGGTGCGGCATAACCTCCACCTCCTTCACCGCAAAGGGGCGAGTCGCGAGCAGTTGCAGGAGTTCGTTCGCAAGGAGAATCAAGAGCTGCTCGCAGGCTTTCGCCATCACCATATCTTCTACGACAAATATCGGCTTCGGATGATTGCCCTCCATCATGAGGGCACTGAAGGGGAGCTGCTTGTGGATGACGTCTACAACGGCTCCGCCTATGTCGTGCCCGTCAAGCAGACGATTGATACGCTCCTCGCGCACGTCTTCGACAGCACGCCGGTTCCAGAGATGGGGCTCTTCGAGAAGGAGCGAAGGGTCATGGAGCTGACCAGTTCGGTCGACCCGAAGCCGGGGGAGACGGCGCAACGCGTGTTATTGGAGCTACACGAAGCGGCCCGCAATATTCACGTCTACGTGAAAAAGGAGAAACTGCAGAGCGTCGAATACCTGGCATCGGGAAAGCCAGTGATGGATCCTCAGGTGATCGTAGAGGCGGAGAGGTGGGAGACGGAGAAGGATCGTTTCCTGAAGGATCCGCTGATTCGCGAAGTGTTCCCGGAATGGAAGGAGGCGACGTTATGACGGAAGCTGAGCGGATTCGGGACGATGCGATGCCCGATGGAACGAAAGGCGCGCCCAAAGAACCGACGCAAGTCACGCTCTCGGTGATCGGGGATGTCTCGGTCGCGGCGTCAGAAGCTATGGGGATCAGCGAAGCGCCGAAGGCCGTAACGTGGCGAATATCCGCGCTCTTCTTCCTCTTCGCCTATCTCCTGAGCTTTGGGGCCGGATGGCTCGTGCGAGGGGGAGCGTCGCTTTCGACGATTGCCCTCATCGTGCTCGGTCCGGTGGTGCTGGCGACGCTCGTCTTCTGGCGGTGTCGTGTGTGGCGATTCCGAGCGCGGACGTGGAAGCGGCAGCTGGAGATCATGGAAGAGGCACTCTTCTCGCTTCGCTACGAGGCCGCGAATGCGGCTAATGCCATACGAGCGAATCTCATCGGGTTCCGGCTGGCGAACCCTCAAGTGTTCATGCCGGAGCATCTGGACGTCATCCAGATGGAGACCGAGCGCATTGACCTCGTCGTGCAGAAATCACAGGACCCTATGAGTTGGAAAGGGCGGAAGCGGGAGAGTCGACCCGCCTTCGACGCTCAGGAAGCGCGAAGCCGGATCAATCTGTGAGGTCGAGGCGCTCCAGGATCTGGCTCAGGTAGGTCCGACTCCGTAGCGCGTCACGCAGAGGGTCCACACCAGGGCGGTTGGGGTCCACATCTTGTTCGACAACGATCCATCCTCGGTAGCCTTGCGCCCGCAGCTGCTGAATGAGGAGAGGGAAGTCTATGAGCCCATCGCCCAATGGGCAGAACAGGCCCTCTCGCACAGCCTCAGCGAACGTGAGGGGCTCTCGCTTCACGCGCTCCAGCACCTTCGGGTTGACGTCTTTGGTATGCACATGCCAGAGGCGCGACCCATACGTTCGCACGGCCTGAATCGGATCTCCTCCTCCGTAGACGAAGTGGCCGGTGTCCAAGCAAAGGCCGATCAAATCGGGATCGGTCATCGCCAAGAGCCGTTCGATCTCCTGGGGGGTCTCGACGAACGTCCCCGCGTGATGATGGAACGCGACGCGAAGTCCGCGCGTGCGGCAGGCCATGGCGACACGGTGCAGGAAGGCGACGGCCGTTTCCCATTGCGATTCCGTGAGCCCATCTTCCGGCGTGACGCGGCCGGCAATGGCCATCCGCTGGGGATGGAGCGCATCGGCCAAGACCACAAGCGTCACGCCGAGCGCGCCCAGCAAATCAGCGACGCGCAGGACCTCTGAGAGTCCGCGCTCAAAGTGTTCCGGTTCCGAGAGCGAAACCGGAACGAAAGCGGTGACCAACTCGAGATGGCGCTGCGCGAGTTCCATGCGCAGGAGCGTTGGATCTGTGGGCAGATACCCGTATGGACCGAGTTCCGTCCCCTCATATCCGGCTTGGCTCATTTCGTCGAGGACTTCGGCATAAGGTCGTTGCGCGCTAATGCCTTCGATCTCGAAGATCCCCCAGCTCACCGGCGCTGTCGCGATCCTCATGGCGTTCCTCCTTCTCGTAAGAACTCATCCGCGTTCTCGCGCGTGACGAGTGTCGTGCCCGTATCGATGTGCTTCTCGATGGGCTCTCCGCGGAGGACTTTGATGGCCGCTTCGACGGCGCGTCGGCCCATCTCGAACGGATGTTGGGCGACGACGGCGTGCATCTGTCCGGCTTTGACGGCGCGGACTGCCTCGCGCGTGGCGTCAAATCCCACGAGGATGATCTTCCCCATCAGGTTTCGGGCAGCAATGGCTTCCATAGCGCCCAGCGCCATCTGATCATTCGTCGCGAAGACGGCTCGGAGATCCGGGTGCGAAGTCAGGATATTCTCCATCACGGTCATAGCCAGTGCCCGTTCGCTATTGGCGGGTTGAATGGTGACCAGCTGAATGCCGGGAGCACGAGCGAGCGCTTCTCGGAATCCGGCCACGCGATCCTCATGCGCGGCGACGCCCAGGATGCCGCGAATGACAGCCACCTTCCCTGTTCCTCCGAGCGCGCGGACGATGTATTCGCCCGCGAGCTTTCCTCCGAGCCGATTGTTCGTCCCGATGTAGCTCAACTTCTCCGGCCAGGGAGCGTCCGTGTCCACCAAGAGGACGGGGATTCCCGCGGCCTTCGCTTTGTTGAGCACGGGGATGACTTCGGCGGCCCCGGCCGGCGCGACCACGAGCGCCGAGACCTTTTTCAGGATCTGATCTTCCAGGATGGCCACTTGCTGATCAATGTTGATCTCACGCTCTGGGGCGAGCACGACGACTTCGACCTCGGGATGCGCACGCGCGGCGGCCTCAGCTCCTTGTTTCAACATGAGCCAGAATTCGCTGTCCAAGGCTTTCGTCACAACGGCGATGCGATAGGCCTTGGTCGTCCCCATGCGCTGGCATCCGCCGCTGGCCAAGAGCGAACCACTCATCACGAGCGCGAGACCGATCCGCATGCCCCACCGGCTTGTTCCTCGCATACGTCACCCTCCGAACGGTTAGTCTATCGAAGTCGGCGCCCCAGCCAAAGCGCGCGGGTCGCTCATTTGACGCTTCCGGTATAGCCTGTTATGCTTACGGGCCTGTGAGTCCTGAGGTCGGTGGAAGGAGAGGCAAGGTGTCTCAGGTCGGAACCTTCATCCGCTACCTACGCCGTCTGCCGCGAGAGAAGCGCCTGCACACGGTGATCCTCTTTGTGACCTCTCGGTGCAACGCGAAATGTCGCACGTGTTTTTACTGGTCGGCGTTGAACCAGGAGGGGGATTTGACCTTTTCGGAATTGGAGCGCCTCTCGCGCACGATGCCTCACTTCCAGCAGTTGCTGTTGAGTGGGGGGGAGCCAACGCTGCGAGAAGACCTTCCGGAGATCGTTGCGCTCTTCTCCCGAAACAACGGGATCGAGAGCCTGAACTTCCCGACGAATGGGTTGAAGCCGGAGCGCTCGCGCGACTTCGTCGAGCGCATCCTGGAGGAGAACGCAACTCTGACGGTCTATATGAACTTCTCCGTGGACGGACTCGCAGCGACCCACGATCGCATTCGCGCCGTTCCGGGGAACTTCGCGAAAGTCGAGCAGGCGATCGCCCTCGTTCAGCCGCTTCGGGAGCGCTTTCGAGGGCGACTGTGGGTCGGCGTCGTCTCGGTCATCTGTGAGGAGAATTATCGGGAGCTGACTCGCTTGGCTGGGTACTTTTTGAAGCAGCGTGTCCTGGATGGTCACTATTTTCAAATCGTTCGGGGCGATCCCCTGGATCCGACGCTCAAGGCCGTCCCGCCCGATGCGTTGCGAAAGCTCTACGGCGAGATCTCGCGCATCCAGGAGGAATACGCGCGGCGGGCCTTCGATGATCCCAGCGTAGCGGCGCGATGGATGAAACGGATGATCTACGTGGGGACGTTCAATTTCCATCATCGCGTGCAGTTCGCCAACTACGCCTATGGGAGAGCTTGGCCCATGCCGTGCACAGCTGGCGAGACCTCGCTCGTCATTGATTTCAACGGCGATGTCCGCGCCTGCGAGTTGCGCACCCCACTGGGGAATTTGCGCGATTATGACATGGATTTCACCGCCTTTTGGCACTCGGCGGTCCGGCAACGAGAGATCGAGGCGATCGCTCGCGACCGGTGCTTCTGCACGCACGTCTGCTTCCTTCACGATAGCCTGCGCTTCTCGCTGAAGGCACAGCTTGTGGGGGTTCCGGCGAGTTATTTCGCGCGCCACTTCTGGTGAGCCCTCACTTTCGAAACACGCGGCGACGCTCCAGGGCGCGTTGCCGGAGCACGTCCACCCAGACCGCGATGACGATGACGACGCCGATGACCGTCGTCTGCCAATAGGCGGAGACATCGAGGAGGTTCAATCCGTTCCGCAAAACCCCCATGATGAGGGCTCCGACGAGCGTCCCCCAGACTGTGCCCACGCCGCCGAAGAAGCTGGCTCCACCGATGATCACGGCGGCGATGGCATCCAACTCTGCGCCCACGCCCGCCAGCGGGAATCCAGAGTTCATCCGTCCAGCTAAGATGATCGCCCCCAGGGCCGCCAGACCGCCGCTTAGGGCGTAGACGGTAATGAGGCGCCGATCCACGGGGATGCCTGAGAGCAAGGCCGCCTGTTTGTTCCCGCCAATAGCGTAGATGTCGCGTCCGATGGTCGTGCGCGTGAGGAAGAGATGAAAGAGCGCGTAGACGATCAAGACGATGATCACCGGCATGGGAATGCCGCCGAGGGCGCCGGCACCCCAAAAGCGGAAGTCCTCGGGAAGTTCGGAGATTGGGAATCCTCCCGAGAGCACGAGCGCCAATCCGCGGGCGACGTTCATCATCCCCAGCGTTGGAATGAACGGGTGGGGAAGACGAAGCTTCGTGAACAGCAGTCCGTTGGTCATCCCCAACGCTGTCCCTATAGCGAGCGTCGCCGCGATGGCAGCGGATGCCGGCATCCCAGCCTTGAGCAACAGAGCGGCCAGGACGCAACAGAGTCCTAGGATAGAGCCCACCGAGAGGTCAATCCCCGCCGTGATGATGACGAGCAATTGCCCGAGGGCGAGCAGCGCGTTGACGGCCGACTGTCGGAAGACGTTAAGCACATTCTCGAAGGTGAGGAAGTGCGGGGAGAGTATGGTGAGGGCACCGCTCATCAGCAGCAGCGCTAGAAGAGGGCCGAATCGTCGCAGCAGTGGGAGGACCAGGTCGGGTCGAAGGATTCGACCGATATCCGCCATCGCCGATGACGTCTCGCGATTCATCCTTCCCCTCCTGTGGCGAGATAGAGGATGCGATCGTCGGTGGCTTCCTCTCGCTGTAGCTCCCCGACGATTCGCCCGCGGTGCATGACGAGGATGCGATCAGCCAGATGTCGCAGCTCTTCAAGCTCCGAGGAGACCAGCAGGATCGCCGTCCCCTGCGCCGCCAGTCGCCGAATCAGCTCATAGATCTCCATTTTCGCGCCAACGTCGATGCCCCGCGTGGGCTCATCCATGAGAAAGATGCGCGGATGCATCGCAAGCCAACGCGCGAGGATGACCTTCTGCTGATTCCCTCCGCTCAAGAACATGACCGGATGATGGGCACTCGGCGTTTTCACCCGCAGCTCGCTGAGAAGGCGTTCGGTGAGGTGCCGCTCCGCACGTGTGTTCACAAGAAAGCCAAGGTGGGCGACTCGTGCTTGAACCGGAAGGATGAGATTGACCTGGACGGAAGCCATCGGGATGAGCCCCTTCGCTTTTCGATCATCCGTCACCAGTGCCATCCCATGTCGTATGGCATCGGCGGGCGTTCGGATCGTCACCGGACGACCTTCGATGAAGATCTTCCCCGATGTGTATTCCCGCGCGCCGAAGAGCGCTTCCACCAGCTCGGTCCTGCCCGCGCCGACAAGCCCCGCCAGGCCCACAATCTCTCCATGATGGACGGTGAAGGTGATGTCGTAAAACCTTCCCGGAGCCGTCAAGCCCTCGACGCGAAGCCTTGGTTCGCCTATCGCTCGAGGTTCGCGTTCGGGAAAGTACTCCGTCAATTCTCGACCGACCATCGCGCGCACCAATTCCTCAGCGCTCGTCTCCGAGATGGATTTCGTGAGGACGCGCCGGCCGTCGCGCAAGACCGTCACCCGATCGGCGATGCGGTAGATCTCAGGCATTCGATGCGTGATATAGATGACGCCCATGCCGCGCGCTCGCAGTTGCGCGATCGTCTGAAATAAGCGCTCCGCCTCGGGTTCTGAGAGTGGGGAGGTCGGTTCGTCCAGGATCAAGAGTTCGGCTTCGAAAGCGAGCGCTCGGGCGATTTCGACCAGCTGCTGCTCGGCGACGCTCAATTCGCCCGCTGGACGCCGAGGATCGAGATCGTGACCCAATCCTTGAAGGAGTCGGCGCGCGCGCTCGTAGATCTCGTTCCACTGAACCCAGGAGAAGACTGCTCGTCGGCTCGGTGGGCGTCCGAGGAAGATGTTCTCCCCAATGCTCAATTGGGGAATGAGCATTAGCTCCTGATGCACCATACGAATGCCCAAGCGATGCGCATCGCGCGGCGTCTGAAGTTTCACCGGGCGCCCTTTCCACAAGAGGCGACCTCGATCGGCTGAGTGAACGCCTGTCGCGATCTTCATGAGCGTGGATTTCCCCGCTCCGTTCTCCCCGATGAGCGCGTGAACTTCGCCTGCTTTCACCTCGAAGTCTACATCCTCCAGAGCGACGATTCCTCCAAAGGTCTTCGTGATCCCTTCGAGTCGCAGTAAGGCTTCCGATGAAGACATAGCGGCCTCCGAACGTGGCTCTCTATAGGCCCTCACCCGCGCATGCACTTCCAGTTCATATCCGGGGGGAAGAGATGCTCTTCGCCAGGCGCGTTCCCTTATGAGGGAGAAGTCACCTCCCCCTCTGCGCCAGGTGCAGGAGGCATTTCGGTCGGAAGGATCGCCCGTCCATCCATCCCCCCCCAGACCTTCAAGCGCCGGGCTAAACGTGAGGTATCTTCGGTGACGCTCTCTCCCGCGACGACAGGGACGGTGCGCAATCCGAGTTGTGAGAGTAAGAGCGCGCGTCGTGCGGCCCGTTCGACATCGGATAAGCCGGCACCCCAGGAGACTTCAATGACGAGGTAGGCCTCGCTCCCCTCCTCCGGATGCCATCCGCGCGCGACAATGTCCGTTTGGATGATCTCATCGGCTTCGGCATCCGTCGGTCGTCCCTGTTCGACAGCATCTTCCAAGAAGGCGCTCAGTTCTTCGGAGGAGAGGACGCGGATTTTTCGGGCGAGCGCGCGGAAATAAGCGGGCGCATGTCGCTCGTGTTGATACGGGAGGTGAAAGCCTTTCGGACGGACGACGTCCCGGCTCATGGTATCCATGCGCTTCGTCAGGAAGTCCACGCCAGACGCTAGGACCGCGATCTGTTGCTCAGCATGCTGTTGCGCGCGGGCCAAAGCCGCGACTTCCGCGCTCAATGCCGTTACGACCTCCTCCAACCGACAGTCGAGCCACCCGTTCCTCCAATGTCAACAGCACCCGTCGTAACTCCTCTCCCCACTCCAGATGCTGCTCCAAGAACCGCAGGAGGTCTCGAGACTCTGCGCTTGTGAAGGACATACTGCTTCAATTATCGTCGCGCGCGATCAACTCCGTCAAGACGGCGAATGTCTGTCCCCTCTCACCTCTTGATTAAGGGATCACGGTGACTTTGACGGCTTCGCCTGCGCGCAAAAGTCGAAAGCCTTCGCCGATCGCCTCCAGTTCCACACGGTGAGTCACCAACCGCTCGAGCGGCAGAAGCCCCGCTTCCAATATGTGCACGACTTTCGGAAAGGCCGTGCGTTGGATGTACGATCCCAGGACGGTGATCTCGTAGCGCGTGATCTCGTATTGATTCAACTCGCGCTCCGCGTGTAAGTTCATGCCGAAAAGGACGATGCGCCCTCCACGCCGCACCAGCCACATAGCTTCCGGCAAGAGCGTCCCTACGGCATCAATGACGATGTCGGCGCCCAGACGGGTTCGCCTCTTGATCTCCCGAGGGACGTCATGGGCATTTGGATCAAGAACGGCGTCGGCCCCCAGACTTTCGGCCATATGGCGGCGAAACTCGGCGGGTTCGACCACGCAGATCGGATAAGCTCCAGCAGCCTTATAGAGCATCAAAAACATGAGTCCGATGGGCCCCGCCCCAAGGATGACGACGCTCTCCCCCGGAACGAAAGCCGACTTCTCAAATGAATGAAGCACGCAGGAAAAGGGTTCGGCGAGCGTCGCGCGATCTAAGGGGACCTCTGGGCTGATCTTGTGCACGGCTTTTGCTGGAGCGACGTTCCACTCCGCCAATCCGCCATGCTGGAAAATCCCTAATGTGGTCATGTTCTCGCACATATTCGAGAAACCCAATCGGCAATATTCACAAATTCCGCACGTGATGTTCGGATCGACCACCGCGCGGTCTCCTGGGCGAAGATGATGCACGCCGGGGCCGACCTCAACCACCGTCGCGACATATTCATGGCCGAGGATCGTCCCTGGCGTGGCTGGATGTCCCGGAGGGACCGAGAGGATGTGAAGGTCGGTCCCACAAATGCTCGCGCGTTCCACTTTCAGGAGGACCTCGTCCTCCGTTCGAAGTTGCGGTGGAGGGTGAGATTCGATTCGCCACTCCCCTTCACCTCGAAAGACCACGGCTCGCATCGTCTCTCTCATGGCCAGATCTCCACCATATCGCCGGCTCGAAGGCGGATGGGATCCATTCGAACCGGTAGGGTAGGACCAGGACGAAAGTTCGCGTCCAGGAAGAACGCCTTACGCACTCCTCGCACGAAGCATCCCGCTTGTGCCCATCGCTCACCGGCGCGCGGCGTCCGAGGATCCAGAAGTGCATCGCATCGAAGAAGGAGCCGCTCGATGTGCGATGCGCTCATCCCTTCCGGAAGCGGGATCGTCGTGCGCAGGAAACCGCTCCGTTCGAGCTTGAAGTAAACGAACCCGAGATCCGACGAGTACCACTTTGGATCCCCTACACATTTCGCGGCGAGACTCACACCCGCATCGCGCTGCTCCGACGCGATCTCGAGGTACAAATAGCGACGGGGGTCGAGGATCTGCTGACCGACGCGAGGCGTCGAACCCACTTTGCCCTCTCGACGCAGCTCCTCAGTCATGATGCGGTACGTCCATGGATGCCGATCCATCAATTCCTCGCGCGCGACCGCGCTTGTGTCGAAAGGGAGAGGGCGAAGGGCGAATCGCATGGGCGAGCGTCCGCGATCCGAGAAGTTGTTGTTGTCGGAGACGACGAAAAGGAGCGGATGGTCATCCTCCCGCCGTCCGCGAAATCGGCGCGTCCGGTGACGCGTGCCTTGATAGCGGGCGTCAAGGACGCGTCCCTCCGGGGTTATCGTCACTTCGTAAACCCACTCGATGTCCGTCGCTCGCCCCCATCGAGCCATGAGAGCGTTCGTCTCCGTCCCTCCGTCCTCGTTACTGAAGATGACGCTGTAGCGGATCGTGAGCATCTCCTGCGCGCGCGTCATCTCATACCACATGAGGAGGGGGATATCGGTGAACCTCCCGATGCTATTCGGGCGCGCATAGAGGATAGGCGAGTGCGCGAGCGGGAAGAACTCGGGATCGGCGCGGCTCACCAGATGCAACGCGAAATCCTCGATGATGGGCGCGGAGACATGTGGCGCCGAGCGCGTGCGATTCCAGAGCAAGTGAATCGTATGCGTCCCCGGGCGCACTCTCCCCAGATGAAGGGCATAGCGGAAGGAGACTTCTCCGGCGAAGAGGATGACATCTTGATGAGAGCGCCCATCCAACCAGACGGTGAGCACGGCGGCTTCGCGCCCCCTTTCGCCCCAATTGGCTCCGGGGACTCTGGCCTGCAACTCGGCCAGAACTTCCGATTCCACATCCACGCGAAAAGAGCGCTCCAGAAGAACTTGTGCATGAACGCGCGGAAGGGATCCATGGAGGAGAAGTCCTCCGATGCCCAAAAGCCACGCGCGCATCAAGCAAGGCCACCACTTGCTCCCTCTTTCGCGGTTTGCCTTCTCCATCGCCCTCATCGAAATTCGATCTTCACCGTCTTGATCTCATAGGGCTTGGTCGGAACGAGCACTTGCTGCCCATCCACGAGAAGGGGAGCCATCTCTCGCTCCACGAGATTGACCTCACGGGCAGCCTTCGGCGGCTTCGGAAGCGCGATCCTCACATCGGCGGCTTTCCCGCCGAATTCGTAGAATCGGAGGATCCAGGCGTCGGCGTCCTCGGCCTTCTTCAAGGCCGTGAGGATCACCGTGTTTGGCTCCAGGCGTAGAAACGAGTGGATCGGAGGAAGCAAGCCGCGGTGCCCCGTCGTGGGATACGGAATGAGCGGATAGTTCAATTCATACCCTCGTTGAACGGTCCCCGCTTGAATCCAATCGCCCACATGGGGATAGATGGCGTAGGTGAAGCGATGCCGCCCTTCATCGGCGTGCGGATCGGGATAGGCGGGAGAGCGCAACAGCGTCAGGCGAATGACGTTGTCGCGAACGTCGTAGCCGTATTTGCTGTCGTTGAGCACGCTGACGCCATAGGTCCCATCCGAGAGGTCGGCCCAAAAGAGCGCCGGGACTTCGAACTTCGCCTGCTCTGCAGGCGTGCGACGTGTGGTCGGTCTCTGGATCGAGCCGAAGGGAATCTCGAACGTCGCCTTCGGACTATGCACGGAGACTGGGAAGGCGACTTTCAGGAGGATATGTCTCTCGCGCCAGTCCACATCCATCTGGCATTCGAGCCGTGGAATCTTCGGATAGAGGATGAGGTCCTGAGTGAACGTGGAGTTCTGGAACTTCTTCACCACGCGGATCACGGCACGCGTGGGGCCGGTCTCCAGCACCTTCACCTCTTCAGCTTGGCGCAGCTCCCACTTCTTCTCCTCGAAATTCGCGTCGATGTTCCAGGCATCGTAGACGGACGGTTTATCGTAGAACGTTTGCAGGAGATTCCCGCATCGGGAATCGTCGAGGACCTCTCGACGGGCGACCTTGTCGTAGAGGCTCGTGAGGCATCCGGATCGAGCGTCCACGGTGACCCGAAGGAACTCGTTCTCCATGGTCAGGCCGTGGACCGAGAGCGAAGACCGAAGGGGGGGGCGTCGGGGGATGGGGATGACGCGGAAGACCTTGTATCCGAGTGACGGTACGTCTTCGGCGATGAAGCGAACCTTCACGCGGTTCGTTTGCGGATCGCGCTCGATCGTCTCAGCGATGAGCCGTCGGCCGTGGGGATCGCGAACTTCAACCTCTGAGACGGGATCGCGGAACGTGAGGACGGCTTCGACGACGTCCGTGCGCGTCCAAGAGAGCGGATTGAAGACGATGAGGGGAAGTCCGGGGCCTTTCGTGTGGATACGATCGGCCAGCTCTCGCAACGCGTCATGGAGGACCTCGCGACCGATGCGACGCACTTCGGCATAGTCGCGATCCGCATCTCGATAAACGGCGGCGATGCTGCTTCCGGGCAGGATGTCGTGAAACTGATTGAAGAGCACCTTCTTCCACGCCACGTCGAGGTCGCCCTGCGGGTAGGCGTGGCCGAAGAGCTGCGCGAGCGAGGCGAATTTCTCCGCGTTGAGGAGCAGGACCTCGCTTTGGCGATTGTTCCGCTTCGTCGTCGCCTGGCTCGTGTACGTCCCGCGATGCGTTTCAAGATACAACTCATCGCGCCAGACCGGTGGATTCAGCTGGGGCAGCTCGGCCAGCGCGCGTTCGAAGAACTCGTGCACGGTGCCGAAAAACAGCTGCGGGTAGATCGCCCCGGCGGATCGCCATCGCGCGGCCGTCTCCAACATGCTTCGCGTCGGTCCCCCACCGTGATCCCCAACGCCGTAAAGATGCATGTACTCGCGATGACCCGTCGCCGCCGTGTAATCGGCCAGGTCCTTCACCGTCGGGACGGGCTCGATGGGGTTCCCGTAGTGGTTCGGGAAGTAGGTGAGGACGCGACTCCCATCCGGCGCCTCCCACCAGAAGAGCCGATAGGGGAAGCGCGTGACTTCGTTCCAGAAGATCTTCTGCGTGACGAAGAAATCCATGCCGGACTTTTTCAGGATTTGCGGCAACTGCCAATTGTAGCCGAAGGCGTCCGGATTCCATCCGACGCGAACTGCGATGCCGAACTTCTCCTTGAAGTATCGCGTCCCGTGCAAGAATTGCCGGACGAGCGATTCGCCATGCGGCAGGTTCATATCCGACTCGACCCATACGCCGCCGACCACTTCCCACCGGCCTTCGCGCACGCGCTCTCGGATCTGCTCGAAGAGCTTCGGATATTTCTCCTCCATCCAGGCATAAGTCTGGGCGGCTCCATGCGCGAACGTGAATTCCGGGAATTCGCGCATCAGTTGCAGGACCGTGGAGAAGGTGTCCCGCACGATCTCGACCGTCTCCGTCCACGGCCAGAGCCATGCCAGGTCAATGTGGGAGTTGCCGACGGCGCGAATCGAGAATTCCCGAAGCATGGGGAGAATCGGCTTCAGCGCCTCGCGCGCTTCGCGGAGGGAATGATCGAAGGCCGATTGATCACCTCGATCCAGAGCATTGAGGTCGAGCCTCCGAAGCGCGGCCTCCAGATATTGTTCCCACCGCGAGCGATCGTCTTTTCGTACGTTCAGGAGCAGCTCCGCGACTTGGCACTCCTGCAAGAACGTTCGCGGATCGGGACGAGACGGTGGCGCTTCGACCTCCAATTGTCCGGCACGCACCCACGTGCGTCCGCCGGGCACGTCGGCTTTCACTGCGATCACGAACGTGTCGCCGGGACGCGCGCTCTCGGTCAGGACGATCGGATCCAGGTCGTTCCCTTCGGCTCGCTTCTCTCCATTCAAGAAGACAGTGAGGTGGACGGGATTCTCCCCCACGATGCGGATGCGCAAGCGCAGTCGCGCTCCCCGAATGTCATATCCTCCAACCGCCGGCGGCAGCGTCACACGATAGCGAAACCAGGCCGGACCCGTGTTCCATTCCTCGCCGACCGGGAAGAGTCTCCACGTCGAATCATCGAGATCCACAGCCTCTCCCCTCAGGACGAACCCCTCCTTGAAGCGCCAGGGCGAGAGGGGGAGGACCGTCGCCTCCTCCAAGCGCTTGAAGATCGCCGCTCGATCTACAGATCGAGCGAAGAGAGAGTGGATCGGGGAGAGGGAGATCGAGATCAGAGGCATGAAGAAGGCGCAGCTCCATCTCTTCCAACTCATCGCTTCTGCCCTCCGCGTGAGATTCAGCGAGGTCGCGCGCTCTCCCGAAGGAGGCGCGGCGCCCTCATCATTCTCGAACCGAGAAGTAGATGGGATTGGTGAGCGCTGTGATCCCCCGCTCATCGCGCAGGTTCAATCGAACCCACGTGCGCGGTTCGGCGCGCCAGGACAGCGTTCGCGCGAACTCCGGCGCATCCACGCGGATCCGATCGGCCACGCGCCCATTGACGATGACCTCGACGACCTGCCCGACGCCTCGCTTCACCTCGATGCGCAGCGCGAGGCGCTCTCCCGTGCGAGCGACGGAGATCTCATCGCCCATCATGAAGCGACGACCGCGCGCGTCTTCGGCGAAGAGGAAGAGGTCGGGGCCATCGGGCCCGCGCGTTTTGATGAAGGCGCGACCGGATTTCAATCCCGCCAGGATGGCCGATTCCGAAAGCTCCGTCGCATAGACGACGGTCGTCGGAATCCCCATGACGTGGTCGGGATGCTCGCCACTCCCCGCGCGATGGTCATCGCTCCCTCCGATGCCCGTGATGCGATGGCCTTCGTTGAGGCGGGCCTCCCAGAACGGGATTCCGCTGAGCGGGCCTTCCACGCGATTGCCGTTGATGACCTCGATCATATCCACCTTGCGGAAATCGGTCGCGCGAACATCCTCCCATCCGCAGCCCATGCACTGTTCGCCCGTTGGATGCGTGGGATGGTTGATCGAGACCATCCCTCCGGCGCGATGGATGTCATCGAGGATGTCGTTGATCGTGCGTCCTTGCCAACCGAGGCGAAAGTCGATGAAAGCGCTCGTGCCGTAGACGTTCGCGTGTCCGCGATAGGTCGTCAACTCGCGACCGGGCAGAAGGAGCAGGGGCGCGAAGTACTCCTGCAATCGGCGCATCTCCGGATGATGACTTGTCGTGTTGTGATCGGTGATGGCGAGGAAATCGAGGCCTCGCGCGGCTGCCGCTTGTGCGACGCGGAAGACGGGGCAAGGGATCAGCTCGCCTTGGCCGTTGCGACAGCGTCCATCGCTATGCCCGCTATGCGTGTGAAGATCGCCACGATACCACCCTGGCCCTCGCTTTAGGGCGCGCGGCGCGCTCGGTTCGGAGGTTGGCGGCTCTGGCGAGCGAGCGGGAATCCATCGAATTCGGATCGTGTAGCGGGAGACTTGGTCGGGACGAATGTGCGGGACGCCGAGGAGGATGCGCCACGTCCCGGCCGGGAGGTCGCCGGGAAGATAGGAGGGCGTCGCTTCGTCGCGCGCGATGAAGAAGCGTGTCTTGTCGCTTCCGCTCCAGCCGCGAAAGCGCACGGGATCGAAGATGCCGATGTCTATTGCCGTCCCCTCGCCACGATGCGTATAGGTATACTCGACCTCTAGACGTTCGAGCGGCTCGGGGACAAAAAACTCCCGCACGAGATACGTCCCGTGATTGGCGCGTGCGATGGTCCCTTCCAGGACGATCTCGGTGGATTGAAGGACGGGGAGGGGAAAGAGGAGGGCGAGCAGACAACCGAAGGCGAGAAGGCGCATCCCCAACATGGCCCGTGTCCAAAGGCGCAGAGCGAGAGCGGCTCGCCCTGCGCCTTCGCCTCTTCAGAAGTAGAATTTCAGCGCGAATTGCATGACGCGCGGATCACCGGCGAGGCTGCCGATTCGACCGAAACTGCCGCTGGAAGCATTCCGATCCGGCAATCCGAACTGCGGCGTGTTGAAGGCGTTAAACATCTCCCAGCGGAATTCCAAGCGTCGGCCCTCGCCGAAGTATTCGAACGTGCGCGCCAGCGCGAAGTCGAAGTTGACCAAGCCGGGCCCGTAGAGCGTATTTCGCCCGCACGTCCCCAGGCGTGGTGGCGAGGGGACGCGATAGGCCGTCGTATCGAACCAGCGGTCCACCGTGCGCTGATCCTTTGGCAGCGTTCCATCGCGCAGGCAGTCGGCCAGGGCACTGACCATGCCTCCGCCACGAGGCCCTCCGATGGCGGTGTTATTGGCGCTCGCGACGATCGTGAAGGGACGGCCTGTGCGCAGGACGGTGATGCCGCTGATCCGCCAGCCACCCAAGATGTGCGAGGCCGCGCCCTGGTTCAAATACGCGCGCCCGCGTCCAAACGGCAGCTCGTAGTTGTACGCGAACACGAAGCGATGCCGGTAGTCGAAGTCGCTTGGCCCACGCCGCTCCCGAATGTTGTGCGCGTTTTGGAGGAAGCTCCCCGAGCCGCCCGTGAACAGGTGCTCCATCGCATAGTCAATGGACTTCGACCACGTCCATGCGCCATGGAAGCCCAGCCCACGGCTGAAGCGCTTCTCCACGGTCACCTCCATCCCATGGTAGCTGGAGTTCCCCATGTTGTCCCGGTATTCGATCGGCCCGAGATTGGGATACGGCACGATCCCCGTCGGCGTCCCATCGGGATTGAAGAACTGCTGATTGAGGTTGCGCAAGACCGAGAGATGCGTCCCCTTCGTCCCCACGTACTCGATCGTCGCGATGATGTTGCCGGGGAGCAACCGCTGGATGCCGAAGTTCCACTGATCCACGGTGGGGATCACGGCCTCGGGATTCACCGCGCGCAGTCGCACATTCCTCGGATCCACGGCGCTCGGATCGAGCGAGAGGTTGAAGCCCGTGCGCAAGCGCATGTTATTGGCCGTCGTGTTTGGATTCGGCGCCGTCACCACGTTATTGACAACCCAGGGGAGATTGAGCCCGAGCTGATCCTCACTCCCTGCGCGCTCGAAGAGCATGAAGAATCGCCCGTATCCGGTGCGGAGGACCGTGTTCGGCGTCACGCGATAGGCGAAGCCGATGCGTGGCGCGATGTTGTTCTTGTCCGACCGGACGAGGCTCTTGCCCACGGTCGAACGCTCGAATCCGGGGAACGGCGCGGCCGTGAAGCGCTGCCCCGTCCTCGGATCGAAGTTCGTCAACCGGTCCCGCCCCTCATAAGGCCACGTCGTGAAGTCGTACCGGAGCCCGAGGTTCATCGTGAGCTTTGGCGTGACTTTCCAATCGTCCTGCCAGAAGAAGGAAGCCATCCAGATGCGCGCGTCTACGACGTGCGGGTTCGTCAACTGAGCCGCCGAGGGGTAACCGAGCAAGAAATCGGCCATGCCGATGCCTGTGCGGTTCCCATCGAAGGTCCAATCGCCGCGCAGCGCCGGCAGATCGAGATAGATGTTGCGCATGGGCAGACGCACGTCCATGCCGAATCGGAACTGATGCGCGCCGGCCGTGACGCTCATCATGTCCCACCACTGGAATTGGTTCGTGAATTGGAACTTGGGCAGGAAGACGGGCGACCCCAAGTGATCGAGCCCACCGCCCTGACCGGCCGGAATGGTCTGCGTTCCGCCACGTGCCTGAATGCGAATGGCCGGTAGTCCGCCGCTATAGAGCGGATCATCTCGAACCCCGAGGATCCCGAATTCCGCGAGCGTGTTTTTCCCGAACGGATCCTGCACGCCGTGCGACCCATTGCGACCCCACCCGATCCGGAACTCGTTCAGCACGCGCGGTCCCAACGTGCGATTCCATCCGATCGCCGCCGAGTGCCCTTTCATGAAAAGCCGCCCGAAGGCCGATGTGGATGTGCCATCAATAATCCCGCCGAACACCCCAGGGACGTAGCGGAAGCGGTCCGAGAAGGTGTAGCGCACGAAGACGTTATTGTTGGCATTGATCTGCCAGTCGCCGCGCACAGTGAACTTGTCTGTATCATCAATGAGCGTCGGCGTGCGCAGGAAGTTGAAGACGTTCCTCAAAGGCCCGGATCCCGGCAGATTCGGCAGCGGCACGAGCTCGAGGATGCGCTTGGCCACGGGATCAATGCACTCGGGCGGGATCTTGTTGTCCTTGAACGAGCCGTCGGGATTGAAGGCGTCGGGGACTTTCGCCCGACAGTCGCCCACGCGGTCGAAGATCTTCGCATATCCGGGCGCGGAGAAATCACCGATGCGCTCGTTCGGCAGCGGGACGTTCCCCAGCCGCGTCACCCCTCGACGAATGCGCGTGCCCTCGTAGTCGAAGAAGAAGAACGCGTGGTTGCGAACGATCGGCCCACCTACGTTGAATCCGAACTGGTTCTGCCGATTCTTCGCCTTCTTCGCCCCCGCGCGATTCAGGAAGAAGCTCGTCGCGTCGAAGATGTCATTGCGTCCGAACCAGTAGGCCGTCCCGTGGAACTCGTTCGTGCCGCTTTTGGTCGTCACGGTGATGGCCGCTCCTGGGCTGCGCCCGTATTCCGCCGAGTACGGGTTCGTGATGATCTTGAACTCTTGGATGGAGTCCACCGACGGGCGCACGACCTGCGTCGTCAGCTCCTGCACGTTCGTGGAGATGGAGTTGTTGTCCACGCCGTCCAGGATGAAGTTGTTCTGCAGCGAGCGCACGCCGTGGACGTTGACGCCGCCCGTCCGCCCGGCGGCTGTCGCTCCACCCTCCTCCGTGTAGCGATCGCCCTGCACGCCTGCGATCAAGCTCATCAGATCATCCCAGTTGCGCATGCTGAGCGGTAGATCGCTCACCAGGCGATTCTGCACGACGGCTCCGGGAGAAGCGTCCTGAGTCGAGAGCAGCGGCGTCTGGGCTTCTACGATGACCGTCTCCGCGATCTCGCCCACTTCGAGCGTGAGGTCCAAGCGCGCTCGCTGTCCGACCTCCAGCACGATATTCTCGCGGATGAACTTCTTGAACCCTTGCGCTTCCGCCGTGACCGTGTAGGTTCCGATGGGCAAGCTCGCGAACGTATAGTATCCCGACTGATCGGTGACCGTCGAATACTCGACGCCCGTCGCTTTGTTCTTCGCGACGATCGTCGCGTTCGCGATTACCGCACCCGTCGGATCGGTGACCAGCCCGGTGAGGCTGGCCGTATGGATCTGCGCCACTCCGCGCAGGGCCATCCCCGCGCAGAGCAGCCACAAACACGCGATCAGTAGGTTCTTGCGTCGCATACGCGTCCCTCCTTCGCTCAAAGTGATCGCCCCATGAGAGCACATCCTACCCCGTGGATGTGAACGCCGGATGAAAAAGTCCTGAAATTGGTGTGAAATCTGCCGCGACGCATCTCGGCGATTGCCGGGCGCGACCAGTGCTCAGAATGTGCGCGTCCATTCGCCCAACCATCGTTCGACGATGACCTTCTTCTCCGTGTAAAACTCGATGGCATCGCGCCCTTGACCGTGCACGACGCCGAAGAAGCTCTCCTTCCACCCACTGAAGGGGAAGAAAGCCATCGGCGCGGCCACGCCGACGTTGATGCCGATATTGCCAGCCGGCACCTCATATCGGAACTTGCGCGCCGCAGCCCCGCTGCTGGTGAAGATCGAAGCCATGTTGCCGTAGCTGTGACGAGAGAGAATGGCGATGGCTTCATCCACCGTCTCGGCGCGGACGAGGCTCAGGACCGGTCCGAAGATCTCCGTTTGCCAGACCTCGCTACCTGGGGAGACGTTCTCCAGAAGCGTTGGCGTGAGGAAGTTTCCGTGCTCGTAATTGGGGATCTTCGCCCCGCGCCCATCGAGCAGCAGCGTCGCCCCCTCGCTCACTCCCTTCGCGATCAACGCTTCAATCCGCGCCTTGCTCTCGCGCGTGATGACCGGCCCCATCTGCACGCCCTCATCCAATCCGTATCCGACCCGGATCGAGCGCGCGATATCGGCGATGGCTTCACGAAACGCGCGGTGCGCTTCGCCGACGGTCACGGCGACCGAGACGGCCAAACACCGTTGTCCGGCGCACCCGAACGCGCTCTCGCTGATGCTGCGGGTCGCCATTTCGAGATCGGCATCGGGTAGGACGACGACGTGATTCTTCGCGCCTCCCTGGCATTGCACGCGCTTGCCTTGAGCGGCCGCGCGCGCGTAGATGTACTTGGCCACGGGTGTCGAACCGACGAAACTGATCGCGCGCACGTCCGGATGGTCCAGGAGCGCATCCACGGCCATCTTCGTCCCGTGCACGAGATTCACCACGCCCGGCGGAAGTCCCGTTTGCTCGATCAACTCGAATGCCCGCACGATCGAGAGCGGAACTTTCTCCGAGGGCTTTAGGAGGAATGTGTTTCCGCATGCGATGGCGTAGGGGAGGAACCAAAAGGGCACCATGACCGGGAAGTTGAACGGCGTGATGGCGGCGACGACGCCCAGGGGTTGACGGATCATGTGCTCGTCAATGCCGCGCGCGGCGTCTTCGAGGTTATAGCCCTGCATGAGCGTGGGGATGCCGCAGGCAACCTCGATGTTCTCGATCGCACGCCGCAACTCGCCCCGCGATTCGGCGAGCGTCTTGCCGTTCTCCATGGTGATCAGACGAGCTAGCTCGTCCAGATGCGCTTCGAAAAGACTCTTCAGCTTGAAGAGATACTGGATGCGTTCCTCGGCCGGCGTGCGTCGCCATTCGGGAAAAGCCGCAGCCGCCGCCTCGACGGCGCGCGCGACATCGACTTCCCCGGAGAGCGGGACTTCGGCAAGCACCTCCGCCGTCGCCGGATTGATCACCGGCAGCACGTCGCTTGTCGTCACCGGCACCCATTTCCCGTTGATGTAATTGGCGAGTCGCATGGCCTCTCCTCCTTCCCTTCGCGCCGTGCGGAAGAGGCGCGAGGGCTCTCCCTCCTCACAGCGCGAGGTCTCCGAAGTGATCGGGGTCCTGCTCTCGGAAAGCCGCCAGGAGTCGTCCGGCCAGTTCCCATTCACCGATCAGCGGATGAACGAGTAGCGCCAGCCGCGCCCATTTCGCGGAACGCTCCACGGCGGCGCGAATCACCAGGCGCTCGTAGGCCTTCACCGCGAGGACGAGACCGCGCACGGCCTCCGGCAATCGTCCGACGGCCAATGGATGCACGCCCTCGTGAGCGACCATGCAGGGGACCTCGACCACGTCATCTGGTTCCAGATCCGCGATCGCATCGCGATTGCGCACGTTCAGGACGAGGCGTCGCGATTCCGCCCCCCAGAGCGCCGTCAGCACATCGAGCGCGACGCGATGATAGCCCGTCGCCGCCGTGAAGGGATCTTCCGTCGCGGGCAGCTCCGCGCGCAGGGCCGACTCCGCGTGCCCCTCCAGCCTCAAGTATGAGGCCGAGCGGCGTCGCAGAGAAGCGCGATACATCGCCAACGCATCCTTCGGACGACCAGCCGCGATCTCTCGCGCAAGGTCTCGGAGAAGCTCTTCGTTCAATTGCTCCAATTCCTCCCCGCGGCTTGCGCCCACACGCTTTTGGTTCGCCAACGCGCGCGTGCGTCCGTAGTAGAAGAAGAGATATTCGGTCGGGATGAGCGCGAGCGCGCGAATCAGTTCGGGATCGAAGAGCTCGACTGGATACAGGCGCCGCAAGCTCTCGTCATCGGAGAGCAAGCGTGCCGTCTCATCGCGACCGCGTACGAAGACGGCCCGCACCCATCCCAGATGATTGAGCCCGAAGTAGTCGAAGACGACATGCTCGGGCGGCTCCCCAAGGATGCGCGCGATGCGATGGAAAAGCTCGCTCGGCGTATCGCAAATCCCGAGAACGCGCAACCGCGTGTGCATCACGAGAGCCTGCGTGATGATCCCCGCCGGGTTGGTGAAGACGAGGACCCATGCCTCCGGATTCACCCGCTCGATCACGCGCGCGTGTTCGAGCACGACGGGGATCGTGCGCAACGCCATGGCCCATCCGCCCACGCCCGTCGTCTCTTGCCCGACCAAACCGTGCTCGATGGCGATGCGTTCGTCGCGCGCACGAGCCCGAAGGCCGCCGACGCGAATACTCGTGATGATCGCTGCGGCATCGGCCACCGCTTCTGCTAGATCGTCCGTTACCGTCAGGGCAAAGGTCCCGTCCATTTGTCGAACTAATTCTTGCCCGAGCACGGCCATGAGTTCCACGCGCTCTCGTTCGACATCGTAAAGCGCTACCTCGCGCAGGTCGAGCGCCGCCTGTCGCTCCAGCAGCCCGTATACGAGCAATGGCGTGCGTACTCCCCCACCGCCGATGATCGCCAGCTTTCGCCGACTCATGGTTCCGCGCCTCTTGTCGAATTTCCTCGCAGCGCCTCCTCGATCTCTTCCCTCGTCGGAAAGGCAGCCACTCCGCCCAGACGCTGCGTCGAGAGCGCGCCGCAGATGGAGGCGATCTTCAGACAACGCTCCGGGGACGCCCCCAAGAGCCACGCGTACAGGAACCCGGCGTCGAAGCAATCGCCGGCTCCGGTCGTGTCCACCGGAACGGCGGGGTACGCTCCTTCCCGGAGAAGTTCGCCATCCCAGAGAAGCATCGCTCCGGCCAATCCCCGCTTCAGGGCGATCTTCGCCGGGCCAGCTTTCGCGAGTGCGCGCAGAGCGCTCTCCGGATCACGCTCTCCCGTCAGTTCGAAGATCTCCCGCTCATTGGGGAAGAAGAGATCGAGCGCGCGCAGAGCGCGACGACTCTCCGAAGACCGAAGCCATTCGGGATGCCAGCCGACATCCAACGAGAGGGTCGTCCCCTGCTCGTGCAGGAAATCGCTCAGGGCGATCAACACCAGAGGATCGGGCGCGCACGCCAGGTGCACGTGTCGCGCCGCACTGAGTTCTCTCCACGTGCTCTCCTTCGCGAGCCACAGCGGGAACGCCCGATTGGCCCCCATATAGGTGAAAAGCATGCGATCGTCCTCGCGCGAAACGCTCACGGTCACGGCCGTTGGCTCCTCGTCATGCCAGATGAGCAGGTGCGTATCCACGCCGTAGGTCATCAATCGTCGTCTCACCCATTCTTCTTCATCGCGCCCAACGATAGCCAACAAGCTCACTCGCATCTCTAATCGCGCCAACCCACACCCCGTGATGGCCGCGCCACCCCCAATCTCGCGGGCGAAGCGCGTGGCGAAGACTTCTTCGCCCGGCTGTGGCCACGCTGAGAAGCCACCCAGGATCAAGTCCACGAACACGTCCCCGGCAGTGATGACGTCCCACACCTTCATGGGCGAAGCGAGACCTCCTCCATCGCTTTCGGCACGAACGGCCATTCTCCCCTCCGGTGGGCCCACCAGAGATATGCGCCGATGCCCAGCACAAGCAATCCTATCCCCGCAAGGATGAAGGGGAGTCCGCTGGAGATGAGGATGTAAGTCCATCCCAAGAAGGCGACGAGCACGGGCACCGGATACAGCCACATGCGGAAGGGACGGGCGATGTTCGGTCGAAATCGTCGGAGCATCACCACGGCCAGGACCTGCGCGAGATATTGGATGATGATCTGAATGACGAGAAGCGCTTTGATGATCTCGTCGAGCGTGAACCAGCATGCGGCGGCCGAGAGCACTCCGATCGTTACGAGCGAGAAGGCCGGGAACCGTTTGGTGGGGTGAAGTCGCGCGAACGGCGCGAAGAATCGGCCTTCGACCGCCGCCGCGTAGGGGACGCGGGAGTATCCGAGCAAAATGGCGAAGATCGAACCGAGCGAGGCCCACAGGATCAGCGCGGTGACGAGATGGCCAGCCCACGAGCCATACAATCGCTCGATGAAATCGGAAACGATCGAGCTACTCCGCATGGCCTCGCGCCAAGGGATGACGCCTAGGATCGTGACGCTCATGGTGATGTAGAGCGCCGCCACGGCGAGGATCGCCAGGAGAATGGAACGCGGGATCGTCACGCTCGGATTCTTCACCTCGCCGCCGAAGAGGCACACGTTGAAGTATCCGCCGTAACTGTACATGGCGATGAGCGTCGCACCTCCAAGGCCCAGGACGAATTCCCGGGAGAATCGGAGCGCCTCGGGTGGGAGATCGAGGACGAGTCGCCACTCAAACGATCGTAGCCCGGAGAGGATGACCCAGCCGACGGTCAACATCACGACGACCCACAAGACGACGGATAGCCGTCCGACCGAGCGGATGTCCCGATAAAGCAGCGCCGTGACGAAGAGACAGAGGCCGGCCGCCAGCAACTTCGTCTCCCACGTCGTCATCGCCGGCCAGAAGTATTTCGTGTAGAGGGCGAAGCCGACGGCCCCGGAGGCGATCGAAAGCGGCGCGATGAAGATCGTCTGCCAGATATAGAGGAAGCTCATCAATCGCCCCAGCCGATTCGGTCCATACGCCTGCTGCAGGTAGAGATACGGCCCTCCGGCGCCCGGCATCGCTGCTCCCAATTCCGCCCAGACCAATCCATCGCAGAGGGAGATGAGCGCCCCCACGATCCATCCGATCAGAGCGTGCGGCCCGCCCGTTGTCGCGATCATGATCGGGATCGTGATGAACGGCCCGATCCCAATCATGTTGAGCATGTTGGTGGAAGTCGCCTGTAGCAGGCCGATCCCTCGAATGAGGCCTGGGCGCTCGTGCGTCTCCGCGCGTTCCATGTCCCTGCCCCCTTTGGGGAGCGATCGAAGCTTCAGGTCTTCGCGCGACGCAAGCTGATCATATTCGCGAAGAGCCGATAGGCACCGGCCACGCCAGCCGGGAGTTGACGATAGAAGGCATACGCAGCGTAGAGGTAAGTCCCGCGCCCGTATCGCGCGGCGAGCATTCCTCCGCGCTGCGGCTCTTGTCCGCGATCGTGCGACATGAGCAGCGGTTGGTATCGCGCATCCCACTGAGTCATGAACTTCGAGCCGCGCTCTTCGACCCACCCCTCGAAATCCGCTCCCGTGATCCGATTCGGCCAGGTGAAGATCGGATGCGTGGGATCAAGGATCGTCACCGGCGCATCTTCCTCAGAAACTTCCTCCGCACGCGCCCCCAGCAGGTACGGATACGGACCAAAAGGTGCGGCGTCGAACTCTTGCGTTTGATACTGCACGATGAGTACCCCTCCGCGCTCGACGTAATCGAGCAAACGTCGATTGTAGGCCTTCAGATCCTCACGCACGGCATAGGCGCGGATGCCGATCACAATGGCGTCAAAGGCATCCAGATCGCCCGACGCCAGGTCCGATGGGCCGAGCTGCCGAACGGCGACGCCCAACTGCGTGAGGGCTTCGGGAACGTGATCCCCAACGCCCATGACGTAGCCGATCCTCAATCCCGGGGCGACCTTCACATCCGCCGCGCGCAACTCGATCGTCGCCGGGCGATAAAGATGGCGCGGCTCCAATTCTCGATAGGCGATGACCTGATACCCCTCCGTGTATTCCTTCCCGTGGTATTCGGCCACAGCGTGTACGTGATAGCTCTTCCCAGCTTCGACGCGCGACACCGAGAGCTGGAACGTGAACGTTTGAACTTCTCCTTCATGGGTGAACCGGAAAGTCGCTTCCCGAGGGGAGACCATCCAGCCCATAGGCACGCGCAGGCGAACTTTCCCCTCGGCGGTGCCCTTCACGTTATTTCGCACTTCGACGCGCAGGGGATAGGGCAGTCGCGTCACTCCCAGAGGGATAATGCCGATGCGCGGAGAGACGGTCACGCTCACGGGAGGGGCGACCATGAGGAGCCGGCGTTGCTCCCCCCACGGACGATCCACGAAGACCGTCTGCGCCGGTTGCGTCAGTGTGAAGGTCACGCCATCCAAACGGTACGTGAATACGCCGACGACGTCCGGCGGCGGCCACGGCAGGTTCAGGAATTCCGGTTTGTGGATCGTGTACACGGCATCGTGATATTCCGACGCGCGCGACCAATAGGGGCGCGTGTATTCGGCATCTTCGGGAACGGTCACCTCAAATCGAGCGCGTGCCTGATCGTTCCGATCCAGTGGGCGCAACTCCTGCCATAGCAAGCGTACGCGCCATCCTTGGGGCGCGCGCACGGCGATCTCCACAGGCTCTATGCGCATGGGACTTCGGTTGGTGGCCGTCGCCGTCATCGTGAAGCGCTGTCCGGGAATGGCGACCGAGAACGTCTCCCGAAGCCATGTGCGCTGCGAGTTGCCGGGGAATCCTTCGCCCTCTTCGCCCGGATCGACGAGAACGTCGAAGGCCAGCCCTAACGCCCTATTCATCGCCTCCATGAATTCTCGCTCCTTGTTGCGCAAGAGGAAGAGCAAGTGATCCTTCGCTCCCTCTTCGAACGACGCGCGCTCCACGCGCTCGATGAGCGCGCGCGTCCGGCGCAGGCCCGATATGAGCTGAGGTGCGATGGTCCACGGATGTCGCGCATCGAAGCTCGCCAGCGCTTCGTCCACGAGCGCTTGCACCTCGGCCAATTCCGGCCGGAGATCCAGAGCTGGGGCCGCGAGCTTCTCCAGACCGAGCCAGCTTGTATCCAATCCCTCGAAGAGGCTCGTCTCTCGCTCGACTTTCGGCAGCACCGTGTCCACCAACCGCAACGCGACGCGCGAGGAGCCGCGCGGAGCTCGTGCCTGACCGGCCCCTTGCGAGCGTTGGCGGCTCAAGCCTTCGCGACCGATCTCCCGATACGTACGGCCGAGCAAGGGATCATACGTTCCCGTCTCGATCTCCACCGTAGGGGGCTCTCGATCATCACCGCCGAAGCGGAAGGGCGCAAGGTAAAGCTTCTTCGCTTGCCAAGGCCGCAGGCCTTCGGCGAAGTGCTCTGGGAAGCGGTTAGGGTCGGCGGCCGCTCGAAAGGCCTCGCGCGTGATCACGCCCGCCGCTTGATGATTCCCGTGTCCATCTGAAGGATCGCCACGAAATCGAGAGATGATGATGTCGGGCCGATACATCCGGATGACGCGCACGACATCGCGCAGGACGGTCTCCCGACCCCATTTCTCCAGTGTCTCATCGAGCCGCTTCGAGAAGCCGAAATCCACGACGCGCGTGAAGAATTGATCCACGCCGTAGTAACGCCCGGCGGCGAGCAACTCTTCCGTGCGCAGAACGCCCAACGCGTCGAACAGCTCGGGGCCCATCAAGTTCGCTCCCCCTTCTCCCCGCGTGAGCGTCAACAAGCCCGTCCGCACCCCCTGCCCGCGGCTGAGCCAAGCGAGCAAGGCTTCGTTCTCATCGTCTGGGTGCGCCGTCGTATGCAGGACGGTGACGGTCGTGCGCAGGCGCAAAAGCGCTTGCCAGACGGCCGCCGCGTTCTGATTCTCGACGATCTCCTGAACTTGCGCCGAGGGGCAGACGAACTCACCGAGCGAATCGAAGATGAGCGATCCGATGAGGAGCAGAGGAACTCTCTTCATGACGGTCGGCTCCTTTTCCCGCTTCACGTTAAAAGTGTAAGCTACCGCCGATCCCCCTCATCGGGGGCGATCCCGATCTCCTTCGTGGGGGAAGCGAGCCCCACGAGGGCACCATCTCCTACGATCGCGTTCCGGCAATGCCGGTTCAGAAGTACAGCTTCAACCCCAGTTGGATCTCGCGAGCCGGACGCTCGGGATTCCGCAGACTCGTCGTCCGCCCGAAGGTGCCGCTGGCGACATTTGAGTCCGGCGCGGCGAACTGCGGCGTGTTCCACACATTGAAGAACTCGACGCGGAGTTCCAAATAGCGCTCCTCCGTGAAGCGGAACTTCTTGAACACGGAGAGGTCCCAGTTGTGAAAGGCCCACGAGCTGATCGTGTTCGGGCCGCAGTTGCCGAAGGTGAATGGCGCCGGGATGCGGAAGGCGTTCGTGTCGAAATATCGCGCGAGCGTAGGCTTAAAACCGGGAGGGAAGGGATTCCCCACGCAGTCGGCGCGCGCCGTATGTCCAGGACCCGTATTGCTCCGATCCGGCGCGTAGATCGTGATCGGGACGCCGCTGGTGGAGCTGACGATCCCATTCAGTTGCCAGTCGCCGAGCAGCTTCGCCAGCGCGCCTTGATTCACGAACGGTTGGCGTGGTCCGAAGGGCAGTTCCCATACCCAGTTCACCACGAGGCGATGCCGTTGATCGAACGGCAGTCGCCCGTAATCGGCGCGCATATCGTAGACGTTCTGCGGCAAGTTCTGCGGATTCACGTTACCGAACGTCGGCGAGAGGTGCTCGCTCACGGTCCCGAGTGCCTTCCCCAGCGTATACGCCACGTTGAACGCGAAGCCGCGCGAGTAGCGCTTGTTCACCGTAATCTGGAGCGAATTGTAGTTGGCCGTCCCATCGGTACCGAGCCACTGGATGTACGCGCACGAGCCCGGAGCGAGGCAGAAATCGGGGAAGGGAAAGACGACCGGCCCGACCCCCGGCGTGACGATCCGCCCCTGATTCAGATTCCGCAGCTTCCGGATCTTGCGGTTGTAGTTGCCGACGAAGGAGATGTCCACCGAGAGATCGTTCGTGAGGAGGAACTGCGGGCCGAAACTGATCTGCTGCGAATATGGCGAGCGCTCGTAGAAACTCCGCGAGCGGATCTGGAGCCGTCGGACGTCCACCGTCGGCGGCGCCGGCAGAAAGCCATCCCGCAGCAACAGAAGCGGCGGCGCGTTGCTCGGCACGCTCAGGCTCGCGTCAATGACCTGCGGCGGATTCAACTGGAGCATGCTCTCGCTCCCCATCCGATCCATCACCTGGTAGAAGATGCCGAATCCGCCGCGCCACACCATCCGCCGATTCGGCGTGTAAGCGAGGCCGAGCCGCGGCGCCAGATTGTTTCGATCCGGGCGCACGAGCGTGCGCGAGAAGAGCCCCTGTCCTTTCGGCGCCGGTTGAATCGGCGGGAAGGGGTTCGGCGCTGCCGTGATCAATCCCCCACGCCCGCCGTTGGCCGAGGGATCGAAGTTCGTCGTCAGATCGTTTCGCTCGATGAAGGGCGTGAAGTACTCGTAGCGCACGCCATAGGTGAGCGTGAGCTTCGACGTCGCGCGCCAGCTGTCCTGGGCGTACCACATGAAGCCGTCAATGTAGTTGTGCACGACATGCGGCGTCGTCGTCTGCTGGAAGAAGGCGAGGCCGAGCAAGAGATTGGCGAAGCTCTCCCCGGTCCAGAACGTGTTGAACGCCAGCTCCCCATGTGGCGCGCGCACGTCGAGGAAATTGTTCACGAGCCGCTTGTACTCGAAGCCGAATTTGTAGGAGTGAGCCCCGCGGATGTACGAGACGTTGTCAAGGAGCTGGTAGACCTGCGAGACCTGGAACTGCGGGCGCCATCCCGATGTCCCGAGGAAGCTGTAGCCGACGACGCGAATCCACGGCAGGCCGTAGACGAATTCGTTCGCGGGCGCGTTCTTGAGGCCGAATTCCGCGGCCGCGCTCCCTTTCGGCGCGAGCGGTCGGGACCAGCTCTTGATCCGATTGAACCCGAAGCGGAGGTCGTTGAGGAGATTGGGCGAGAACGTGTGATCCCAGGTGAGGGAGAGGACCTGACCGCGCACCTCGCTGTTCGCGCTGAAGCCGCCGGTGGCCAGTGGGTTCGGGAACGGCCCACGCTCGATCATCGCGCGCTCGTCGAAGAAGTCGTAGACGCCGAAGATCAAATCCTTCTCGCCGATCCGATGGTCAATGCGCGCGTCGAACGAATCGTTGTTCGTCGGGATGTTGATCGAGGAGACGAACGTGAATGGAGAGATGCCCGGCGCGTTCGGCAGCGGGTAGAGCGAGGCGAGTTTCATCCCCACGGGATCGGCGCAGGGACGTCCATCCGTGCGCAGGGCATTGAGGTTCAGGCGATCGGGCGGCGAGATGCACGGTGCGATGACCGAGAGAAAGCTGGGCGGCGCCGTCAAGACCGGGCGCTCGCTGAAATCGCCCTGGCGCATCTTCGCCGTCGGCACCGTGCCGGTCAGCGTCGTCTCTCGCCGCGAGCGCAAGCCCTGATAGTCGAAAAACCAGAAGGTTCGATCTCGGCGAATCGGGCCGCCGATGGCGAATCCCGCTTGATTGCGAAGGAATTCGCCCTTCGGGATCACGCGCGAGCCGTCGGGCCGTCGCCCCGCCGCGTTGGAGAAGAAATCAGCGGCATCCAAGTTGTCGTTGCGGTGGAACCACCAAGCCGTTCCGTGCAGGTCGTTGCTGCCGGAGCGGATCTCGGCATTGATCACCGCCCCTTGGAACCACCCGAACTCGGCGTTATAGGTGCGCGTCTGCACGCGAAATTCCCGGAGCGCGTCCGGAGGCGGTTGCACGACCTGCGGGCTGCGCTCCTGCGCGTTGGTCGAGAATGAATTGTTGTCCACGCCGTTCAGGGCGAAGTAGTTCTGTAGCGAGAAGTTTCCATTCACGTTGATCTTCGCCTCGCGCGGATTGCCGCCGCTTGGAGTAGGTACGGCGCCCGGAGCAAGTAAAATCAAATCCGAATACCGTCGGCCATCCAAGGGCAGGTCCACGATTCGCCGTTGTTCGACGATCGCGCCCACGTCGGCGCTCTGCGTCTGCAAGATCGGGACTGATTCGGTAACGATCAACTCCTCGGTGATCGCCCCAGGCTGGAGCGTCACATCTACTGACAGGCGCTCTTGCACGTGCAGGATGATGTTGCTGCGGACGGCCGTTTGAAAGCCAGGTGCGGTGACGCGAATCTCATACGGCCCAGGTTGAAGCGCGGGCGCGATGTAGGAACCCGTCGCGTCGGTGACGACTCTCACGCTCGTCCGCCGCTCCAGATGAGTGATCGTCACCTCCGCGTTCGGGATCACCGCCCCGGTCGGATCGGTGACCGTCCCAAGGATGATCCCCGTGTTGATCTGAGCGCTTGTTCCAGAGAAGAGACCGAGAAGCAGCGGAGCAACGAGCGTACCAATGATGACCGACCACGCCTTCTTCATATCCCCTCCCTCCATTTTTTTCCGCACGGTTTTTGTGCGGGACGCGCGGACGTCCGCTCATAACGGGACGTCCGCCGGTGGACGAGTCGAAAGGAAGAAGCGCTCGCGCTTCCTCGCTTCTTCGTACTGTGCGCGAGCTTGGCGCACGGAGTCCATCTCAGAGACCTCCGCTACGGGCACATCCCACCAAGCGTCATAGTTCGGCACGCGCGCCTCTTTGTCGACCTCGACGGCGATGACGGTCGTCCGCGGTTGTTGCCGAGCTTCTTCGAGAGCGCGCTCCAGCTCCTCGCGCGTTCGAGCGCGGAGGGCATGCGCGCCCAAGCTCGCGGCGTTCGCCGCGAAATCCACTGGCAGCCACTCGCCGTCCAGGTGTCCGGTCTGCGGATTCCGAAAACGGTAATCGGTGCCGAACGTCCCGAGCCCGAGCGACCGCGAGAGCCCGCCGATGCTGCCAAAGCCGTGATTGTCGAGCACAAGGATCACGAGCTTGTACCCCTCCTGGATCGAAGTCACGATCTCCGAGGACATCATCAAGTAGGAGCCATCCCCGACCAGGACGTAAACCTCGCGCGAAGGATCGGCCATCTTCACGCCGAGGCCTCCGGCGACCTCATATCCCATGCACGAGTAGCCGTATTCGAGGTGATACCCCTTTGGGTCGCGCGTGCGCCAAAGCTTGTGCAGATCGCCCGGCAAGCTGCCGGCCGCGCAGACGACGACGTCGCGCGGGCCGACGAACCGATTGAGGACGCCGATGACCTCGCTCTGCGCCATCGGCGGACCATGCCGTAGGTCGAACAGGCGTTCGACTTCGGCCTCCCATTCCGCCTTCAAGCGCGCGATCTCCGCCGCGTAGTCTGCCGCGACACGATAGCCCGCGAGCGCTTCCCGCAGTTCTTCGAGCGTGATTCGCGCATCGGCCACAAGCGGCAGCGCCGCATGCTTATACGCGTCCATCTCTGCGACGTTGATCGTGAGGAAGCGCACCTCGGGATGCTGGAAGGCCGTCTTCGAAGCCGTCGGAAAATCGCCCAAACGCGTGCCAACGGCGATGACCAGATCCGCATCGCGCGCGATGACGTTAGCCGCGCGCGTGCCCGTCACGCCGATGGCGCCGAGATTCTGCGGGTGATCGAAGGGCAGCGAGCCTTTGCCCGCCTGCGTCTCAGCCACGGGAATCCCCGTCTGCGCGACGAAGCGCGCCAGCGCTTCGGTCGCCTCACTGTAGATGAGGCCGCCTCCGGCGATGAGGAGCGGTCGCTTCGCCGCACGAATCCATTGCACAGCTCGGCGCAGCCGCTCGCGATCGGCCGGAGGGCGAGGAATATGCCAGACGCGCTTCTCGAAAAGCTCCTCCGGATAGTCCCAGGCTTCCGTTTGCACATCCTGCGGCAAGGCGAGCGTCACGGCCCCCGTATCCGCCGGCGACGTCAAGACGCGCATGGCCTCCAGTAAAGCGAACGGCAATTGATCTGGCCGCGAGATGCGATCCCAATAGCGGGAGACCGGTCGGAAGGCATCGTTGACGGAGATATCCTGCGTGTGCTCGGATTCGAGCTGTTGCAAAACAGGCGCGACGTTCCGCCGGGCGAAAATGTCCCCGGGCAGGAGCAACACGGGCAGGCGATTGATCGTGGCCGTTGCAGCTCCCGTGAGCATGTTCGTCGCCCCCGGTCCGATCGAGGACGTGCAGGCGAAGGTGCGCAGCCGATTGTGCATCTTGGCGAAGGCCACGGCGATATGCACCATCGCTTGTTCGTTGCGCGGCAGGTAGTACCGGAAGTCGGGATTCTGCTGCAGGGCTTGACCGATCCCCGCCACGTTCCCGTGCCCGAAAATCCCCCACACGCCGGCGAAGAAGGGGATCTCGCGCCCGTCTCGCTCGACGTACTGATTTTTCAAGAACGCGATGAGCGCTTGCGCCATCGTCACGCGTCGTGTTCGCATCGCCGTCCTCTCCTCTTCGCTTCGCCCACGCTAAAATCCGCCGTGCGCTTCGATGAACGACAAAACCTCGGCTTCATACGGCATGAAATTCGCGCAACCGTGGCGCGTGACGACGATCGCCCCACACGCGTTGCCCATGCGCGCCGCCCGATACCAATCCCATCCTTTCAGATAGCCGTAGAGGAATCCGGCGGCGAACGCATCTCCGGCGCCGAGGACATTGAGGACCTCGACGGGAAAGGCCGGGGCGACGATCGTCTCTCCCTGAGCCAGATGAACGGTCGCGCCTTCGGCACCGCGTTTCACGACCAGGGCTCGCGGGCCGCGTTCCAGAAGCGTTCGGATCGCTCGCTCCACTTCACCCGCGACGCGGGATTCGGAGATTTGCGCGTGCTCGATTCGAACCTCTTCCGCTTCCGCGAGGGCGGCCGCTTTCACTTCGTTCGCCGTTCCGAGCACGACGTCCACAAGCGGCAGCGCCAGACGAATCATCACGCCATAGGCGCGCACGTCATGCCAGAGCGTCGGGCGAAAATCGAGATCGAGAAAGACTTCCGCGCCGTGCATTCGCGCGCGCTCGGCAGCCCAGAGCGTCGCGCTCCGACTGGGTTCTCGACTGAGACCCGTCCCGCTGATAAGCAGTACGCGGCTCTCCGCAATCGGGGCGGCACGGACATCATCAATGGTCAACTCTATATCGGCGCAATTGTCGCGGTAGTAGACCAGGGGGAAGCGGTCCGGCGGCTCCACGCCCAGCAGCACGGCGCTCGTTCGACGCCCTGGCTTTCGCGGGATGTATCGCGTCTCCACCCCTTCGCGCTCCAGAAAGCGCAAGACGAAATCGCCCACAAGGTCATCGCCGACAGCCGTGAGCAAAGCCGAGCGCAACCCCAGCCGCCGCGCGCCCACGCTGATGTTGGTTGGGCATCCTCCCACGTAAGCCGCGAAACTTCTGATCTCTGGAAACGGCACACCGATGTCGGCGGCATAGAGGTCAATCGAGCTGCGACCCATGGCGAGAAGATCGTACCGACGCTCCGCCATCGCACTCCTCCCTCTCAGCGCACGAGTGGGACGCGCGGATCTTTCTCCGTCCACGTCGCGCGCACCCACGCGTGGGCTGGGTCATCGGAGGCCGCCATCGAGCGCGCGCTTCCGGCCAGTGCGTTCAAGTAGTAGACGTTATATCCGTGCGCGGCCACGACCGGATGATACCCCTCCGGAATCAGCACCAGATCGCCATCCCGAACCGTGAGCGTCACATCCCGCCTCCCATCCGCCGTGTAAATCCGCTGGATCGCATACCCCTCCGGACGATCCACCTTGTAGTAGTAAATCTCTTCCAGGTCCACCTCCTCCGGCGGATTGTGGACATCGTGCTTGTGCGGGGGATAGCTCGACCAATTTCCGCTCGGCGTGTAGACCTCGACGATCATCAACCGATCAGCGGGAAAGTCGGGGGTAAGGATGTGATTGATCTGTCGGGTCGCGTTCCCGCCGCCGCGGATCTCGATCCGAACGTCCTCGGGAGGGATCAGCCGAGCCGGGAACGCCCTTTCGGCGCGGGCTCGACAAAAGGCCAGCTCACCATCGGTCTCGGCCGTGATCGTGTAGGAGGTGCCAATAGGGAGGTAGAGGGCTGTCGGGAGTCCGTCGAAAACGTGTGCACGCATGCCAACGTGTGACCACGAGCCCGCTGAAGAGTGGACCGTGAACCGCCCTCCAAGGATCACGATCCCCACCTCCTCGCTCCCCGTCTGTCCGGAGATCATCTCTCCGGCCGCCAACGCTTGGACGGAGAAACTCAGATATTCGAATCCGACCGCTTCCGGCGTGATGGAGACGCGCTCGCCCGTCTTTCCCTCCAAAGGGCGCGGCCGAATGAGCAGATCATGAGCGGGGATGGGCATAGGCCTCCTCCTTTCGCGGGGGAGCGGTCGAGGCTCGAATGATCAACTCGCCTTGCACCCAGATCGTCTGCTGAGAATTCTCTCCATTGAGGAGCTGCAGCAACAACGCCATAGCTTGCCGCCCCATCTGCCGTTTCGGTTGACGGATCGTCGTCAGCGGTGGCTCCGTATATGAGGCGATGAAGAGGTCATCGAATCCCACGAGCGAGATGTCTTCCGGAACGCGAAGTCCTCTCATGCGCGCGACGCGCAGCGCGCCCAAAGCCGTCATGTCGTTGTAGCAGAAGACGGCCGTCGGCGGCGGGGCGAGCGCCAGCAGCCGCTCCATCGCCCGCATCCCCCCTTCCGGCTTCCCATCCCCATGAACGACCAGCTCCGGTTGAAAGGTGAGCCCAGAGCGCTCCAGAGCTTGACGGTACCCAGCGAAGCGTTCGGTGTCGGATTGATACCCGAATTGATCGCCGATGTACGCGATGTGTCGGTGGCCGAGCTGAATCAGATGCTCGGTCGCCGTACGACTGGCCGTGACGTTATCAATCATGACCGAGTGGACGAATTCGCCCGGATGTTGATTGTTGATGAGCACAATCGGGACCTTCATCTCGCTCAGGTGATTCATGTAGAGCGCGCCAACGCGCGAGGCCGTCACGAGAATACCGTCCACCCGTCGCTCGTGAAAAGAATGCACGACCTTGATCTCGCGGTCTGGATCCGCATTGGAGTTCGCCAGAAAGACCGAATAACCGTGATCATTGGCCACCTCTTCGATACCGCTGACCACCTCGGCGATGAAGGGATCGGCAATCGTCGTGACCACGACGCCGATCGTCTTGGTCTTTCGGGTAACTAAGCTACGGGCGACGGCGCTTGGCCGATACCCCATCTCTTCGGCGATTCGACGAATGCGCTCGGCCGTCTCCCGGCTGACAAGCGGACTATTGTGCAAAGCCCGCGAGACCGTCGAATGCGAGACCTTCGCCACGCGCGCAATGTCTTTGATCGAGACGGTGCTCATGGCTGCACACGTTTCCAATCATTGGCCAAAGAATAAACTTCCCAAGATCTTCTCTGAGACCGCTTCCGCAAACCCACGCCCTCCGCAAGAGCCCTCTATCATATCCCGAATCCCAAGCTTGTCAAGACCGAAAAAATCCTTGACATCGAGCAGAATTCCTCTATAATTCTTCTTGCGATCGTTGAGGTCAAGGATCGTGAACGATTATCGAGGGGAATCATGAAGGCGACGAAGGTTCGAGAGATCACGCTCTTAGAGCAGGCCATCTACTCCGGTCGATTCCGGGAAGCGGAGCGGATGGCCGAGGAGATTTCGCCGACCGACTTGCGGTCGGCAGCCGCGAAGGCTCAGGTGTTGATCTACAAGGGGGAGCTTGAGGAAGCTGGGGAGTTGCTCGGGGCCTTTGAGAAGCGGCTGGCAGAGGCGAACTTGAAGGAAGCGGCCGAGTTCGGTTTGGCGAAAGCGGAGTGGCATTATTGGCGGGGCGAGTACGAGGAGGCCAAGCGGCAAGCGCAAGTTGTCCTCGGGATCTATAGCCTCAATCGCGATCATTTCGGGCTGGCGCGCGCGCTATACGTATTGGGACGGGTGTATCGGCGTCAGGGCGACTATGAGCAAGCGCGGCAGGAGATGTTGCGGGCCCTTGAAGAGGCGGAGGTCGTTGCGGATCGGCCGACGGCATTTCTGATTGGGCTTATCACTTTCAACCTGGGTGTCATTCATTACTTTTTGGGCGATCTCGTGCGGGCGGAGCAGGAGTTATTGGCAGCCATTCGCGCCCTGGAGGCGGAGCGGGGTCGGTACTATGGTAATGCCTTGAACTTCTATGGGACGCTGCTGATTGGAAAGGGGCTGTACGAAGAGGCGGCGCGCATCATCCAAGCAGCATACGAGTGCTTGGCCGAGAGCGCGTTCTTCGACGATCTGGCACATGCGACGAACAACCTGGCCTACGCGTGTATCCGCATGGGGGAGTTCGAGCGCGCAGCACGGTTACTGGAGGAGAGTTTGGAACTGCGCCGCCGGTCCAAGGACATCGCCGGAGAATCGGCCACGCTGGAGCTTTTCGGGCGACTGCGCTTGGAGCAAGGGCAGTTGTCCGAGGCAGAGACTATCCTGCGACAAGCCATCGAGTTGGCGGAGTTGGGGAAGAATCCGCACGAGAAGGCGGTCGCAGCGATCACCCTGGGGCGCGTGCTCATGGCGCAAGGACGGTTGGAGGAGAGTCAACAACTTCTCGAAGAGGCCTTGGACTTGGCTCTGCAGTTGAAGAACAAGTCGCTTCAGGCCGAGAGTCACACCTATCTTGCGGAGCTGTGGGTCCATCGAGGCAACGGGATGCAGGCTCTGGAACATCTCAGGCGCACGAAGGCGTTGCTCAATGGGTATCGCGATGCCTATCTGTTCGCGCAGATTGAGCGGATCGAGAGGTTGGTGCAGCAGCAGCGGATCAAAGCCGAAGAGGGGGTCTTCATGATCCGGAGTAGCTTCCTGCCTACCTGGCGAGAGGCTCATGAGATGCTGGGGAAGTTTCTCTTGGCGGAGGCGTTGCGGCATGCCGGTGAGAATCAGACGAAAGCCGCCGAGCTGCTGGGCGTCACCAAGGCCTACATCACGATGTTGCGAAAGAAGTACGGGATTTGATAAGGAGGTTCGGCATATGAGGAGACTTCTCGCGATCGCGTTTCTCATGTTCATGCTCGGGAGCCTTGTGTTGCCCATTCGTGCGGGCGTCACAGCAGGTGGAAGACCGTATCTCCCTGGTGAGGACCTCCCGGTCGGAGGAGTGACGGCCGGAGGCCGACCTTTCATCACTGGTGGAGGGGTGTTCACCCCTGCTGGTTTCGGCCTGGGGGCTCAGCTCTACGATGAGGGATGGGACGTCGCGTCCGATCCTTATTGGGGCGGGGGCGGATGGGTCGATCTAGGATGGTGGCCTTCCTGGTCCTGGCTCGGATGGGGAGCATTTGGCATCCTCGATTTCTTCTTCGGTCTTCCCGTTGGCTTTTTCTTCACTCTGTACTGACTGTGCTGGAGGAGGTGCGGTCCCGAACATGGCCCCCCTTCGGGACCGCGCCTAACACCTACTTCGTTGCGTCGGTCGAAGGCGCTCCCTGCGCGACCTTCGGTTCAGGGACTGCCTTCAAGCGGACAGTGAATTCCGAACCCACGCCGGGTTCGCTTCTGACGTGGATCTCTCCTCCATGAAGTTGAACGAGATGCTTCACGATGGCTAGGCCGAGGCCACTCCCCCCGGTCTCGCGAGATCGAGATTTCTCACCCCGATAGAAGCGCTCGAAGATGCGGGGTTGGTCGGCCGGAGGGATACCGATTCCGGTGTCGGCGATCGAGATCTCCAGATGTTCCCCCAGACGGCGCGCGCGAATCCACACGTGGCCGTTAGGCCGGTTGAACTTCACGGCATTGTCCAAGAGATTCTGCAGGATCTGCGTCAGGCGGAGGGGATCGGCCAGAACCTGAATCGCCTCTGGGACCTCGTTCACTATGGCGATGCCGCGCTCTTCCGCTTGAGGTTGGATCAGGGCCAAGACATCTTCGACGAAAGCGCGCAACGGGAGCACTTCGAGAGAGAGAGCGATCGCGCCCGATTCGATCTCCGCCAGATCGGTGATGTCGCGCACCAAGGCGTGGAGGCGCTGCGCTTGACGAAAGAGGCCATCAAGGCAGCGGCGCATATGTTCGGAATCATCCGGTTCGATCTCCTGCAGGGTCTCGACGTAAGCGAGGATGGCCGCCAGTGGCGTGCGCAGTTCGTGCGAGAGGTTGGCGAAGAAGTCGCGCCGTATGCGCTCCAAGCGCTCCAGGGCGGTGATCTCCACGAAGACGCCCAGGGCAGCGTGCGGCGTATCGGAAGCGAGGTGCAGCGGGGCGATCCTGACCTGAAACGCGCGCGGCTCGCCGCGTCGCAGCTCGAAGCGCGATTCGACGGAAGCGCCATGTTCGAGCGCCTGTTGGAAGCCTTCGTGCAGCGTGGGATCGCGCGTGAGATCAATTAATCGAAGGGGGCGGGAGGAGATCGGCGGTGGGGGGAAGATCTCGGCGGCCGCTGGATTCTGGACGAGAACGGTCATCTCCCGATCCACGACGAGCACCCCTTCGCGCATGGCAGCCAGGATGGTCCGCCACACAGGGTGGGCCGCGTGGACCAGCTCACGAAGGAACTCGCGATGGGCGTTCTCTTCGGCGGAGATCACGGCGAGGCGTCGGAAGGTTCGTGCGGTCGCGGGCGAAATCGGTACCCGATGCCGACGACCGTCTCGATGTATCCTTCGATCCCGAGCTTCTTCCGCAGATTGCGCACGTGCACGTCGAGCGTGCGCGTATCGCCGTAATAGGCGAGGCCCCAGATGCGATCGAGCAGGTATTCGCGCGTGAGCGTGCGACCGGGATTTCGCACCAGAAGAGCGAGCAACGCGAACTCCTTTCGCGTGAGCTTGATCTCGCGCCCTGCGACCTTCACGATGAAATGGGCTGGATTCAGATAGAGCGTCCCATCGTCGTAGATGGACGCCGGCTCCTCCTCGTCCTGGGCCCGGCGCAGCAGGGCTTGCAGTCGTGCTTCCAGCTCCCGCAGGCTGAAGGGTTTGGTCACGTAATCGTCTGCCCCGAGGTTCAACCCAAGGACCTTGTCCGACTCGCTCGTCCGGGCCGTGAGCATGAGGATCGGCAACCGACGCGTTGCGTGCTCCAGACGGAGGCGGCGGCAGAGCTCGAAGCCGTTCATCTCCGGCAGGTTCACATCGAGAATGAGCGCGTTTGGCCGCCGCCGGGCAAGGGCGCGTAAGCCCTCTTCGCCCGTCAGCGCGATCTCCACCTCGTATCGTCCCCAACGTTCCAGATGCTGTTTGAGCAGATGCGCCAGTTCGACGTCGTCCTCGATGATCAGGATCGTCGGCTTCATAACTCTGGCCACTCGCGATGATGCTTGATGACCTCGCCGCGCGCCATGTAAACGATCTGCTCGCAGATGTTCGTCACGTAATCGGCGATCCGCTCCAGATGCTTGATGATGAAGAGCAGTTCCGCTCCTCGGCGGACGGTCGTCGGATCTTCGGTCATGAGCTCGAGTAGCTCATCGTAGATGCGCTTGTAGAGCGCATCGGCTTGATCGTCGTGCCGAATCGTCTCCAGAGCTTTCGCCGCATCGCAACCGGTGAACGCATCGAGACCGTCCAGCAGCATCTGCTGGACGATGCGGGCCATCTCCGGGATGTCGAAGTAGATCTTCAACTGCGGTTCTCGATTCAGTCGGAGGACGTGACGGGCGATATTCACGGCATGATCGGCGATCCGCTCAATAGCCGGGGCCGTCTTCACCGCGGCGATGACGAAGCGCAAATCGGAGGCTGTCGGTTGTCGGAGCACGAGGATATCGATGCACAGCTCATCCACTTCGTTCTCCAGTTGGTCGATCTTATCATCATCGCGAATGACCTGTTCGGCCAGCTCCGAGTCGCGTTCGACCAGGGCGCGGATCGCCTGAGCGATGGCCGCTTCGGCGCGCCCGCCAAGCATCAGGAGCTTGTCGCGCAGCCGATTCAAATCATGATCTATTGGCCTGAGATGATCGGCCATGTGTGTTCTCCTTCCCTCGCCCTCATCCGAAGCGCCCCGTGAGATAATCTTCGGTCAACTTCTCACGCGGCACCGTGAACAATTTCTCCGTCTGGTTGAATTCTACAAGACGGCCCATCCAAAGGAAAGCCGTGTAATCGGAGACGCGGGCGGCCTGTTGCATGTTGTGCGTGACGATGATGATCGTGTAGTGGCGTTTCAGCTCGGCGATCAGCTCTTCGATCTTCTCCGTGGCGATCGGGTCCAAGGCCGAGGCCGGTTCATCCAAGAGCAGGACCTCCGGTCGCACGGCCAACGCCCGGGCGATGCAGAGCCGTTGCTGTTGCCCCCCAGAGAGCGTGAGTGCCGACTCATGCAACCGATCCTTCACTTCGTCCCAGAGAGCGGCCTGGCGCAAGCTCTCCTCGACGCGCTCTTCTAACTCCCGGCGATCGCGCACGAGTCCGTTGACGCGCAAGCCGTAGGCGATGTTCTCGAAGATCGTCTTCGGGAAGGGATTCGAGCGCTGAAAGACCATGCCCACGCGCCGCCGCAAGCGCACGACGTCCACCTGCGGGTCGTAGATGTTCTCCCCATCCAGAAGGATGTGCCCTTCCGCGCGCGTGTCTGGGATGAGGTCGTTCATGCGATTGATGGCGCGCAAAAGCGTCGTCTTGCCGCATCCTGAAGGGCCAATGAGCGCCGTTACCTGATTTCGCGGGAACCCCAGCGTGATGTCGTGCAAGACGCGCGTGTCTCCGTAGTAGAAGCTGAACCGCTCGACCTGAACCTTCACCGACAGCGCCTGCGGTTCGGCCAAGCGCGCCTCAGTCACTTCCGATCTCGAAGCGTTCTCTCTGAGCAACTCGACTTTTGGCCGCACCGTTCTCCTCCTGATTGACGAGACCTCAGCCTTCGCTCCTCAAGTGCGAACGCGGAATCGCCGTCGCACGCGGGCGCGAATGAGCACGGCGACGACGTTGAGGGCGAACGTGAGTGCCAGCAGGACCAGGACCGTCCCGTAGAGCAAAGGCTTGGTCTTCTCGACATCCGGCGATTGGGTCGAGAGGATGAAGACGTGATAGCCGAGCTCCATGAACTGGTCGTTCAATCGGCTCGGCAGATAGGGAAGGAAATAGGCGGCGCCTGTGAAGAGGACCGGAGCGACCTCCCCGGCCCCGCGACTCACGGCGAGAATGGTGCCGGTGAGGATCCCGGGCAGTGCCTCTGGCAGGACGACGCGCCAGATCGTTTGCCAGCGCGTGGCTCCCAGCGCCAAGCTCGCTTCGCGCAGTTCGCGCGGCACGGCGCGCAGCGCCTCGTCGGTGGCGACGATCACCACTGGCAGCGTGAGCAAGGCCAGGGTCAGCGCCGCCCAGATGATAGCCGGCTGCCCGTAGGTCAATTCCCCCCCATAGAGAAGTCGGTCAATGCTCCCGCCCACGAACTGCACGAAGAACCCAAGCCCAAAAAGGCCGAAGACGATCGAGGGGACGCCGGCCAAGTTATTGACAGCCGCGCGCGTCGCCTGGGCGAAGAGGATCTCCAGAACGTGCATCCCCTCCCGAAGACGCGCTCGCCACGAACGCGCCGCCCGCGCTCGCGCCCACGCGTAGGCGAGGTTCGATCCGGGGACGAATTCGCGCAGGTATACCGCCGTCGCCACGCCGATCGGAACGGCGGCGATGGTCATCAGGATGACGAGGGCCACCGTCCCGAAGATCGCCGGGAAGATCCCCCCCTCGGTCATGCCCGCGCGCGGCGCCGTCGTCAGGAAGTCCACCGTGATCTGTCCAGCCCCATTCCAGACGATGTTCCCCAAGATGATCCCGAGCATCGCCACGATGAGGGCGCTCGCCACCGCGAGCAACCCGATAGGGACCTGTTCGCGGAAGCGTTCCCAGAACAACGTCGGTCGCGAGACGATGAGCGATGTCGTCGGCATCTCCAGACGAGGCCCGGCGTTCATATCTCTCCCCGCAATCGGCGTTGGACGCGGTGGATGATGTACACGCCCACCGAGTTCACGATGAACGTGACGACGAAGAGCAGCGCTCCGATGAAGAAGAGGACGTGATAATGTGGGCTTCCGAAAACGACCTCGCCCAATTCGGCCGCGATCGTCGCCGCCAACGTGCGCACCGAATCCGTGAAACGCCAGGACGTGATCGCCGCGTTCCCCGAGGCCATCAGGACGATCATCGTCTCTCCGACGGCGCGTCCGAACCCTAGGACGAGGCTGGCGAAGATGCCGGGCGACGCCGCAGGTAGGACGACGCGCGTCGCCGTTTGCCAACGCGTGGCGCCCAGCGCCAAACTCGCCTCGCGCAGACTCTGCGGGACGGCGTTCAACGCATCCTCGCTCACCGTGTAGATGATCGGGATCAACGCCAGGGCGAGCGCCGTCCCCGCCGTGATCGCGTTCAACCGCGTCGGGAATCCGAACAGCTGCTGCATCCATGTCGCGAGGGCGATCAGTGCGAAGAACCCCAAGACCACCGATGGAATGCCGGCCAAAAGCTCAATGGCCGGCTTGATCACCTCTCGAATCCGCGCGGGCGCGAATTCGGACGTGTAGAGCGCTGCCGCGATGGCTAACGGTGCCGCGATCAGCAAGGCCACGAGCGCCGTCTTCAACGTCCCCAAGATCAACGGAATGAGACTGTATTTCGGCACGAGGGCAATGGGCTGCCACATATATCGGCTCGCCGGATCCGGCCCCTCCATCGGGTGGAAGAAGTGACGGAAGCTCGCCTCCTGTTGGATCCTCGGATCGGTCAGAATTGGCAGCGCCTCGCGAAAGATGAAGATGAAGATAAGGACGATCGTGGCGATGGCCGTGAGCGAGAGCGTGAGAATCGCGCGACGCGCCCATCGGTCGGTCCACAGGCGCCGTTGGTCATCGCCGAACGTCATCCTGCGCCTCATCTCACGAATCGCGTTCCCACCTCCGGGCGATCTCCCGGCGCGTCTCTTCCGGCAGCGGATAGTACCCGACGTCCTTCACCACCGCCTGTCCTTCGGGCGAAAGGACCCACCGGATGAAATCGCGCGCCACCGGATTGCTCGGCTTCCCCACCGTGTAGAAGTACAACTGGCGACTGATCGGATACTGGCCGGAGAGGACGTTCTCTAAGGTCGGAGCGATCGCCGGAGACACCTCATCCTTCCTGATCTTGAGCACCTTGATCCCCGCCCCGTAGGCGATCCCGCCGTAGCCGATAGCCTTCGGGTCTTTCGCCACGGCGTTGATGACGGCCGCCGTCCCCGGGAGCGTTTGCGTCGCCGGAGCGAAATCGGCGTTCTCCAGGACGTGCTCCTTGAAGTAAACATACGTGCCCGAGTTGTTCTCCCGGCTGTAGAGGACGATCGGCAGATCCGGCCCACCGATGTCCTTCCAGTTCGTGATTCGTCCCGTGTAGATCGCCTTGAGCTGCGCCAGCGAGAGCTCGCTCACCGGATTCGACTGATGGACGTACACGGCCAAGCCGTCCAGAGCGACCGGCGTCTCAATCACCTCCACACCGAATTTGACCTTCACTTGCTCGGCTTCCGCAGGTTTGATCGGACGCGAACTTTGCGCGATGTCCGTCGTCCCGTTGATCAACGCGGCGATCCCCGTTCCCGATCCCCCCCCGGTGACCTGGATCACCGTTCCCGGATGCCGTTGCATGTAGACCTCAGCAAATCGCTGGCCCAAGATCACCATCGTGTCCGAACCTTTGACGGTGACGGCGCGCGCGCGGTCCGATGGCGCGCGCGAGGAGCACGCGAGGCTCCAGATGGCCAGGACGCCGCACGCGATGAAGAGCCCTCGGTTCGTTCGGCGAGCGTTCCTCATGCCTCCTCCTTCAGAAAGCGAATTGTAGCCGCGTGAGCACGGAGATCGAGCGCTCCGCGTGATGGAGCGGCCGCGCCGGGAAACGTTCCACGGCCAGATCGAGCATGTACTTGACGAAGGGGGTCAGATACCAGTTCACCCCGCAGGTGACCGTCTCAGCGCGCGCCGATCCCATTCCATCCGAGAGTTGCAGTACCGAATAGCGAATCTTCGCCTCCCAAGCACCCCATCCGCGCTCTCCCTTTCCCGAAGAGAGAAACGAGCGGCGAGGGATGACCGGTCCATTCTCCGGCTTCTTCTCCCCGGTGAGCAAATAGGTGGCTTGCATCGTATACCCTTTCGCGACGACCGCTGGCAGCGTCGTCTTGTTCGGCCCCAATTGGTACCGGTCTTGAGCCATTTGGTTGTACTCGGCACGCAAGGCGAAGGGGCCGGCCAGGTATGTCAGTTCGCCATTGGCGCGCAGCAGTTGTCCATTCACTGGGCGTGCGGCGAAGAACGTGACGCTCTGACTCTCCGTTTGTCCGATCAGACTCATCCCCCCGCGTTGCCGACCAAGCGCCACGGCTCCGCCGAAGCTCACGCCCTGTCCCTCGCGCGCGTCTTTCTCTCGCCAGGGCGAGACGCGCACGCGCAGGACGCCTTCGGGCGTGCGCGTCGTATTCAGCGCGAGGCCGCCTTTCCCGTTGAAGGCGCCGATGTGGTAGACGACCTTTCCATCGGCGATTTCCCCCACAAGCTGTATGCCCGGGCTACGACTCGGAGCGATTCGCGTCGCCATCGCCCGCTCCACAAAATCTATATGCATCGCGCTACGCAATTCCTCCTGCGAGAACGGCTCCTTGAATTGACCCGCTTGCACAGAGAGCCCCGGGCGTATGTGCACTCGCAACCACCCATCCCGCAGCACTCCAGTGCCGCGCTCCGCGAAATCCGCCTGAATCCTGTACTCGTAGCGGGAGAGCATGCGCCCAGACATCGCCAGGCGAAGTCGGCGCACGAGGAACGTATTGGGTGGAGCAAGCGACTCTTGCCCATAGGCCCGAAAGTCCAGTTGCCCCTCTCCGGAGAACGAGAGCTCGAAATCTCCGTCGGCGCTCCGGAATGTCGGACGCCCACTTGACCACAGAAAGAGCGAAGGCGCTCGCTCGCGCGAAGAAGCCGTTCGTTCCGACGAGCGATTCGAGACATCCGAGGCTTCGTCAGCTCGGCGCACAAGCGCCCGCACCTCTTGGCGAAGCTCCTCGAGGAGCCGACGCTGTTCGGCCAGCTGTTGCTTCAGCTGTTCGATCGTCTGCTCCTGTTCTCGCACCAACTTTCGCAATGCCTCCAGCTCCATCGGGGACTGCGATTGCTGTGGGCCTGGGCTCGCCAAAAGTGGGGGGGTGAAGAGGAGGAAAAAGATCCATGCCCGGAGCCCTCCCCGGACGAGCGCCTCTTGCGCTCCGTGATGGCTCATCATGCTGTGCTCCCTTGGCGGTTTCGTTTAACTATGGACTTTACTCGATCCGGCGGCGCTTGTCCACATCCCCCCTTGGGTTCGGCGAATCTCACGATTGCCAGTTTATGAGGAGCGAGTAAAGGGCATGTGAGCGGAAGGTTAAATCTGTGTAAAATTTCGATGCGCGCGCAGCTGAGCGACCAACTCGTCGAACCGTTCGAGTGAGAGCGCGACTTCGGAGAAGATGCCCCGCAAGTCCTCGGCCGTGATCCTCTCGAAGTGTTCCCGAATGGGGACGACCACCAACCCTGCCAGATCAATAGCGGCCGGGCTGATCAGCAGGCGCTTCGGTTCCTCGGCGAAAAAGCAACTCGGGCGATGGCGTGCGCGGGGGAAGAGGAGCACCGTCCACACCATCGGAGGATGGCGCTGATCCCCCGGCGCATTTGCTGGCGCCGCCTCCGCGAAGAGAATGAGATTGAGCATCGGTTCACCGGGAGAGTCGGTTAGGTTCGCGAGTGCCGAGAGCGTCTCGGCGATCCATGCGCTCAGTCGTTGGCGATCCGTCGCGCGGTAGATCAACGTCGGCGCCGGGTAGGAGACGGTATGGGAGATCGTGATCCCCGGTTCGCTCACTACGAGCTGTCGCTCGGCGAAGTTTCGCCCGATGGGCAGACGAGCGCGCACGGCGGCTTGGAAATGCAGGTGATCTGGGGCCGAAGCGCCGCACTTCGGCCCATTGTAGAGGAGGAAGAAATCCGGCGAGAGTGCGGCCGCCATATCGAGTAGGACGTCGAATCTCCCATCCAGGGCTTGGGGAGTGTGCGCGCGGTGAACGATCGTCACGTGCTGCTCGAGAATGGGATAGGGGTTGCAGAGGATCACGTACTCGTGCCCGTAGGCGAGCCCGCGCTCTTCAACCGGGAGGTGTTCGGGACAGAGGAAACACGGGCGCTGTTGCACGGCTTCCTCATCCACGATGGCCGTCGTGCTCGTTAGCCGGAGCGGATTGTGCTGGAGGAGAAGTGTGGCCGATCCGAGCGACACTTCTCGGATGAGCACCCGGGCAAGCGCCTCCAGACCGCGGGCGAGGGCCGGCCAGCGCGCGCATTGTTCCCGAAAGAGTGCGTCCACGCGGGCGCGCCAGGTCGCGTCCGCTGCGGGGAGCGCGAGTTCCTCATCGCGCAAAAGGCGTTCTTCCCACGCTCGCGACATGCGCTCCTCAATTGACAGAGGAAGATCGCCATTATACACCTAAAGGCTGTCTCGGTCATGCGTTTCGTCACCGCGCTCGACAAGCGACGGCGGTGAGGGGCCGAGAGAGAGGAGCAAGGGATGCCCATCTTAAGCTTGGCGTCATCGGATGAGATTCGCGCGATCCTCTTGGAGACGCACGCCCTCTGGGGCGAAGGGATGACGCTGGACGACTATATCGCCTTCGTGCGAGCGCAGATGGAGAGTCCGTGGGGGCGGGAGAACTTCCGATACCTCGTGTGGAGGGAGGGAACGCTCATCCTGAGCAGCCTGAAGCTCTACCGCTTACATGCGCGGTGCGGATCACGGCACGTGATCCTTGGTGGAATTGGCGCCGTATATACCCCTTGGGCGCAGCGCGGCCAGGGACATGCGCGCGCGATGCTCGCTGCTGTCCTGGAACGCTTGCAAGCGGAGGGTGCTCACGGCGCGCTCCTCTTCTCGGACATCGGGGCGGAGTATTATCGCCGGCTCGGATTTCGGCCCGTGCCATCACACGAGTTCTCCGTGCCATTGACCGTCATTCCGACGAACGAATCTTCGTCAGTGGTAGTCGAACGAATTCGCGATGCCGATTGGCCGGATGTCGAACGCCTCTATGAGCAAGCGACGGCTTCGGATCCGTTCGTGCTGCACCGCTCCTCGACCTATTGGGCGCATTGGCGGCGCAAGGAGCAAGAGCGCATGGGGCGTCTGCCCGAGGGCGTGAGATCGTCGCGGCATTGGATCGCTCGGCGCGAGGGAGAGAGCGTGGGGTATGTGCTCACCGTCTTCGAGCCGCCCGCGCTCGTCCTCAAGGAGTTGATCATCGCCGATGGGACTCAGGAGACCGCCGAGGCTCTCCTCGCGGCGATCCGGTGGGATGGCGAAGCGCTCGGTGCCGTGCAGCTCGTCGGATGGTGGCCGCCGCTGGCGTGGTCGCGCTTTCTCCTCAGCGAACACATTCGCCCGCGTCCCCGAACGCGGGAGCTGGCGATGATCGCGCCTTTCGATCCGACGCTCGATGTGGAGCAGCTTGCCGTATGGGGGGACTTGTTCTGGGCGACCGACCACTTTTGAGCGCGCTCGATCGTCTCACCGAACTTTGTCCGGGCTCGATGGCTTCTCAAAGAGCTTAGGATCAATGGGGACGTTCACCTGCACCTCCTCGAAGCTCGCGCGCGAGACTTGGACATCCCCCCGGTATCGGTCGATGCGCAGAGGGAGTTTGATGCCATCGAAGTCCTGGTAGAGGTGGAAGCGTTCCTCCTCGTTCTCGTAAGCGAGTTTCACGGGCAGGTGCGTTTGAGGGTCGAAGTAGACCTGGATGCGATCCACCTCGTCTCCCTCGAGCGGGACGATCAACTCCACGCCGACGCCGCGTTGACGAAACCAGAGTTCGCGCTCGCCCAAGTAGCGCAGTTTCACCTCGGGTCGTCGCCAGAGGTCGCGCATGACCGTCTCCAGGCTGCGCCGCTGCGCCGTTCGGAAGCGGGCGATCTCCTCTTCTTTTTGGTCGCGGAGGTTGCGGGACGGGCCATCGTAGATCCACCCGCGCGCGCCGACGTTGACCTGGATGAAGCGATCCTTGCCGCGCCCGAATTCGACGCGCTCGCGATCGGGATAGAGGACGTAGACGGTGAAGGGGAGAAGTGCCTGCAATTGCTCCCGCTCGTTGAATTGCGAATAGAGCCCGCGACCCATGAGGGACTTGAGCGCGAGATATCTCTCGCCGCCGAGCGCGCGCGTGGCCGCTTCGAAGAGCGCGCGCGCATGATCTTCCTGGGCGAAGACCGAAGACAGAAGCCAGGGGAGAAGCGCGAGGCTCACCATGTGGTGAATCAGCGTCCGGAAAGGCTCGCCCGACATGGATCGTCCATCACACGACGACGGCTTCCAGCGGATGCACCGCGATCTCGCCCTCCTTCACGTCTACGAGGAAGTGATCGGCCTCCTTCCACATCTGTGTGATCGGGAGCTTGACGTGCTCATCAATCGTGCGCTTGAGGAAGCGGGCTCCGAACTGCAGGCTGTAGCCCATCTCGACGAGCCGATCCAGGGCCGCTTCGGTCACGGTCAAGCTCTTGTTGTACTTGGCCATCTGCGCGCGCGTCTTCTCCAAATACATGCGGGCGATCTCGCGCACCTCCTCGCGCGTGAGCGGGGAGAAGACGATGATCTCGTCAATGCGATTGCGGAACTCTGGGGAGAAGTGATCCTCCGCCGCCCTGATGATCTCGCGTTTGATCTGCTCCAACGTGTCCTTGTTCTGCGGGGCGAAGCCGAGCGGGTTCAGGTACTTCTTGTAGCGGTCGCTCCCCAAGTTCGAGGTCATGATGACGATGGCATCGGAGAGATACACCTTCTTCCCGCGCCCATCGGTGATCCACCCCTCGTCGAAGGCTTGCAAGAAAAGCTGCATGAGATAGATGGAGGCCTTCTCGACTTCGTCAATGAGGAGGACCGTGAAGGGATTGTCGCGCAGCGCTTCGGTGAGGATACCGCCGCGTTCGCTCCCGACGATGCCGCGCGGCATGCCGATGAGCTTCTCGATGCCGATGGTGCCGTCCTGATATTCGGAGCAATCAATGCGAATCATCTTGTTTTCGTCGCCGAACATGAATTCGGCGACGGCCTTGGCCAGTTCCGTCTTCCCCACGCCCGTCGGCCCGAGGAAGAGCAGGACCCCATCGGGACGATAGAAGTTCTCCTTGAGCGGCCCCTTGTTGAGCCGCAGACGGCGCGCGACGGCACGGATGGCTTCCTTCTGGCCGACGACGCGGCGGGCGAGCGCTTCCTCCATCTCCTTGAAACGCTCGGTCGTATCGCGGAAAATCATGTCCTTGGGGATACGGGAATCTTGCGAGATGACCTCGATGACGTGCTCCGGTCGAACGATGCGCTCCTCCGGCTGCTCGATCTCGACTTTGACGGCCGCCGTATCCAACCATCCGATGACCTTGTCCGGCAGATGGAGCCCGCGCAGATAACGCGGTGCCATCTCCAGAGCCGTCTCAAGAGCTTCCTCGGAGATCGTCACCGAGTAGTTTCGCTCCAAGCGCGGTTTGATCCCCTTCAGGATTTGGCGCGTCTCTTCGAGCGTCGGCTCTTCGACCTTGACGACGCGGAAGCGGCGGGCGAGGGCTTCGTCCTCGGCGATGTACTCCTTGTATTCGGTCATCGTCGTCGCCCCGATGATGCGAATCTCGCCTCGGGCGAGGGCGCCTTTGAAGATATTGGCGGCATCATTGGAGACGCCCAATGCCGCGCCCGCACCGATGATCGTGTGGGCCTCGTCAATGAAAAGGATGATGTTCTCGCGCTCTTTGACTTCGTTGATGATGCCGTGCAGGCGTTCCTCGAACATCCCCCGCAACATCGTCCCGGCGACGACGCCCGACATCTGCAAGCCCACGATGTGGGCGTTTCGCAGGCGCGGGGGGACGCGCTCGGGGTGGAACTCGATGAGTTGCGCGAGTCCTTCGACGATGGCCGTCTTCCCGACGCCCGGATCGCCGACGAGCATGACCGAATTCGCGCGCTCGCGGTGGCAGAGGATCTCCATCACCTGCCGCAATTCTTTCTCCCGACCGATGAGCGGCGGGAGTTTGTCCTCGCGAGCGAGCTTATTGAAGCTGACGCCGAAATGCTTCAAATAAGGCGGCAATTCGTAGCGACGGCGGAAGCGCTCCTCACGCTCCTCGCGCGAGCGCACGCGCGTGATGATCTTCTGCAAGACGACGTCCGGGTCCGCGCCCAGCCGTCGCATCAGCTCCACCGGCGTGCTGTCGCGGTCTTGGAAGAGGGCGATGAAGAGATCCGAGGAATCGATCTCATTGCGCCCCATAGAGCGGGCGCGATCCAACGCCAGCTTCAAGATCGTGCGACAGGAGGGGTCCAGACGCACGCCCCGTCCGGTGAACTGACGCGCGACCGAGAGTTGCTCGTTCAAGGCGCGGATGACGGCTTGCGGATCAATGTTGAGGCTTTGCATGACCTCGTTGAAGAGCGAACGCTCGACCTCAATGAGGGCTGCCAAGATGTGCTCAGGCGTGACGATATTGTGGTCCCGGTGGCGGGACTCCTCAATGGCGCGCCCCATGACGCGGCGTCCGCTCTCGGAGAACTTGTCTTGGAATGGTCCCAGGTCAATCATAGCCGTCGCAAATGCGAATTATACACAGCCGATTCACCCCGACTCAAGGCGGTGCCCTTCGTCGGCCGCCGTCGTCGCTTCGGCGGCGACATCCTTCCGCGCGCGCCCGACACGCACGCGCGCCGGACGGATCAACGTCGTCTCCCCCAGGCGGTACCCGGGCTCTACGACGTCGAGGACGAGGCCATCCTGCTCGGGCTCGACCTCCACGACCTCGACGGCCTCATGCAGAGACGGGTCGAAGGGCTGATGTTGAGGCGCGATGACCGTGATCCCGCAGTGTTGGAGCCGGCGCTCGAATAGCGTGAGGATGGCTCGCAGGCCGTCCAGAAGGGCCCGGGCGTTCTCCGTCTGTTCGGCAGCGCGAAGAGCCCGCTTCAGCTCATCGAAGACATCGAGCACGGGACCGAGGATGTGAGCGACGCGTTGTTCGACGCGCTCCTGCAACAGACGTGTCTGTCGTTCGCGGAAGGCTTCGATCTCCTCCTGCATGCGCTCGCGCGCTTCCTGGAAGGCCCGTTCCAGTGCTTGCGCGCGCTCTTCGCTCAAGCGCAGCCGAGTATGCAGCTCCTCGACGTAAGAGGGATAGCGGGGAACGTCCTCAGGAGGGATTTCGGTCGGAGCCCCTTCTTCCAGCCAACGCGCGAAGCGCCGCTTATCCACGACGCGCGGATGAGAGTCGTCCGGCGCAGACTCCTCAACCGCCGGCTCCACGGGAGGCTCCGTCGGCTCTTTGATCTCCTCCGGTCGTCTCACGGCTTCCCTCCTTTTGTCGCACGGGCATTCGCTGTCTCACGCGCGCGCGGCCTGCTCCAGCAAGCGGCGGATCCGCTCGCGAATAGGCGGATGCGTGCTGAAGAGCGACATCAGCGTCTCTCCAGCCAAGGGATTGACGATCATCATATGCGCCGTGGCCGGGTTGGCTTCCAGCATCGGGATGCGCGCGACGCCACGCTCCAGCTTCTCCAGGGCGCGCGCCAATCCATACGGATTTCCGGCGATCTCTGCGCCCGTGGCGTCCGCCTGGAATTCCCGCGCGCGCGAGATGGCCATCTGAATCAAGAGCGCCGCCAATGGCGCGAGGATGAAGAAGAGCAAACCCGCTAGACCCCGCAGCGGATTGTCACGCTCATCGCGCCCCATGCCGCCGAAGAACAATCCCAATCGCGCGAGCATCATGATCGCGCCCGCGATGGTGGCCGCCACTGACTGAATGAGGATATCGCGATTCTTCACATGGGCCAGCTCATGTGCGAGGACGCCTTCCAGCTCCTCTCGACTCAGAAGCTGGAGGAGCCCTTCAGTGACGGCGACAGCTGCATGCTCCGGATTGCGCCCCGTGGCGAAGGCGTTCGGCGAGAGATTGGGGATGAGATAGAGTCGCGGCATCGGCAGCCCCGCTCGCGCTGAAAGCCGGCGAACGATCTCATACAGCTCCGGCGCCTCCGCCTCGCTCACCGGACGCGCTCCGTAGCTCATGAGCGCGATCTTATCCGAGAAGTAGTAGGCGCCGAAGTTCATCAACGCGGCGAAGAAGAAGGCCGCGATTAACCCCTGCTGGCCTCCGATCAGTTCTCCCGCCAAGAGAAAGAAGGCCGTGAGCAGCGTCAGCAGCAGAATCGTCCGAATGGTGTTCCCTGTCATCGCCTCACCTCCGCGTTCCACCGACTGTCCGAATACATAAGTATGGCCTCGCCGGGGTGAAAATTCAACTCTCTCGCTTGACGGAACCCGATCCGCTCGGCAAAATCAAGCGGGATGAAGGATGCCGGTACCCGAGGCGCACGATGATAAAGCGACAGAAGACGCAGAAGACGCACGTGCCGTTCATGAAGGCGATCATTGGGCTTCCGTTCTACACGCGCGAGGAGTTCCGAAAGCAACAGCAATATGCCGAGGATCGGTTCGGCTACGAGAACTACGAGCAGTGGATTCACTCACATCGCGAGCTGCGACGGAAGCTGGAGGCACTGGGCATCGTCGTGATCGAGGTCCCGATCAACGTCGAGGAGATGCAGCAGTACTTCCTGCAGCACGGGCTTCGAAACGATGCGGCGAATCGGAGCCAGTACGTCGCGCGAAAGCTCTTCGAGCAGCGCGATCTCGTGTCGTCCGTTCGCCGGTGATCTCCGTCGCTGTGGTGGAGGAGCATGTCGCGCGCCTTCGCCGTCGGGAAGCTCCCGCCGAGCGTCCTCCAACGGATGCTCGCGCAGATCCCCATTGAAGATGACCGCGTGAGGATCGGACCGCGAGTGGGCGAGGACGCTGCGGCCATCGCCCTTGGCGAGACGTACCTCATCGCGAAGACCGATCCGATCACGTTCGCCGCCGAACGCATCGGTTGGTACGCCGTGCACATCAATGCGAATGATGTGGCCGTCATGGGAGCGCGCCCTCGGTGGTTCTTGGCCGCGCTGCTGCTACCGGAAGAGAAGACCGACGCTGCACTCGTCGAGCAGATCTTCCAAGACGTCCTGAGCGCATGTCGCGAGCTGGGCGTTACACTTTGTGGCGGACATACGGAGATCACCTACGGCCTGGATCGCCCGGTGATCGTCGGCCATATGCTCGGCGAAGTGCCTCGGGAACGGCTCGTCGAAAAACGGATGGAGCCCGGGGATCACATCCTCCTGACCAAGGGGATCGCTATCGAGGGGACGGCGATCTTGGCGCGAGAGAAGGCCTCGGAATTAATGTCGGACGGCGAGGTGGCCCTTGTGGAACGCGCTGGGCGTTTCCTCTTCGATCCGGGCCTCAGCGTGGTGCGCGAAGCATTGCGCGCCGTCGAAGTCGCGCGCGTGCACGCCATGCATGATCCGACCGAAGGCGGTTTAGTCGGAGGCCTGTGGGAATTGGCCGTCGCCGGGGACGTGGGGATGCACATCTGGAAGGAGCGCGTTCGCATCTGGCCGGAGACCGAAGCCCTCTGTCGTCGCTTCGGACTGGATCCGCTTCGCCTCATCGCCTCGGGAGCGCTCTTGATTGTCGCTCCGCCGCAGGAATGCTCGAAGATCATCGAGGCGCTCCGGCAGGAGCAGATCGAAGTGGCTCAGATTGGCGAAGTGAGAGAGAAGGCCTATGGTCTGAAGCTGGAGGTGGAGGGAAAGCTGATCGAACTGACTCCTCCTGAACGGGACGAGATCGCGCGGGTTTTCGAGGCCTCAAGTCCCCGAGGGGGATGAACGGCGATCGCCCGATGCCCTCCTAATGCGACTATGGAACGTCGAACTTGTCGACTCCTCATGCGCGAGCGCGCGCTGGAGCTGGGCGCGCGTACGTTGATCATGGGCGTCCTCAACGTGACGCCCGATTCGTTCTCCGACGGCGGCGAGTTCTTCTCCCCGGAGCGGGCGGTCGAGCGCGCTCTGGAGATCGAGGCCGAAGGGGCCGATCTCCTCGACATCGGGGGAGAATCCACACGTCCAGGGGCGAAGTCCGTCTCGGTCGAGGAAGAATGCCGTCGTGTCCTTCCGGTGCTCGAACGCTTACGCGACCTCCTCCATATTCCGATCTCCGTCGACACGACCAAGTACGAGGTCGCTCGCGCGGCCCTGGAGATGGGAGCGGCGATGATCAACGATGTGAGCGGTCTTCGCCGCGATGAACGACTGGCCGATTTGGCGGCTGAATTCGGTGCCGCTTTGGTCATCATGCACTCGCGGGGGACACCTGAGACCATGCAGCAGTTGCCACCGAGCCCGGATATCCTACGAGAGATCGCGGATCATTTCGCGTGGGCGCTCGCCCGCGCTCAAGCGCACGGGGTGGCTGTCGAACAGCTCGTGCTCGATCCCGGACTCGGTTTCGGCAAGACCTTTGCCGATAATCTGCTCATCTTGAATCGGCTCGGCATCTTCGCCGACTTCGGGCGTCCGCTACTGGTGGGCCCTTCGCGCAAGTCCTTCATTGGCCATATCACTGCAAAGGCACCCCGCGAGCGCATTTTCGGCACGGCAGCCGCTGTCGTCGCGGCGATCTTTCGAGGAGCACACATCGTTCGCGTGCATGATGTGCGGGAGATGCGCGACGTCGTCCGCGTCGCCGATGCCATTCTCCAGGCCGGAGGCCCTTTGCCCTTCCTTGGACTTGCCGGTTGAGGTGTGCGACCGAGCCTCTATAGAGAGGAATGGGTACGGGCGGGTGCGTTTGGACGCCCGGTGGGTGGATTGGGAGGTAAAGGAGGATGGGGCATGTTAGGAGGTACCCGCCCGTACGGTTCGCAGTCAGGGTGGAGCTTGGCCGCAAGGGATGGAAGGCCAGCAAGTGAAGAAGCCGCTCTCGCCCTCTCACCAGAAGCCGCCGCTTGAAGGTCACCTGGCTCGCCGACCTCACCCCCGTTCGCCCAGGAGGCCTTTTCGACCTCTCCCGAGCGCGTTCTCGACGAGAAAGGAGGACAGATGAAAAAGAGATGGCCCTGCCATCGGCCACCACATGAGCCCGCGCGTATCGAACCCGCCACATCCGCTTCCACTTGGAGAGGGACCTGCCGCAACCGCTGGCGTTTTCGCCGGAGCACGAATGCCCGCTTCTGGACTCGCCACTTCGCGAAGATATCCTGGCCCGAAGTCGTCGCCCGATCGTCCACTCGAGCGGGAGCAAGGAAGGGAGCCGCCGCTTGATGAGAAACGATGGCAGGGCCAATCTTGGTCAGGAGGGTGGAGCACGATCCGATGGAAGAGACATGCCGCAGCTCAGCCCGCCTTCGGTCCGCCTGAGCCGTTACCGTCATCCTCCTGAACTCGAGGTCCGCATCCGCATGAACTCTCACACGGTCATGAGCCATCGCTTCCACTTGCTCACGCGCGTTGGGAATATCCCATAGGAGCAGGAACCGTTCGGCCAGCCACATCTTTCGCTCGAACTCGCCAGAACCTCTCATCACGCGATCACGCTCCTGAACCCGTGCGCCCACATTCGAATCGGACAAAGCTGCGGCAATTCTGCGCGGCTTCCCCAGAGGCCAGCTGTCTGGGATCCCAGGGGCTATGTCGAGGATATTCAACCCGACCTCGGTAGCCCACATGTCCTTTTTGAACCAGATCGGCATCGCCTTTCGCCTCCAGAAAAGCCACCTGATAACCCGTTTCGCCTCTTGCTGCCCGCCGTCTCAAAGATCGCCTTGCCGACGGTCGCGCATGTTATACCATGAGTCCCGCAAGAAGTCAAGAAAAAAGTTCAAGTGATTTCTCAACTCAGCCGGACTAACGCCTGGCGAATTAAGGACTAATATCGCCAGGAGGTACCCATTTTGATCATAACTTGCCTCTATACTGCAACTTAACGAGGCCCGAAAGTCTATCTGAACCGACATAACCCCGCCTATTTTGCCCTTCGAAAAAAAATCAAGCCTACTTCGAGGATGGTCCCTCTGACAGTAGCACATGGCCATGAGGGCCCTTTCGAGACAAACCCTCTACCGAGCGCTTTTTTGCTAACATAAAGCATATCAGGAAATTGCAGCGAAACAGGGCTCTCGCACCCTCATCAACTACCTAAGGTAGACGATGACCCGACCAGCTCTTCGCGACCTCCCAGGCTCTCCAATGGCCAGATCTGGTTTTCTATCCCCATTGAGATCGCCAATTGCTAAGGCAGTTCCGAACTCGCCATTAACTTCCGGGTTGGGTGGGTTGAAGACCAGATTCGCATTCGGGCCAATGGTACTTCCCCCATAGAAGACATATACCCGCCCAGCTCCTTGGCGATTGTCCACCGTTGCTCTGTAAGCGCTGACCGCGAGATCGGCTGTGCCATCGCCATTGAGGTCTCCAGCAGCTAAAGCATATCCAAAAGCAGAAGCGGCTTGGGGTATGGGCTCTTCCAGGATGAGGTTCGGGGTAGGACTCACTGTGGGTCCACCGAAGTAAACGTACACTCGTCCCGGTCGGGATTTGCTCGGATCTTCGCTTGTGTTCGGCGATCCGACGACGATATCCGCATACCCATCACCGTTAATATCGGCGGCGATCAAGGCAGAAGCGAACGCAAAATCCGGGAGATCGGCCAGAGGGTGAGGACTCAGCAGCGTCAGGTTAGGCCGACTGCTCAAGGCCTTTCCTCCGAAGAAAACATACACGGCACCAGCCCCATTTGGTCCTCCAAACGGGGCGCCGATGAGGACATCGGCGAATCCATCTTTGTTAATGTCCCCGGCCGCGACGGTGAAGCCAAACCAAATTGGTTCTTCGATATTCCCTTGCAGGATAGTGCGTCGTGATCCAATTGTCCTCCCTCCGTATAGGATGACGACGGCCTCCAAAAGCCAGGCACCGATGATTAAATCGCTGGTCCCGTCTCCATCCACATCGCCAGTAGCCAGAGCTTCGCCGAAGCGACCGCCTGTCATTCCTAAATCGGGGAAATCAGGATCCGAGGGAACTGGAGCGAGTGGGCTTCGCAACGTCACCGGATTGGTTCCAAAATTCGATCCCCCACGGTAGATGAAGATTTTTCCATCGAATGCGGAATCTTCACTATCACTAGCTTCAGGAGCGCCGATGGCCAGGTCGGTCCGGCCGTCTCGGTTCCAATCGCCGGAGGTGAGAGCGCTGCCAAAACCGATTCCCGTCTCTCGAGTGGAGAGCGTCCGATTTGGCGTTCGTTGAAGCGTCGGGCGCCCGTAAAAGATGAAGACGCGTTCGTTGCCGCTGGAAACGGCCAGATCCGGGGTGCCATCGTTATTGAAATCTCCGACGGCCAGAGCCGAGCCGAAGGCCGCGTCAGCCGTCGGCCGCGATTCGGTCAGAATGAGGGGGGGATTCTGGAAAGACTGCGGGAAGGCGATGTTCCCAGTCAAAAGGAGCCCTATGAGAAAACGCTTCATAGTACTTCACCTCCCGGAAAGTTCGTCGTGAAGCTGTGGTCTTCAAGGGCGTCTGCAGCAAAGGAGACGAGGTCCTCTCGATGAGCCATCGGAGGAGAAGGCCCCTGATCATACCTTTCGGCGAGCACGTGCCATCGCCAAGTCTCACTACTTCGCATAGCCCCTTTTTATCCAATTTTCCGAGCCATGACAAGAGGAAAAAGACCTTCACGGATGCGCTTTTTGTCGTGCCGCTGGCGTTTTCTCGGAAGATGTGCTGCACTACTGCTCAGGGAGGGAATGCTATGGAGAGGATCGAGCGAGACAGTCTTGGGGAGAAGGCCGTTCCAGCCGAGGCGTATTATGGGATTCAGACGGTGCGGGCCTTGGAGAATTATCCGATCAGTGGATGGCGCCCCTTTCCGGAGCTGGTCCGGGCGACGGTGCGGATCAAGAAGTGCGCGGCTCGGGTCAATGCGGAGCTGGGGCTTGTGGAAGAAGCCATCGCGCGCGCGATCATCGCAGCAGCTGATGAAGTGCTCGCTGGTCGGTTCGATGATCAGTTCGTCGTGGATGTCTTCAATTCCGGTGCTGGCGTGTCCTTTCACATGAATGTGAACGAAGTGTTGGCGAATCGGGCGAGTGAGCTTCTCGGGGGGCGGCGGGGGGAATATTCGCCTGTACATCCGAACGACCACGTGAATCGAGGGCAGTCCACAAATGACGTCGTGCCGACGGCGATGCGGTTGGCAGCGCTAGAGGTCGCTCGCCCCTTGCTTGGATGCCTCGAGGAATTGACGCGAGCCTTCCACCAGAAGGGGGAGGAGTTTCACGATGTTGTGAAAGCTGGGCGCACGCATCTTCAGGACGCCGTCCCGGTTCGTCTCGGGCAGGAGTTCCGCGCCTATGCGCATATTGTCGAGGGGCACGCCCGGCGCCTACGACAGGCTGTCGAAGAACTGCGCATCCTGGGTATCGGCGGCACAGCCGTCGGGACGGGATTGAACGCACATCCGGCCTTTCGCTCTCGCGTCATCGAGGAGTTGAGGCGAGAGACGGGGGAGGAACTGATCCCCGCCGAGGACCTGATGGCGGCGATGCAGAGCATGGCCCCTTTTGTTGCGGTCTCCGGCGCGATCAGAAACTTCGCTCTGGACCTGATCAAGATCTGCGACGATTTGCGGTTGATGGCTTCGGGACCGCGCGCGGGATTGGCCGAGATCGAGCTGCCGGCGCTGCAGCCGGGTTCCTCGATCATGCCGGGGAAGGTCAACCCCGTCATGCCCGAGATGCTGACAATGGTGTGCTTTCAGGTCATCGGCCATGATACGACCATCGCGCTTGCGGCAGCTCACGGAGAATTCGAGTTGAACGTCATGATGCCAGTGGTTGCCTTCGATCTGCTCCTCTCGGCGAAGCTGCTGACCAATGCCGTGCGCGTCTTCACCGAGAAGGCCGTCGTGGGAATTCGCGCCCATGCGGAGCGCTGCCGCTATTATGCTGAGAGCAGTCCGGCTTTGGTGACGGCGCTTGCCCCGCGCCTTGGCTACGAGCGTGCCGCTCGCGTGGCGCGCGAGCTGCTCCTGACGCGCAAGACCATTCGGGAGATCATTCGCGAAGAGGGATGGATGAGCGAGGAGGAGCTCCGCCGCGCGCTCGATGTCGAAGCGATGACCGAAGGGGGGCTCATCGGCTCGGCATCCGAGTCCCCGTCCGGGGAGTGACCGCTATCGTTCCGGCCGCATGTGCGGGAAGAGGATGACGTCGCGGATCGAGCGTTGATTGGTCAGGAGCATGACGAGTCGGTCAATGCCGATCCCTTCACCCGCTGTCGGCGGCATCCCATAGCCGAGCGCGCGAATGAAGTCCTCATCCATGACCATAGCCTCTTCATCGCCGCGCTCGCGCAAGCGCATCTGCTGTTCGAAGCGGCGGTACTGCTCGGCCGGATCGTTCAATTCGCAGAAGGCGTTGGCGATCTCCAGGCCGCCGATATACAACTCGAAGCGGTGCACAATGGTCGGATCCTCTTCGCTCTGTTTCGCCAACGGGCTCAGCTCCGTTGGATAGCCCAGAACGAACGTCGGCTGAATGAGCTTCTCCTCGGCGACGTGCTCGAAGAGCTTCCCGAGCATCTGAGCGGGACTCCAGCGCGGATCGCACCGTCCGCTAATGGCTTGGAGCCATGCGGACAGGCGCTCCGGCACGTCGAGATCTTCCGGCGCGGGCGTCGGCATCGTCTCGGGCCAGTTAAGAAGGATCGCCTCTTTCAGCGTCAGACGGCGCCAAGGGCGCGTGAAGTCGATCTGGTTCCCAGCGTATTCGATGACGAGGGAGCCACAGATGGTGCGCACCAGATGCGTGAGCAGCTCCTCGGTCAGCTCCATGAGGTCCTCGTAATCGCTGTAGGCCTCGTAGAATTCAAGCATCGTGAATTCCGGGTTGTGCTTGGTGGAGATGCCCTCGTTCCGAAAATTCCGATTCAGCTCGTAGACCTTCTCGAAGCCGCCGACGATCAACCGCTTCAGGTACAGCTCCGGAGCGATGCGCGCATAGAGGTCAATATCGAGCGCATTGTGGTGCGTGATGAAGGGGCGGGCGGCCGCTCCCGTCGCTAGCGGCGTGAGCATTGGCGTCTCCACCTCGATGTATCCCCGTTCGTCGAAGAAGCGCCGAATCTCCTTGATGATCTGCGCGCGTCGCACGAAGACCTCGCGCGAGGCGCGGTTCGCGATCAGATCGAGATACCGTTGCCGATACCGCATCTCGATGTCCTGTAAACCGTGCCACTTCTCCGGTAGGGGGAGGAAGGCTTTCGCCAGGAAATGGAGCCGTTGGACGTGAATGGTCAACTCTCCCGTGCGGGTCACGAACAAGTATCCCTCGACGCCGATGAAATCGCCCAAGTCGAGATGGTTGTACAACTGCCACTCCCGCTCGCTCACTTCGTTGCTTCGGATGTAGATCTGGAGCCGCTGATCGCCGTCCGAGAGATGCGCGAACGCGGCGCGTCCCATCAGACGCGTCGTCATCATCCGGCCGGCGATACGCACGGCCACCTGTCGCAGCTCGGCGTTCACCCGCTCCAGTTCTTCGGGTGGCTTCGCTCCCGCATAGCGACCGTATGTCCGAACGATCTCGGCGATCGTGTGAGTGCGATCGAATTTGTGCGGGTATGGATCGAACCCGAGGGCGCGGATCACCTCGAAGTTCTTCCGCCGTTGAACCATCAATTCGTTCTCCTCCCCGAAAATCCCTCTGCTCATTCGGCCCGCGCCTCCTCACGATTTCAGGTGATGATAGGGATGATGCTAGTCGGGGGGGGATGAACCGGTCAAGGACGCGCGCACGTCACTCCCGTTCGATCCACGTCCACAGCGGGTGTCCCAGCAAGGCGTACTTTTCGCGCAGGCGGCGCACGCGCTCGGCGTATTCCCCTTTGGGGAATTCTCCGGCGCGCCGCCGATCGCGCAGCCGCCGCAGCTCGTAGCAGTAGAGATCGTTGAGCTGCTCGCGCACCAGCTCCGGTGGTGTCCGATCCGTCGGGAGCAATCCGAAGCGTTTCAGCTCCTCCAGGATCTCCGCCCGATAGCGTCCCATCGTGACCTCCGACAGACACTATAGCATAGGACGCTCGAACGTGTCCTGAGCCCGAAGCGGCCTCCGGGGCCAACGTTGACCGGTATCGAGGGCGATGGTATTTTTGCCCTTTTGGAGGTCGAGGAGGGATGAGACGCTATGGGATTCTGGCGAAAAGAACGTGAGGAGAGCACGAGCCTGCTCTCGGGAGCAACGGGGACTTCCCCCGAGGGTTCGGAGCAGGAATCGGGGTTGCTGCAACGATTCAAGCGCGCCGTCGCGCGAACCCGTCAGAATCTGATCGAGCGATTTCAGGATCTGGCATCGGGGAAGCGAGCGATTGATCCGGCGCTGCTGGAAGAGTTAGAGGAGACGCTCCTGGCCACCGATATGGGGCCGCGCACGGTGATGGAGCTTTTGGAGAAAGCACGGGGCGCGCTGGATCGAGAGGCATTGCGCGACATGGAGGCATTGAAGGGATTCCTCCAGTCGGAGTTGCTCGCCATTTTGAGGAGCACGCTTCGAAGCGAGAGCCCGTTGACTGAGGAACGCCTGCGGCGTTCGGACGTGCGTCCGTATGTGATTCTAGTCGTCGGCGTCAATGGGACGGGGAAGACGACGACCATCGGCAAGCTCGCGTATCGGTTGAAGCGTCAGGGATTCAGTGTCTTACTCTGTGGCGCTGATACATTTCGCGCGGCGGCGGCTGATCAACTGGAGATTTGGGCCGAACGCGTGGGCGTGCCGATGATCGGGCAGCAGCCGGGGGCGGATCCGGCCGCCGTGCTCTTTGACGCCCTGCGCTCGGCCAAGGCGCGCCATACGGATGTGGTGATCGCGGACACGGCCGGGCGATTGCACACGAAGATCAATCTCATGCAAGAGCTGCAGAAGATGTGCCGCGTTGCTGCGCGCGAGGTCGCGGGCGCTCCACATGAGGTTCTGCTTGTACTGGATGCCGTGACTGGGCAAAACGGGTTGGAGCAGGCGCGGCGCTTCCTGGAGGCCGTTCGGGTCACGGGATTGATCTTGACCAAGCTCGATGGGACGGCCAAGGGGGGGATCGTTATCGCCATCGCGAAGGAGTTGGGAGTGCCCATCCACTACGTGGGCGTCGGCGAGGCGTTGGAGGACCTCCTCGAGTTCTCCCCGGAGGCTTACGTCCGCAGCCTCTTGGAGGGGTGAACGGCTTGGTTCGCTTCAAAAGAGCCGACCCGTCGTCGGCTCAATCCCTTCACCACGACGGAGACGATTGACGAGCAGGTGGGCTTGGCGCGTCGGCTCCGGCTGCCGATGCCCGGCCACGCAGCGAAGGACGAGTCGAATCGCGCTCTCCAGGTCAATCTTATGGCCGGGGGAGACGAAGATGGGACTCGTGTGGTCTTTCGTTCGCAAGGCGACGCCGACGACTTCGCCGCGGTCGAGCAAGGGCGAAAAGCTGCCCGCCTCCGGAGCCGGTTCCTCATACGTGCCGACCAGCAGGCTTTTCGCGCATCCGATGGCCGGCAGATCAAGCAGCAGCCCCAGATGGCACGCCAATCCCATGCGTCGCGGATGGGCCAGCCCTTGACCGTCCAGCAGCAACGCGTCCGGCCAGCGGGTCACCTTCTCGAACGCCTTCAGCACGGCCGGCGCTTCTCGAAATGAGAGCAAGCCCGGAATATACGGAAATCGCGTCACCGTCGTCACGGCGGCTTCTTCGATGACCGCCAGATGCGGGAGCTCCAACACGACGACGGCGGCGAAGATCGTATCCGAACCTTTGTCGAAAGAGACGTCGGCGCCAGCCACCCACCGCACGCGTTCGACGGCGAGCGGCGTGAAGCGCAACTGCTCGCGCAGCCGAAGTTGGATCTCTATGGCCTCGCGCGGCGAGACATCCCACGCATGCAGCGGCTTGATCCTCATCTTCGTGACCTCTCTAATGAGGGTTCTTCGCGTTCCGAGGCGTCCTCCGGATTCGCCGCCGGCGGATCGGCCGCGACGACGGGAGTGACTTTCGCCGGTCGCAGGATCGAGAGGAGGACAGAGGCGGTCAAGACGCCGGCGACGACTCCGAGCGCGATCCCAATGGGGATCTTGTAGACATCCGAAAGGAGCATCTTCACACCGACGAAGACGAGGATGATCGAGAGGCCATAGTGTAGGTAGTGGAAGATGCGCATCAGTCCGGCCAGCGCAAAGTAGAGCGCTCGCAGACCAAGGATGGCGAAGACGTTCGATGTGTAGACGATGAATGGATCATGCGTGATGGCCAGGATGGCTGGGATCGAGTCCACGGCGAAGACCAAATCGGTCGTCTCCACCACGAGCAGGACGACAAAGAGCGGCGTCGCGAGCGTCCGCTTCATCCTTCGGATGAAGAATCGTCCATCCACGTACCGCCGCGTGATCGGAATGAGTCGGCGGGCGAGTCGAAGGATGGGATTCCGCTCCGGGTGGATCTCCTTCTCCTTCTCGCGAGCCATGCGCACGCCAGTCACAATGAGGAAGGCGCCGAAGACGTAGATCGTCCAGTGGAACTTCTGGATCAACGTGACGCCGGCCAAGATGAAGAGGAAGCGCATGATCAATGCCCCGAGGATGCCCCAGAAGAGGACCTTGTGCTGATAGAGCGCCGGGACGCGGAAATAGGTGAAGATGAGCACGAAGACGAAGATGTTATCCATGCTGAGCGACTTCTCGATGAGGTAGCCCGTGAGGAACTCCAGCGCGGCGACCCGGCCGAACCAGAAGTAGACGCCGATGTTGAAGAGTATGGCCAGAACGATCCAGAATGCGCTCCAGCCGAGCGCCTCCTTCAGCTCGATGACGTGCGCCCGACGGTGGAAGACGCCGAGATCAAGCGCGAGCATAGCGACGACGAAGAGGCCAAAGGCGAGCCAGAGCCAGAGCTCATGTCCCATCATCATGAGAAGACCTCCGTTCCGATCGGATGAGTGAAGATGCCGCGTTCGCAGTGTTGGAGGGAATGGCAGCGCCAGCGGGCATCATCCGGGATGGGAAAGTCGGTGCGGAAATGCGCGCCGCGACTCTCCTCTCGAAAGAGGGCGGCGCGGGCGACGAGCCAGGCGACCGTGGCCATGTGGCGCGTGGCGAGCGTGGACGCGGCGGCACGCAGCTTCTCCAACTCGTCCACGGCCAAGCGCAAGGCATCGCCGTGACGGATGAGGCCGACGGCGTCCCACATGAGCGTTCGAATACGTTCGGCGATCACTTGGTCTATGAGGGCCTCCTCCGGAGACAGTCCTGGCCATGTCGCGGAGATCGAAGGGGACGGGGTCGAGAGTGCGCGCCGCGCTGCGCGAGCGCCGAAGACCAAGCCTTCGAGCAGCGAGTTGCTGGCCAAGCGATTGGCCCCGTGCACGCCGGTGCAGCTCACCTCTCCGGCTGCGAACAAGCCGGCGATCCCCGTCCAGCCCTCAAGATCCGTGCGCACGCCGCCCATGAAGTAGTGCGCCGCCGGACTGACCGGAATCCACTCGCGCGTCATGTCCAGCCCGTAGCGCCAGCAGGTCTCGTAGATGCGGGGGAAGCGCTCCCGCAGGACGTTCGCCGGCAGATGAGTGAGATCGAGATACACGCATTCGGCCTGCGTGCGGTGCAGTTCGCTCACGATGGCGCGGGCGACGACATCGCGTGGGGCCAGCTCCGCCTGTTCGTGATATCGGAGCATGAATCGTTCGCCGAAGCGATTGCGTAGGACGCCGCCTTCGCCTCGCAGCGCTTCGCTGAGCAAAAAGCGCGGCGCGCCTTCTTGATGAAGGGCCGTTGGGTGGAATTGGACGAACTCCATATCGGCCAGCAGGGCGCCGACCTCATACGCCATCGCCATCCCCTCGCCGGTGACGACATCGGGGTTCGTCGTCTGCGCATAGATGTGTCCAGCGCCTCCGGTGGCGAGGATGACCGCGCGCGCATGCACCGTATGAGATGTGCGCGCGCGCATATCCACATACTGCACGCCCTCGCACTGTCCCTCACGAACGAGCAAGCGCAGAGCGAATGCGTGAGGGAGAATCCGAACGCGCGGCAGCTCACGCACGCGTTCGAGCAAAGTTCGCACGATCTCGCGTCCGGTCGCATCCCCCTGAGCGTGGACGATGCGGCGTCGAGAGTGCGCGGCCTCTTTCCCGAACTCCAACCGATCCCCCACGCGATCGAAACGGCACCCCCATTCCATCAACTCCCGCACATACTGTGGTCCCTCCTGGACGAGCACGCGCACGGCCTCAGGATCGCATAAGCCAGCGCCCGCGCGCAGCGTGTCTTCGAAGTGCAAGGCGATCTCATCGTCATCGCTCAGAGCGACGGCCACTCCCCCTTGCGCATACTTCGTGCTCGATTCGGTCAGCTCGTCTTTGGTCAGGATGAGGACCGATCCCGCTCGCCCCAGCTCCACCGCCGCACGCAGGCCAGCGATCCCGCTGCCGATCACGATGAAGTCGGTCTCGTGCATGCTCGGGGAGCGTCACTCCGCCTTCTTCGCTTTTGCCGGAGGCGCCGCTTCCGATTCCGACGCGCGCGCCGCCTCGCGTCGCGGCAGACCAAGGGCCTGTCGGATCTCGTTCTCGATCGTGAGCGCCAGATCGGGATTCGCTTTCAGGAAGAGGCGCGCGTTCTCTCGCCCTTGTCCGAGGCGTTCGCCTTTGTAGGAATACCACGCTCCGCTCTTCTCGATGAGGCGATGCTCCACGCCGAGGTCCAGGATCTCGCCCTCGCGGGAGATGCCTTCGCTATAGAGCATGTCGAACTCTGCCTCTTTGAAGGGCGGCGCGACCTTGTTCTTGACGACGCGCACCTTCACGCGATTGCCGATGATCGTCTCGCCGTCTTTGAGCGCATTGGTCCGGCGCATGTCCAGGCGCACGCTCGCGTAGAACTTCAACGCTTGACCGCCGGTCGTCGTCTCCGGTGAACCGAACATGACGCCGATCTTCTGTCGCATCTGATTGATGAAGATGAGCGCCGTGTTGGAGCGATAGACGGCTCCCGCTAATTTTCGCAGGGCTTGCGACATGAGGCGGGCCTGCAGCCCCGGAAGGGCATCGCCCATCTCGCCTTCTAACTCCGCGCGCGGCACCAGCGCCGCGACTGAATCGATGACGAGCACGTCCACGCCGCCGGATCGGACGAGCGCTTCAGCGATCTCCAGCGCTTGCTCGCCGCTGTCGGGTTGGGAGACGAGCAGATCGTCAATGCGCACGCCGATCTTCTCCGCATACGCGGCATCTAAGGCGTGCTCGGCATCAATGTACGCGGCCACGCCTCCGAGCCGCTGTGCTTCGGCCGCCACATGCAGCGCCAGGGTCGTCTTGCCGCTGGCCTCCTGGCCGAAGATCTCCGTGATGCGTCCGCGCGGGATGCCCCCGACGCCCAACGCGGCATCTAGGCTGAGGCTCGTCGTCGAGATGACCGGGATCTCCTCGACCCTTCGATCGCCGAGCCGCATGATCGCCCCCTTGCCGAATTGCTTCTCAATCTGGGCGAGGGCGATCTCGATGGCTTTGGCCTTCTTCTCCAATTCGCTCATACCCATCTCTCCTGCAGGGGGGCTTCGCCCCAGCGAAGTTTACTTCGGAGCGACTCGAGAAGTCCAGCACGCGCGCTCACGCTCCTGAGGTGGACGCCAGCCGTTTCGCCCCTGCATAGACGTTGAAGCGTCCGTCGCGAAGGAAACCGATGAGCGTGAGGCCGAAATCGCGGGCCACGGCGACGGCCAGGCTGCTTGGCGCGCCAATGGCCGCCACCACGGGGATACCGGCCACGAGCGCTTTTTGCACCAGCTCGAAGCTCGCGCGCCCGCTCAGGAGAACGATCGTGCGGGAGGCCGGAATCCGATCGGCGAGCACCAGGTGTCCGATCACCTTATCCATGGCATTGTGGCGACCCACGTCTTCGCGTACGAGCAGAAGCCGTCCCTGCTCGTCAAAGAGCGCCGAGGCGTGAACGCCTCCCGTATGGGCGAAGAGCGTTTGCGCGCGTCGCGCGATCTCCGAGAGGGAGAAGATCGTCTCGCGAGAGAGGGGGGCCATTTCGGCAACCGGATGTCGAACGAGCGCGCGCACGAGCTCCAGCGATGCCTTCCCGCAGATGCCGCAGCTTGAGGTCGTGTAGAAGTTCCGGCTGAATCGCGCCGGATCCACATCCACGCCTTCGGCCAGGACGACATTCACGACATTACGGGAAGCATCGCCTTCGTGCTCGGAGCAGTAGTGGATGTCTCGAATATCTTGACGACTCCGAATCACGCCTTCGGCGAAGAGGAATCCGATGGCCAGCTCGAAATCATGGCCCGGCGTGCGCATGGTCACGGCGAGGCTGTGCGCGACCCACGTCCCTCCTTCGCGCCACAGCACGCGCACTTCCATCGGTTCTTCGACGGCCAAGGCCTCTTCCCGCACGTGGACGCTCTCTCGCTCGACGGCGAGCACGGGAGCGCAGCACATCAGGTCCGAGGGCTCTCGCATCGTCGCCTCCTCATGCCGTTGGCGCTGAGTCCGGGAGGACTTCGACGATCGCATTGCGGAAGGCCGGCATGCCGCATTCGGGATCGCAGGCGCCGCGAGGGATGAGCGCGTTGGCTTCCGGCCAATACATCATCACCACGCCGGGACAAATCGGCCCCGATCGTGCGCGTCCGCGGAATTCTCCGCTCTCGGACCGTACGAGGATGGGATCGCCATCGCAAAGGCCGAGACGCCGCATATCCTCCGGCGCGAGGATCACGTCCTCGCGGCGCGCTTGGGCGAGCCCATCCCGGTCGCCAAAGACCATGCTGTTGAACTGCTTCCCGCGACGGGTCGTCAGGTGAAAGCGGCCTGCGGGGACGTCGCGATCGGGTGGCACAAGGGGCGTGAAGCGCGCTCTCCCGCTCGGCGTGGGGAATCGGCCCCCTTCGCCGAGTCGCGGGCCGCCCCATTGGATTTGATCTCCGCGTCGCCGCAAGTTTTGAATCCCTTCATAGAATGGCACAAGACGCGCGATCTCCTCTCGAATCGCTTCGGTCGAAGCGAAGGTGATCTTCGCCGCGAGTTCGGGACGGACGCGCCGCGCGATCTCCACCAGCACGCGCCATTCCTCGCGCGCCTCGGGCAGGCGCGGCCCCGGAATTTCAGGATTGAAGATGATGCGTCGTTCGGTCGTCGTCTCCGTACTGCCGCCGGCCATCTCGTAGCGCGTTGTCGCCGGAAGGATCAGGACCGTATCGGCTGGGTCCACAAGCATCTGCGGATTGAGGACGATGTCGTGATGCACGCGCAACGGGATGCGCGCGAGGGCTTCCTGGACGAATTGGCTGTCGGGGAGAACGCCCGCGAGGTTGCTGCCGATCAGATAGAGCATGTCCAACTCCCCGCGATGCGCCGCTTCGATCATCTCCGCGACAAAATATCCGCGCCAGGCGGGGACAGGGAATCCCCATGCTGCGGCCAACCGCTCGGCGCTTTGCTCGGTGATCGAGAGGCCACCCGGGAATTGGTTGGGGACGGCGCCCATCTCCGCTCCCCCCTGGACGCCGGAATGGCCACGAATGGCGACGAGCCCGCAATGGGGACGTCCGAGCATCCCACGCGCCAGCGCCAGATTGACGATGGCCTTGACATTAGCCACGCCGTGCTCGTGCATGGTCACGCCCATGGACCAAATGAATACGGCCGTTCGCGCGCGCGCGTACAAGCGCGCGAAGTCGAGCATCCGTTCGCGCGTCGTGCCGGAGAGGCGCTCCAAGTGCTCGAAGCTCTGTTCCTGCAGCGCGCGCACCAGCTCCTCCCATCCCTCCGTGTGCTGCGCGATAAATGCGCGATCCACCCACTCGTTCGCGATCAGGTGTTTGAGGACGCCGTTCAAAAAGGCGATGTCGCCGCCGACGCGAATCGGGAAGAACTCGTCGGCGACCCGCGTTCCGAAGAGCGCCGAATCGAGCGCGGAGGGGACCCAGTATCGCTCCAATCCCGGCTCGCGATAGGGGTTGATGACGGCGATGCGCGTGCCGCGCTTCTTCGCTTGGTGGATGTACTTCATCGCCACCGGCTGATTGTTCGCGAGATCGCTGCCGATGAGTACCAGCCAGTCCGTCCCGATCCAATCCCGATAGCTGCAGGTCGAGGCCGCGTAGCCAATCGTCTGTTTGAGCGCCGTCGTGCTCGGCGCATGGCAGATGCGCGCCGAGTTGTCAATGTGATTGGTGCCGAGCAGCCGCGCGACTTTCTGCGCCACGTAGTAGGTCTCATTCACGGTTCCCCGCGAGACCACATAGAAGGCGATCCGCTCAGGCGCGGTCGCGCGCACGCGTTCGGCGATCAGTTCCAACGCGTCATCCCACGCGATCGGTCGGAATCCCGGCTCGCCCCGGCGGCGCACCAGCGGCATGGGGAGGCGCCCCAGCCGTCGCAGCTCCGATTCGCTCATCGCCCGCAGCCGGGTCGCATCGTCCAGCCGTCGCACATCGAGAGGCCCCATCGTATTCAGGCGGAGAAGACGCAGTCGAATCCAGCAGAGGTGAATCCCTGAGATCGTCCAGTCGCGCAGGCCGCTGGTGCCGAGCGCGCATCCATCGCAGACGCCCTGGGTCAGGATCCGCCATGCGTAGCCGAGGCGATCCCGGTTCTCCCACACGGCACGAAGGACTTCCAGATAGGCGGAGATCTGTCGCTCCCGCTCGCCTCGCATTCTGCCCTCCCGCTGGGGAAGAGTTTACCGAGCGGTGCTCCGCGCGGTCAACGCACGGGGGATTCGCTAGGAAGTGGCAGAGAGAGTTCTCCCCTCTTCAGGCAGGGGAAGGCCCTTTGGCGGGCGTATTAAAGCTCCCCATGTTCGGCGAAGCTCCAGTAGCGATTGTGACCGACGACCAGGTGATCCAAGAGCGAGAGCTCCATCAGGCGGCACGCCTCTTTCAGCTCGCGCGTGATCTGCCGGTCTTGAGGACTCGGCTCGGGATTCCCCGAAGGATGATTGTGCGCACAGATGATGGCCGCCGCGCCATGTTGCAGCGCGCGCTTGATGACTTCGCGGGGGTGGACGGAGCTGGCGTTGATGGTACCCCGGAACAGCTCCTCGATGGCCAGGATCTCGTTCTTGCTGTTCAGAAAGAGCACGGTGAAGACTTCGTGATGGAGGTCGCGCATCGAGTGGGCGAGAAGTTGATAGACATCGTCGGGATTGCGGACGGCGCGGCGCGCGTCAAGCTGCTCGCGCAGATAGCGCTTGCTCAGTTCGATGGTCGCCAGTAGCGTGGCGATCTTGGCATCGCCGAGCCCCTTGACGGCGCGCAGCTCGCGATAATCGGCCGAGAAGAGCCCGCGCAGCCCTTGGAAGCGCTGCAGGAGGGCGCGCGCCAGGTCCACGGCACTACGACCGCTCACCCCCGTGCGCAGAAAGATGGCCAGTAGCTCCGCATCCGAGAGCGCTTCGGGCCCTTGCTTGAGCAGGCGCTCGCGTGGCCGCTCGTGCCGAGGCCAGTACTTGATGGCGTCTTCGCGGAGCGGTTCTTTCGTCTCCATATGGGCGAGCGAAGGGGGATCATGTCCGATCCCCCCCTCGGCGTTCATGATCGCACGCCGGCTTGATACCGCCGATACCACTCCGGTCCCTGATGCTGGAGGCGGAGGTTGACGGGGCCGCCGAAGCGGCGATGCTCAAACCACGGCGTCGCGCGCTCGGCGATCTCGTTGAGCCGGCGGAAATTCTCTCGCGCCTGCGTCTGCAGCGCCTGCACGAGCTTCGCTTCGTCGGGATAGAACGCGACGGCGTCTTTCCAGATGGCGCGCCCGCAGAGGAAGCCGTTGGCACCCGCCTCGACGGCGAGCTTCGTGTTCTCAATGAACTCCTCGATGTCCACACCCGCGCTCAGGAGGACCCATGGGACGCCCGCCGCTTCATTCAGCTCGCGACAGTAGGCCTTCACTTCTTCGAGCGTGTACACGGGCTCGGCGTCCTTCTTCCCAAAAGGAGCCGATTGGAACTCGCGGCAGTATTTCAGATTCGCTGGGAATTCGAGCTTCAGCACGTCCACTTGATATTCGGGCTTGGAGAATTCCTGCGCGCTTCGGATGACGATCCGAGGTTTCTGTCGGGCGTATTCAGGGGTATTCGTGCCGCTGCCATCGAGCGCATAACCGACCGTCTCCAAGAGGAACGGGATATCCAACTCAGCGCATTCCTGACCGACGCGCCGCACGAGGTCTTGCTGATGCTGGCGCGCTTTCTCGTCCGCGTCCGGGTGGTAGTAGAGCAGGAGCTTCACGGCATCCGCACCGGCCGCGCGCGCCTTCCAGGCATTCCAGCCTTCGATCAGCTTCGTGTACCGACTCTTGCCAATGGCTTCGTATCCGGTCTCCTCATATGCCAGGAGCAGGCCGACGTGCCCTGGGATATAGGCGATCGAGTATGGGTATCCGTAGATCGGATCCGTGAGCACAGCCGTGGCCATCGGCGCGAGCGTCTTGGTCACCAATTGCTTCACGCGAGCGATCTCCTCAAACGTCACTTGCTCTTTCGACTTGCCCGAAGAGCGGGCGAGCGATTCGATGAGCGATCCGCGTTGATCAATGGCCATCATCTTGAATCGGCCGGCCGCATCGGCCAGCCGCATGAGCCCGCGAAACTTCCCCGCTGAGATCTCCGTCATAGCTCCCTCCGTGACCATGTGGTGAACGAACAAGGATAGCGAACGAGCGGCATTCCCCTCAAGGATGCGGGGTGAAGGGCGCGCGATCCTCACCGCTGCGTTCCGCGCGTCTTCGACGGCTCCGGCCATCGGGACTTCAGAAGCTGCCCGAGGTGGCGCGCCACAGCTGGAGAAGCTCGCGGAACTCCTCCGGTGAAGGGGAGTGAAAACGGAGTGGCTCTCCCGTGCGCGGGTGAGGGAAGGCGAGCGAGGCGGCGTGCAGGAAGTGGCGTGCGAAACGGCGGCCCACGCGCTGCATCCACGCCTGGAACGCGGCATAGGCTTGCGGTCCGTAGAGCGCGTCGCCGACGATCGGATGGCCGATCGCCGCCAGATGGAGGCGAATCTGGTGCGTGCGTCCAGTCTGCGGCCGCGCCTCAAGAAGCGTGAGGCCGTGCACGATGTCGAGCACGCGGATCTCCGTGAGCGCTTCTCGGCCCGAATCCATCACCCGCCAATGTGGATACTGCGTGGGATCCCACCCAATCGGCCGCGCGATCCGAAGCTCCCCTTCGTGCAGTTCGCCGTGAACGAGAGCGAGATAGGTTTTCTCCACACGGCGTTCGCGGAAGTGTCGCGCCAGCACGCGATGCGCCGATTCGGTCTTCGCGACGACCAGGAGTCCGGACGTGAAGCGATCGAGCCGATGGACGAGTCCGGGACGCGTTCCCAGCGCCTGCTGACTCAGATGGTGACAGAGCGCATTCAGCAAGGTGCCGGAGGTCATCTCGCGGTTCGGATAGACGAGCATGCCCGCCGGTTTCTCCACGACCAAGATCGCGTCGTCTTCAAAGACAATACGGAGCGGGATCGGTTCGGGGACGAGCGCCGGTGTTGGCCTGGGATCAATCTCGACGGTCACCAGATCGCCCACACGCAATCGGTAGTTCGAGCGTGACGGTTGTCCGTTGACGCGCACGCGCCCGTCGGCCGTCGCTCGGCGCAACAGCACGCGACTCACCTGCGGGAACGCCCGCGCTAAAAAGTGATCGAGCCGCTGCCCCGCCTCGGCCTCCCCGATTGAGAATACGAACCGCGCGCTCCGCTCCATCACCTCGGCCATCGCTGCCAAAGTATACGAGGCGGAAGCCCGAACGGGGAATATCCGAAGGAGGAGGTCCGGAACGGTCTTCGGCATGTAGCGCCTTCGACCGTTTCTCGCTATAATGCCTGCTGTCGCGAGGCGGAAGCATGCACGATCAGTATCAACGTCCGGCGAGGGACTTGCGCCTCTCGGTCACCGACCGATGTAACTTCCGCTGCCTCTACTGCATGCCCTTGCCGGACTACGCGTGGGTGGAGCGGAAGGAATTGCTCACGTTCGAGGAGATCGTACGCCTGACGCGCTTATTCGTTCAGCTCGGCGTGGAGAAGATCAAGCTGACGGGCGGGGAGCCGTTGCTTCGGCGAAATCTCGAGGACCTGATCGCGCGACTGACGGCGATCCCCGGCGTGCGCGATCTCTGCTTGACGACTAATGGATCGCTTCTGGCCGAGCGGGCCGAACGACTGCGCGCGGCCGGGTTGCAGCGCGTGAACGTGAGCTTGGATACGCTCGATGCGGAGAAGTTCCGGCGGATCACACAACGGGGCGAACTCGGGCGCGTGCTCGAGGGGCTCTTCGAGGCGAAGCGCGTCGGCTTGCATCCGGTGAAGATCAACGCCGTGATCGAGCGCGGGGTAAACGAGGACGACATCATCCCGCTCGCCCGGTTCTCGCTGGAACATGGCTTCGCGCTGCGCTTCATCGAGTATATGGACGTCGGCACGGCGAACGCGTGGCGCTGGGAGAAGGTCGTCCCGAAGGCGGAGATCGTGCGTATCCTGATGCGCGAGTTCCCGCTTCGCGAGATCGGGCGGGAGCACGAGAGCGATACGGCCGTGCGGTATCACTTGGCCGACGGACGGGGAGACATCGGCATCATCGCGTCCGTGACCGAGCCTTTCTGCGCAGGATGCACGCGCGTGCGTCTGACCTCAGACGGCAAGCTCGTGACGTGTCTCTTCTCCGCCGAGGGATACGATCTGAAGGCCCTGCTGCGGGGGGGGGCGTCGGATGAGGAGATCCGTGCCGCCATCTCTCGCGTATGGGGGGCACGCCGCGACCGGTATTCGGAAGAACGGTGGGAAGCACTTCGCGCTGGACGTCTGCTCCCGCCTCGGCCCCGCTGGGAGATGATTCGATTAGGGGGATGAATCCGTTCCCCCTCATTGCGATTTCGGCCGCGGGTGCGTGAGAATCCGCTCGCCCGCGAAGGCATTGAGGGCTTCAAAGCGCAACCGCGTCGCCGTCTTGAAGACGCGCTCGGCCTCGGCGGTCAGGCCGAGCGGAAACGCGCGCGTCATGGGCTCAAGGTCCTTGAGCTGTCGTCGCACGTGGAGATCGAAGTCCTTGTAGGCGCTCTTTCGTCGCCCTCCGGGGGGGACCGTCTCGATCCGCGCGAACGCGTGCTCAAGAAGCGCTTGATAGGCGAGGAGCACGGAGAGGGCGGGATCAAAGCTCTCCTGATTGGTGAGGCGCTTCGCCTCCTGGAGGCGCTTCTCAGCGATCCGCAAAAGCAGGCGCACCTGCTTGGCCGGATTCCTCTCGCGGGCCAATTGCGCTTGCTCCTCGGCGCTCAAAAGGGCGGAGAGGTCGGTCCCTTGTGGGAGCGCGCGGGCCGCTTCTTCTGCTTGGAGAGCGATGAGTGCTCCGAGCGTTCCCAGTCGAATCCATCGTGCGAGGGGAGAGCGCATCCTCTTCGCCCACACCTTCATCGCCGCCGGTGTTTCTTCGCCTCTTCGATCTGGCGTCGTAACGCCGGCAGGCGAAACCGCACGCTCTCGATCTCCGTCCGATGCTTCGTCGGATCGGCGAGCGCGAGGAAGCGCTCGTACATCGGGAGCGCGCGTTCGTACTCCCTCAGTCGGTCATAGCTGATGGCGAGGAAGTAATAAGCGACGGCCATCTCCGGCTTGCGCTCGATGAGCCATGCGAATTCGCGCGCGGCCTGCGCGTAGTCCTTCAGCTCGAAATAGGCCGTCCCCAGCCCCGCATGCGCCGGAAAGTTGTTCGGATCGCGGGCGAGGACGCTCGTGAGGACTTCGATCGCTTCGGGGAAGCGACGAAGCTTCAAGAGCGCGGCGCCCAAGTTCGTACGATGATGGAGGTTCTCCGGATCGAAACGCGCGGCTTGCTCGAAGGCGCGCGCGGCTTTCTCCGGATCGTTCGGAAGGAGCAGTTCTCCGAGCAGTGCTTGCGCTTTTGGATCCTGCGGGTGCGTTTCGGCCAACTGTTGCGCGTGCGCGAGCGCTTCGGCCGAACGCCCCACACGTTCGAGCAAAGCGATCAGATGCTCGCGCGCTTCCCGGTGAGTCGGTTCGCGCGCGAGGATTTTCTGAAAGAGCGCGATGGCGTCTTCGGTCCGTCCGGCGAGGGCATAGGCTTCGGCCAATCGCTGCTCGGCGGCCGTCGTCTTGCGGGCGCGTGCGAGCACTTCCAGGTCCTCGATGGCGCGCGCATAGTCTCTTCGCGCCAGGAGCAATCGGCTGCGCGCCTCGCGCGCGGCCAGAGCATTCGGATCCAGCGCGAGCGCGCGCGCGTACGCTTCAAGCGCGGCCTCGGGATCGCCCTTCTGTTCCTCGGCCAGGCCAAGAAGGATGTAGAACGCCGCCGTCGGCGGACCGAGTTCCGCAGCGCGGTGCAATTCGGCGAGCGCCTCGGCGGGCGCCTTCCGCGCCAGGGCCAGCGACGCGCGCACAAGGCGCGCGCGCTGCAGATGCGGATCGAGTTCGAGGGCGCGCTCAAGGTGCGCCTCCGCTTCCGAGAGCTGTCGCTGGTGCAGAAGGACTTCGGCCAGCAGCGTATGCGCGCGAGCGAAGAACGCCGCCAGCGCCGGATCGGGCGTCGCCGCTTCGCCCAGCAGCTCGCGCTCGCGTTCGAGCAAGCGGGCGAGATCCTTCCGACTCTCCTCCCACCGGTCGAGGGCGAAATAGGCGGCCGCGCGTTGGTACATGGCCTCTGGGAAATCCGGCCAGTGCTCCAGAGCAGCCGTATAGAGTGCGATCGCTTCCATCAACTGCCCTTGTTCGTGGGCAGCTTGCCCCGCCTCGAACTTCGCGATGGCCTCTTCGCGCGCGCGCTCTTCCGAAGCCGGTCGTTGCGCGCGTTCGGGAGCGCCGAGACCGGCCCGGAGAAGCAGCAGCAAAAGGACGATCGCAATGTGATCGTTCCTCATCTCTTGCCTCCGTCCGCGTGGGAAAATCGTAGCACAGTTTCCCGGCTACCGCATCTTTTCCCGAACGTCGCTTTGTGCTAGGATAAGAGCACCTTTCCGGGACGAAGAGACGCCTTTGCGGGAGGAGCAGGAGATGGCGTTAGAAGCATTAGGCATGGTCGAGACGCGAGGGTTCGTGGGCGCGGTCGAAGCTGCCGATGCGATGGTCAAGGCGGCGAACGTGCGCCTGATCGGGACGGAGTATATCGGCGCTGGTCTGGTCACCGTCTTCGTGCGAGGCGATGTGGGGGCAGTGAAGGCGGCGACCGATGCCGGAGCGGCGGCCGCACGGCGCGTGGGCGAGTTGGTCAGCGTGCACGTGATCCCGCGACCGCATCCCGAGGTCGAACGCATCCTGCCCAATGGCGGCGGGGTCATTGAGGGGGAAGCGCGCGAGGTGCGCGCGCTCTCGGGCGAAGGCGTGCAAGCGCTCGAAGCCCAAGAGACGAAGTCGCTCGCCGGCGAGAGCAATCGGCGGCGCAACCGCAAGTGACCGAGGTATCGCTCGGCCTCCGGTGCTCCAGCGAGCCCTAGGCCGGGATGAGAGCGAACGTGCGCGTTTTGTCCATGCTCACCGATCGAGACCTCATCTCCATCCAACAAGCGCGCGAGCTAGTGACGCGAGCTGCCGAAGCACAGCGTGTCCTGGCGACCTTCACGCAACAGCACGTGGATCGCCTCTTCGCTGTCATGGCCGAGGCAGCCCTTCGCGAATCCGAGCGTCTGGCCGAGATGGCACATCGGGAGACGGGCTACGGGAATCCGGCCGATAAGACGCTCAAGAACCGATTCGCCGCGCTCTGCGTCTACGAGGGGTTCAAGGACCTCAAGACCGTCGGCATCATCCGCGAGACCGAGAGCGTCATTGAGATGGCAGACCCGCGCGGGGTCGTCGCGGCCATCATTCCCTCCACGAATCCGACCTCGACGACGATCTACAAAATCCTCATTGCCGTGAAGGCACGCAACGCCATTGTACTCAGCCCGCATCCGGCAGCCGTTGAATGCATCACGGAGACGGCGCGCGTGATGCGGGAGGCGGCGGCGCGCGAAGGGCTTCCGCCGGACGCGATCGGCTGTCTGACGGTGCCGACGCTCGAGGGGACGCAGGAGCTGATGCGCCATCGGCTCACCTCGGTCATTCTGGCGACCGGAGGGATGGGCCTGGTGCGCGCAGCCTATTCAAGTGGCAAGCCCGCCTTCGGCGTCGGGCCGGGAAACGTCCCGGCCTTCATCGAGCGCTCGGCCGATGTCGCCAAGGCCGTGACCGACATTCTCACGGGGAAGTGCTTCGACTACGGCACGATTTGCTCCTCCGAGCAGTCCATCGTCGTCGAATCGGCCATTGATGGCCGCGTGCGCGAGGAGTTGAATCGGCAGGGAGCGTACTGGTTGACGGCGGAGGAGATTCGAGCCTTGGAAGCGCTCGTCATTCGTCCCGATCACACGGTGAATCCGCAGATCGTCGGGCGTCCGGCGCCGCGCATCGCCGAGATGGCGGGCTTTCGCGTCCCGCCAGGGACGCGCGTGCTCGTGGCCGAGCTGAAAGGCGTGGGCCGCGATCACCCGCTCTCGCTGGAGAAGCTCTCGCCGATCCTTGCCTATTATGTCGTGCCGGATTGGCGGGCAGCTGCTGAGCTCTGTCAGGCAATTCTGCGCGCCGGGGGGACTGGGCATACCTTGGCCATCCATTCTCGGGAGCGTGCCATCGTTCGCGAGTTTGCGTTGCGGCAACCGGCTTCGCGCATCGTCGTCAACACACCGGCGCCACACGGTTCGATCGGATTGACGACGGACCTGCCGCCGAGTTTGACCCTGGGCTGCGGCTCATGGGGAGGGAACATCACCTCGGACAACATCTCGCCATGGCATCTGCTCGACATCAAGCGCGTCGCGTTCGAGACCAAACCGCGGGCCGTCGAAGCGCTGCAGCGTCCGATGGAGCGGGCCGAACGCGCGGCTTTGACGGCCGAACCGGAGGTGATCCGCCTTGATCGCGCGGCGCTCGAAGCGTTGGTCGAGCAGGTCCTCATCGCGCGGTTGGGAAGCGCGCGCGAAAGCCCCGCGTCCACCATTTCGGAGAATCCGAATCCCGCGCCCGCTTCGCCGACCGAGGGCGCTTCAACTCCGCCGCCAGAGCCGGCGCCGGCCCGCCCTCGCCCGGTGGATTTCGTCTGCGAGGACGATGTCAAACGGGCGCTGGCCGAGAAGCGGAAGATCTACATCCATAGTCGCACGATCATCACCCCCGCAGCGCGCGATCTCGGCGAAGCCCATGACGTCTTCGTGCGCGAGTGAGGGCGAGTGGCCGCTGCGCCTCCCTCTCCTTTCTCCCCCTTGCCCTCATCCAAGGGGGGGTGTACAATGTCCCCTATTTGTTCGCCGATGTGGGAATGGTCCAGGAGGCGAGCCGGAGTCGCGCGTTCGAGCGAGGGAGCGCGCGCCATATCCTCTGATTCCCCCTCAGGAGAGCGACCGTGAGCGCGAAATTGGAGATCATTCCGCTTGGCGGGTTAGGAGAATTCGGGATGAACATGTTGGCCCTACGATATGCGGAGGACATCCTCCTCATTGATGCGGGCCTGATGTTTCCCGATGAGAGCTTGCACGGCGTAGACGTCGTCATCCCGGACTTTCGGTTCATCGAGGCGAATGCCGCGCGAGTGCGCGCCCTCATCCTCACGCATGCGCACGAGGATCACCTCGGCGCGCTGCCCTATCTGCTGAAGATTGTCAACGTCCCGGTCTACGGCGCGCGCTTCACGTTGGCCGTGGCACAACACAAGCTCATCGAGCATGGCTTGCTCAGTGAGGCCGAGCTGCATGTCGTCGAGCCCGGCGATTTCGTGGAGACGGGGCCGTTCGAGGTCGAGTTCATCGGGGCGGCGCATTCGACGATCGATTGTCTGGCACTGGCCATTCGGACGCCGGTGGGGATCATCGTGCATCTGACTGACGTGAAGCTGGATGATGAGCCGGTCATCGGTGAGCCGACCGATCTCACGCGCCTGCGACAATACGGCGATCGCGGCGTGCTGGCATTGCTGGCCGATTCGACGAACGCCGAACGCAGCGGGCGCACGCCCTCGGAGCGCGCCGTCCTCCCGGCCTTGGAGGAGATCTTCGAGCAGGCGCCCGGGCGCTTGATCTTCAGTTGCTTCGCCTCTTCCATCCACCGAATTCAGCTCATCATGGACTTGGCCTACGAATACGATTGTCGGCTCGCGTTGGTGGGCTCGACGATGACGCGGATGGTGGAGACGGCGATGGCCGAGCGATATCTCGATGTGCCTCCGGGATTGCTCATCTCGCCGCACGATGTGCCACGGCTGCCGCGCGAGCGCGTGGCCATGCTCGTCACCGGATGTCAGGGCGAGCCGATGGCGGCACTCGCCCGCATGGCCACGGGATCGTACAAGCAATTGCGGATCGAACCCGAAGATACGGTCGTCCTCTCCGCGCGCATTATTCCGGGGAACGAGCGGGCGATCTCGCGCCTCATGGATCACATCTACCGGCGCGGCGCGCGCGTCGTGGACGAGACGATCAAACGGGTGCACGTCTCCGGACATCCCTCGCAAGAAGATTTGCGAGAGTTCTATCGCGCGTTGCGTCCGAAGTACCTCATCCCGATTCACGGCGATTATCGGCGGCTTTGCCGCCATAAGGAGTTCGCCTGCACGGTGGGCTTCCACCCCGATCAGGTCCTCGTCGTCGAGAACGGACAGATCATTGAACTGGATCGCGAGGGGGTGCGCATAAGCGGCGCGACCGTCCCGGTTGGACGCACGTTCATTGATGGAGCGGGCTTCGAGGAGATCGAGGAGTTCGTCATCCGCGATCGGCAGCATCTGGCCGAAGATGGCTTCGTCCTGCCGATCGTCGTCATCAACAAGACGACGGGAGAGCTGGAGGCACCGCCGGAGATCATCACGCGAGGATTCATCGCTTCAGAAAACGGCGAGGAGTTGCTCGACCGAGCTCGCGAGCGCGTGATCGAGACGATCGTCGCTGCCGATCTCGACGAACGGACCGATGGGGCCGTCATGAAGGAGAAGATTCGAATCGAGTTGAAGCGGTTGATCGCGCGGCAGACCGATCGCCACCCGATGATCATCCCGGTGATCATCGAGATCTGAGATGCCCTCACTGCTCTCGCGCCTGGGGAGTCGGCACTCCGATCTCACGCCGGAGAGACAACGCCCATGACGCTGGTGGAAGCGATCGTGCTTGGACTCGTGCAGGGGCTCACGGAATTTCTCCCCATCAGCAGTACGGCCCATCTGCGCATCGTCCCTGCTGTGTTGAAATGGCTGGATCCGGCGCATCCGTGGAATGATCCGGGAGCGGCGGCCTCGGCCATCATCCAATTGGGGACGCTCGCCGCCGTGCTCGGCTACTTTCGACGCGAAGTCGGGGAAGTGATGAGCGCCTTCGTGCGCGCACTCGTACGCGGTCGTCCATTCGAGACGTTCGCGGCGCGGCTGGCCTGGCTCATCGGGTTGGGGACGATCCCGATCGTCATCGGCGGGCTCGCTTTCGAGCCATTCATCCTCACGAGCGCGCGATCGCTTCAAGTGATCGCCGGCGCGTTGATCGGACTGGCGCTCCTTCTGCTTGTGGCCGAGCGTATGTCCGCGCGCCGTCGCGAACTCGAGGACGTGACCGCGCGCGACGCCGTGCTCGTCGGAATCGCGCAAGCGCTCGCCCTGATCCCCGGCGCCTCACGCTCGGGGACGACGATCACGGCCGGCCTCTTCCTCGGCTTCACGCGCGAAGCTGCGGCGCGCTTCTCCTTCCTCTTGAGCATCCCCTCGGTGACCTTGAGTGGGCTTTATGAGCTTTACGCCATTCGCCATCAGCTAGCGGGAGCCTACAGCCTACCGCTTTTTGCGGCGACCCTGGTGGCTGGAGTGAGTGGCTATCTCGCCATCGGGTTTCTCCTCCGCTACCTGCGGACGCATACGACCTACCTTTTCATCGTCTATCGTTTGGCGTTGGGCGTTCTCTTGCTCGTGCTCGTGAAGCTCGGGCTCCTTCACTGATCGAGGGGAACCTGCGCCAATCAGCCGATAGACGTCAAACCGTACTGCGGTTGTCGGCGAATCTCGTTCAGCAGCGCCGTGAGTTCGGGGAGCTGCGGCCGTCGGGCCAGGAGGAGACGGGCTTCGCGCCGCGCCAGTTCGAGCAGATTCCGATCGCGGACGAGATGCGCGATGCGGAAGACTGGGGCGCCCGATTGTCGCGTCCCCATCAGCTCGCCCGGGCCGCGAATCTCCAGGTCTTTCTCCGCGATCTTAAAGCCATCGGTGGTCTCGACCATCACCCGCAGGCGTTCGCGCGCCTCCGGCGTCGTCAGATCATGGGCCAGGAGAATGCAATAGGATTCGGCCGCGCCGCGGCCCACGCGCCCGCGCAGCTGGTGCAGTTGCGCCAATCCGAAACGCTCCGCGTGCTCGATGAGCATGACCGTCGCATTGGGCACATCCACGCCCACCTCGATGACGGTCGTCGCGACGAGGATGTCAATCTCGCGCTCGAGAAATCGGCGCATGACGTCATCCTTCTCCGCCGGACGCATCTTCCCATGCAGGAGACCGACGCGGAATTCGGGGAAGACGACCCTCTGGAGATGATCGGCCATCTGCGTGGCATTCAGCAGGTCCATCTTCTCGGATTCTTCGACGAGGGGGTAGACGATATAGGCTTGTCGTCCGGCGCGCACTTGCGTGGCGATGAAGTGATAGATCGCCGGTCGTGCTTCTTCCGTTCGGAGGAAGGTTCGGACGGGCGTGCGCCCCGGCGGAAGGTCGCGAATGATCGAGACATCGAGATCGCCGTAGACGGTCATCGCCAGCGAGCGCGGGATCGGGGTGGCCGTCATCACGAGGACATCGGGGTTATAGCCGCGCCGGATCAATTCCGCGCGCTGCAGGACGCCGAAGCGATGCTGCTCGTCAATGACGACGAGGCCCAGGTTGTGAAAGCGCACGCCTTCCTGAATGAGGGCGTGCGTGCCGATGACGATCTGAATTTCGCCGCGCGAGAGGGCTTCGTGCAGCTCGCGCTTCTCGGCGTTTCGCAGGCTCCCCGTCAGCAGCTCGACGCGATAGGGGGTATGCGCGAGCAGCCGTTTGATGTTTCGCGCGTGCTGCTCGGCCAGGATTTCGGTGGGGACCATCAGCGCCGCTTGATACCCGTTCTCGACGGCGACGACCATCGCCAGAAGGGCGACGATCGTCTTGCCGCTGCCGACATCCCCTTGCAACAGGCGATTCATCGGCCGCGAGGAGCACATGTCCCGCACGATCTCGCGCAGCGCATGTCGCTGACCGTCCGTCAGACGAAATGGCAGAATCGCGCGCACGACCTCGCGGATGCGATCGTCCACGCGGATGCGCGGACCCTTCGGAGACCGCTCGCGCTCTTCTCGGCGCAGCCCCAGGGCGAGTTGGAGGCGCAGGAACTCTTCGAGGATCAATCGGCGATGAGCCGGCGATCGCACCTCGTTGTAATCCTCCAGTGGTGTCTCCTCGTCGGGGAAATGGACCTGTCGCAGCGCCTCGTGTCGCGGGATGAGGTGCAGGCGCCGCCGCGTCTCCTCCGGCAGCGTCTCCGGCACGTTCTCCGCCGTGAGCTGTTGCACCAGATGGTAGAGGATTGCGCGCAGGGGGCGCGTGGTGAAGGCACCGAGTTTTCGGTAGACGGGGACGCGTCGCCCGGTATGGATCGCTGCGGCGATGTCGTCTTCTTCGGTGAGGACCTCGAAGTCGGGATTCTCGACTTCGAAGCAGCGCCGGGGGGCGTTGTATCGCCATTGTCCGTAGAGGATCACGCGGGTGCCGCGCGGAAAGGTCTTCTCCAACCACGGGCGATTCCACCAGAAGGCGCGAATCTGTCCCGTCTCGTCACTGGCCGATAGCTCGAAGATCGTCAGCTGTCCACCTTTCACCGCATAGCTGCTGGTGACGCGCACGACGACCTCAATGGACGCCCACATGTTCTCGCGCAACTCGACGATGCGCGCCAGATGCGAACGATCCTCGTATCGCAGGGGCAAGTAGAGGAGAAGGTCTTCGACCGTGACCCGTTGCGGATCGGGGAGGCCGAGGAAATCGGCCAAAGCGGCGGCCAACGCGCGCGCCCGCTGTGGCCCCACGCGCGGGATTCGGCATTGATGCAGGCGCACCAACGGCATCTGGAGCGAGAGCGCGCTCATCTTCGATCCCGCCATGAGGGGTAAAGTATATCCGAGGTGGCGGCGGTCCTCCACGGCGTCCTCCTTCGGGATCGTTGACATCCCCCCTGAGCGGTGTAGAATTAATCGCGGTGTGGGTGTGCGTGCCAAGATGCGGAGAGCGAGGGGCGTATGGGGGATGCGGGATTCTTTGCGTTCGCGAACCAACTGGAGTTTGTGCCGCCGGAGCCGATTCCGGAGATCGTGCGGCGTGTGCTCGGCGAAGGTGGTGCGCGCCCGAACATCAGCTACCTCTATCATGCGGATGCCTTCGATTGGGTGGTGATGGGCACCTATTTCGGCATCCTCCTGCTGCTTTCGATCTACGGCATTTATCGGTTTCGCCTCGTTTATCTCTTCCTCCGGTATCGCCACTGCCGCCCACAGCCCAAGAGGCATTTCGCCGAGGCGGAGCTGCCACACGTGACGGTGCAACTCCCCATCTACAACGAGATGTACGTCGTCGAGCGACTCATCCGCGCCGTGACGCAGTTGGATTATCCTCGCGATCGGTTGGAGATTCAGGTCCTCGATGATTCGACCGACGAGACGTCGGGGATCTGCCGGCGTCTGGTCGAGCAGTATCGTGCCGAGGGGTATGACATCGTCTACCTTCGTCGGGGAGAACGTCGGGGCTTCAAGGCCGGAGCATTGGCTTATGGCCTGTCGTTCGCTCGCGGTGAGCTGATCGCCATCTTCGATGCCGATTTCATTCCTCGCCCCGATTGCCTCCGTAAGATGGTGCACTACTTCACGGATCCGCAGGTCGGCATGGTGCAGATGCGGTGGAGCTACATCAATGCCGACTACAATCTCTTGACGCGCATTCAGCAAATCATGCTCGACGGCCATTTCGTCGTGGAGCAGACGGCGCGCAGTCGCTCCGGCGGCTTCTTCAACTTCAACGGTACGGCCGGGATGTGGCGGCGCACGGCCATTGAGTGGAGCGGCGGATGGCAGCACGATACCTTGGCTGAGGATACGGACCTCAGCTATCGCGCCCAATTGTTCGGCTGGAAGTTCGTCTATCTGCCCGATGAGGATGTCCCCTCGGAATTGCCCGTGGATATGAACGCCTTCAAGGTCCAACAGCGCCGGTGGGCCAAGGGGGTGCTACAAGTCGGCTTCAAGCTGATCGGGCGCATCTTCCGCAGCCCACTCCCGTGGTCCGTCAAGCTCGAGCTGTTCTTCCGCTTCACCAACAACGCGAATGCCCCCTTGGTTGTCCTTCTCAGCCTGCTCCATTGGCCGGTCCTGATCGCGCGGTTCAATCAGGGATGGTTCCATTTGCTCATCCTGGATGTACCGATCCTGCTCTTCGCCACGGCGTCGGTGATCGCGTTCTATGGCGTGGCCATTCGGCATCTCTATCCCGATTGGAAGCGGCAGGCGAAATATCTCCCCCTGGTGATGGCCGTCGGGATCGGACTGGCGCTCAACAATGCTCGCGCGGCAGTGGAAGCATTCCTCGGCGTACGTTCGCCGTTTGCGCGTACGCCGAAGTTCAAGATCGAGTCCCGGCGCGACGAATGGAAGGGGAAGCGCTATACGTTCCGGCACGATCTCACTCCCTTCTTCGAGTTAGCGCTCGCCGTCTACTTCATCTTCGTCGTCTCCTATGCGACTCGGATGCGGATTTATGGGACGATCCCATTTCTCGCCCTCTTCTTTCTGGGCTATGGGTTCACAGGGGCATTCTCCATCATCCAGGGGCGCGCGGTCGCGCGCGCAACCCGATGAAGCGACCCTCGGTGATGGGTGATCCAGGGGAGGAGCGACCATGCGGCGACATCTCATCCCTCGAATTCTGATCGTTGGGGCGGCACTGGTGGGGCTTCTGGTGCCGTCCGGTTCGACTGGTACGGTCGCACAGAAGGCGAGTCCGAGCGGGAAGACGCTGGCCGGTATCGCGCCCGAGGAATATCGGCAGCGACGCGAACGCTTGATGGAGCTCGTCCCGGAAGGGATCGTGCTTCTTTCGGGGAAGACCGAGGAGGAGGAGAACGAGGTCGAGCAGAAGTTCCGCCAGCGGAGCTACTTCATGTATCTGACGGGCGTGGAGGTTCCTGGGGCGATCCTCGCGTTGATTCCCAAGGGGTATGGTCCCGAGAGGGTGCGGGAGGTGCTCTTTCTGCCGTCGCGCAATCCCGCGCGCGAGCGGTGGACGGGGCCCAAGGTGGGGCCTGAAGAGGCTGTGCCGGAGTTCGGCGTGGAGCGCGCGTTGCCGACGACGGCGTTCGAGAGCGAGCTGCCGAAGATGCTCGAACACACGAAGGTCGTCTACACGGTCATTCCTTCCGGGCCCTCGGCGCGATTCAGTCGCGAGCAAGCGTTCCTGGAGCGCTTTCGTCAGGGCGTCGAGGTGCGCGACGTCCGACCGTTGCTGGCCGAACTTCGGCGGATCAAATCGCCGGCCGAACTCGCCCTCTTGCGCGAAGCCGTGCGCATCACGGCGGAAGCACATCGCGAGGTCGCGCGCGCGCTGCGACCCGGAATGTTCGAGTACGAGCTGGAAGCTCTCGTCATGGCCACGTTCTTGAAGAACGGTGCGCGGCGCGCGGGTTTCCCGCCCATCATCGGATCCGGCCCCAACTCCACGATCCTGCATTATCAAGCGAACCGTCGGCAGATCGCCGCCGGCGATCTCGTCGTCGTGGACATCGGGGCCGAGTACGAATACTACACGGCCGACATCACGCGCACCTATCCGGCCAGCGGTCGCTTCACCGAACGGCAACGGCAGATTTACGCCCTGGTGCTTGGCGCGCAGAAGGCGGCCGAGGCCGCTTTCCGTCCCGGCCAGACGACGATGCGCGAGCTGCAAGAGGTCGCACGTCGTTTCATGCGGGAGAGCCCACTGCGCTCCCGCGATGGACAGACGCTCGATCGCTTCTTCATTCACGGCCTCGGGCACTATGTCGGCCTCGATGTGCATGACGTCGGCGATTACAGCAAGCCGCTTGTCCCCGGCGTGGTGATCACGATCGAGCCGGGCATCTATCTGCCCGAGGAGCAGATCGGCGTGCGCATCGAGGACATGTATCTGGTCACGGAGACGGGCTTGGTGAAACTCTCGGCCAATATCCCGAGCGCGCCGGAAGAGGTCGAGCGGTGGATGGCACGGCGAGCGGCACGATGACGCCCTTGACCTTCGAATCGCTCGAATACGACGCGCTGTTGGCGCTTCTGGCGGAACGGACGCAAACGCCGTCGGGCCGACGGCTGGCCGAACAACTTCGGCCGATGACCGATGCCGAGGAGATCCGGCGCCAGCTTCGGCTCGTGAGCGATGCCGTGCGGTATCTCAGCGCGCATTCGGGATTCGGATTGGGGGGATTGGCTGATCCGACCGAAGCGCTGCGGCTATTACGGATCGAGAACGCGACGTTGTCGCCGACGCAGATTCTGGATCTGATCGCACTCATCGAGGTGGGGCAGGACGTGCGCGCTTCCGTCCTCGGTCAGCGGCGACAGTATCCGCATCTGGCGGCGTTCGTCGCCGAGATCCCGGACTTACGCCCGCTGCTGCGGCATGTGCGCGGGAAGCTTCTGCCGGGAGGGGAAGTGGATGATCACGCGAGCCCGGAGTTGGCCGAGATTCGGCAGCAGATCCAACGGCTCCGCGCGCGCATCTATCGGCGGCTGGAAGAGATCATGCGCGCGAGTCCCGAGGGCATCGTGCAAGACGAGCTGGTGACGCTGCGCAACGAGCGCTATGTGATCCCCGTGCGCGCGTCGCATCGCACGCAGGTGCCGGGCGTCGTGCACGCCGTCTCCTCCAGTGGTGCGACCGTCTTCATCGAGCCCCTCGAGACGATCGAGTTGAACAACGAACTGGTGCGCTGGCGCGAGCAGGAGCAGGTGGAGATTGCCCGTATCCTGCACGAGATGAGTGAGCGGCTGCGCCTGGAGTTGCCGCAGGTGGAGAAGACGGCTCGGCTCATCGCAGAGCTGGATCTGCTGAGCGCCAAGGCGCGCCTGGCCCTCGATTTCCAGTGCGTGGAACCGGAGCTGGTGACCGATCGTTATGCCCTCGCGCTCGATGAGGCTCGACATGTGCTCTTAGAGCACGTCCTGCGGCAGCGCGGAGAGCCGATCGTCCCCATCTCCGTCACCCTCGATGAGGAACATCGCGTCTTGATCATCAGCGGACCGAACGCCGGTGGGAAGACTGTCGCTGTGAAGACGATCGGCCTCCTCGCTCTGATGGCACAGTCGGGGATGCTCGTGCCGGCGCGCGCGGCGACGCTCTCGGTCTTTCGGAGCATTCTCGCGGACATCGGCGATCGGCAGTCACTCGTGGCCAACCTTTCGACGTTCACAGCGCATATCACGAGCGTGAGGGAGATGGCCGAGCGGTTGCAACTGCCGGCGCTCGTGCTCATTGATGAAGTGGGGACGGGGACGGATCCGGAAGAGGGGGCGGCGCTTGCGGTCGCCATCGTGGACTATTTCCGACAGCGCGGCGCGATGGTCGTCGCCGCGACGCATTATTCGGCGTTGAAGGCCTATGGGTATCTCACGTCCGGTGTCGTGAATGCGGCTGTCGAGTTCGACGAGGTGCGCTTGCAGCCGACGTATCGGTTGCAGCAGGGTGTGGCCGGAGCCTCCAGCGCGCTGGAGATCGCTCGCCGCGTGGGATTGCCCGAGCAGATCCTCGCCGAAGCTCGAAAGCAGCTGAGCGCGTCCGAGCAGGCGGCGAATCGCTATTTGAATCGGCTGCGAGCGGAGCTGGAGCAGCAACGCGCGGCGCGCCTGGCTCTGGAGGAAGAACGCGCGGCAGTCGCCGAGCGCTACGAGCAGCTGCAGCGCGAGTTCTTCGCGCGAGAGCAACAGCGACAGCGACAGTTTGAGACGCTGCTGCGCGAGTTCCTCGCGACCGTCTCGCAGCGCGCACAAGAGATGCTCGGTCAGATCGCCGACGAGCAGGCGCGACGACAAGCCCGGCGTCTCGTCGAACGCCGCGTGGCGAAGTTCAAATCGGACGTGTGGCAGCAGGCCCGCGCCATCTCTTTCGAGACGCCTCCGCCAGTCTCGCCGACGCCTCGCGTGCTTCCGGCCGAGGAAGTCGCCTTGAAGCCCGGCGATCGCGTGCGCGTTCGAAGCTTGAATCAAATCGGCGTGGTGATGGAGATCGAACCCGAGCAGGTGCTCGTGCAACTGGGTCCATTGCGCGTGCGCGCGGATGTGAGCGATCTGGACGTGCTCCTTGAGCCGACTCCGGAGACCATCGGGCGACCGAGTGAGAGCGTTCAGGTACAACTCGCCGCTCGCGGGGACGTGCCCTCGGAGTTGAATCTCATCGGCAAGACGGTCGAGGAAGCGCTCGAGCTGACGGACCGATTCCTGGATGCCGCCTATCTGGCCGATCGGCGCGAGGTGACGATCATTCATGGTACCGGCTCAGGCGCGTTGCGTCGAGCCGTGCGCGAGTTTTTGTCGCGACACCCTCATGTCGCGCGATTTCGACCGACGTCGGCCGATGGCGCGACGCTCGTCGAGTTGAACGAGCGTTGAGCGCAATCCGCTTGGTCAATCCCCTTGCTTTTTGAACGACGGCTCATCTAGAATGCTTGCCGAGCGAAGATCGAGAGGGCGCCGGCGCGGACATCATGGACCGAGGAAGTCAGCGAATGACGCCGCGAGAATTCGCGGAACACGTGCGAGAGCAAACGGACATCGTTCGGATCGTCTCCGACTACGTCGCGTTGCGGAAGCGAGGGAGCAACTACATGGCCCTTTGCCCCTTCCATCGCGAGCGCACGCCCTCGTTCGCCGTCCATCCGGTCAAGCAGATCTTCAAATGTTTTGGCTGCGGGCAGGGGGGCGATGTCTTCGCGTTCGTCATGCGGATGGAGGGATGCTCCTGGTGGGAAGCGGTGCGCGTGGTCGCGGAGAAGGAGGGGATTCCGATTCCTTCCTTTGCGGCGCACGAGGGCGCGCCGGATCGGGAAGCGCGGATCGAGTGGCAGCGCCGCCTCGCCCAGATCAATGCCTGGGCGTGCGAATTCTTCGAGCGGTGTTTGCACGAGCCCAAGGGAGAAGAAGCGCGCGCCTATCTGGCGGCGCGCGGCATCTCACCGAACGCGATCCGTCGCTTTCGCTTGGGGTATGCGCCGGAGAGTTGGACAGCGTTGTCGGAGTATTTGCTGACCCGGCGAGTGACGCGCGAGGAGTTGGAACGCAGCGGGCTCGTCGTACTGCGCGAGGATCGGCGGGGATATTACGATCGGTTCCGACATCGCCTCATCTTCCCGATCCGAGACCTCCATGGGCGGATCGTAGGCTTCGGCGGTCGCGCGCTCGGGACCGATGAGCCCAAGTACCTGAATTCCCCCGAGACGGCGCTCTATGCCAAGGGGCGGCATCTCTTCGGTCTGTTCGACGCGCGCGACGCCATTCGCCGTGCGGGGCAGGCGATCCTCGTCGAAGGATATTTCGATTGGCTCGCACTGCTGGAACACGGCATTGAGAACGTCGTCGCCACATTGGGGACGGCGCTCACCGATGAGCAGGTACGCCTTCTCCGACGATATGCCGAGCGCGTCGTGCTCAATTTCGATGCCGATGTGGCCGGGCGGCAGGCCATGTCGCGCAATTTGGAGCGACTCATTCGCAGCGGGATGGAGGTCTCCATCGTGTGCTTGCCCGAGGGTGAAGATCCCGATTCCTTCGTCCGGCGCTTCGGGGCGGCGGCCTATCGAGAGCGCCTCGCGGCCGCGATGCACCATCTCGATTTTTTGCTGGATGAGGCGCTGCGGGGTGCTGTATTCCCCCTCTCGCCTTCTCTTCAAGCGCGCGCGCTCAAGCTCGTCCTCCCCTATGTCGCCGGGATTCCCGACGCCATTGAGCGCATGGCGAGCGCCGATCGCGTGGCCGGTCGGTTGGGGATGGAGAGCGCGTTGGTTCGAGAGGCGGTGAAGCGACACCGTCGGACGTTGAGCGCCGGCGACCGGAGCGAGGAGGTCCCTGAGCCGATTTCGGCGGAAACCGCGCGCGAAGTGACGGAGTCCGAGCGTCTCTTGCTCGAAATCCTGCTCCATGCGGAAGACCAGGTGCGGGCGCAGTTGCTGGCCGAGCTGGAGCCGGACGACGTGCGCGGCTTGGCGAGCGAGCGCATCTTCGAGTTACTGCGAACGCTCGCTCCGGCGCATGTGAGTTATTCCGCGTTGGCGGAACAGCTCGCCGAGGACCCATTCGCGCTCGATCTTCTGGAGCGCGCTCTGGTGGCGGACGTATCGGGGACTGCGGAAGAGTTGTTAGAACGGGCGCGCGGCAGCCTGCGCGGATTGCGCCGACGCCGCTTGGAACGCGAGCTGTTCGCGCTGCAAGCGGAGATCGAGCGTCTTCGCCCGGGCGAGGAGGAACGTTTGAAGGAATTGCTGCGGCGGAAGTACGAAGTGGCGGCTGCCCTGGTGAAGCAGGGAGGGTGAAATCGGCTGATCCATCACGATGGGGAACGCACTCAAGAGTGCGAATGCTGCGTGACAAGAAGAGGGGTGACTATGGCGTTGGGCGAGAAATATCGAGATGAGATCGAGCGGCTCCTCGAATTGGGACGGGAGAAGTCCTATCTCACGTTCGACGACATCAATCGCACGCTTCCGGAGGAGCTGGTCTCCCCTGAGGATATCGAGGCGATCTTAGAGGTGATTGATTCGGCGGGGATTCATGTGGGCGAGGCCGAGGAGTTGGAAAGCGGGATGCTGCTGGAGCGAGCGTCCGAGCCGAGGGAGGAGGAGCCGGTGCTTCCGGAGGACGATGAGGAAGAAGGACCGCACGATCCGGTGCGGATTTATCTCCGGGAGATGGCCGTTGTGCCACTGCTGACGCGCGAGGGGGAAATCGCGTTGGCCAAGCGCATCGAGCGCGGGCGGCGTCGGCTGCAAAAGGCACTCGCACGCTCGCCTATTGTCGTCGAGGAGCTTCTTCGAGTGGGGCAGGAGTTGACGTGCGGGCAGCTCAATATTCGCGAGGTCATCGCCATTCCCGATCATGAGCCGTTGACGGATGCCTTCGTCGAGGAGTGTTTGGGACAGACGTTACATGCCCTTTCGGAGATCAGTCGGCTGGCTCAGGACGCCGTCCGACTGGCGGAACAGCTGGAGCGGGAGCGGCGGGTAGATCGGCAGGGGAAGCGCGCGCGGCGACTCGCCCGCCGCCTGGCGCGACAGCGGGTCGAGATCGCTCGTCGGATCGCGCAATTGGAGTTCACGCCGAAGCTCCAACAGCGCTTGATTCGCGCCGTGCAGCGCGTCGCCGAGGAGATCCGCGAGTTGGAGGAGCGCATCACCCAAGCCCTCAGCGAAATCGAGTTCGCGCGGAAGCAGAGCGAGGAGGAAGCCCGGTGGAAGCGGGAAGTGCAAGCAGCCCGCCGTCGGCTCAAGGAGATCGAAGCCCACTACAAGACGTCGGCCTTCGAGATCAAGCGCTCGCTGCAGGCGATCACTTCCAGCGAGGCTGAGATGATGCAAGCCAAGAACGAGATGGTGGAGGCGAACCTGCGGCTCGTCGTCTCCATCGCCCGACGCTATATCAATCGCGGCTTGCATATCCTCGACCTCATCCAAGAGGGGAACATCGGCTTGATGAAAGCCGTCGAGAAGTTCGACTATCGGCGAGGGCATAAGTTCTCCACCTACGCGACCTGGTGGATTCGACAGGCCATCACACGCGCCATCGCTGATCAATCGCGGACGATTCGGATCCCCGTGCATCTGTTGGAGACGATCAACAAGATCGCGCGGACATCGCGCCAGATTCTGCATGAGACGGGGCGCGAGCCCACGCTGGAGGAGATCGCTGCTCGCCTCTCCATGCCGATTCAGAAGATCCGCCGGATCTTACGCGTCATGCAAGAGCCGATCTCTCTGGAGACGCCCATCGGGGAAGACGAGGCGAGCCATCTTGGTGATTTCATCGAGGACGTGAGGTCGCCCAACCCCATGGAGATCGTCATCGCCAAAAACCTGCGGCAGGTCACCGAAGAGGTACTCAAGACGCTCACCCCACGCGAAGAGAAGGTCATCAAAATGCGGTTCGGGCTGGATGCCGATGGAGCGGAGCACACGTTGGAGGAGATCGGTCGCCATTTCGCCGTGACGCGCGAGCGGATTCGGCAGATCGAGGCGAAGGCACTCAAGAAGCTGCGTCATCCTCGACGCGTGAGCAAGCTGCGGGGCTTTTATGACGGAAAGACGGATCTGGGAGAGGGAGGAGGGAAGTGAGCGCCGGGTGTCGGGAACTCATCGCCGCGATCCCTCGTAGGTGGGCAGTGTGGAGTATCTCACCGGAGAGGAGCGAAGTTTTCGCGGAGCTCATGGGGCGCGCTGTGGCGCCCGAAGACGGAGCCCTTCGCGCGCCTCACAAGCGAGAGCGCCCGTTCGTGAAGTGTCCCGGAGGAACGGGATGATCTATTGTCCGCGCTGTGGGCGACTGGCCAGCTCGACGCAAAAATTCTGCACCGGATGTGGGCTCCATCTTCTCTCTGTCCTTCAGGCGCTCGCCGGTCACCCGTCGGCAGAGGAGTTACAGGCGCTCAAACAGCGCACGAAGACTTTGCGGGATGGACTACAACAACTGTTCATCGGCATCGGTCTCGCCCTCTTCTTCTATTTCTTCTTCGGCCACAGCATCAGATTCGCGGCCATCGGGTTGATGATCGCCTTCATCGGCCTGGGGCACATCTTGAGCGCCATGCTCTTCGCCTCTCCTGCTTTGCGCATCGAGTGGCGCATTCCCTCATTTCCCCGCGAAGGGGAGAGACTCTCTCTCCCCCCCGAGCCTGGAGAGATGCGCACTCGCGATCTTCGGG
>Ga0209289_100009_pt1 | contig 163934 bp, 150 predicted proteins | sample GXS110809BmetaG_FD_184121 | JGI IMG/M metagenome (GOLD analysis project Ga0209289, IMG submission 184121) | Hot spring microbial communities from Gongxiaoshe hot spring, China to study Microbial Dark Matter (Phase II) - GXS 110809B (SPAdes)... ... | reverse complement strand
ATGTGAATATGGAGGTGGAGTTGGTGGCGCCTGTGGCGATTGAGGCGGGGTTGCGGTTTGCGATTCGTGAGGGCGGTCGCACCGTCGGAGCAGGCGTCGTCACCGAAACCTTAGACTAATAACGCGCTGGGGGTGGAACGCCACCCCCAGAAGGAGGGTATAATTATGGCGCAGGTCAGTAAGCGCGTGATCATTGTACTGGCGTGCACAGAGTGTAAAGACCGCAACTATACGACGACGAAGCACCGCGAAAAGCAACGCGACCGGCTGGAGTTGCGGAAATATTGTCCGCGTTGCCGCAAGCACGTGTTGCATCGCGAGGCAAAATAAGCCGCAGGGGCGTAGCTCAGCTGGCAGAGCGTCGGTCTCCAAAACCGAAGGTCGTCGGTTCGAATCCGGCCGCCCCTGCCACTTTATCTATCTGACTCGAGCCACTACCCGCCATGACCACCGACCTCCAAGCTAAACTCAAAACACTTCCCAAGCAGCCGGGCTGCTACATCTTCAAAGACGCGCAGGGCGCAGTGCTCTACGTTGGAAAAGCCGTCAACCTGCGCCAACGGGTACGCTCGTATTTTCAAAAATCTGCCCAACATACCCCCAAAGTCGCCCGCATGGTGCGTAAAATTGCTGACCTCGAGTGGATTGTCACCGACAGCGAACTGGAAGCCCTTATCTTGGAAGCCAACCTCATCAAAAAACATCGCCCGCCCTACAATGTGCTTATGCGGGACGACAAATCGTACCCGTATCTCTGCCTGACCCTGCGTGAGAAGTTTCCCCGTCTACTCGTTACGCGCCGCGTGCGCCAAGAAGGCAACCGTTACTTCGGTCCGTTCGCAAACTCAAGCGCTGTGTGGAGCACCCACCAACTGCTGCACCGCACCTTTCCCCTCATTCCATGCGGCAAGGTGTGGGATGGCACCCCCAAGCAACGACCGTGCCTGTACTATCACATGGGGCGCTGCCTTGCGCCTTGCGCGGGATTGGCAGACCCTGAAGAGTACCGCAACATCGTCCACCAAGTGCAACTGTTTTTGGAAGGCAAGGGCGATAGCCTGATTGAGCAGCTTACCGCGCAGATGGAACAGGCCGCCGAAAATCTGGAGTTTGAGCGCGCCGCCAAACTGCGCGACCAAATCCGTGCCCTCCAAGAAGTGCTTCAGCGCCAGAAGGTTGTGCAGCCCGAAGGCGTGAACGAGGATGTGATTGCCCTTGTCAAAGACGAGCGCGGTGCGTGCGTGCAGATGTTTTTCATCCGCAATGGCAAGCTGCTGGGGCAGCGCAGCTTCTTCCTCACCGAAGGCGCAGAGGAGAACCCTAACGCCATCATGAGCGAGTTCCTCAAGCAGTATTATCAAGACGCGCCTGAAGTGCCCGAAAAGATTTTGCTGCCTTACGAAATCACGGAGGCGCAGATTATCGCTCAATGGTTGCGTCAAAAGCGCGGCAGCGCGGTAGAAATCCGCGTGCCCCATCGGGGCGAGGATGTCCAACTACTGGAGATGGCAGCCCACAACGCGGAGCTTGCCCTGCAGAGCCTGCGCCAAGAACTGGAGCACAAACAGGAATGGCTCGAAGCCTCACTGCTGGAACTGCAAGAAGCTCTCAACTTGCCGCATCCGCCCCACCGTATTGAAGCATACGACATCTCTAACATTCAAGGCATTGCGCCTGTGGGCAGTATGGTTGTGTTCGAAGGTGGGCAACCCAAAAAGTCGGACTATCGGCGGTTCCGCATCAAGTGGCACCCCGAAAGCCCCGACGACTTCGCGATGATGAAAGAAGTCATCACCCGTCGCCTGCGCGAGGCACTGGAAGGCGACGCCAAATGGCGCACCTTGCCCGACCTAATACTGATTGACGGAGGCAAGGGGCAACTCAACGCCGCGCTGGAAGCGATGCACACACTTGGCTTCGAGATTCCTGCCATTGGACTTGCCAAGCGGCACGAACTCATCATTTTGCCCGACACCGACGAACTGTTGGAGCTGCCCCGCCACAGCAAGGCATTGCATCTGCTGCAGCGCATCCGCGATGAAGCGCATCGCTTCGCCGTCAGCTACCACCGCAAACTGCGCGAACAGCGCGCCGTCAAATCACCACTGGATGAAATCCCAGGCATCGGACCCCGCCGCAAAAAAATGCTACTGCGCCTGTTCGGTTCAATTGACCGCATCCGCGAAGCTAGCGTTGAGGAACTGGCATCTGTGCCCACTATGACGCACAAACTGGCACAACAAGTGCTCGACTACCTACGCGAAGCGTGAAGCCGCGCGGATGACCCCCCTCAGCCAGACCTGAGAAGGGTACACGGTTCTACCCCAAAACTCGGGCACCGCGGGCGCATTTTCCCCACTTTCAGCCCCTCAAGCAGCAGGCGGAGACGGATTACCCCCTCCTGCAGGTTCCCCCTTCGCCGTAGGGGGAACCAAGTGGGTTTTTTGATTCCCCTCGCGGAGCGGGGGGAACCTTACGGAGGGGGCAAGGGGGTTGAGGGAGCCAAGTTGGTTGTTGGTACAGCCGATTCGAACCTATGCGTTGTACCCTTATCAGCTCAGCCAGACGCCCCGGGCGTAGGGCTGCGCTGATTTCAGGTACACTTTTCACCGATGGTAGCAATTCACCGTGCGCCCGAAGTCTGGCGCGAGATGGGTCTCACCGACGCCGAATACCACCGCATCGTGGAGCTACTGGGGCGCGAACCTAACGAAGTAGAGTTGGGCATGTTCGCCGTGATGTGGTCGGAGCACTGTGGCTACAAACATTCGCGCCCCGTGCTGCGCCTGTTTAAGCGCTACCGCGAGGCTTTGGAGGGCGCGGGCTTTGAAAATGCTGGCGTCGTGCCCTTGGATGACCAGCTCGGCATCGCATTCAAGGTTGAAAGTCATAACCACCCCTCGGCAGTAGAGCCGTATCACGGCGCAGCGACGGGCGTCGGGGGCATCATCCGCGACATCTTTACGATGGGCGCGCGCCCAATCGCGATTTTGGATTCGTTGCGCTTTGGACCGCTTACTGAGCCACGCAACCGCTATCTGTTCGAGCACGTGGTCAAGGGCATTGGCGACTATGGCAACTGCATTGGCGTGCCCACTGTCGCGGGCGAGGTCTACTTCCACCCGTGTTATTCGGGCAACCCGCTGGTGAACGCGATGGCAGTGGGCGTGGTGCCTCTCAATCGCGTCATTCCTGCACGCGCCGATGTGCCCGGCAGCGCAATTATGTATGTGGGCGCGAGCACTGGACGCGACGGCATTCACGGCGCCACCTTCGCCTCCGAAACTTTAGGCGAAGACCAAGAACAAAAGCGCCCCAATGTGCAAATCGGCGACCCGTTTATGGAAAAGCTGCTGATAGAAGCCACCTTAGAAGCCGTTGAAACGGGCGCAATATTGGGCATGCAGGATATGGGCGCAGCGGGGCTAACCTCCTCCACCTGCGAGCCGACCGCTAAATCGGGCACCGGCGCGGAACTGGAGCTGAGCCGTGTGCCCCTCCGCGAACTGGGCATGACCCCCTACGAAATAATGCTTTCCGAATCGCAAGAGCGAATGCTACTTTATGTGCAAGTAGGGCGCGAGGAAGAGGTCGCCCAAGTGTATCGCAAGTGGGGGCTGAACGCGGTGGTCATCGGGCGCGTGATCGAGGAACCCATACTGCGCGTGCGCTATCACGGCGAGGTAGTCGCCGAGATCCCGCCTGACTACCTCACAAAACAGTGCCCCACCTATTACATCCAAGCCGAACCGCCAGCGTACCTTCAGTTGCTGCAGCAGTTGGAACTGGGTTCGGTACCTGTGCCTGCTGATATGAACGCAGTGCTGCTGCAGTTGCTCGGCTCGCCAACGATTGCCAGCAAGCGTTGGGTGTATGAGCAGTATGACTGGCTGGTGGGCACCCAAACAATCCTGCCGCCGGGCGAGGGCGACGCAGCGGCGTTGCGCATTCGCGGCTCGGAGCGGGGCATCGCGCTCAGTATAGATTGCAACGCCCGCTATTGCTATCTACACCCATATCGTGGCGGGCAGATTGCTGTCGCGGAGGCGGCGCGCAATGTCGCCTGCGTGGGCGCAACCCCACGCGCCCTCACCGATTGCCTCAACTTCGGCAACCCCGAACGCCCCGAAATCTACTACCAGTTTGAGCAAGCCGTGCGCGGCATGGCGGACGCCAGCGAGTTCTTCGGTACGCCTGTCGTGTCGGGCAATGTAAGCTTTTACAACGAGAGCGAGCAAGGTGCGGTGTACCCCACGCCTACCGTCGGCATGCTGGGCATTTTGGAACGCCCCGAGAACGCTGTCGGCATGGGCTTTCGGCAAGCAGGCGATGTGGTGCTCCTAATTCAGGCTGCGGGCGTCAGCGAGCAACAAGGGCTGGGGGCAAGCGAGTACCTGTATGTGGTACACGGCTTAGAACGTGGAGTGCCCGAACCGCTGAACTTAGAAGCCGAGCGCAATCTCCATCGCCTGCTGGTAGAGCTCGCCAACCGACGCTTGGTACACTCCTTGCACGACCTGAGCGAAGGGGGCTTTGCGGTCGCGCTCGCGGAGTCAGCGATGGTGCATAGCATCGGCGCCCAGGTTGACCTGCCCGCTGAGGCGGTGGATTTCGTGGCACGCCCCGACGCCGCGTTGTTTGGCGAGCGACAAACGCGCGTCATTGCCTCCGCGCCGCCCAAGCACACGCCTGCCATTTGCGAACTGGCGCGCGCTTACGGGCTGCAATGCTACGCCATCGGCACCACAGGGGGCGACCGCTTGCAGATTGCCTTGCAGGGGCACGGCGTGATTGACCTCGCGCTTGCCATGTGCAAGCAGGCATACGAGGGTGCACTGCTGCGGGAGGGGGGCGCAGATAAGGCGTGAGACTGGCAGTAATGTGGAGAGCGAAGCCGACAGTGCCGTTACAGGCGCGTTATGCTTGCCTGTACTTCGCGCTCATAAAGCTTCACCAGCGCCTCGTAGTCAAAGAAACACCCAAAAGTCGCATATCGGTCGGAATGCCAATGCCTTAACGCGCTGCTGATATTCTCGCTTCCGCTACTCGCTCGCCATGATACAAAAATGCGCCCGAAAGTCTTGTAGCTCAGTAAACTTGACCAGCGAGTTGACGGAATCAGTGGTGGGCTCTCTCTCAAAGAAGGCGTACGGAAAAAGCAGTTCGGGTTTGCGTTCTTAAAGCCACTGCACATCAAACTTGCTGATGCGCGCCTGCGTTTGCCTGCGCACGGCTTGGCTCCTTCGCAAAAAGGCAGGGTCGTTGTACCCAAACTTGCTGCATACCCCACCCTGCTAACGCCACATCAAACAGCGTCTTGCCCACCTGGGGCAGGTACATGTAGTGTTCAAAAAAGTGCAAGAACGCCATCGGTAGGAAGGTGAGCGCGTGCCATGCCAGCGCGCTGCCCAGCAAGCGACGCCAACACCACACCGCAACCACTACCCCAAGATACAGCAAAGTACCAACAATGTGGTTCCAGCCTTGCTTGTCTACCAGCAGCACTTCTAGGTGCGCGCCTACCGACTGCCAATATTGCCACTGCCCCAGCGGGGGCACCAACTCCACAAGGTAGGTGTTGAGGGGACCGGCGAGACTGCTGCGCAGTTGCTGTCGTTGATAGCGAGTTGGCTCGGTTGGCAACAGGCCAAAGCGCAGGGTTACTATCAGCAGCGCGACCAGCGCGAACACGCCCAACGCCTTCCAACCCCACGCGCCCCAGCGACGCCGCTGCCAGATTACCAACGCGCCGACGATGGGTGCCAGCATAATCGGCTGCTCGTAGCTGCCCAATGCGAACAAGTAAAGCAAGCCGCTAAGCCCCAGCCATCCCCACCGCCGCGCCTCCGCCCCTCGCAGCAGACAATATATTGCCCACACGCTAAACAGCGTGCCCAACAACGCCGTGCGCGAGGGCACCCAAGTGATGAGGCGACCATAGTGGGTCTCTAAAGCGCGGTCCAACCCCCAAAACAGCGCTCCTATCGCGAACAACCACGCCCATAGGGTGGGCTTGTCAAACGCGCGTCCGATAGCCGCGTTATGGCGGGCTGCGTCGTCAAGAGGCGTTTGGGGCTTGCTGAAGTGCCGTTGCACCAACCCCGCCACCAACACAGCCCCCACAAACCACCAAGCCGACCACTTGGCAACCCACGCAGTCAGCCCCGTCTGCTGCAGGCTAAACACCAGTGCTGTTACCGCCGCCAGCCCTTCCACGCGGGGCACTTCTTGCAAGCGTATGTAGAGGAGCACCAAGTAACGCACGCCAACGGCGGTCAGCAACATCACCAGCCAGTTGGTCAGCCGGAAGCCCCACGCGGTCTCGCCATAGAGGGCGTAATCGAGGGCTATGGAGATGCTGGTGATGGGGCGGTAGAAGCCGTTTTCCAACAGCCAGTCGCCTGTGAACCAGCGCCATGCGCCGCGCAAACCGCCCGTTTGCTGGACGGCATCCAGCATTGCGGCGGTGTCGCTGTCAAGGCGCAGGGGCGCATCAATAAACACTTGGGGCAACGCAAGCAGATGGATGACTCCAATCGCTATCAGCGTGCCCCAAGTGAGCCAACTACTTCTTCTGCTTGAAGAAGTTTGCGTTCTTTTCAATATAGTGACGCCACTCAGGAGGCACTTCGGTATCGGGGTAGATGGCGTTCACGGGGCACTCTGGCTCACACAGCCCGCAATCAATACACTCGTCGGGGTTGATATAGAGCTGATCCTCGCCCTCGTAGATGCAGTCGACGGGGCACACTGCAACGCACGACTTATCTTTAACGCCAATACATGGCTCGGTTATAACGTAGGGCATAGCGGATACCTCCGGTGTATAGGATACCTCAATCGCGCAGGTGCGGTTCGTCGCGGTAGCGTTCCAGGATGCGTTGGGCGATGTCGCGCAGCATGTCGGGCAACTCCTTGCCGCGGATGGGCTTGGTTGGCTCGCGGTAGAGAGGCGAACCTGCGTTGACCCAACCGCCCTGCGCCAGATAGCGCAGCGAGGCATAGGCGGGGTGCCGCTGGCTGAGTTGGATTTTCGGTTGAGTGCGGAAGCGCAGCACGCCCTGCGGGGCCCCCAACTGCTCACGCATGCGGGCATCCAATCGCTGCGCATATTGCGCCAACATTTGCCCTACCTGATAGCGTGGCATTGGTTTATCGGCACTGAACTTGGGCGGAATCGCCCCCCGCGCCTTCAGCTCGCGTAAGGCAGGCTGTACCCACGCTGGATGACGCGCCTCCAGTTGGATAGCGCCTGCGCTGGCGGTGCTAATCGGTGCTTGAAATGCCTCGCTTAGCCCGCGCTCCAAGTTCACGATGAAATCAGCAGTCAACAGGGCAACCTCATAGCCCGTAAGCGGTTCGTCGTAAGCAGAGGTTGGTTTCGGGGGTGCGGTGTGAAAGTGCGGCGCGCGCTGCGGCGCTTGCGCCCACAAAGTCGCTATCAGCAGGCACGCCCCTGCCAAACGCAATAGGTTCTGCATAGCGGTAATTATGGCAGATTGCCTCCAAAAACGCGGCCACCACAACCTCTATAAAACCTCGCACAAATGCCGATAATTCCTCCAGCGTTAGCGGGCACATAAGCCTTTGATGCGTTCGGAGGGCAAGCATGTATGAAGCCTACTGGGGTTTGACTGAGCCGCCGTTTACGCTCACGCCCGACCCGCGCTTCCTGTACATGAGCAAGGAACACGAGGATGCGCTGGTGATGCTGCACTATGCCATCACGCGCAATCGCGGCGCGGGCGCACTGCTGGGCGATATCGGGCTGGGCAAAACAACCGTCAGTCGCAAGCTGATTGAGTTATTAGACCCCGTTCAATATCGCATCGCACTGATTGTGAATCCGATTCTCACGCCCGTGCAACTGCTCCAGGAGATTCTGTATCAACTGGACGTGCCCGCACAAACCCGCAACCGCCAACAGTTAGTGCAACAACTTCACGAGCACCTTATTCGCATGTACGAGCACGGGCGACGCGCGGTCGTGATTATTGATGAGGCGCACCTGATTCGCGCCAGCAGCACTTTTGAGGAGCTACGCCTGCTTCTCAACTGCCAGATGAATGACCAGTTCCTCATTAGTCTCATTTTGTTAGGGCAGTTAGAGTTGCAGAAGAAGCTGGAGCGCGTGCCCGCCCTCAAGCAACGCTTGGCTGTGCGCCATGTGCTCAAGCCGTTAGACCAGCAAGAGACGGCGAAGCTGATTGAGTTTCGGATGCGCGTGGCGGGCTACGCGGGCGAGCGGATACCGTTCACTCCAGACGCTTTGTATGAGCTGTACCAGTTCACGGGTGGCTATCCGCGCTTGATTTGCCAAGTTGCTGACAACGCGCTAATGATTGGCATGGCGCAAAAGGTGCAGGTGATTGATGGCTACCTGATGCACGGCGTGATTCAGGACTATCAAGGCAAGGAGTGGTGAGTATGAATCTGGCAGATGCCATTCGCATTGCGGCGCAGCAACGGCTCAACCCTTCAGCAAACGAGGCGACCCCTGTCGCCACCTCCGTGCCGGCGACCGCGTCGGACGACGCCGATACGATGCAAACGGTGCGCTTCGAGGTGCGCCTGACGACGCAGCAGCTGCACGACTTGCTGCAATGGCTGGCACGCAACCTGCATCCTGTGATGACCTTGCGCGAGGCTGCTCACTATCTGCGCCTGCGCCCCAGCGAACTGCAAACGCTGGCTGAAAACGGCACGCTCCCTGCCTTCAAGGTAGACGGTAGATGGCGATTCCTGAAGACCGCCTTGGATGAATGGATGCTAGCCCAACGCGCCACCGAACTCAAAGTGAAGGAGGAGGAACCGCATGTGGCGTAGACGCAACTCCCAAGAGCCAAAACCCGCGCGCGTGAAGCCGCCCAAACCGGCGCGCTCCAAACCCGCGCCGCGTAAGCCCGCCAGAGGCGACACCCTCGTCGCGATTGATTGCGGCGCGACCAGCGTCAAGGTATGCGTGGCGACCATCAGCGGGCGTCAGTTGCGCATTGAGCGCCTCACCGAAACCCCACTGCCCGCTGAGGCAATCCGCGAGGGCACGATTTTAGACTCCGAATCAGTACTCAAAGCACTGCGCACCGCGCTGGCACACGCGGGCGTAAAAACAAAAAAAGCACTGCTTTGCGTTGGTGGGCCGCAAACGACGGCACGCACGATTCGCTTGCCCCGCATGTCGCCTGAGGTGCTGCAAAAGTCGGTGCAGTATGAAGCCGCGCGCTACCTGCCCTCCGCTGCGGAAGAACACCTTATCGGTTTCCAAATCCTGCCGCGCGGTACCGACGAGCAAATGGAAGTGCTATTGGTCGCAGCACCTCGCGCGACCGCCGAACCGCTGCTGGAGCTAGTGGAAAAAGCGGGGCTGGAGCCAGAGCTTTTAGAACTTCAACCGTTTGCAGGGCTGCGCACCGTGCAGGCACTCTATGGCGACAGTTTGCCTTTTGCCTACGCACTGGTTGACTTAGGCGGCGAGCACACACAAATCACCGTTGCTCGCAACACAATGCTGGCGCTCACGCGCCACATTCCCATCGCCAGTGGTACTTTCACCGCTGCGCTCAAGGGCTACTTCCACTACAGTGATGAGGAGGCAGAGCAAATCAAGCAGAACTTGAACTTGACCGAACTGCTGCAAGTGGGGCAGCCCCAAGAGAACCCACCCCTACGCCTCATCCAACCGATTTTGGATGAGCTTATCCGCGAAATCCGTCGCTCGCTGAACTATTACCAATCGCAGTATCAATCGCAGGGCACCCAAGGCCGTATTGAACGACTGTTCCTCTACGGGGGTGGCGCGCTGATGCAGGGCATTGATACCTACTTCGAGCACAAGCTGGGCCTCCCCGCGCAGATCGTGAACCCGTTTCAGAACACCGAAGTTATCACGACTGGGGCGGTTCACCCCGAGCAAGTGCAAAGCGGGGCACGCTGGTCAACGGTTGTGGGCGTGGCATTAGCACCGATTGAGCTAACTCGCCCCTTCGCAACGCCCATCGACGAGAACGAGCCAGCGACCACTACCGCTGCAGCATAGGAGGACACCGCGATGGCAGTCATCAACCTGATTGCGCAGGAACAGCAACTCAAGCGCACCACCGAACGCAAAGTGCGCCTGCTGGGCATGGGCTGGCTGTTGGTCGCCACGCTGGTGGTGCTGGCGTGGGGCGGTTTGTTGCTCTATGCAGGCGCGCTTACCCAACAACAGGCGCAGATTGAAGAGCAGATGGTCAAGCTGCGCCCTACGCTACAACAGCTGCAACAAACCCAAGCCGAACTGCGTACCCTGCAACCGCTGGTGGAAACCCTGCGCAACGCCCACAAGGACACCCGTCGCTGGCAGCAACTGTTCCACCATCTCAGCCAGCACACACCCGAGGGGTGCTTCCTTACAGGGGTTGAGCTGGGCAAACGCACCGATCCCAAACAACCAATGGAAATCACCCTCAAAGGGATCGCGCAAACCCAGCAACTCGTGGGTGAGTTGATGCTGCGCCTCAACCAACACCCCGAACTGGAACGAATTCGCCTGGACTACAGCCAAGAGCGCGCCTTGGGCGAGCAACTTAGCGCAGTGGAGTTCCAAATAAGCGCGTTAATCAAGGGCACAGCACAAGCCACACCATCGAAGGAGGGGCAAAGTGGCACTCAGTAAGCGCGTGCAGCGGGCACAACGCACACTCAAACTGTTAAGCCTTGCCATTGGCGGCACCATGCTCGTAGGCGCGGGCAGCTTGTTCCTACCTTGGCAGGCGGTTCAAAGCCAGCAGGCTCAGCTCCAGGAGAAACAGCAAGCCCTGCAGACCGCCCAACAAGCCGCTAACCAGCTGCGTCTTGCCACCGAGCAGCTGAAAACCACCCAACGCGAGCTGCGCTATTTGGAACGCGGCGTCAGCGAAGCCGTCTATGTGCCTACGATGCTCAAACAGTTCGAACAGGTGGCGCAGCAACACAACCTCCAAATCGTTTCCATCCGACCGCAGCAAACTTCCATGTTGCCCACCCAGCAAACCAACACCCAACAGCAGCAAGCCCAACCCTACGAAGAGCAACTGTTTGAAATCCAACTGCGGGGTAAGTTCTGGAGCCTGATGAGTCTCCTCAAAAACCTGGAGGCGTTTCCGAAAATTTTGGCAGTGCAAAGCTTGCACGCGCAAGCGAAGTCTGGCTCCGAGCAGGTAGCGGAGAACCCTGACCTTGAGATACGAATGATTGTGAAAGCCTTCATCTTTCGTAACGCGGCCGCAACACCCTCATCGGGGCAAACAGGAGGCTAACATGGCTAAGGCACCAAGCGAGGCGAAACCGAAACAACAGGTAAGCAGGCAACAACTGATACTGTTGGTAGTGCTGACCATCGTGCTGCTGACCGTTGGGGTGGTGCAGTTTGGCGGGCTGTTTGGCAAGAAAGGTGCCCCCCGCACCGCTGACACAACCAACACCGCTGATGCCAATAGCCAAGCAACGGCTGCCTCGCCAGAGCAGCCTCAAACGGGCGGTATGCAGCTGCCGCCACTAACACCGCGCGACCCCTTCCGCCCTACGCTTGTAGCTACGCGCCCGCAGCCTGAGCCGAGCAAACCTGTGCGCCCTGAACCCTCCTCACGCCCGCGCCGCGAGATTACGGGCACGCCATCCATACCTCCAATAACGCTACCTAGCGGTCAAATCGGTTTGCAGCCTGCCGCGGAACCGCCCTTGGAGCCTGAACGCCCCACCTTTACCCTCACAGGTGTTGTGCAAGGACCACACTCGGTAGCCATTCTGGTGGATGGCGGCGGGCGACGCCGCTTTGTAAAGCAAGGCGATTTGCTAGAAGACGGCTGGCGCGTGGTGCGCATCCAGCGTGGTGCCATCCACTTGCGCAAGGGCGACCGTCAGCTAACCGTCCGCGTTGGCGAATCGACGGCTACGAACGGAGGCAACGCACCATGAGATACTTCAAGTGGCTTGCTTGTTTTACAGTTGGAACAACGCTGGTGCTGCCTGCCGTTGCGCAGGTAGTGCGGGCCGTGCATGTCTCGCAGGAGCAGGGGCAGACCCTCATCACGATTTCTGGAGAGCGACTACCGCGCCCACGCATGAGCCTCTGGCGTCAACGGTTTCTGGTGTTGGAGTTTGACGCCCGTTTCGGCGGGCGCAACACTGAGCGTAGCCTCAACACCCCTCACGCGTCTAAGGTGCGGTATGGCTGGTTTTCCAATCGCCCGCCGAAAACGCGCGTGGTGATTACCTTGCACGGCAACCCCTCGTATCAGCTGGAAAACATCATCGAGGGCTGGCGCGTGCGCTTAGGCAAGCCCACCCAACCTTCAGATGAACCAGCGCCGCTGGAACCTGTGCGCCTCTCGCAGCACGCGCTGGTCTCCAGCGCGGAGCCTGCGGTGCCGCGCCCAACTGCCACTGAGCCGACCAAACCGCGCGAAAGCGTTGCTGCTAATGCGCCAACGCGTCCTCTGGTCTCGCTGGACTTCGTAGACGCTGAAATCCCCGATGTGCTGAAAGCGCTTGCTATTCAGTCAGGGGCGAACATCATCACCGCGCCCGATGTGAAAGGCAAAATCACGGTCAGCCTCACACGCTTGACGGTGGACGAGGCACTTAGCCTCATCACGCGTATTAGCGGCTATCGCTACGAACAGTTTGGCAACACCTATGTGGTGGGCACAGAGGCATCGCTGGCGGCGTTCCGCCTCCCTACAGCGCCAAAAGCCCTCGAACCGCCCAAACCGCGCACAGTGGAGGCACTTACTTTCAAAGTCGCCAAGCCGAGCGACATTGCCACTTACCTCAGCGCGCGCTTCCCCGACCTAAAAGTGACGCTGCCCAACGAGAAAGACGCCGCCTACCTGCTGGTGGAGGGTGATGTGGAAACTGTGGAGCGTGCCCGCGAGGCTGCCTATGCCTTCGAACAGCAGCTTACGGGCAGCGTGGAGATTGTCACGGAAGTTTACCGCGTCAAATATGCCGACTCGCGCGACTTGGCGCGCATCATTCGGCAGCTGGTGCCGGGTGTTCAGGTGTCGTTGGGACCCGATGCCCTGCTGAGTCGGGGTGGCTTTGGCGCAGGTTCAGGCACAGGCGCGCAAGGTGGCGGCGATGCCCCTAACCAAACCGCCCAGCAGATGGGCGCAGCGTTGCAGGGGGGCAATGACCAGCAAGGCGCACAGGGGCAACAGCCGCCGAACCTGCTGGTGTTGGTCGGCACCGCCCGTGAGGTGCTCCGTGCTCTCGAAATCCTGCGCAAGGTGGATGTCAAACAGCCACAAGTGGTGATTGAGGCGCGCGTGCTGGATGTTTCGGAGGGCAGCCTCAAATCGCTGGGCGTGAGCCTTGAGTATCTCCAGTCGGGCGCGATTGGAAATTTGGATCGGGGTGGAGGCACTCGCCCGCTGCCGCGGGGAGGCGATTTCCCGAACCAGCAGAGTGTCGGCTTCAACCGCGAGGGTAATCTGGGGCTTGACTTCAACTTCCTCAAAGCCCCTGTAGAGTTCACGGCACGCATCAACGCCTTAGCCGAAGACCGTCGCAACCGCTTGTTAGCGAACCCGCGCGTGGCAACCTTAGACGGACGCCCCGCACGAATTTTCATCGGCGACGAGGTGAACTTCGTTAAACTCATCCAACAAACGCCTCAAGGCGCAAATGTAGAAACAGGTTCCGTACAAGCGGGCATCATCTTGGATGTGCTGCCGCGCGTGCACGAGGATAACTCGATAACCCTGCAAATCAAGCCCGAAGTAAGCGTTATCACGGGCTTTCTGGATGTGCCCGGCGGCGGGCGACTGCCCCAACTGGCACGCCGCAACGCCGAAACCACGATCCGCGTGGGCAACGGCGAGACCGTCATTATCGGCGGGCTAATCCGCGAGGCAGATATCAAAAGCATCCAGAAGGTGCCCCTGCTAGGCGATCTACCTTTCTTCGGCTACCTGTTCCGCCGCGAATCAACCTCGCGTGAGAAGTCGGAAATCATCATCACCCTCACTGTACGAGTGCTGGATTAGCGTGCCATCCCTTGGCGATATACGGCGGTGGGAGGCAGACATGGCGCTTCCCACCGCGCAGGTTTGCCCCGTTGCTACCCTGCAAGACCCGTTATGAGATGCTCGCCTTCAACTCGGAATGGCAAGCATGTTCTGCTTAGAGGCTATCTCATTCCGTGTGCCACAAAGCCTCGCACGCGCTCAAAACTGAAAGCGCGCAGCTGGTGGTTTAGACTTAACCCGTTGTTAATTTGCACCCGAAATACACTACCCGCGCGGGTGATTGGTATGGCACCCAAGCGAGGGTTCACGCTAATTGAGTTGCTAGTGGTCATCGCAATTATCGCCATCTTGGCGGCGACTTTGTTCCCTGTGTTTGCGCAAGCGCGCGCGAAAGCGCGTCAATCCGCGTGCCTTTCCAACATGCGCCAGCTGGGCACGGCGATGCGCATGTACGCCCAAGACTACGACGAGCACCATGTGTTTATGTGGTGGGAGTGGCACATTCCTCTGTATCCGGACATCAAGAACTGGGATATCTTTGTGTGTCCGCAGTCGGCGGCGCCGCGCCCCCGCTTGGTGGAGTACCGCGCGGAAGACGGCTGCCGCGCCAACGATGACGCTCCGGGCACCTTGTTAGTGGGCACCTTCCCCACCAACGCCCCCGATGACATTCGGGCGCGTGGCTGCTCGAAAGTGGCGCCGCGCATCTACGGACACTACGCCAAAAACGAAGAGCTAATCGCCAACTACGGCTATTATCGCACCACCTACAGTGGCTATGAGTACAACGAGGCAGGCTGGGACACCACTGCTGATGTGATTATCATCGCAGAGTCGCGCGCTCGTGGCGAACCTGTGCCTGAGCGTGTACGCGCCGCGTTTGGCGGTATTACCACCGTGCCGTATGACCTTGCACCTTACATTGAGCCTGGACGAACCAACTGGAATGAAGTGTTCGCTATGATTTCCGACCGCCACAACGGTGGGTTCAATGCGGTGTTCGGCGACTGCCACGCCAAGTGGGTCAAACACGAGTGGCTGTACACGCCTCAAGGGCGGTTCGCCATCTCGCCACCGATTAGCAGGCTGAACTTGCCTGACGACCGGAACTGGCCCTAACACGGAGGTCCACCGATGCGACGCTTGTGGTTAACCCTGTGTGTGTTGCTGCCGTTGGCACTGCAGTTGGCAGCGTGTGGCAAACAAGGGAGCGGTTCGGGCGAGGCTGCCAGCCCTCCGCCAACTACCAACCCGATGGGGCAACCCGTTTCGCCCGATACCCCTAGCGGCGCCGCCGAAGAGCGCAAAGCCAGCGGCTACTAATCCTCTTCGCGTGCACCTCCTGAGCAGGGAGGCAGACATTGCCCTGCCTCCCTGCTGCATTTTAAATCCCTCTCAGGGAACCCACAGAGCGCAAACCCGCACAGTTTGCAGGGCACTGCGACTTCTGGTGTGGAATGCTACTGCTGGTGCCCAGTGCGCCAAGGGGGCAGAGATGCGCAAACGGCAAGAACAGGGCTTTACGCTCGTGGAGATTATGGTCGTGCTGCTAATTATTGGTGTGTTGGTGACTTTGGCGTTGCCCAGTTGGATGGGGGCGCGGGCACGAGCGCAGGCACGCACTTGTGTGGCAAACCTGCGCCAAATCCAACAAGCAAAAGAAGCCTACGCGCTCGCGACGCGCGCACGCAACGGAACACCAGTGTCTATGAATGACTTGGTGCCGACTTACTTGCAAGAGGAGCCACGCTGCCCTGCGGCTGGAGGGGCACCCTACACAGTGGGCGCCATCGGCAGCCCGCCAACCTGCCCCACGGGGCTGCCAAATCACTCTCTAAACTGGAACGGAGACTAACATGCGACGCCAGCGCGGAGGAGCTTTGGTAGAAGTGTTAGTGGCGGTGTTCATCGCCACGCTGCTGGTGCTGAGCTTGGTGGCACTGGCGCCGATGACCTCGCGCCTCCAACGCCAAGCCGAACAGTATAGCTTCGCCGCGAACGTCGCGCAAACCGCTTTGGAGCGCATTCGCACGTTAGACTTCTTGCAAATCAACGCGAACGGGCTTATCGCGGCGGGCATCGGCGAAGTCGTGGAACTCAACGGACCGAACCAATTTCGCGTGCGCTTCAACAACTTGCGCTTAGCAAACGGGGAGACACTTGCGTTGGGCACGCGCCTGCGCAACGGTTTTGGTACGGTGGAAGTTATCAACTTGACCACCAACAACAATATCTCTATCGGTTTGAGAACGGTGATTGTGACGATTCGTTGGCAAGAGCCAGCGACCGACCGATGGCAACAGGTGCAGCTGGCAACCACGATTGCTAGCCTCAACTGAGGGCGTGTTTAGGGCGTCTGCGTCTCGCAGACGCAGTATCCGGGGGAAACGCCTACAACCGCTCTATGACCCTGGGGGCGGCTTGATAGGCGCAGGAACGGCTTTAGCCATCTGTGCTTAGGTACAGCTTACAGAGCGTGCCGTTCCTATGCGAACAAAGCCGCCCCGTTACCTGTAGGCAAGTTCGCCGACATGGCGTGATGTTTTAGTGGCAAACAGCCGACACGATTGGGGAGGTGCGATGCTAGTTCGAACACGACGCCGCGCACGCGGCTCGATGCTGTTAGAGGTAGTGCTCGCCAGCGCGATTGGCGGGATCGCAATCGCATTGATTGTGGGCACGCAAATCCATGTGTTGCGCAACTATCAGCGCGCGTTGGCACATAACACGGGCAACCGCGCCGCCTATAACGCGCTGCGCGAGATTCGGACGATTGCCCAGCTAGCAATGCGCGCGACTGTATTGGGCAATACCGTGACCCTTACTCTGCCGGCGCGCGCGCCCACAGGGCTACTGATTCTACCGCTGCAACCCGACCCTGCAAACGCCGCAACGATAACCGCCGATATGGCAACTGGGCAGCTAATACTCACGCATGGGGGGCAGACGCGTGTGCTCCTGCGCAATCTGGTGAACACCACTCCTCAGGGTGCCCCCTATGCGCCCTTCGCGGTGCAACAGGTAGCACCAGGTGTGGTGGTACTCCACGTGCGCCTGAGTGTGCGCGAAACTCATGCCAGCGGTACCGAACGGTTTTTGTATGAAGAAACCATTATGCTGCGCAACGCAGTACGCTAGCGGGAGGTGAACCTAATGAAACTTCGAGGGCGACGTACCCGAGGCAGTACTTTAGTGACGACTTTGATCTTGGGCACTTTAGCCACGCTCACAGGAGTAGCATACATTGAGCTTGCCACGCGCGACATTCGCACGGCATCGGCACGCGTACGAGAGTTGGTCACCCAAAATCTGGCGGAGGCAGGCCTCAACGCCGTCGCCCAAGAGATTTGGCGCCAGTTTCGGATGCGCCAAAGTTTCAATCCGCTTGCTGCCTTGCAAGGGCAGGTGTTCACAGGCACCATCGCAGGCGTAGGCAACTACACCACAACCGTTGTTGCGATTGACACGATTGACAGCTATACTCGTCGGCTCACTTTACGCTCGGTGGGCTGGATTGACCACAACAATAACGGGCAGTTAGACTCGCACGAGCCACGCCAAGTGGTGCAACAAACTTTTGACCTCACGCTCAGCCGTTCGGCAGTGTTTGACTATGCCTACTTCGTGAACAACTACGGCTGGATGTATGGCTTTAGTGGCGAGCAGCTAGTTATGAATGGCGATGCGCGCTCCAACGGCGATTTCGAGTTCCGCTACGGCTCGGGTGGTCCGCCCGTTATCAACGGATCGATTATTGCATCGCCCAACGAGCGGCTCACACCCGCGGCGCAAGGGCGTATCATCTTGCCCAACGGTAACCAGGTGCCCCGACAGTGGAGCAATGCGGAATATCTTCAACGCAGCCTTTTGAATCCGTGGATGCGCCCTGCATACAACAGCGCAGTTCACGGCGCCTTTGGTAGTGCCACGTTCAACCTCTGGCGCGATTACCTATACCATGCAAACGCGCAAATGGTTGACGGTAGCCCCTTCGGTGCGGTGTTAGCCGATGTCACTGGCACGCGCAACTTCAGCAATCGATACCTTGACAACCGCCCCACCAGCGAACTGGTACTGCCAGACCTTAGCGATTTGAACTTCTACATCAACCTGTCGCGCAGTTGGCGCAATCCGAAAGCCACCTTTTCTGATGGTCTGCCCAACCCCAACTACAATCAGCCCGCGCGCATTGAGGTGTGGGATCCTCAGCAAGGGCGCTATGTGCGCGTGGATACGAACGGCGTCATCAATGGGAGTATTGCTCTCATCGGCTACCGTGATCGCCCGATTCGTATCCACGGACCGATTACCGTCACCCAAGATGTGGTGATTCGGGGCTACATTGAGGGGCAGGGCACCATCTACGCAGGGCGCAATGTGCACATCGTGGGCGATATCATCTACAAAAACCCGCCCGATTTTCGCGGGAACATCCTAAACCAGGTACTGGCACGCAACGAGCGTGCCGACGCGTTGGGGCTGGCAGCGCGCGGGAGCATCATGATGGGCAACACCAAGCGGTTTGGCGACCCCTACCCGCTGCGCTATATGACCCCCCCCTTTACGCGCGGGCGCTACGACGAAAACGGCAACTGGATACCACCGTTTGACGCCCGCCAAATTGACAGCACAGGGCGCATGCGCTATCAATCCGCCTACGGTGACCCCGGCCAAAACGAGATTGAACGCCTCTCGCTGCAGATTGATATTGACCAAAACGGCGTGATCGACGCCGATGAGCGAGGTATCTCGCGAATTGACGCGATTATGTTCACCAACTTTGTGGGCGGAGGGAACCTTGCCACCGACGGGCGTGGGCTAACCATCAACGGCACGATTATCGCCAAAGATGAGGCGATGGTGCTGTACAGCCTACCCCTGCGCTTCAACTACGACTGGCGCATTCGAGAGCGTAGCTTGGATGACCAGCCGCTAATCAACATCGAGCTGCCGCGTGTGGCGAGGATTGCGCGCCTTGCATGGCAGCGAACCCAATAACCGCTGGTGCGACGGCATTCTTGCCGTCGCCAACTGCACCAACGCACTCAGGGAGGTATGCGACCATGACGATGCGAACAATCACAGCAACTGTTGTATGTATCGCGATTTGGAGTACAGGCTGGGCGATCACCACCGAAGGGCGTAACCCAAACGAGCGCCCCAGTTGGTGGAAAGAGTATGAGAACGCGCCTGCGATTGAAGTCAGCCCACAAGCGGTTGCGCCCAAGGGCGATGTGCCCAGCGTGGTGGACGAGGCGGTGACGCGCTATGCCCCCTCAGGCGTGCCACAGCACTTGGTCATTACACCTTCTACTGCTGCTCAGCACGGAACCGCTGCCCAAAACTTACCCACCATTGATTCAACACAAGTGCTGCGCGAGGCTGAGCGCCAACCCGCTTCGGGAGCGCAGCTACTGGGGCGCGGCGTGGCGATTTTAGCGGTGTTTTTGCTGATTGGTGGGAGCGCCGCGTTCGGAATCGTGCGATGGCTAAGCCAGCAGCTTCCAGAGCCGCCACAACCCTCGCGCCGACGGCGCTTCTAACGCGCCGCAGGTACGACGGCAACGCTGCCGTCGTACCTCCCAACTAACTCTGGAACACGGCGCGCAGCGTGTCGGCGATATGGCGCAAGCCTAACTCAGGAAACAGCCGATAGCCACTGACCTCCGCCGTGATGTAGCCCTGATAGCCAACCGCCTCCAACGCCGAACGCACCGCCATCCACGGCACATCGCCTTGCAACGGGTTGGTAAACCCTTGAATGTTGCCGATGTCGCTGCGGAAGTCTTTCACATGGACCCGCTTGATGCGCGAGCCTAAAATGTTGATCCAGTGCTGTGGATAGCCGTATGCTAAGATGTTGCCTGCATCAAAATAGACTCCCACATACGGGCTACCCAGCGAATCGACCAAGTCGCGCATTTCCAGCGGGCTGAGCAGAAAACGGTTCCACACATTCTCAATGGCGATGGCTACTTTATAGCGTTCGGCATCAGGAAGGAGTTGCTGCAGGGCGTTTTTGGCGCGCTCGTAGGCAACATCGTAGGGTACTTCGGGCGTCACTACGCCTGGCACCACCAAGATGGCGTCGATTCCCATCGCGTGTGCCAAGCGCAGCTGATGCCGACATAGCTCGAGCGATTCCTCGCGCACTTTGGGGTCGGGGTCCGTAAACGGTTTTTGCCAGTAGACGCCTGTGGACAGGGCACTCAACTCCACGCCGAGGGCATCAGCCTCGCGTCGGATTTGCTGGGCGTCGCTGTTGCTGGTTGTAGGGCTAATCGCTCCCGAGAACTCCATGTTGAACTCAATCGCGTCAAAGCCTGACTCTTTGGCGACGCGCAAGCAACTCTTCACATCCCACTCGCTGGGCATCGTCCAGCGATTGATAGCAATCTTGAACGCTGGCATAGATATGGGTTTCTCGCCTCAGCTCCCGATTCCTGCAACCCACTGTTGGTTCCGCCGAGCAAGGAGGAGGACAGGCAGGTAGGCTGGTCTATTCCACAGGCTCTGATTCTGGTCTATTCCACAGGCTCTGATTCGAGAGGTTCTTCTTCCTCTGCAGTTTCGGGGGCGAAAATCGCCTCGGGGCGACTGAGCCGTTTGGCAAGCGTTTCCTGCGTGAGGGCGGAGAGCACAATCTGCCCGCTGCTGAGGAAAATCACGCAGCGTGTGCGTCGCCCTTGCGTGGCATCAATGATGCGCGTGCCCTCGCGCCGCAGTTGCTGCACCAGTCGCTTCACCGGCGCGGAATCGATGCGCACTAGCGCGACGATTTTGTCCGTCATCACAAAGTTGTAAAAGCCCACATTCAGCAGTGGGGGCAGGGTCGGCGTTCGCTCGTCTTGCATCGTAGGGCACAAGTTCGGCACTTCGCGGACGAGTCCTGCCTCTTGAATTCAGAGGCAGTGGCGTGGTATAATTACCCTCGCAGCGTGGGGCGGTAGCTCAGCTGGGAGAGCGCTAGAATCGCACTCTAGAGGTCGGGGGTTCGAGTCCCCTCCGCTCCACCACCATTCCATAGTGAACTTCTGACGCCAGCCTACAACAGGTTGTGTGTCGCCATGCACTACCGCCCTCGAATCTAGTGACCGTCGCATAGTCGTAGCTTCCCCCTGACCAAAGTACATCCTCAGGTGCTGCTGGTACGAAGCACAGCAAGGCAACCGATTTTAGGTATCCTACGGATTATGACAGCAGCTCCTGTGGCGTTGCTGAGCGTTTCCGACAAGCGCGGGTTGGAACTGTTCGCTCGCGGACTGCACGAGTTAGGCTTCCAACTGCTTTCCACAGGGGGCACGGCGCGCGCGTTGCATACTGCAGGCATTCCCGTGCGCGATGTAAGCGAGTGGACGGGCTTCCCCGAAATCTTAGATGGGCGCGTGAAGACCCTGCACCCGCACATACACGCCGCGATTCTGGCAAACCTGCACCTGCCCGCGCACCGGCAAACCCTCAGCGATTTGAGCCTCAGCCCGATTACACTGGTGGCGGTCAACCTCTATCCGTTTGAGCAAGCGTGGCGTATGGGCGCGTCGGAGGCGGAGATGATTGAGCAGATTGACATCGGGGGACCGACGCTGGTGCGCGCAGCTGCGAAAAACTTTGAACATGTGGCAGTGGTGGTGCGCCCCGACGATTACGGGTGGGTGCTGAGCCGTTTGCGGGGAGGCGGGCTGAGCCGCGAGGAGCGCGCCCTGCTGGCGGCACGCGCCTTCGCCCATGTTGCCGAGTACGACGCGCTAATTGCCCAGTGGTTCCGTCGCTACGATCCCGAAGGCGTGCTGCCCAAAACGCTGACACTCACCTTCTGCCGCACCCAACGCCTGCGCTACGGCGAAAACCCCCACCAGCAAGCGGCGTTCTATCGCGAGCCGTTTGCGCCCCCCAGCACCATCGCCACTGCGGAGCAACTGTGGGGCAAGGAACTTTCCTACAACAACCTGCTTGATGCCGATGCCGCACTGGAGCTGGTGCGCGAGTTCGAACAGCCAGCGTGCGTCATTGTGAAGCATACCAATCCGTGTGGTGTGGCGCTGGGCGCAAGTATTACAGAAGCCTTTCTGCGGGCCTACGAAGCTGACCCCGTGTCAGCATACGGAGGTATCGTGGCGTGCAACCGCCTGATAGACCGCGAGGTAGCCGAGGCGATGGTGGCGCCGGGCACCTTTTTTGAGGTGATTTTGGCACCCGACTTTGCCCCCGATGCGCTTGTCTTGTTCCAAGAGCGCAAAGGCTGGGGGCAGAATGTGCGCCTGCTGCGCACGGGCGAGCTGTTGCCACCCGACCAACTGGCGGGCTACGCCCTACGCAGCCTCACGGGCGGCGCGCTTTACACGGAACGTGATGTAATTGACTGGAACCCCGACACCTTGCAGGTCGTTACGGAGCGCGTGCCCACCGAGGCGGAATGGGCAGATCTGCGCTTCGCATGGCGCGTGGTCAAGCATGTCAAATCCAACGCGATCGTGGTGGCGAAGGGGGGTGTCGTGTGGGGCGTTGGCGCGGGTCAGATGAACCGCGTGGGCGCGGTGCGCCTTGCCTTGGAGCAGGCAGGCGCGCACGCCCGTGGTGCCGTGCTGGCATCCGACGCCTTCTTCCCCTTTCCCGACAGCGTGGATTTGGCTGCGCAGGCGGGTATCCACGCCATTATCCAACCCGGAGGCTCCAAGCGCGACCCCGAGGTCATCGCCGCCGCTAACGAGACGGGCATCGCGATGGTATTCACAGGGGTTCGCCACTTTCGGCATTAGCCAATCGCGCGGCGGAACAACAACACCGCCACAATCGCCATCGCCGCCGCGATGCCGTACAAAATCAACACTGTCTGCCGCTGGGTTAGTCCACGCTCCAGCAGCTGGTGGTGGATATGCTTCTTGTCGGGCATATGGATGGGCTGCCCTGTTAGAGCGCGGCGCACCACCGCCAACCCCGCATCCAGCAATGGCAAACCGAACACCAAAATCGGAATAACGATCGCGAATGCGGTGGCAGTCTTGAACGCACCGATCACCGACAGCCCGCCCAACATAAAGCCCAGGAACTGCGCCCCGCCCGTGCCCATAAAGATGCGAGCAGGGTTGAAGTTATAACGCAAGAAGCCGCCCGCTGCACCCGCTATCGCCGCCGCAGTGATGGCAATCAACCAGTTGGGGTAGGGCTGGTTGAGCATATCGGCAGCTTGAAGCGCCATCAGCGCAAGCGCGAACGCCGCAATCGCGCTTACGCCCGCCGCTAAGCCGTCCAGCCCGTCAATCGTGTCCATCGTCTTACTGATAACGAAAATCCATAGCGCGGTCAGCGGAATGCTCCACGTGCCTAGCGAAATCCAGCGGGCTTGGTCAAACTTGCCGCCCAACGGCACGCTAATGCCTTCAATCTGTACACCGAACAGCTGAACCGCCAGCCCCGCCAGCAGCAGGAAGCCCATCTGCACCAGTGCGGAAAGCGGTCGCTTATCGTCCAGCATGCCGACTAAAAGCACGCCTGTGCCCACCAACAGCAGCCCGATAAACTGGAACGCCCGCCCCAGAAACACTTCATCGGAGGGTGCCAGCATGTAGAGGCGCAGCAGCCCTGCGAGCATGCCCACTACCACACCCGCGTAAATCGCCAGCCCGCCCCAACGCGGAATCGGCTCGGTGTGTACGCGCCGCGCATCGGGAATGTCCATCACGCCCATTCGGATTGCCCACTGGCGCACGCGCGGGGTCAGCAAGTAAGTGGTCACTAACGCCACGATAAAAACCGCTGTAATAGTTTTCATCGCTTCGGTTTGTACGGTGCTAAATCCACCTCAGTAATTGTACCTTCGTAGTAGCGCGCCAGTTGTACGCCTGCCTCTGCAAAGAGTTCCAGCGCGAACTCGTCGGGGTAGTCGCCCTCGAACACCACGCGCTGGATGCCTGCATTGATAATCATCTTGGCGCAGTGATTACAGGGCTGATGCGTGACATAAATCGTGGCGCCGCGTGTGGAGACGCCGTTGAGGGCAGCTTGCAAAATCGCGTTCTGCTCGGCATGCAGAGCGCGAATGCAGTGCCCCGCCACGACGTAGCAGCCCACTTCGGTACAGTGTGCCAGCCCGGTAGGCGCGCCGTTGTAGCCGGTGGCTAAGATGCGCTTGTCTAACACAATCACTGCACCGACGCTGCGGCGGGGGCAAGTGGCGCGCGTAGCCACCAACCGCGCAATCTCCATGAAATACTCATCCCAGCTGGGTCGGCTCATCGGTCAGGAAGGATACCATGAACGCGAAGCGTGGGCGACCGCGCGCGCCAAAGCGTCGGCAGGAGGTAGGTTGGGGATGAGTGCGCTCACAGCTAGCAGTTGCACCCGCGGGAGCCGAGCAAGTGTTTCGCCACCTGCGCCTACACGCCCTGCCAAGACAATCACGGATTTGCCCAGCGCGACCGCTTGCTGGATCAGCACCCCCACACCCTTACCCATCAGTGTTTGAGCATCCACCTGACCTTCGCCCGTGATGAGACACTCGACACGCTGCAGGCGTGCGTCCCACTCAATGTGGCGCAACAGCCACATAATGCCCGATACGATTGGGGCATCCAAGTAGGCGTGTAAGCCGCCTGCCAGACCGCCCGCTGCGCCCGCGCCCAGCGTGCTGAGCAAATCCACGCCGCGCTCACGCTGTGCAACCGCTGCCAGCTGCTGCAACCCGTGCTCCAGCTGTGCCACTTGTTCAGGGGTTGCACCTTTTTGAGGGGCATAGATGCGCGCGGCATCCAGTAAGGTGTTTTGCACATCGGCGCACAGCAGCAATGGTTTGTTCAGCAATGGGTCAAACAGGGGTGGCTCAATCACGTGCAAGCGCAGCAAGCCCGCGCCGTTGGGCGCCACAAGTTCGCCCTCGGCGTCGCGCGGGTGGAAGCCAAGCGCAGCGAGCGCACCCAGCCCGCCATCGGTGGTTGCCACACCGCCCAGCCCCAGCCACAGTGCCTGCACAGCAGGGTGCATCGCAACCGCGCGTATCAGTTCGCCCACACCATAGGAAGTTGCCTCCAGCGGGGCGCGCTCCTCTGGCGCAAGCAGATGCAGTCCGCACACCTGAGCCGACTCCAACACCGCAACGCCGTTGGGCAACAGCAGCCACCTCGCCTCGCGCGCACGCCCCAAAGCATCTTGCACCGTCTGTGTGAACGCCTGCGCCTCCGGAAAATGGAATTGCCATACCTCCAGCCAGCCCGTGCCCCCATCGGCAATGGGGCAAAGGTCATAGCTGCCCGCAGGTAGGGCGCGGGCAATGGCTTCGGCAGCTTCTGTGGGCGTGAGCGTGCCCTTGTAGGCAGTAGGTGCAACCAAGAAGCGCATCGCTTACTCCAGTCGTCCGTGCTCGCGGGCATAACGCGTGGCGATCGCTTCCAGAATGCCTTCGGTGGAAGCAGGTGGATGCTCTGGCATGCCCAGCGACTCGCGCACACGCTGATACAACTCCCACGCCAGTTGTTCGCGGGCGTCGGGGCTAAGCTGCTCGCGACGGTCTAAAAAGGCACGCAGGGCACGATACTCGTTCGGGCTGAGCGTCAGCAGTTGCGGCAAGTGAAACTCCAGTGGATGGGGAGCAGCGTCTGCAGGGGCAAGCCGCTCCAGCGTGGGCAGTGGCACGTGCCGCTCCTTGATGACAAACGTACCCGCCAACCGATCGCCTAACCGCTGTCCGTAGGGACTGAAAAACGCCAACAGCCCCGCCACATTGTATCCCACAATGCACAGCGGAAAGGCATCCACCAGCCGCACCAGCTCGCGCATAAACACCGCGGTAGGCGTCACTGGGGAGCCGTCCAACATCATCACGCGCAAGCCAAACGCACGCTTGGCAGGCGTTTGTCCGTTCCAGAAAATCTCAAACGCAATGTAGTAGACAAACCAGATAAGATAAGCAAAAAACAGAAAGCCCGCAATCACCCAGTTCTCACCAGTGAGCTCGTAGAGGCGCGAGATAAGTTGTGTGGTCTCTTCCAGCCAGGCTAATCCACCCGCAACCAGCATCACAATCAGCAACACCAGCAGGTCGTCCAACACTGCTGCCAGCGCGCGCGAGCCGATGCCCGCGATTTCATAACGAATCTCCACCTTCTCTGGGCTTTGCAGCACAAACTCGTAAGGCATGGCGCTCCACCACAAGTGTACCTAATGCGCGCTGGGGTACAATTGGCGTTGTCATGCCCGATTACGATGTGATTGTGGTGGGGTCGGGGCACGCAGGATGTGAAGCGGCGTTAGCGGCTGCGCGAATGGGCTGTCGCGTGGCGGTCATTACGCTCAACATCGAGCGCACCGCCCATATGCCTTGCAACTGCTCAATCGGCGGTCCTGCCAAAGGGCACTTGGTGCGCGAAATTGACGCGCTGGGCGGGCAGATGGGCATCAATATTGACCGCACCCTCACGCACATTCGGCATGTGGGCACGGGCAAGGGACCTGCAGTGCGCACGCTGCGCGCCCACGCCGACAAAGCCCACTACCCCGCCGAGATGCTGCGCACTCTCCAATCTCAGGAGAACCTCACGCTTATTCAAGGTTCAGTAGAAAGGTTGGTGGTACGCGATGGCGTGTGCGTAGGCGTGGAGATGCGCCCCGATGGAGGTGAGACGGTATCTGTGAGCGCGCACGCGGTCGTACTGACGACGGGCACCTTCTTGAACGGTCTATGCCACATCGGTGAGCAAAAAATTCGCGCGGCGCGCTTTGGCGACCAGCCTGCCGTGGGGCTAACCGAGTCGCTGCGCCAACTCGGTTTCCGCACCGGCAGGTTCAAAACGGGCACCACCCCCCGCATTGACAAGAAAAGCGTTGACCTCACGCGCCTTGTGGAGGTGCCGTCGGAGCCATGCCCGCCGTTTTCATATCTACACGATGCACTCAACCCGCCGCGCCCCTTGCTGCCGTGCTGGCAAACCCACACCAACGAGCGTACTCATGCCATCATCCGTGCGAATCTGCACCGCTCGGCAATGTACGGCGGGCATATCGTCGGTATCGGACCACGCTACTGCCCCAGCATCGAGGACAAAATCGTGCGCTTCCCTGACAAGGAGCACCACCCTGTCTTTTTAGAGCAAGAATATTGGGACGCCGACGACCTTTATGTGCAAGGCATGTCCACCAGCTTGCCTGCCGAGGTGCAGTTGGAGTTCCTGCGCACCTTGCCCGGATTGGAAGAAGTGGTGATGATTCGCCCCGGCTACGCAGTGGAGTACGACATGGTCTACCCCGACCAGCTGCACCCGACTCTGATGACCAAAGCAGTGCGGGGGCTGTTCTTAGCGGGGCAAATCAATGGTACTTCGGGCTACGAAGAGGCAGCGGCGCAGGGCTTGGTGGCAGGCATCAATGCCGCCCTCTATGTGCAAAGGCGCGAACCAATGGTATTAGACCGTGCCAGCAGCTATATCGGCGTACTAATCGACGACTTGGTCACCAAAGGCGTGGAAGACCCATATCGCATGCTCACAGGGCGCGCGGAGCATCGGTTGCACCTTCGCCACGATAACGCCGACGAGCGACTGACACCCATCGGGCGCACGGTGGGGCTGGTAGACGACAAGCGCTGGCGCCGCTACCGCGAGCGTCAAGCACTCTTGAACGCCGAGTTGGAAACCCTGCGCCGCTTAGAAATCAGCGGCAGACACAATCCACAACTGCAGGCGTTAGGTGGCACCCCTGTAAACGCCCGTGTCTCCGCGTTGGAGTACCTGCGCCGCCCCGAAGTTAGCTACGCAATGCTCCAGCAGCTGTTCCCCGAAGCCTTGCGTGCCTCTGCCGAAATCGCCGAGCGCGTGGAAATCCTCGCCAAATACGAGGTCTACCTGCGCAAGCAGCAGCAACAAATCGAGCAAATGCGCAAAGTGGAGCACTGGATTATCCCCGATGATATTGACTATCACGCGCTTACTGCCATCTCCAAAGAGTCGCGCGAGAAACTAAGTCGCGTGCGCCCGCGCACGATTGGGCAAGCGGCGCGCATCCCAGGCATTCGCCCCGCCGACATCGCCTGTTTGATGGTTTATCTTCGCGCGCATAGCGAGGCAAAATCGCCCGCTGCCGCAGAATCGCAGTAGGAAATAGCAACCAAGTGGCGTATAATTAGCTCGGAATGACACAGCCACAAACGGTAGCAGGCACAACGGTTGGCGAGGGCGCCGCAACCGAGTTCGTGGTGCGCGTGCGCGATGTGGTCAAGGAGTATCAAATGGGCAAGTTGACCGTGCGCGCGCTCGACGGCGTGACTTTGGATATCTATCGCGGCGAGTACCTCTCAATTATGGGACCCTCGGGCTCGGGCAAGAGCACGCTGTTCAACATGATCGGCGGGCTGGATAAGCCCACCTCTGGCTCTGTGTTTATTGATGATGTGGACATGGCGCAGCTCGACCCGCAAGAGTTGGCGTACCTGCGCTGCCACCGCATCGGCTACATTTTCCAGACCTTCAACCTGATCCCTGTAATGACCGCGCTGGAAAATGTGACGCTGCCGATGATTTTCGCGGGTGTGAACGCCGACGAGGCACGCGAGCGCGGGATTGAGCTACTCACGCTAGTGGGGCTGGGCGGACGACTGCACCACAAGCCTAGCGAGCTGTCGGGCGGGCAGCAGCAGCGCGTCGCCATCGCACGCGCCCTAGCGAACAACCCCTCTATCATCCTCGCCGACGAGCCAACGGGCAACCTCGATCTGAAAACGGGCAAGGAGATCATCGAGCTGCTCAAGCGGCTCAACCGCGAGCGCGGCGTCACTATCATCTCCGCCACGCACGACCTCAAGATGTTGGACATCTCCGATCGCATCGTGTGGATTCGCGACGGCAAAATCGAGCGCATCGAGAAGCGCAGCGAGCTCCATCTGACGGTTGGCGAGGTAGAAGGCGAGGCTGGGTAAGGGCAGCGTCTCTGCTGAGTGACTATTTACTGGTGCGACGGCTTTCCTGCCGCTCACAGTTGTGCAACGCCACGAAAGGCGTTGCACCAAAGTCGTGGTATCAGTGTCCTCGCCAACAAACGGCGGTCTCCAACAATCAATCACCTCAATCGTACATCAAGAACGGCTCACGGCGTCGCTTGAAGCCCTCCACATCGCGGGCACAGCGCTGGAGGATGCGCTCTGGCTCGACACCATCCACCACCATCGCATGCACCTCGCGGTTCGCCAGCAGCCCCAGTGCTTTCTGCACCTCCCACTCGCGCGGGTAGAGCTTGCGCAGGCAGTACGCCAGCCCGATGCCCAACGCAAAGGGGCGCAGCTGCGCACGGTCGGTAATAAATACTGAAACGCCTTGACACTCCACGCCCTTGTAAGTGCTGGCAGTGGGCGTGAACACAAGAGGCACGAAGCGTGCCCCTGCGCTGGTTGGCAGTTCGTTGAGCATACCTGCCAGCTTGCGACCATCAATCCATGGCGCGCCCACGACTTCAAACGGCGTATCCGTGCCGCGCCCAACGGAAAGATTCGTGCCCTCCCACACGCCGATGCCCACATACAAGAACGCCTGCTGCAACCGCCGCATGTTCGGCGACGGGTTAATCCAAAACAGGTTGCACGCATCAAAAGTCATGTCGCGTTTCCAGCCCTCGCAGGGCACCACTACCAGCTCTGCGCCGATACCGCGCTCGGCATTGAACATCCGCGCCAGTTCGCCCACTGTCATGCCGTGCCGCAGGGCGATCGTGTGATAAGCCGTGAACGAAAGGCGGTCGGGGTCTGCCAGTGGTCCTTCAACAGCGTCACCAATAGGGTTGACCCGATCCAGCACATAGAAAGGAATCTTGCGCTCGGCTGCAGCCTCCATCGCCAGCCCCATCGTGGAAATGTAAGTATAGTAGCGCACGCCGATGTCTTGAATATCGAAAATCAGCGCGTCGAGGTTTGCCAGTTGTTGGGGCGTGGGCTTCTTGCGCTCACCGTAGAGGCTGTAGATCGGCAGCCCCGTGCGCTCATCAATGCTGTCAGGCACTAACTCGTCCAGCTGCCCACGGATGCCGTGCTCAGGGCTAAACAATGCGCCAATCGTGATGCCCAGCCGACGCAGCCTATCGATAAGCGGCTCGCGTTCTGCGGTAAGCCCAGTGTGGTTCGTAATAACGCCCACACGCGCGCGTTTCAAACCGTCCAAAAAATGCTCTAACCGATCAATGCCGTTTTTGACTGCCACGCGCTATGTTGTACCCGAAGGTGCGAGCTTTTCTGCTTAGGGGTTCCACCACTGATAGAGGGAACTTTCGGGAGTAAGTGCATTTTGCAAAGGTAGTCTGTCGCCCCGCACAGCGCAGGATTCGCTTGCTCGAAACGATTAGGCATCCACTGAGTCTATTCTAGTTGTTCATCATCGGTGGGCTGAGGGGTTTCTGGCGGGGTGGGTTTGAGACGCGGCTTTGTGCCAACAGCAACTACACGGGGCTGGGCACGGTAGGTACTGATTGCCACGCGCTCGCGCCTGACCAGTTGCCCGTGTTCGTAGACCTCTCGCCACAGCACCACGCGGAAGCCTGCGCTGCCCTTTTTGAGCACCCGCTGCATGCCTTCGGGGAGACTGGGGTCAGGAATGTGTTTGACAGGTGGTGTTGGTAGGGCGTAGCGTTCCGTGCGTAGCACTATCCGACGCCCTTCCCGCGGTACGCCCAAAATATGCACCGTTAGCGTGGAGCGCTTCACTTCGGTGGCGATTGCAATCGGGTGGTCAAACGGGTTTTCAATCACCAAGTCGATCGCGCCGTCTACAACGGTTGCATCGCGTCCTAACGGCACATAGTCTACAGGAATAGCGTGGTTTGCACGGCGCACGATGGTCAAATCGCTCAGCAGCGCGGCGTTGAACAGCGTACTGGAGACTTGGCATACGCCCCCGCCGATGCCCAACTGCTTCTCGCCGTTGATGATCACTGGTGCTAATTGGAAGCCGCGCTTTGCGGTACGCTTGCCCACTACCTGATTGTAGGAAAGTCGCTCACCAGGTAGCAACACAATGCCGTTGAGCGCGTTGGCTGCCAAGCGGAGGTTGTGAGTGCGCAGCCGTTGGGCAGCCGAAAAGCGCGTAGTGTAGCTGGCGATAATGCTGCGAATAGGTTGTATGTCTTCGGTGCGCAGCCGCGGGGGTATTGTGGTGAACGCCAGCTCGAACTCGGTGCGTGGAGCAGGCAGTTGGCGCAAGGCGCGAATGAGGTTCTGGGTACTGGCGTTGAGGTCAAGCCGCCGCCCGTCTTGGCTGGGGGTAATCACAACTTGCCCATCCACAAGGCTCACACGAGCGTCCACAGGGGCGCGCTCCAGAAAGCGGTATCGCTCTAACTGGGCTTGGAACAGCTCGGGCAAGATTGCCCACTGCGGTTCAAGGTACAGGCGCGGTTTGCCCAGCAGGCGTTGCCACAGAGGCACGCGCTGCCACGCGCGGATAATCGTCGCTTGGGTGGTGGCGACATCCAGTTCAACGCCCCACTCTTTTAGGCGCGTGGTGATAGTGGGTGCTTGCGCCACAACCACAGGTTGGTCTGCCCATACAAGGCGCAGCCGCTCCAGATGGTAGCCGAGCGCGCTGGGGCGCACGCCTGCCAACGAGTACCCCCCCAGCTGCACACCGCTGGACAGCGGTGCGTCCGCTGTAAGCCCCCACAGCACTGCCCCCGTGATTATGCCTGATACTGCAGCTCCTGCAAGAAGCAGCGCGCCGAACCTTTGACGATTCATCTCGAAAGCGCTCTGAATTCTACCTCGTGGTAGAGTGTTCACGATTGCCCTACCTGCCCCCGTCAACTTGGGTTCAACTTGGGTTCCTGACCCTGCCAAAAAGAAAGGGGGGTTCAAGCCCGCCCCACACGCTGGTTAGAACTGGGCTTCCTCAGTGGAGCCGTGCATCGCCAAAGTGGAGGCGTGTCCCGCCGTAACGACCTCCTGCACCAGGTCAAAATAGCCCGTGCCGACGAAAGTTTGATGTTCCACGGCGCGGAAGCCATCCTCGCGGGCTTTGAACTCGGCTTCTTGGAGTTCGGCGTAGGCAGTCATGCCCAGCTGCGCATAGCCCCGTGCCAGCTGGAAGGTGGCGTAGTTGAGCGCGTGGAAGCCCGCCAGCGTGATGAACTGGAACTTGTAGCCCATCGCGCCCAACTCGCGTTGGAACTTGGCGATGGTGTCGGCATCCAGCAGCTTTTTCCAGTTGAACGAGGGCGAGCAATTGTACGCCAGCAGCTTGCCGGGGTACTGCTTATGGATAGCTTCAGCGAACTGGCGCGCTTCGTTCAGGTCGGGCGTAGAGGTTTCGAACCACAGCATGTCGGCGTAGGGGGCGTAGGCAAGCCCGCGCGCAATCGCTGCCTCCAGCCCGTTGCGCACCACATAGAAGCCCTCGTAAGTGCGCTCACCTGTGATGAATGGCCGGTCGTAGGGGTCAATATCGCTGGTGAGTAGCGTGGCGTTGAGCGCGTCGGTGCGGGCAATCAAGATTAGCGGCACGCCCATCACATCGGCTGCCAAGCGCGCTGCCACGAGCTTTTGGATAAACTCGCGCGTGGGTACCAGCACCTTGCCGCCCAAGTGCCCGCACTTTTTGGCTGCCGCGAGTTGGTCTTCGTAGTGCACGCCCGCCACGCCCGCTTCAATCAGCGCTTTGGTCAGTTCAAAGGTGTGTAGCACGCCACCGAAGCCCGCCTCACCGTCTGCCACGATGGGGGCGTACCAGTAGACATCGTTCTTGCCGAGCGCGTGTTGCTTTTCGTCTTCGCGACGGAAAGCGTTGTTGATGCGCTTGACCATTGCAGGCACGCTATTGACAGGATAGAGGCTCAGGTCAGGATAGGTCTGATACGAAAGGTTTGCATCCGCAGCGACTTGCCAGCCGCTAAGGTAGATGGCTTTCAACCCAGCTTGCACCATCTGTACGGCTTGGGTGCCCGTTAGCGCGCCCAGCGCTGCCACATACGGCTCGGTGTGCAGCAGTTCCCACAGTCGCTGGGCGCCCAGCTTGGCTAAGGTGTACTCTATCTGCACCGAGCCACGCAGGCGCACGACATCCGCTGCTGAGTACGGTCGTTGAATCCCTTGCCAGCGCGGGTGCTCACGCCATTCCCGCTCCAACTGTTCTATAGCCGTTTGCATAGGATGTTGTTGCACAGGTCGATACCTCCTCTCAGCCCTGAGAGTGTGAGTCGTCGGCGTCCGCGCCGACGCCACAGCGAGTTAGTCAATGTACTCGTACGCTACCAGCGTAACGAAATCGATAAACTCTTGCGAGAGCACCACACGCTTGAGGATTGCTGCAGCTTCATCCAAGCGGTGGGGCGTTGCGCCGTAGCTGGCTTTGATGGCGCTAAGTTCCTCGTCCAACATTTGCATAAACAGATCAGCCGTAATCGTGCGACCGTCGGAGAGTTGCGCCTTGCGCTGAATCCACTGCCACAGTTGCGAGCGCGAAATCTCCACTGTTGCAGCGTCCTCCATCAGATGGTTGATGGCGGCAGCGCCCGTGCCACGCAACCACGAATCGAGATAGCGCAGGCTCACATTGATGTTGGTGCGCATACCCTGCTCCGTGATATCGCCACGCGGGAAGTTGAGCAGGTCTTGCGCAGTGATGATGCGCTGTGGGATTTTGTCAATCTGGTTTGGTTGCGGCATGTGCTTGTTGAACACTTCCATCACCACTGGCACCAAGCCTGGGTGGGCAACCCAAGTGCCATCGTAGCCCTCGCTGACCTCGCGCTCCTTGTCCGCAACCACTTGGGCAATCGCTTTCGCGTTGGCTTCGGGGTCATCGCGGCGCGGAATATACGCCGACATGCCCCCAATTGCGTGAATGCCCCGCTTGTGGCATGCCTGCACCACTAACTCGGAATAGGCTTTCATAAACGGCACGGTCATTGTCAGTGTGGAGCGGTCTGGCAGCACGATGTCCTCGCGATTGCGGAACTTGCGGATGATGCTAAACAGATAATCCCATCGCCCGCTGTTCAGCCCCGCGGAGTGCTCGCGCAGCTCATACAGGATCTCCTCACACTCAAACGCCGCAAGGATGTTTTCAATGAGCACGGTGGCGCGGATGGTACCGCGCGGAATGCCCAACTGCTCTTGCGCGTAAACAAACACATCATTCCACAGACGGGCTTCCAGGTGGCTCTCTAACTTGGGCAGGTAGAAGTAGGGACCTGTGCCTCGCCGAATCAGCTCATGTGCGTTGTGGTAGAAGTACAGCCCAAAGTCCACCAGCGCGCCAGGCGCAGGTTCACCGTCGATGTAGATATGTTTTTCGGGCAGGTGCCAGCCGCGCGGGCGTACACATAACACTGCGGTTTGCTCGTTGAGCCGATACTCTTTGCCCTCAGGGCTGGTGTACTCTATTGTGCGGCGTACCGCATCATAAAGGTTGATTTGCCCTTGCACGCAATTGTCCCAAGTAGGCGAGTTGGCGTCCTCGAAGTCTGCCATGAACACTTTGGCGCCCGAGTTGAGCGCGTTGATAATCATCTTACGATCTACAGGACCTGTGATTTCCACGCGACGATCCAGCAAATCGGGGGGTGGCGGGGCAACTTTCCAATCGCCTGTACGGATGTGCTCGGTTTCGGGCAAAAAGTCAGGATTTTCGCCCGCGTTCAAGCGGGCTTGACGCTCCTCGCGCAGGCGCAGCAGTTCCTTGCGTCGCGGATTGAACTGGCGTACCAACGCCGCCACAAAACGCAGGGCATCGGGGGTCAAAATCGTGGTGTAGGCGGGCAAAACGGCGCCATGGATTTCAATTCCGTCGGCGGCTAACTGACGGTTCAACTCCTCTCGGTGATCCATCCCTCGCCTCCGTCGCGCTTTTTTGACTGGTTGGTCAGTCAAAACTATTATACCTTCTTCAAGCAAAGCGGCAGACTTTGCCTCAAATGCGGTTGCGCTGCTGAGGGCGCAAAGGGGCAAGTACTACAAGCATGAGGTCATCGGTTTTCAGGCGAGTGGGTTCGGTGGTGCCCCAAACAGCGCATCGTCGTTTAGCCTGTTCCCCACAGGCACTACGCAGCATGCGTAGTTTGTCTAATTATACCTCGCTTGAGTGGGGCAACTCCGACAAAAAGCCCGAATTACCGTCTATTCGTTGTGGTTACAAAGACAAGAGGGCGAGGCTCCAAGCCTCGCCCTCCGATTGGTTAGCCTGTGCCCATCAGCGCGGTCTGCCACAGTCCGTAGCCCACGCCGTAGCGGGCTCGGGCGCCGTAGAACACCTTGTCGCGCATAAACACTTGCTCGCTGTCGGGCTTATCCAGCGCGGCGAACTCCAGGGGCACATCGCGTCGCTCTTGCAGCACCACCGCACGCACTGCCCGCGAAGTGTCTAACAGGAACCACTTGTTCTCGTGGGCGCCCGTGATGTAGGGCGACACAATTAGGCGCAGCTTGCCCTGCAACACATTCCGGTAGGGTGTGAAGTTGTTCGCTGTGTTCGCCTGCACCACAATCGGCGATTCCAGCAGCTCCATCGCCAGCCACTGCAGTTTGGGACCTACCAACAGCGTGTCGGGCATAATCCCCATCGGGCGTCCGCGATCGTCCTTGAACTGCATCATCTGCGCGATAGCGGCTTGCAGACTGTTGGTTGACAGCACGCCGTTGTACACATTGCTTTGTAGCCTGCTTTCGCCCACTTGGTGGTCGGTATCAAACAGCAGTTGCCCGTTATCATCGCCCGTCAATCGCGCCCCGAATCAGGGCTTCCACAACCAGCTGCTCTTTGTGGCGCACCACCTCGCGGGCGAGGTCGCGCACGCGCATGCGAATCATATCGTACTGTTCGTCCTCCAAAGCGCGTCGCTCGACAGCGATGGATGCCTCCCACACTTGGTCGCTGATGGTGTATTCGTACACGCCCAAGCCTGCGGGTTGGCGCTCGTCTGTGAACTCGCGCATCACAGGCACACTGCCCAGCCAACCGTACTTTTGCACGGGCAGGTTCGTGCGCACAATTGTAGCGATTTGAGGCACGATGCTCGTTTCATCCAATCGGCGATAGGCGCGGAAAAACTCTGCGCGTAGCCCTGCTTCCACCAGCGAAAGCAAGTCGCTGCGTACCAGTGGCATCGCGGCTCACCTCCTTACACCGTGTGGTTGTCGATGCGGATACGCACGCGGCTGCCGTCCACCAGTTCCACGACAGTGCCCACGATGAGGTTATGCGTGCTGGTTTTGGCAATCTCGTTATCGCTTACGGCGCGCACGGGCAGCCCCGCATCGGCTTGCGAGAAGTTGCCAACGCGATTGTATACGAAGCTACCGCGCTTGATGACGCGGCATCGCTTAGTGCCGCTGGCGCCGCCTGTATTGTCAACGCTTTCGAATGCCACACCGACAAAGCGCATGTTCGGCGCGTCTGCTGCGGGCACGAGATTGCCTGTGTTATCCACGCACACCAGCGCGCCCTTCCAGATTTTGGCGTTCATTTTCACGGGGTAGGCAATGATTAGCCCTTCGCGCTCGTAGGTCTCATGTGGCTGAGTAAGGGCAGGCATTTCAGCGCACCTCCTTCGTGTGAGTGAGGATTTCGGCGGGATTTAACTTGGGAAATGCCCGTTGCAAAAATGCCAACGCTTCCGCGCTGAAAGCGGGCAACTCCGCTTCGGGCGTAGGCGCCAGCTCCGCGCTCCAGTTGCGAGCAGGCAAGCTGCTTACAAAACGACGGAACAGCTCGCTGACCGAAATGGTTTCACCACTGAACTGCACAGGGGCATCACCGTATAGCAAAATTGCCTCTGCCAACGGCGCAGGCGCAGGAGGCAGTTGCCCGCGCAGGTTCCACTGTTGCACTTGCTCGCGTGCCTCGCGGCGACGCAACTCGGCTTCCAACTCGCGAATGCGTGCCAGCAGCGCCTCCTCCGAATGCGCCATCGTCTCGTGCATCTCCACAGTCTCCAAGCGAATCACCTCCTGTGTCGGAAGCGCAGCGTGAAACAGTTGGGCATCGGGAACGCGAGGGTTTGCCGTAATCGAAACCTCCAGCAGGCGACGCAGATCGCGGCTTAGCCCCACGCTCAGCCCACGCAACCGCAGGCGACGCAGCAGAGCATCGGCTTCAGGAAACAACGCCAGCCTGCCGAACAGCGCACCGCCTCGCCGCCACACCGCCACTAACCAGCCCAACACCAGCGGCGAAGGGCGATGCTCTACCAGAATCGGCACAGGGGCACGGAAAGTGTGCACTAGCCGCTCCAACAGCGGTTCGGTAATCACCACCCCTTTGTCAGGATAGACCCCCGCCTCCATCAACTTCGCCTCGCGGTAAATCCACGCTGCGCTCAACATTCCATCCGCTTAGGGATAATAGCAACTGCTTGGGGCAACCCAATCAACTTTGCACTCGAAAAGGCGGTATAATCTTGTGGAAATGCCAATCACCCGTGAAGACTTGCGTGAACTGCCGAAACTACTGCAGGAGGACCCCGAACTGCGGTTGGAGCTGGCACGCCAAATACTAAGCCACTCCGTTATTTCTGAACTGATGCGCCGCGACCCTGAAATTGCCGAAGCACTCCGCACGGCTGTACTGACAGAAGAGCTATTGCGTCTTCCCGCCAAGTTCGACAAGTTCCAGGCTGAGATGACGGAGTTCCGAGACAGAACGCTCCAGTTCCAAGCCGAGATGACGGAGTTCCGAGACAGAACGCTCCAGTTCCAAGCCGAGATGACGGAGTTTCGGGACCAGACTCTTCAGCGTCTCGAGCGGCTTGAGAGCAACATGGAGCGTACCATGCAGGGCGTGCGGGAACTGCAAGAGTGGCGGCGTGGCGAAGAAGGCAGACGCGCAGGTGAAGAGTACGAGCGCAAAATCGTGCGTCGCGCCCGGCGTATTCTTGGCGCGGGGCAAGGGGGATCGCCTAAGCACAGCGAACGCGTCAATGAGCAAATTGAGCTCTGGCTGGAACAAGCAGGACTACTGAGCCAAATTGACGATGAAAGCGACCCTGCCGAAGCTGACCTCATCTGGTGGAAAGGCAACCGCGTGGCAGTAGCGGAGATTTCTATCAAAGTAGATCGTACGGATGTGCTCCGCGCAAAGCGACGCGCTCAAACCCTCAACCGCGCAGGATTAGAGGCGATGCCACTGGTTATCGGCGCCGAGTGGGCGCACCCTGAAACCCAGCAACTTGCCGAGCAAGAAGGCGTTGCGTGGCGCATTGGCAACGCCGTCTCTGAACAGGTCATCGCCTTCCGCAAGGCGGAACCTGAATAACTTTACGGAGCTCCGTCCTCACCCGTCAGGTACACTTCTACCCCGATGGGCACTCAAACACGCAGGGCAGTCTACCCAGGCAGCTTCGACCCCCCGACGATGGGGCATTTGGACATCATTCAGCGCGCGGCGCAGCTGTTTGACGAACTCATCGTGGCGGTAGCCGTGAACGCCCAAAAGCGCCCCCTGTTCAGCCTCGAGGAGCGCGTGGAGATGCTGCGCGAGTGTTGTGCGCATCTACCTAATGTGCGCATCGCAGCGTTGGAGGGCTTGTTGGCACGCTTTGCGCAGCAAGTGGGCGCATGCGCCATCGTGCGCGGGCTGCGTGCTGTGTCCGACTTCGAATACGAGTTTCAAATGGCGACCATGAACCGTCAACTCGCACCTGAGGTAGACACCTGCTTTCTGATGACCCATCAGCAGTATGCTTTCCTGTCGTCGTCCATCGTAAAGGAAGTGGCGCGCCTAGGCGGCGCGGTGGACAATCTCGTGCCCCCCAACGTCGCCCGCAAACTCGCTGAGCGATTCGCCCTGCAACGGCAGGAAGCCTAATCACCTTGTCGAAACCCTTTCGCTATCGGGGAGGCTCTAAGCAATGATGTACACGGATGTAATGACAATTCGAAAGTGGCTACGAGAGCTAGACCAAGCCTTTGAGAAAGCGCGCAGCGTCGGTCCGTTCGTAATCGGTTTGGACAAAAACGAGTGCCACAACCGCGTGCAGCAGATTTTGGCGAACCTGCCCAGCGATTTAGATAAAGCCGAGCGTGTGCTGCGCGAGACCGACCGCTTGGTCGGCAGCGCACAAACCGAGGCGCAAATGACCATCGCCCAAGCCCAAGAAGAGGCGCGCCGCATCATCGAGCAAGCACGTCGCGAAGCCGAGCAAATCTTGGAACGCGCCCACGCTGAGCAGCAACGCATGCTCAGCCAAACCGAAGTGTATCAACTGGCGCAAACCCAAGCCCAAGAGATCCTCAACGCCGCCCGCGAAAAAGCACAGCAAATCCGCCAAGGCGCCGACGAATACGCCTACGAAGTGCTCACCCAACTCGAAACCGCCCTCGCCAAAGTGATGAACACCGTGCAAAACGGCAAAGTCTTGCTGGAAGACTATCTCAAACAGCGTGTAGGCACACGCCGCTAAGTTTGCAGGGCGGGCAATCTACCCGCCCTGCAGTTGCTTTCATCCCCTATCCAACCGTAACGAAAATGGCAGGAAGGCAGTCTAACAGGTAGAATTAGAGCGCACGCAGAGGAGGCATTTTCAACCGATGAAACGAGTGGCAATCGGATTGTTGTCGGGAGTGCTGGCGTTGCTCCTGCACGGATGCGGCGGCAACGGCGGCGTGGGCGGCGGCGCCGAATTAGCAGCTACCGACCGTGTGTTGGTAGTGCGTGTCTCTGATGCTCGCGGTGGAACCCCTGTGCAAGGCGTGGAAGTGGTTGTCGTGACCGCAACAGGCACAGTACCGATGCAGCGCATCGTGGCGGGGCAGCCGACCAACTTCGAGCGTGAAGTCTCACTGAGCTTTGCCCGCGCCCTACGCAACGACCTACGCGCAGGCGACTTTCTCCTGCGCCGCGGGCTGAACGACTCCGACATCTTCCGCGGCATCTATGTGCGTGTTCCCACGGGCTACACCGCTGTCGTGCGCCACACTTTCCCCGATGGGCGGCAGCGCGTCAAACAAATGCCCACTGCTCTGCGCGATCAACCCGAATGCTTGCTGGCATCCAACCTCGCCGGCAGAGTGGAAACCGTGTTCGGTAAAGTGGGCGTGTACGATTTGGGCACTATCGAGCTGTTTCCGAACGCACCGCAGGTAGTGCCACCCCCTGTCGATGAGAATTGCCCCTAACACGCTCCCAATGCGGGGAACGCGCCTGTTGCGTTCCCTGCTGCGCCTTATCGCGTTTGCAGGCATTGCAATTGCACTCCTGTGGGGCGTTGAACTCCTGCGCCGCCAAGACCCCTTTCTGCGCATATTGACCACCGTGCCGCCCCATCTCCAACATCTGGAACTGTACCTTGAACAACCCGTCCTCACCTTGCGTGAAGGTACGCGCCTCTTGGCGACCCTGCGCCTCGACGCGCTGGAAATCGAACGCAATCGCATCCACTGGCGCGCCCGCAACCTGCGCTACGCCGTGCTCTACGACGCCGAAGGCAATCCCATCGGCACCGCCCGCGCCAACGAACTGCTGCTCAATCACCCCGCGCGACGCCTGCACATCACAGGTAACCCTACGCTGACCCTCACACGCCACCCCTTCGGCAACACACCCCTCACCCTCCAAACCGCTCACTTCAGTTGGGACCTGAAGGCAAACCGAATCATGGCAGACTTGCCGATGCAAGTGCGCTGGCGCGATGGCGAGGGCACCCTCCAAGCCCTCCACTGGGACCTTGCCTCAGGCATTATGGAACTAGAAAAGGCGCACTTCCGTGTGCAACTAACCCCTCCCCAAAACCGCACCACCAAAAAGCGCGAAGTAGAGTTCAAATGGCAAAAGGCAAAACGCTTTACCGATCGCACCGAAGTCCAAGGGCTTGACCTCAAAGACGGCGATACCATCGCCACTGCCGAACGCGCCGACATCTTCGACCGCAAAGAGTACGTCCTCGCCACAGGCGTACTGCGCTTAGAAGACCCCCGCATCGACATCGAAGGCGAAAAACTGGAAATCTGGTACGGCGAGCCCCAAAAACGCGCCCGCCTCCAATCGCAAGTGCGCATGCGCATCAAACCCCGCACCACCGAGCCACCTGCTGAAGGCGAACGCCAAACCGAATTAGAAGAAGCGAAACGCTACCCCATCGACGCCACCTGCGATGAGATTGAGTACTTCTACCGCCGCAAGGTTGCCTACCTGCGCGGCAACATCAAAGCTACCCAACAACTGCCTGAAGGGCGCACCCGTACCCTCACCGCCGATGAGGCAGAATACGACCAAAATGCCGAGCGACTTATCTTGCGCGGTAAAGTCGTAATCGATGAGCCAGGGCGCCTGTATCTCGAGACCCACCTTGCCATCGTGTCGCTCAAAGAAGGCGAGGAAACCTTCGAAACGCCTGAAGGCGCAAAAGGCTTTTTCTACCCCGAAGAAGAGGAGGAGACACCCCCGCCCAATGACGCCAACCGCCCGAACCCTCGCTGAAACTGTTCGCCTCAGTGGCGTGGGCATCCATACGGGCACACCATGCGAGATTGCCCTACACCCGTTGGAACCCACTGCACCCACGCAGCTGCCCAAGCGTGGGCTACCCACTCAAATTCGCTTCCACGCAAACGCCCATGAGTTCCCCGCCCGCTGGAACTACATCGTTGATACCACCCGCGCCACCGTGCTGGGCGATGCCGCTGCTCGAATCAGCACCGTCGAGCACCTGATGGCAGCCCTATGGTTCACAGGCATAACCCACTGCTTGATTGAACTGCTGCGCGGAGCGGAAGTGCCCATCTTGGACGGCAGCGCACAGCCGTTTGTCGAGGCTGTTTGCGCCGCAGGCACGCGCGATATCCCCCTGCCCGAGCCAAGAGCGTTTCCTGCGCAATCATCCAGCGAGCCGCCTGTGTTCCAAGTGCGCGATGGCGAGCGATTCCTTGCGCTACAACTGTCAGGCAGCACGCTTTTCGGTTACATCGAGCTGCCTCCACCACTAAGTGTGCAAGCAGGCGCGTTCTCCCTTGCCGAGAGTCGGGCACAAATCGCCCCCGCACGCACCTTTGGATTCCTTCACGAAGTGGAGGCATTGCGCCAACGCGGGCTGGCGCTGGGCGGCTCGCTTGAGAACGCGCTCGTCATCAACGAAACTGGGTATTATAATCCCGCGCGTTTCGCCGACGAACCGCTGCGCCACAAACTGCTGGATGTGTTGGGCGACCTATACCTGTGCGGCGCCTACCTACAGGCGTTCACACTGGTAGCTGTCAAGCCCGGACACACACTCAACGCGCAACTAACATGCCAACTGGCACAGTGGTTATGGACGGAGGCATAAAAGTATGGCGGAGCTGACTTTGGATGTGGAGCAGATACGACAGGTAATCCCGCATCGGTATCCGTTTCTGCTGGTCGACAAGATTTTGGAAGTGGAGCCGGGCAAGCGTGCCGTCGGGCTGAAAAATGTCACGGCGAACGAAAGCTTCTTTCAGGGGCATTTCCCAAGCAAGGCGATTATGCCCGGCGTGCTGATTCTGGAGGCGATGGCACAAGTGGGCGGCGTGATGGTGATGCTCCAGCCCGAACTGCGCCACCGCGTCGCATTGCTGGGCGGAATTGATAATGCGCGTTTCCGTCGCCCCGTAGTGCCTGGCGATACGCTCATTATGGAAGTGGAAATGTTGTGGATGCGGCGCGAGGTAGGGCGCGTAAAAGCCGTCGCCCGCGTCAACGGCGAAGTGGTTGCTGAAGCCGAAATCACCTTCGCCCTGCCCGAACCTTCGCGGTTCCTCAGCCCATCCATTGATGAACTGCTCCAGCGCCATCCCCAAACTGTTTGAGGCATGCCACGATGACGACCATCCACCCAACCGCTGTAATCCATCCCTCCGCCGAGCTGGACGACGATGTCGAGGTCGGTCCCTACTGCATCATCGGGGCGAATGTGCGCATCGGTGCAGGTACCACGCTTGGCGCGCATGTGATTATCGAGGAATACACGCACATTGGGCGCAACAATATCATTTATCACGGCGCGGTGCTTGGGGCGCCTCCGCAAGATCGCAAATTCAAGCACGAGCGCAGCTACCTCATCATCGGCGACAACAACTGGATACGCGAATATGTCACTATCCACCGCGCCAGCGGCGAAGAACAAGCCACCATCGTCGGCAACAATAACTTCCTAATGGCATACGCCCACATTGGGCACAACTGTAAAGTGGGTAACGGCGTGGTGATGGCAAACGCCGTGGGCATCAGCGGGCACTGTGAGATTGGCGACGGAGCAAACATTGGGGGCATGACAGGCGTGCATCAGTTCACCCGTATCGGTAAGCTGGCGATGGTGGGTGGCATGTCGCGCATTGTGCGCGATGTGCCCCCGTTTATGATTGTGGAAGGCAGCCCCGCTGAAGTGCGCGGCGTCAACATTGTAGGACTGCGACGCGCGGGCGTGCCTGAAGCCACGCGCGACGCCCTGCGCACAGCCTGCCGCTGGATGTTCTTCTCAGAAATGAACCTCAGTCAAGCGATGAACAAAATCCGAGCAGAACTGGACATGTCGCCTGAACTGGAGTATTTGCTGGAGTTTATGGAGCAAATTCGGCACGGGCGCAACGGGCGCGCGTTAGACCAACCCTCGCGCAAATGAGCCGCTCGGTGCTGATTCTTACAGGCGAAGCCTCAGGCGACCTCTACGGCGCGGATTTGGCGCTTGCGTTGCGCGCGCGCTTCCCGCAACTTATGCTTTATGGCGTCGGAGGCAAGCGCATGCGCGACGCGCAAGTGAATCTGCTCGCGGACAGCCGTGCATGGGGCGCAATCGGCATCGTAGAATCGCTCAAAGTTGCCCCGCGCGTGTATTGGGCGTTCCGACAGGTCAAACGCTTTATCCAACACACACAGCCCGACCTGATTGTGCCGATTGACTTCGGCGCGTTCAATGTGCCCCTTAGCTGCTGGGCAACGGCACAGGGCAAGTGCGTCGTTTACTACATGCCCCCTAGCAGCTGGCGCCGAGAAACGCAAGGGCGCGACCTGCCCCGCTGCACCGCGATGGTGCTAACCCCCTTTGAATGGTCTGCAGAGCGACTACGCGCGATGGGAGCAAACGCTCACTGGGTGCCTCATCCTTTGCTCCGACTAGCACGCCCCACGCACACCAAAGAAGCGTTTTGTGAGCGCTTGGGGTTGGATCCGTTCCGCCCCATCGTTGTCTTGCTGCCCGGTAGCCGTCATCACGAAGTGCGCGCGCTAGTGCCCCTCTACGCTCGCGTAGCGGAAGCCGTCAATGCGGTGCTACCCGAAGTGCAGTTCGTGCTTTCCATCGCCCCGCACCTTGACCCCGACTGGGTGCACGCCCTTTGGCAAGAGCACTCGCATCAATGGGTGCCCACAGAAACCAAATCCGTATGGGATTTGTTAGCGCATGCCGATGCTGGCGTTGTTTGCTCGGGCACGGCTACGCTGGAAGCCGCCTTGCTCAACACGCCGATGCTAATTGTCTATCGCGGCAGCTGGTTAATGAACCTGGAATATCGCCTGCGCCGCCGACAGCTGAACCTCAGCTGGATTGGCTTGCCCAACCTGATTTTGCAGCGCGATGTGTGCCCTGAGTTCATCCAAGAAGCAGCTACGCCAGCGCACATCACCCACGCGCTGATACCTCTCCTGCGTGACTCTGAGGCGCGCGAAGTGCAGCTTCAAGCGTTCCGCGAACTGCGCTGCAAACTGGGCGAGGGACACAACCTGCGCGAGGCACACGAGTGGATCGCGGAGCTGCTCAGCGAATAGCTATCATTCGCCCCCAAGGAGCCCCTCCACAAACGCATCGGGGTCAAACGGGGCAATCTGGTCGGCTTTTTCGCCTAGCCCCACCAACTTCACAGGAATGCCCAGTTGCCTGCGAATGGTCAACACCGCACCACCGCGACTGGTGCTGTCTAATTTCGCCAGAATGATGCCCGTGACGGGCAAGGCGCGCGTGAACTCTTCGGCTTGGCGAATGGCGTTCTGCCCTGCGACGGCATCCAGCACTAGCAGTACCTCGTCAGGGGCACGCCCCAACGCCTTCTCGGAGACGCGATAAATCTTTTTCAGCTCCTCCATCAAGCGGGCGTGCGTGTGCTGGCGCCCTGCGGTATCTGCCAACACGAAGTCCATGCCGCGCGCCCGTGCGGCTTGAATCGCGTCGTACACCACTGCGGAGGGGTCTGCCCCTTCTTTGTGCTTGACGATGTCGCAGCCCAGTCGTTCCGCCCAGATTTGGAGTTGGTCAATCGCCGCCGCGCGGAAAGTGTCGCCCGCTGCCAGCAGCACGCGCTTGTTCTGCCGCTGCAGCCGATGCGCCACCTTCGCAATACTGGTAGTTTTGCCCACGCCGTTCACGCCCACAAACAGATACACCGTCGGCGGTTCGGGGCTAACGGCGAGGGGCACTGGCTCGTCCAGCCATTCGCGCAACAGCGTTCGCAAACAGGCGCGCACATCACCTTCTTCGCGCAAGCGTTGCGCCTTCGCCTCTTGGCGCAACATCTCCAGCAACTCTTGCACCGCGTTCACATTCACATCCGCTGCCAACAGCGTTTCCTCCAACTCCTCCAGCAGCGTCTCATCAATGCCCCGTCGGGTAAGGGCTTGCCCCACTTTGCTCAGCCAATCCTTGAAGATTGCCAGTCGCATCGGCGCAGATTCTACCTACTCCCACGCCAGCGGAATGCCCTGACTCATCAGCAGTCGCTGATATTCTGCCAGCAGCGCAGGCGACTCGTACACCTGATGCGGTTCGGTGTGGCGCAACACACAAAATGCTGCCAATAAACCTGCCGACTCGCCAATGTTCCACTCTACGGGGTGCAGACGGTAGCAGCCGTTAGTAATGTGCGTAGTGCCGATGTTTTTGCAAGCGGGCAGCAGGTTGCGCATGCGCACAGGAATCAACGCCCCCAACGGAATTTGGAACGGCAAAGTGGCGATGTCTATGTAGTTATCGCCCCCCGTGCTGGGGTGCAGATCAATCCGATAGTGCCCGATGCCTACACTATCAGGAAACAGCTCTGCAAGAGTGGCGTTGGGGCGCAACTCCGCGCTCACATGCTGCTCCAGAACTGTGAACCGCGCTTTGATGCGTCGCGACTCGCGCACATACACTTGCTGCGCCAGCCCGTGCAAGGGGTTATCTTCCGTGCCTGTGATATCGGGGCGCAGATGCAACCCCGGATAGCCTGTGCCTCCGTCGGGGCGTGGAGCTTCCGTCTGCAGCCAATACAGCAAGCACTCGGAGAGGATGCGGGCTGCCGTCTCGTGGGAGTGTTCAGCTCCAGGGATTTCGCGGTTCTTGAAGCCGTAAGCGGAGGGCACCGCATCGGGGTCTGGAGCGGTGGGGTGTTGGGGGGCGTCTGGCTGCTGGCCCGCAGGCGGATAGAGGTTGCCCAGAAAATAGTCGTTTTGGGGCCAGTTGACAATCGTCACGGCTTCGGGGGCAATTTCAGGTGGGTAAAGGCTGGGATCGATCACCTGTCGGTAGCGAAACATCGAGGGCGTGCCATCCTCGCCAAACAGGCTCAGCCGACGCGGCGCCAGCGTAATCGGGTGGGTGTCTATCCAGCTGAATAGGGGCGCATGAGCAAACGACGGCTGAAACGCCTTCCAAAACTCGTAGCCCTGCGGTTTGCGACCTATATAGTTGCCGTGCGGGTCGTAGCCCATCGCGAAGCACCAAGTGCACGCCTGCATGTTGGCAGGCTGCGGCTCGGGTTTGGCGTGTGGCTCGCCCGTTTCCCAGTGCGACTCTGCGCCCGTCACATACTCGGCATTTGCCAACGGCAATAATTCGCCCGTATCGGTAGCATCCAAGATATACTTTGCTTCTACATAAAGCGTGGCAGAGTGGTCGGGGTAGTCAAACAGCGCGCCGCGAACGAGGTCGCCCTCTACATCCAGCACACGCAAGCGCAACGGCCGTACTGTTAGGTCGCCACGCACCTGTGGGTAGTGCAGCATCGCCTCCAGCACTGCCTTTGCCACGCGCGGCTCGTGGCAAAGACGGCTAACCCAGCCCCCACCGGGGTTTAGATACGGTATCGCACGCGCTGCTTCCGTGAGTGGATAGTAGCGTCGGTAAAAGTCGCGGATTGCCTCACGCAGTTGGCGATAGCGTCGCGTGCAGCCGCGCGCTTCGATCCACTGGTGCTCATCAGGAGGCACTGCTTGCGCCGTCAGTTGCCCACCAATCCATCGGTCGGGCTCCGTCGCCAGCAGGGTTTTGACGCCCAGCGCCGCCGCTGCCATTGCCGCAGCGCAACCGCCCAAACTGCCACCTACAATCAATACATCTACCTTCGTGTTGAAATCGCGGCGCATGGTCGTTGCCCGCTCAACAGTTCGCGCGATGAGGTATGCTTCCTACCAGCTATGCCGAAACGCAGAGATGGCTTCGGGCGTCAGACAGATGCAATGCGCGAGAGTGCGCCGCAGGATACCCTGCCACCGCTTGCCGTGCTCTGCCTTGAGCCAACGCCCAACGCGCTGTGGGCGGGCATCGCATCAGGGCTGAAAATGTACCGCAGTGTGCGTGTGGTTGGCGCTGTGTACCTGCCGGAAGAGGCAATTACGGCAGTTACTGCGCCACTTCAACAATCTACTTTGACACACGACGCAGTTGGGGCATCTATCGGCTGCCGTTGGGTGGTCGCCCAGAGCCGCTGCCCCTGCCTGAGGTGATGCACGCGGGCTATGTGCAGGTGTATGCGCTCGCTCTGTGGAACAACCAGTTAGCCATCGCCACTTCGTTTGGGCTGTATCGCTACGACTTTAACGCGCGCCAGCCAGAGTTAGTGTACAACACGCCCTCGATACGCTATCTTATTGCTGCTGAGACCCGCCTGTGGGGCTTCGGTAGCGAAATCGTGGCATTTGACCGCGATTATCGCGTAGTAGAGTATCAAGCGGCGCGGATAACTGTCGCCCCCCTGTGGGAAGAGTCGCGTTTCTGGTGGGCAGGCGCGGGGCGCGGCGTGATTACACTCCATTCCTACACGCCCACGACCCGCCGCATCCGCCAATCACGCTTTCGGATGGATGAAGCCACCCAAGTGATCTCCAGCCGCCTGCAAGCCCCTGCGCTGGCACGGCACCGCTTGGGCTGGTATGTGGGGCTGAGCGCGCGAGTCGCCCCAAATCCGCCGGAGCGCCGTCGTTCAAATGCGCTTTGCCGACTACCGTGGCGAACTGATTTGGAGCGGTAGCCCCGTGAACGCCCTTGCCAGCTGGGGCAGGCTCATCGTGGGTATCGATACGGGGCTACCAGCACTGGATGTGCCTTAGGAAGCGTTGTGCGGGTCATCGGCATAGGCCGCGGTGACTACCGGCTTTGCCGCGCGTTCGGCACTGCGCCGCGCCTGCCATTGGCGATAGTTCTCTAACACCTCTGCAGCCTCACGAACCCCCTGCTGCCACCCGACCGCACCCACAATCAATACCAGCACCGCTGCATAAGCAAAGTACTCTCGGCTAATAGGGGCACCATTCCACCCAAACCCAAAAGCCCACCACGGGTGGAGTTTCTGCACCCAATCCGCGCCAACCAGTAAGAAACTGCTTCCTACCTGCCGATGAACAATGAACAGAACTAAGTGAGCAATTAAAGCGATGCTCCACAAAATCAGCAACGCCCGCCAGCCCCTTTGCGTTAGCTCGGCGCTGCGCTCCAACCATGCGCGCAGCACACGCGTGTTGATATAATAATCCGCATAATAGTCGCCCTGTAAGGGCATTGGATGGTACCAGCGGATAACCCAATAGCGAGTCGACAAGGCTTGTGGCAACACCACCATCGCCAGCCATGCGTAGGTCGTCCAACTTGCCCATAGGCTTGTGGATACCCACAATCCGCCGCCGACGCCAACACCGAGGTACACTGCTAGCGCGGTCAGCCAGTGTAGCCCCCATTGCCATACGATACCCCCAAGCGGATAAGGCAAGGCGTAGCGATGTGCCTTTGGGCGACGCGCCATCCCGTAGTAACCCAGCACGGAGGCCACAAGCAAATTCAAGAAACTCACAGCGAGCAATGTGGTTAGTAAAATATGCTCCGCGTTCACGCGGCTCACCACAAATGCATGCGCAACTAACCCCGCGTGCACTCCCACTAACGTCACCCAGACCACCGTGCCACCCACGCGCAGCCAATCGTATGTGCGCTGCGACCACCACTCGCGCCACTGCGCCGCTGCTAATGCCAGCACCCCCACAACGGCAAATGCACTTGCCACCCCTGTCGCGATTACCAGCGCATTGCCAGAAAGTGCAAGTAACGGCGCCGTCAGCGGCGAGAACGCCCAACCCGGCAACCACAACAACCCCTCAGCACGCGGCGCAAATGCCAAAGACATTCCCACCAAGAGTATACCTATCGGCAGGAAAGTAAGCACGAAAACACCTGAACCCCCAGCTGTAAGAGGCTGCGCCGTTTCCTCAAATGCGCTCAGCACCTGCAGGCGACGACTGACGGTGCCCCAACTCGCAAGCACCGCGAGGCTCGCCCACGCCAGCAGCACCACAACCCCCCACATCGGTAGTGGCATGCCAAACAGTGCAAGCCACCACAAGCCAAGCGGCGTTTGCAGCAGCAGCGCAATACCGCCCAAGGCGACCACCGCCCCAACGCGCCCCAACACCACCCCCAGTGGATGCAACTCCGTAAGATACAAATCCAGCAGCGGGCGCGTCTTATAGGTTTCCTCCAGCATCCGCTTGACCAGCGGGCTGCTGACCATCAGCGTGAGCCCCACGAGCAGCGCCATCACGAACCCCGCCGAATGCGCCAGCGGTAGCAGCGCCTTAACAAGAACGCTGTTGGCAGCTGCTCCCATCAAAGCGGAGAGCACCCACCCCGTGATAAGCATGCCCAACGTTAGCGCCCAGTAGCGTCGCGTGCGCAGGAACCGCCGATACTCTAACCAGAACACCGCTAGCGCGCTCTGCCAGACTACCACCACGCGCCCTCCTGCGGCAAAGGCTCAAGCTCAGGGGCGTTCAGCATCGCCTGCAGCCGCCGTGCTGCCAACGGCGCCAACAGCGCAATCAATACCGCCCACAACACAGCGTGTACCACCCCCCACAGCGGATTCAGGATATAGGCACACAACGCAAACCCCAAGGGCGGAAAAAACACCGTGCCCCAGAATGCTGGCTGGAAAAACCAAGCCCAAGCAGAGGCTTTCGCCAGATTCGCTACCATGCCTGCGTGCATCAAATAGCCCATCGCGACAGGCACGCCGAGAAAACAAGCAATAACCGCTACACCTATGAAGGCGTTCACGAGTGCTTGCCACAAAGCGCGTGGCTTAGGCGTTGCCAAAAGCGCCAACGCCGTTTGCCACAACAGCCCGATTGCGCCCAAGCACAGTGCCGTGCGCGCATAAGCCGACAATCCCCGCGGCATGGAATCGTGCGCGATTGCCAGAATACCTACCCCAATCGGCGCGCCAATCACCAAATACCAGCGCAACACGCCCGCCAGCGCATACCCCAAGTATGCTCCCCACAACAGGTCATAACCATCCAAGCGTGTGAGGCGCAAAAACACCGAAGTGCCCTGAATTTGCTCCCGCTGTAGCAGCGTATGGAGCGACGAGTAGCCAAGCGGCAATACAGCAGCAAACCCCAACAGGATTGGTAGAAAAACAGCAACAATGCGACTCATGACGCTCCCTCCAGCGAGCCAATGCGCTGCCAGCACAAGCCCCATACTCAGGCTACCCCATACGAACCATCGCAAGTCGTGCGGGCGCCAGAACCGTTGCGGAACGGGCTTCTGGCGGAGGCGCGCTGCCAGAACAGCCAAAATCTCTTGAGCGCGTTCCTTATCGCCCGCTTCCATGGCACGCTGGTACTCACGCCAAGCAGCCTGTGCTTGCGAGTCGTAGCTTGAAAGCAACTCCAGCGCGAAGTTGCGCCGCAGCAGCCACACTGCCGGATTGTCGCTGAAGCGTCGCTCCCACCACGCACTTAGGGCACGAATGCGAATAGGTAGTTCACCTCCTGCGCCTGTATTTGCAGAGCCACTTTGGGCAGGGCATCGTGGGGCAACCCCGCGCGTACCCATAACTCCCCGCTCGCTCTTACGCCGTTGAGCCGAAGTTGCGCGGTCTGACCTGCCCCTAGTTGGGGCAAATGAGCGAGCGTGATAGGCTCGCGGTCGGGCGCATAGCGTATCTGCACCTCAATCGTCTGCAGCGCATACGGGCTGAGGTTGCGCAGATGCAGTTGCGCTCCCTCGCGACGCAGTTCCAAATATCGCACGCCCGCGATTGGATACACAACCGCTGCTTGCAGAATGCCGTAGCTGGACAAGCGATACTCCATCACAGGGCGTGCCGCTGCATAGCGGAGCATCGGCGACACGCTCTGGTACGCGGGCGTTTGCAACACCAACGCTTCCTCAGGTAGCGTGAACTCGTAAATGCCCCTCGGCAGATGTAGCTGCAGGCTTGCTAGCACGACCGTCTGCCCCATCTCGCTTTGGCACACCAACTGCACGATTTGCGGGGGCGGCGTCTCCAGACGCGGCGCTGTCAGCGCAACCAAACCACCGACAATCACCGTCAGCACTGCCAGTGGAACAAACGCCCGCACCAACCTGCGCCGCCGACGCAACCACGCCGTTAGCCCCCACACCGCGACGATATATCCCGCTACTATGCCCAGCCCTATCCACACGCGCTGATATCGCACGGGTATCTCGCCGCGCGCTTCCGTGCGCAACAGCGTTTGCAGCCGCTCGCTCGGAAAGGCTGCGCGGCTCACCAGCGAAAGCATCAGTTGAGAGAATGCGTTAGAGGCACGCCATTCAGGTTGGCTCAGGTCGCCTGCAAACAAGCAGAGCCTGCCTAATCCCACGCGACGCTCCCACGCTACAGGCTTGCCCGCCTCCTCAAGCAGCGAGCGAAACGAGGCAGACGGCACGGAGCCCCCGTGAGGAAGCAGCTCTGCCACCAGCGGAACACGGCTAACACGTCCTCGCCACGCCTCAGCAGCCAAGCACAGCGTGCCCCCAGACGCCAACCATATCCTCAACGCTCGCACCTGCGCAGGGCGAAGCCGTTCCACACCGTCTACTAACACAATCACGGGCAGCTCCAGCAGTGCGCGCCAATCCTCCGGCACTTCTTCAGGGCGCCAGTAGTAGACCCGTTGTGGTGGGCTGTTCGCCTCATGGTAGGTGCTGAGAACCGAGGCGAACGCGATCCGTTGTCCGTTGAGCCGTTCTAAGCCACCTTGCAGTGTGCCCACTACTACGAGTGGCAGATGGGCTTGAGCGGGCTTAGGCGTGTCCAAACGCACCACCTCGCCTGAGGCGTCGCGCCATTCTGTGCGGGGCGAGTCGCTTCGCGCACGCGCGCTCTCGCCTCGAAACAGCTCAAGGTTCAGATACACCCGCTTGCGTGCCCCTGAGCTCAGTTCCAATTCATAGATGTGTGTCACCCGCCGCGCATCTTGGATGACCAACTGTCCGCGCGTTGGGGCGCCTTGTTGTATAAAGTCCACCACATACACGCCGCGCGGTGCCATCACCTCGTCGCTGGGCAGCGCGCGTACTTGGATCTCCGTTTGCGCCACGCCCGTAGCGCACAACAGCACACCCCACAACCCGAGGTAGCGCATCAACAGCCTACTCCAGCACAATCAGTTCAATATTGCGAAAATGGATCTCGCCCCCTTCCGACTGCAACGCAATTTTGCCCGCAACGACCTCGGCTCCTGTGCCCGCGTTGACCGTTTCACCATTCACGCGCAGGATTACCCGATCGTTGTAGACGATAATCTCGTACCGGTTCCATTCGGGGGCAGGCTTCTCCACACTCTTTTTGCGCCAGCGATGGCGGGGCGCGTTTTTATCCACATACTCCGGGTCGGTTTCCAACGGCGCGCCGTCTATCAGCCAGAAATCGCCCGCGTTCAAGTGCATCAGCTGCGCCTCCACCGAGCGGGGCCAAATCTTATGCTCCCCGTGCACGCGCAATAGCACGCCGCTGTTGCCGGGCTGCTTTCCTGGCGCCCAGCGCCACTCCAGCCGCAAAATATAGTTTTTGTAATCTTTCTCGGTGTAGAGATAGCCCAGTGGCATGCCTTTGCAAATTAGGATGCCGTCCTCCACGCGCCACACATCCTCCATCTTGGCATTTGGGTCAGCTAAATAGGCTTTCCAACCGCTCAGGTCGCGCCCGTTGAACAGCTTGACGAAGGTTAAGCGGTTCGCCTGAAGCTGAATGCCGCCCTCAAGCGTGAGCTTCACAGGACCCTCAACCTGCATCGGCACATCTTGCGCGTAGGGGTGGGTGTAAAAGCCTGCCAGCAGCCCCCACAAGCCGAGACTCCACAAGATACGCATGCACGCACCTCCACGTATGCGAGTTCGTGTTATACAAATCGTTTCCTGCCGTGAATACCTGTGTTGTAGGGGGCTGTGGACATTTCAAAACAAGCCCAAATGGCTGCTTTGCGGTGCGAGCAAGCGAGATTCCTCGTTGCGCTCGGAAGGACAAAAGTAAGGCGGGAGTGAGATTCCTCGCTGCGCTCGGAATGACAAAGGTAAGGCAAGGGCGAGATTCCTCGCGCTGCTCGGAGTGACAAGGGATCTTGGAAGGCAAGCCGAAGTCTCATTCCGAGCCGAAGGCGAGGAATCTCGCGTACGAGACAGCCCAAGTTCGGACTAACTATGTGTCGGGATCCCCGCCTGGCAAGCCCGAAAGGTCGCAAGGCAGGCGGTAGGTGTCTACCTCGCGTCCGCGCTCGTCGTAAGACTTGCCCGGGATCTTGGCATATCGATGATGCCACTTGGCGTGCCCATCCGCAAAGTTGATATTGATGCCGTTTTTGTGGCGCGGGTCGCCGGGGAAGGTGGTCGTGTGGAAAATAAACAGCGGGGGCGGGCAAATCGGGTCAATCACGGGGTCAGATGGATGCTTGTACACCGAATCGTAGAACATGATTGTGTTAACGGGGTCTTGGAGCGCGCCCATCGGCACCACTGGGTCGTTCTCGAACAGACCAGGTGGCAGCGATGGGTCTTGGAACAGCGCGAAGTTGTATGCATACGAGGCATATCGGAAGTTGCCCGAAGTGCGTAATCCAATTGTCGACAAAATCCGCTGCCAGTCGATTCCCGGACGGTTCGACGGGCAGACCAGAATGTCGGTGTTCTTCATATAGGGCATCACAGCGTCGTACACGGTGAATACGCGGTCGTTCGTGGCAGGCAGCAAAATCACATTGTCCATACTGTAAACGCTCTGTGGAAATACCTCGTCGTAATCCTGCACATATTGAAGCGTGGCCACTGCAAACTGCCGCAAGTTGCTAAGGCAGCTGCTGCTGCGTGCGCTTTCACGGGCTTGAGCGAACACGGGGAATAGAATCGCAGCCAAGATAGCAATAATCGCGATCACCACTAGCAGCTCGATGAGCGTGAACCCTTTGAAGCGATGATGCATAGGTTCCACCTCGCGCTCATAATATGAGGCATAGCTGGTTAAGGTTTGGTTATGGCAAACCCATCTTGACTTGCGGTCTGTAGGTTTGAGGCGAGTGAGATGCCTTACTGTGCTTATTTTATAAAATCACAAAGCTCCTACGCGGTACCTGGGTGTCACTCCGAGCCGAAGGTGAGGAGTCGCGGTACATTGGTGGTCACTCGGGGGATGGTAAATGTGTTCTTAGCGCGCTCCACGCAGCCTCGCGTACAGTAAACGCACATACATTCCCCACCGTATTGCAAAAATGCACAGCCCATAGAGCACGGGGTTGATACGCCCGCGATAATGCTTGCGATAGAACTGCTCCAGCCCGCGATGTGACTCGCGTATGGCGTGCAGGCGCACCTGTTTTGTGCTTGCCCCGCCGTGATGAGTAATTTGCACCTCTGGCACAAAGTAAATCCGCCAGCCTGCTTGCTTGATGCGATAGCACCAATCAACATCGTTGAAAAACAACGGGAACGCTTCATCCATCAGCCCCACTTGCTCCACAACCGCGCGACGAGTCATCAAAAAGGTCGCCATTGGCTGATCAACCTCTGCCAGCGTGTTGTAGGGGAACCAGCGCATGCGGTAGCCGTTCAGCGGGCGTGCGCGCGGAAACAGCCGTGCCAGCCCCGTCACCTCAAACAGCAAGTTCATCGGTGTCGGGAAGCCCCGCACCGAAGGTTGCACGCGCCCATCGGGAAACAACTGCTTCGCCCCGATTGCCCCCGCTTCAGGGTGCGCCCGCATGAACGCAACCGCCTTGTCCAAAGTGCCTTCCAGCACCTCTGTGTCGGGGTTGAGCAACAAAATAAACTCGCCACGCGCCCGTTGGAAGGCTTGGTTGTTGCCTTGCGCATAGCCCACGTTCTCGGTGTTGGCAATCAATACCACCTGTGGAAACTCCGCACACACCATCGCTGCGCTGCCATCGGGGGAGGCGTTATCCACCACAATCACCTCAAACGGCTCACTGAGCGGATAGCGGTAGATTGACTGCAAGCACGCCCGCAACAACTCGCGCGTGTTCCAATTCACGATGCAGATGCTCAGCGTCGGCGAATCCATGCGAACTGCTCCCCAAAGTGTACCTTGTCAGCAGGAATGCGGAACGGGTGTGCAAAATCTTACAATCCAAGTTGCCACCTACCGATTATAAGCGGATGAGATTCCTCGCCTGTGGCTGGGAATGACATGCTGGTTGTGACTAAGACGTTTGTCACCCCGAGCGAAGCGAGGGGGCTCAATGCAGGGCAACCTAAGATTCCTCGCCTTCGGCAACGAGGTTTTGAGTAAGCAAATCCTGTCATTCCAGCCGAAGGCAGGGGATCTCAACAGAGGGAGCAACCTGGAACAACAAGGAGGAGCACCTATATGTGGCGTTGGCAACTGCTGGCTTTGTGGGCGTGGATAGGGTTATTTGTGGCAGGTGTAGCGCAAACGCCGTCGTGGCTGTTCTCGGAGGAACCAGCCATTGCCGTCGCAGAAGATGCGCCGTATGTGCCTGACGAGCTGGTTGTGGGCGTGGAGTGGGGCAAGCACCCCCTGCCTGTGCACATGATGAACCTGCTGGGCACAATCCGCGCGGAGAACCCTGCCATCCAGAGCTTTGTGGTCAAACTTGCGCCACAGGTCACGATGGAGCAGGCAGCTGAAATCCTGCGAGCGATGCCTGGCGTGCGCTATGTGGAGCCAAACTACATCGCTTACGCCTTTGCCGTGCCCAACGACCCTGGTTTCGGACAACAGTATGGGCTAAGCCGCATCCAGGCACCCCTCGCGTGGGACCTCTGGCAACCCCAACGCGTCGTCTACATCGCGATTATTGACACGGGCATTGACTCCAACCACCCCGACCTCACGAACATGATGCGCCGTCACAGCAACGGTGCCGTGTATGGCTACAACACGCTCAACAACACTACCAATGCCTTAGACGACAATGGACACGGAACCCACTGCGCAGGCATTGCGGCCGCGGAGATCAACAACAGCATTGGCATCGCGGGCGTAGCGGCGTGGAATCCTGCGGTGAGCAACGCACGCGATTATGTGCGCCTGATGCCCGTGAAAGTGCTCGGTTCCAACGGCTCGGGCACCTTAGACGCTGTGGCGCGGGGCATCACTTGGGCAGCCGACAACGGCGCGCACATCCTGAGCTTGAGCTTGGGTGCCAGCAGCGGTGCGCAGCAACTGCAAGACGCGGTTAACTATGCATGGAACCGCGGATGTCTGATTGTTGCTGCGGCAGGCAACTCGGGTAGCAACGCGCCTCAGTATCCGGGCTACTACACCAACTGCATCGCTGTGGCCGCCACCGACTCCACCGATACTTTAGCCAGCTTCTCGCAGTATGGCTCGTGGGTGGATATCGCGGCACCGGGTGTGAATATCCTCTCCACCTACCCTAACAACCGCTACGTGTCGCAAAGCGGTACTTCGATGGCGTGCCCGCATGTGGCGGGGGCAGCCGCGTTGCTGTGGTCGCACAACCCCAGCCTTACGAACGCCCAGCTTCGCGCTGCGCTGGAAACGAATGTGGATAGCTACAACCCCTACAATGGGCGCACCATTGCGCCTGGCGCAGGGCGACTAAATGTGTATCGCGCCTTGCAAGCGGTCAGCGCGCCCAACCAGCCCAGCCTCAGCGGGCTGAGCCTCAACCCCACTACCGTCACGGCTGGTAGCACTGCCACCGGCACCGTCACGCTCACGGCGCCTGCCCCACAAGGCGGATTCGTGGTCAACCTTACCAGCAGCAACACGGCGGTGGCAACGGTGCCCACCAGCGTCACAGTGCCCGCAGGGGCAACCAGGGCAAACTTCACGGTATCAACCAATGCGGTTTCCAGCACCACCAGTGTGACAATTACCGCCTCGGCAAACGGCGTCTCGCGCCAAGCCACGCTGACGGTGAACCCCGCTGCCGTGAGCTTACAATCGCTCACGATTAGCCCCACTGCTGTTTGGGGCGGGCAAAGCGCCATTGGCACCGTCACGCTTAGCGGACCTGCGCCCGCCGGTGGTATCGTGGTGTCTTTGCGGAGCAACTCTAGCCGCGCCAGCGTGCCCAGCAGTATCACCATTCCTGCCGGGGCAACCAGCGCGAGCTTCACCATCCGCACCCGTAGCGGCTTCACGGTTGTCATCGTCACTATCACTGCCACCTATAATGGCGTCTCGCGCTCAGCGCAACTGACCGTTTGGTACTGAACCCAGGTTGGGGCTACGCAGCAGGTCTGCTCCTCTCGCTGCGCTCGGAATGACAAGACTGAAAGATATGCTTGTCATTCCGAGCCAAAGGCGAGGAGTGCCATTAGAGATTGGGACGTGGGCGCATAGCGAGGTAAAGCTCTGTATGCTTCGGCGGACGGCTCACGCCTTGCCGATACGAATGAAGCTGACCTGCGTCGGCATGAGCCGTCTATTTCCTGTCAACGCAGATAGCAACTTGGATTGAGGGTATAATTCTGGAAGCGCAGATTTGCCTGCGCATTGGACGAAAGGAGGTAGATGGCAATGAAGCGATTCCTTGGATTAGCTTGGGTGCTTGCATTCGCGAGCGGCATAGCACTGGCGCAACCCCGCGTGGTCATTAACGAGTTTGCTTACGACGATACTGGCTCCGATGACCTCGAGTTTATTGAACTCTACAACGCTGATGTTGTCCCCGTGGACATCACCGGCTGGATTGTGGATTGCGGCGACCAGCTGCAAAACGACAACAACCGTGACTTCGTGATCGGCGACGACGACGGCGATGGTATACCCGACCGTCAGGTGATTCTCCAACCCGGTCAGTTCTATGTGCTGGGTACGCCCAATCTGAACGCTCGTTGTGGTGGCTGCGTGAACCAGATTTTCGACCCGGGCACGGCGGGCGCTCTCGAGAACGACAACGAGTGGATTGCACTGATTATTCCAGGCGACCCGCGCACGGTGGTGGATGCGGTAGCGTATGAGGTGAATCGCTCCGTGATTACGAACTGGGTTCCTGAGGACATCCGTCCGCAACTCGGCGGTGGTCTGTGGGGCAACTATCAGTGTCTCGAAGCGGGCGCAACCACTGACGGCTCCTTTATGACCATCGGTCGCTGGCGCGATGGGTACGATACGAATGTGAACGGGCGCGACTTTGGGCACTTCCGCCCTACGCCAGGGGCATCAAACAACTTGCCTCCCCTCACCAGCCGTCTGTGCTTGAGCTTTGACAACTACAACGTAGGCGATACTCCCGCTGAGTTCGTGGGCTCCTACCGCAACCCGCGCGTGATTGACCCGACGCAGGCAGATAATGCCGCGACCTCAGGGTTCAACCCCAACGCGATACCCGCTTCGCCGGGCGGCGGCAAAGCGATGATGGTGCGCGACTGGGCAGGCGGCGGCAATGTGGCAGTCGCCAACTATGTATTTGAGAACAGCACAGCGGGCTATGACCTATTCGTCTACATCAACCCTGCCGCACCGCCCAACACGCGCGTGGAGACGTGGATGATTGGTTTGCTTGGCGGCGCGGATAGCGTGCATAACCACCCGCTGATTGCTGCCAGCGCGAACGGCATGTCGGGCGTGGGTTGGGTATTCCGCCGCGCCAACAACGCCTCAGGGCACCCCAACGAATCGCGCCTCTACTTAGTAGACGCGGGCGCAAGCGGGGCTTCCACCAACTGGACAATCTACGGCAATATCGATCTGTCGGGGCTGAGTGCTGGTTGGTATCGGCTGCGCCTTGAGGTGATTAACGGACAGGTGCGCGGACTGTTTTATGCCGACCCCAGTAGCCCAATCGTAATCACAGGCACAACCGCCACGGGGCTGGTCGGCGGCTTCTACATCGGCTACCGCGAAACGCTAGGCAACGCAGCTGCAGATATCAACCCCGTGCGCATAGACAACCTGTGTCTTTATGTGCCCGTGCTGGGCGATGCGAACAACGATGGCTGCGTCAATGACACCGACCTGCTCCAAATCTTGTTCAACTTTGGTGGCGCGAACGCCGAAGCTGACATCAACGGCGACGGCAGTGTCGACGACACCGACCTGCTGATTGTGCTGTTCAACTTCGGGCAGGGGTGCTAATCTCCCCATCAGGGCCTCTTGAAAGCGAGGGGCGGGGTCAAACCCGCCCCTTTACCTCACACTTTTGCGGCAGGCTCAAGCCATTTCAACATAGGCTGAACTTGCCTATACGAGCTAAAGCATGGCGTCCACGGGGACGCCAACGCAATTCGCTTCTAACTGCCCTTTTCCTCAAACGGGCGCGGCTGGGGCAGCAGCGGATTAGGAATATCCTTGCGCAGCACTACCGCCATCACGCGCATGCCCATCGGGAACGCGAGTTCGAACTGCAGGTTGTCAGGCACAGGGTCATAGTCGCGGTAGGAGAGGAAATATAACATTTCACCGTCGGGATCCCACGCAGGCATCACATCGCGGAACTCAGGTTGCGTAATCGGGTGGATTGCGCCTGTCTCGGTGTCGTAAATCTTGATGATGTGAGTGCGCTCGTTAGGGGCAAAGCTGTACGCCAACCACCGCCCGCAAGGCGACCACGCGAAGCCCTGAATCATCGCGTACTCGCTGCGTTCCACCAGCGTGAGCCTGCGCAGCTCGATGTCAAAGATAAGTAGTTCAAAGCGATGGTTGCTCAGTGCGACGCGGTCGGCTGTGGGACACACCTCCAGTTGGTAGGGGTGCCCGATATCGAACTCCTCATAGCGAGTGATTCCATCGGGGGTGTGGAGTTCTAGGCGTGGCTCGCCGCTCGCATCCGATACCGTGATGAGGCGTTTGCCATCGTTGAGGAATTGGCTGAGGCGGTAGCGCACGCCCTGCGGCTCGCCGCGTTGCACTACCGCGCCTTCCCAGTTGCCCATCACGAACGGCTTGCCGCGCACTGTCAGCAGCAGCGTGTGCCCCTGCGGATGCAGGGTGTACTCCTGCAGATACTTTTCGGTTTCCACGAACTTGCGTTGGGCTTGAGTGCGCGGGCTGTGCAGCTCCACAGGAATCAGCCGATTTTCGCCAGTAGCTAAGTCCAGCACATACAAATCTGCGCCTGCGTGGTACACGATACGCTTGCCGTCCGTGCTGGGGTAGCGCACATAGTATTCCTCGTGGTGGGTATGGCGTTGTAAGTCGCTACCATCGGGCAGGCAGGAGTAGATGTTTGCGATGCCCTCGTGGTCGGACACAAAGTAGATGCGTTCGCCAATCCACATTGGGGCAGTGAGGTTGCCATCGGTGGGCTTGAATAGCACGAACTCGCCTGTGCCTGTGCGGTCAATCCAGAACACGCCTGCCGTGCCGCCGCGGTAGCGTTTCCAACGGGCAGGATCGCCTGTGTGCCTGCCCAAGATGACTGCACCATTGGGTCCAAAACTGATATGGTGCGCGATGCCGTAGGGGTACTGTTGGGGCAGACCGCCTTCCAGCGATACGCGCCACAGCCATGTTTCGCGGGGTGGGCGTTCGGCAGTACTGTTGTAAATAACCGCCGTGCCGTCGGAGGTCCAGCCCACCACTTGTACGCGCGCGGCGCCTTGATAAGTGAGGCGACGCGGTTCGCCCCCCTCAGCGGGCATCACATACACTTCAGGGTGCCCCTCGTCTTTAGCGACGAAGCCAATCCAGTTGCCATCGGGCGAGAAGTGCGGCGTGCTCACCTCGCTGAGGCTGGTGGTCAACCGCCGCGCAATGCCTCCTTCAACCGAGACCGTCCACAAATCGTCCTCACAAACAAAAACTACCGTGTCGCCGTAGATAGTCGGGTAGCGATAGTAGCCCTTGTGCATGGCGACTGCGATTATACCAAATGCTGTGAACAAGTGCGATAGCACGCGAATGGATGCTACTTGCAGCTAAATCCAATGGTATAATCCACCGCGTGCGCTACATTTTGGGCATTGAGACCAGCTGCGACGAGACTTCGGTGGCGGTGTTGGAGGAGCGCGTGGTGCGCTCCAGTATCGTGGCGTCGCAGGCGCAACTTCATGCGCAGTGGGGGGGCGTGGTGCCCGAAGCCGCTGCCCGCCAGCATGTGGAACGGCTCAACGCCGTGCTGCAGCAAGCCTTAGACGAAGCGGGCATCTGCCTTAGCGCCATCGACGGCATTGCCGTCACGAACCGCCCTGGATTAGTGGGCGCGCTGGTGGTGGGGCTGGCGACTGCAAAGGCGTTAGCCTTCGCCCTCCAAAAACCGTTAGTGGGCGTGCATCACTTGGAGGGGCACCTCTACTCGGCGTTTCTGACGGAACCTGAGGCGCCCATCCCGTTTCCACACCTGTCGCTGATTGTGTCGGGCGGGCACACCGAACTGGTGCTGGTGCACAATCACGCACACTACACGCTGCTGGGACACACTTTAGACGATGCTGCAGGCGAGGCGTTTGACAAAACCGCGCGCCTGCTGAACTTAGGCTATCCCGGCGGACCCGCAATAGACAAGCGCGCCCAGCACGGCGACCCCGAAGCGTTCCATTTTCCACACCCAGCAGTGGAAGGCTGGAATTTCAGCTTCAGCGGGCTAAAAACCGCCGTGCGTCGCGAGGTGGAACGCCTGCAGGCTCGCGGTGCGCTCGACGAAGCCACCATCAATAACCTGTGCGCTGCCTTTCAGCAAACTGTTGTGGAAGTGCTGGTGGAAAAGACTCTCGCTGCTGCGCAGGCACACAACATCCCGCTGGTGACTGTGGTAGGGGGCGTGGCAGCCAACTCTGCACTGCGCCAGCAGATGGCAGCTGCCTGTCAACACGCAGGCATCGCGCTCAAAGTGCCACCCCCCAAATATTGCACCGACAACGCCGCGATGATCGCACTGGCGGGCTATTTCCGCTTGCTGTCGGGCGAACGCGCCGACTACGACTTAGACGCCTACGCCAACGCGCCCCTCACATAGAAACACCACCCTACGGTCCCCACGGCATCTGGCGAAGGATAGGCACCATAAAGCCGAGCATTCCAGCGATTGTGCCCACGAGGCAGCATAGCCCAAGTCCCGACAGCACTGTTGCAATAATTCCCATTACATAGCCTGCAACCGCCAGCCCCCGATCATTTGGGTTGCCCAACCCTGCCTCTATCTGGTCGAGTGCGTTCTTGCCCATCACCCACGCCAAAATGCCCAAAACCAGCGGTAGCGGGATACAGTACTGGAACAGCCCCGAAGCGAATAGCAACACCAGCGCAATAATCCCTAATACCAGACTGGCAACCGCCATCGTGTTTGTAGTCTGTTGCATGAGTATCCCCCTCCGAGTGCGACAATTATAACACAACTTCGGCTCGGAATGACAAGTTTACTGCCACGAGAAAGACCCTGTCACCCCGAGCGCAGCGAGGGGTCTGGACCGCGCTCTGCTAGAGATTCCTCGCCTTCGGCTCGGAATAACAAGCCCACTGCTGCGCCAATGACCTTGTCATCCCGAGCGCAGCGACGGATCTCGCCTGCACAAAGCTGATACGGCGCAACTTAGGTTATCCCCAATGCTCGGGCGTGAACCTATCCCAAAGCAGCCGAAGTGGAGTAGAGCCTATGGTGCAACTTGCAGCCATTCGTCCCAGCGAGTGGCGCGAGCAAGCGCGGTGTTGGCATACCGCCCCAAGTAGCTGCCCGCATCGGGGTAGTATATTGACAGCCCGTAGGAGTGGAACACACGCGAGTTGTTCGCGCGGCGGTTGCTCACGATTGCCCAATTCAGCGACTGGTGCACCAGGTTTACCGCATGGGCGATGTCGCGGTCTTGTGTGTAATCTTTGAGCAGTTGCGCCACATGCCAAAGATCACGATAGTCGGGGTAGGTGGAGTAGTTTTGTGCCTCTTGGCGGGCGCGGCGCAGACTATCGGCGTATTCAAACCGTTTCGCCAGCAACACCGATGCCAAACAATCGACAGCGTTGGCAACCACTTCAAGCTTACTGGTGTCTACTGCCGACTGCGTAATGTTGGAGTAGCCCGGGTAGTTCGTAGCGTACCAGCTCACGAAAATCTCAGGGATCTGCGCCACCCAGTCGCGCGTAGGCATAGTGGGGTTGTTCATCAACGGGGCGAGGATTTCGTGATAGGGGTAGCCCTCGCCGGGCGGGCTTTCTTCCGAGCCAACAATGTAGCGTGCCACATACCGGCACTCATAAGCCACCTCCAGCATCTGCATCAGCGAGGCGTCGAATAGCAGTACATCCAACACGGGCGCGTCGGAAGTGGGGCGAATGGCAGTTGGCAGTTCCCAAATTTTGATGCTGGTACGCAGCTCATCATCGAACGAGACGGCGCGTCCCTCCACCAATGCCCGCGAACGCCAACCCGAACCGTGATTCCAAATCACCAGCGCATAGCGATCGGCAGGGAAGTTCGTTTGTGCCCACTGGATAAACTCGCGCAGGGTCTGCGCGCTGCCCATATCCACCCCTTGCCCCATATCCTCCAGCAGTTGCGAGCGGATTTCAGTGGGGTCGTTATCGTGCTGAATCAGATAGCGCCGCGTGCCTGTCCAGCTGCCTTGCGGAGCGAACCGTGCCGAGCGCTTCCACTGCACCACCACACGCACATTCGGATTGGTCTGTGCTTGCTCCATTTGGTTGACATTCAGCTCGCTGTACTCATCCAAGTCGTTAGCCGCGTTGAGGAACACCATAATCGTCCAGCGTGCGCCTGTGCGGTTAGGCGGTTCGCTGAGAGGCGCAGTGCGTGTGCGCGCAGACGCATCCTCACACGGATCAATCGGCACCACCCCTGTAGCTGAGTGACGCCCCCATCCACAGCCCGCAACCAAAAGGAGCATCCCACTTACGCTAAGCAACCCCGCTAGCGTTCGCAAACGCTTCGTTCTCATTGCTGCCCCTGAAGTGTACCCTGCTATTAGACGCGCCACCTGCAATTTTAGGTACAATCGTGCCGTTATGGGACTAAAGCGTATTTGGAAAGGTATAGTTCAGGGGGCTGAGAAGGCAGCACAGCGCATTCCTGCCGTACAAAAGCGTCTGGAAGCAGAGTATGCCCAAGTGGAGCAGTTAGTGCGCAGCAAAATGCGCCCCACGATTGAGTGGCTTCCAGAATTTCACGCCCTCCCCGAGCAGGGCGTGGCGCAAGCCCAAATTCTGGAGTGGTTGCGTCAGCTGCGCGAGCACGAAGCCCCTCCATGGCAACAGGGGCGCGTGTCAGGCACCGTGTATCACGGGGGCGAGGAGCACAGCGCGTTCCTCAGCCAAGTGTATGCGCTGCATGCTCAAAGCAATCCGCTGCATGCCGATCTGTTTCCCAGCACCATACGCTTTGAAGCCGAAATTGCGCGCATGACCGCTCACCTGCTACGTGCTCCCACCACCGACGATCCCGACCAACAGGTCGTGGGCACCACCACTTCGGGGGGCACGGAAAGCATCCTGCTGGCAATGAAGACCTATCGCGATTGGGCACGCGCCGAAAAGGGCATCACCGAACCCGAAGTGGTTGCCCCCGAAACCGCCCATCCCGCCTTCGACAAGGCAGCGCATCTGTTTTGCATCAAACTCATCCGCACCCCCGTCGGCGATGATTTCAAAGCGAATGTTGAAGCGATGCACCGCGCCATTACGCGCCGCACCATTGCGCTGGTTGGCTCTGCGCCGGGCTACCCTCACGGTGTGATAGACCCCATCCCCCAAATCGCACAGCTAGCAAAGCAGTACGGGTTGGGCATGCATGTAGACGCCTGCTTGGGAGGCTTTATCTTGCCCTTCATCGAGGAGCTGGGCTATCCCGTGACGCCGTGGGACTTCCGCGTGGACGGCGTGACTTCCATCTCAGTAGACCCACATAAGTATGGCTACACACCAAAAGGCTTGTCGGTTATCCTCTATCGGGGGCGTCGCCTGCGCCGCTACCAATACTTCACCGCGACCGATTGGCAAGGCGGACTGTATGCCTCGCCCACGCTGCCGGGCAGCCGTCCGGGCGCGCTGAGCGTGGCGGGCTGGGCAGCGATGGTCTCCATCGGCAAGCAGGGCTACCTCGAAGCGACACGCCAGATTATGCAAACCGCGCTCACCATCCGCAAAGGCATTGAGCAAATTCCCGAACTCCGCCTGATGGGGGAACCACTGTTTTTAATCGCTTTCACCAGCGCATCGGAAAAAGTGAATATCTATCAGGTGCTCGACCAGATGGCGCAACATGGCTGGCGACTAAACGCCCTTCAGCGACCCGCAGGGCTACACCTTGCCGTAACAATCCGACATACGCAACCCGGCGTTGCGGAGACGTTCCTAAATGACCTGCGCGAGGCAGTGGCGTATGTCAAGGCGCACCCTGAAGCGAAGGGCGAGATGGCACCTATCTATGGAATGGCGAACTCGCTACCGTTTCGGGGTGTGATAGACGAAGTATTGCGCCGCTATCTGGATGCTCTGTACGACTGAAAGACTTACTGCAGTCCCAGTGGCTGCCTGTCGTTAGTGAACTTGTCATTCCGAGCCGTAGGCGAAGGCAACCCTGTCATTCCGAGTAAAGCGAGGAATCTCTGACAAGACCCAGCCAAGACCCCTCGCTGCGCTCGGGGTGACATGAGGTTTTTGCGAGCAAAAGTTTTGTCATTCCGAGCCGCAGGCGAGGAATCTCTGGATAAAACATGGTCGAGCCCCCCGCTGCACTCCTGACAAGGGTACATCGCTTGGATTCCACCACGCTTCTCGCAGCAATTCTGCCCCCTCCTGCAGGTTCCCCCCGCACGCGAGGGGAACCGAAAACCTGCTTGGTTCCCCCTACGGGTAGGGGGAACCTCAAGGAGGGGGTTAGAAAAAACCGCTTGCCCCCCTCCTGCAGGTTCCCCCCACACGTGAGGGGAACCAAAAATCTTGCTCGGTTCCCCCTACGGGTAGGGGGAACCTCAAGGAGGGGGTTCGGAGAAAAGCAGGCAGCAGCTTTGGCGGTTGAGGTAGCCCTGTACCCTTGTCAGTCGTTTCGCTCGGAGTGACAAACGACTTGGCTCCTACCAATACTTGTCATCCCGAGCCGAGGGCAAGAAACCTCACCAAGATAGCCACTTGGGCTAAAAAAAATGGCTCCTGGGGCAGGACTCGAACCTGCAACCTGGTGGTTAACAGCCACCCGCTCTGCCCATTGAGCTACCCAGGAGCGTTCGGCATGTAATTTATACCACACGCACGCCCCAGTTGTCAAGAGGCGATGCAGACGCGCCCGCTTTATACAATCACCTTCGCGTAATCCAGCGCGTGGCGGATGGGGCTGTCAAACTCGCGCGGGATTTTGGCGATCATTCCGAAAATCACCTTGCGGATACGCTCGGCGTTCTGGTGGAACACGCGCATCACTTCCTCCGCCGTTACGGGCTGCACCTCGCCCTCTGCCACCAAACCGCTGTCGTAGTCGGTGATTAGCGAGATGTTCACCACTGGAATCGCCAACTCAAGCGCGAGGTAGGCTTCGGGATACTGCGTCATGTTGATGACCTCCCAGCCCATAGAAGTAAACCACTTACTTTCGGCTTTAGTGGAGAAGCGTGGCCCGTTGATGACCACGATGGTGCCGCGCTCATGCACGGGTATGCCATGAGAGCGGATTTCCTCAATGGCGATTTGGCGCAGCACAGGGCAATATGGCTCTGCAGGCGACACATGGTGCACCGTGGGACCCTCGTAGAAGGTATCGGCGCGCCCGTGCGTGCGGTCAACATACTGGTCGGCCACCACGAAGTCGCCGGGCTTCACATGGCGTTGCAGGCTGCCTGCCGCGCATGGACTAATGATGGCTTGCACGCCTAGCTCTTTCATTGCCCACAGGTTGGCACGATAGTTGATTTTGTGCGGTGGAATGGTATGTTTGCGTCCGTGTCGTGGTAGAAACGCCACGCGCCGCCCGTGCACCTCGCCAATCGCAATCAGGTCACTGGGGGGACCGTAGGGTGTATCAATCTTAACTTCCTCCACCTTATCCAGAAACGAGTAGAACCCAGAGCCTCCAAACACACCAATCTCAGCCAAAGGTTTCATCGAGTTGCCTCCTGTTTTGTTCGGTGAACTTGAGGGCGTCGGCGGCGGCGTTTTGCTCGGCTTGTTTTTTGCTGGAGCCGACGCCGCGCCCCGCCACCACATCGCGCAGCTTCACTTGCACCACGAAGGTCTTCTTGTGGGGCGTGCCCATTTCCTCAACCACTTCGTAAACGGGTGTAATGCGCCACCACGCCTGCGTGCGCTCTTGAAGTTGCGACTTATAGTCCTGAATGGGCATTTCGCCTGCCGCTAAGGCGTCCAGCTCGGGCTTGAGGTATTGCAGGGCGAAGTCGCGCGCAGCTTTGTAGCCCGAATCCAGATAAATCGCGCCCAGCACAGCTTCGAAAGCGTCGCTGAGAATTGATGGGCGTTCCCGTCCCCCCGACGCCTCTTCGGCAGGGCTGAGGCGGAGCAACTGGGCAATTCCTGCACGCTTGGCAGCCTCGCACAGCACCGCCGCGCGCACAATGCCCGCCCGCGCCTTCGAGAGCTGTCCCTGATCCCAGTTTGGATAGCGCTGGTACAGGTACTCGGCAATAATCAAGCCCAACACAGCATCGCCCAACAGCTCCAACCGTTCATTGCTTGCCAACAGTTCGCCTTCTGTGTGCGAGCGATGCGTGAGGGCTTGAATCGCCAACTGCTTATTCCGAATGGGCAGGTGAACCCCTACCTCTTTGCGCAACTTCCAGAAGCGCACGATTAGGATTATACCACAGGTGCATGCGCGAAACTCTCCACCAGCAACGGGGCAAAAACTGCGAGAACTGGAAATATAGCGTCGGTGTCTCGCCAAGGGCTTCCAAGACACCGACGCCATGCATCCTCAGTTACCGGCATAGCACGCAGACGCGGGGCTCCGCAACCCCGTGCTTAGTCCACCCGATAGATGTCCAGCCGATCGGTACCGATGCTGCTGTGCACCACGAACAGGTAGAGCGACTGCGGGCTGGTGCCGAAGTTAAACAGCACAGTTAGTAGATCGGCATCGTCCACCACGCCATCGCTGTTCGTATCCACCGCCGCATTGCTGGTGCCGAACTCAAACAGGATAGCGAGAAGGTCTGCATCGTCGACCACGCCGTCCAAGTTCACATCGCCTTTAGATGGGTCGGTGCCCACGCCGCTGGTGAAGTTGAAAATGTCGAAGTTGTATTCAGCGGGGATACTGCCGTTGGGTAGGGGTTCGTTGCCTGTGAGCACGGCATAGGGGTTGGCAAAGTCCCAGTTGGCTCCTGCGCCTGTGACGATGAACACGCGCGCATAGCCCTGACGGTTGTTCGGATCGCGGCGGTTATACACCAAGAAGCTCTGGTTGCCCACGCGCAAGTAGTGGAGGTTGACCGAGACTTGGTTCGTAGGATCAGGGCTGAAATCGGCGATGCGGCAAGCGCGGTTGTTCTCTACGGTATTTGCGCCTGTGCGCGGGGCGTAGAAGATGCTGTTTGCCAAGCGCAGATAGACATCACCTTCAGGCGAGAAGGCAAGGTCGCGCATTTCGGTAGTCACTGAGCCGCCCTGACAGTCGCGCGACGGCACTGCCAACATATTGGGCAGCGCCAGCCCTGTGCCGAAGTCGCGGCGGAACACAATGCCGCGCCCAAACGCCACGATGCCCAACGAAGGCGTACGGTTCGGGTCGTTCACAAAGCCAGGGTCAATCTCCAAGCTATCGGCACGCGACGAGTTGTTCAAGTCGCTGGGAAGCACGACGCCCGTATTGTTCCAGTCACTTACTTGGGTGCCTGTGATTGCGTCGAACTTGCGGATTCCTGTGTTCGCGGCTTGATTGCTGGTGTCGCCCAGCCCTGTGCCCAGATAAAGAAAACCGTTGTGGTACACAAGGCTGCTCACGCGGCTCTGCGCGGCTTGAGTAAGGGTAATAAGGGGTGTGTAGCCCCAACTATTCACATCCAGCGACAGCACATTGGAGATTTTCAACACGCCCACCGAAGCAGGTTGTGCCGCGTTGGAATAGCCCGCGATGTAGAGGTTGCTGCCGTCGAACGCCACATCCGAAGCGACGCTTCCCAAGGCTTGCCCGTTGAAGTAGCTGGACAGGTCTACGCTTTTGAGGTGAGTGAATCGCACTTGTGCGCTTGCACTTAGCAGCGCAACCGCAACTGCGCCCAAAACGCCATAAACGCGTTTCATCGCCTCGTCTCCTTTCTCAACACTTCCGAGTATACCACACGCCCCCTTGACGCGCAGGCACGGCAGGGGGTATAATCATTACCGCTCGGTTAAGGTTCGCGAAGGAGACGCACAACGGTGAACAAAGGACTGGAATTGGTCGGGCTTCTGACGCAAACGGGTGTTGCCGCAAGCATTCCGCCGCCCGTTTTTTCTGTGTTCTCCTTGATTGCGGCGGTGGCCCTCCTGATATTTGCCTTTGCTGCCACGCGCAACATGCAAAAGCGTCCGGGGCGCTTACAAAACCTTGCCGAGATTATTTATGAATTTTTCGACAACTTAGCGGTTAGCTTGGTGGGTCCGCACGGGCGCAAATATGTGCCGTTGGCAGGCACGATTTTCCTGTTTATTCTGTTTTCCAACTTGCTTGGTTTGATACCGCCAGGCATCGCGCCTACCGCCAGCCTCAACACCACAATCGCCCTCGCACTGATTGTAATCGTCTATGTGCAGTACGAGAGTATCCGTGCTAACGGTGTCGTGGGCTACTTCAAGCACTTTGCGCGATGGGGCGAGGTGCCTGTGTTTATCGCGCCGTTGATGTTTATTATAGAGGTGGTGAGCGAGTTAGCGAAGCCCGTGTCGCTCTCGATTCGTTTGTATGCCAACATGTTTGGTAAAGAGCAGGTGGCGATGGCGCTGATTACTGCACTGGCGGTGCCCCTGTTCAAAGCGGCATACATTCCGTTGCCAATCCAGTTCCCTGTACTGTTGTTGGGCGTGCTGGTGGCATTTGTGCAGGCATTTGTGTTTTCGCTGTTGACCTTGATTTACTTGGCGTTAGTGACGGAACATGCGCACCACCACAAAGAGCACGCCCACGCACACTGAGGAAGTTCTGTTCGTGGAGCACAAGCGAAGGTCACGGAGAGGTTTCCTCTCTGTCGGAGAGGAGAGACTCTGCGCGGAGATGCGGAGTGAACTACAGCACAAGGAGGATCAAGCGATGGAATTAGGAGCAGGTCTGTATCTGATGGGCTTAGCGATAGCCACTGGTTTGGGCTTGCCGATTGCTGTGATTGGCGCAGCGCTTGGGCAAGGGCGTGCTGCGGCAGGTGCAATGGAAGGCATGGCGCGCCAGCCTGAGTTGGCAGGGCGCATTCAAACGGGCATGATTTTGGCACTGGCGTTTATCGAGTCGCTCGTGCTGTTCTCGTTTGTTATTTTCTTCCTGCTGCAGGGTCGCCTGCCCACTGTGAGCGGTCAATAAGGTGTCGGGGGCAGCGTCGCCTGCCCCCGCAGGAGGTTTTACAGGATGCAAAGCCTATACGGGTATCTGTCGAGCCTAATTGCAGCAGCGGAAGGGAAAGGCGGTGGGCTCCTGGAATTGCTTGGCATCGACTTCAACATTTTGATTATTCAGATTGTCGGCTTCCTGCTGCTGCTGTGGGTGATGACCAAGTTCTTCTGGAAGCCGATTGAAGCGATGTTGGAGTCGCGTCGGCAAGATATCAACGCTACCTATGACAAGCTGGAAGCCGACCGCCGCGCGATGGAGCAGCTGCGCAGCGAGTATGAGGCGCGTCTGGCGCAAATTGAAGCGGAAGCTCGCGAGCGCATTCAACAAGCCGTGGGCGAAGCGCAGCAGCTGCGCGACCAGATTATTGCCGATGCGCGTCGCCAAGCAGAAGAAATTGTGGCACGTGCGCGCGAACAAGCCCAATTAGAAAGCGAAAAACTGCGCCGCGAACTGCAAACCTATGTCGCCGATTTAACGCTGCGCACCACTGAACGCCTGCTGCGCGAAGAACTCACCGACGAACGCCATCGGCGATTGGTGGAAGAGTTCATCCAAGCGGTGGAGGTGCGCTAAAATGGTAGACCTGCGCGTCGCGCGTCGCTACGCTCGCGCCCTGTTCGAGGTCGCCCTCAAACACGGGCAGCTGGAGCAAACTTCGGAGGAACTTGCAAGCCTGCGCACGCTCATGCGCGCCTCCGAAGAGCTGCGCCGCTTCTTCTACAGCCCACTGGTGCCGCGCGACTATAAGGCAATGCGCCTGCGCCGCATCCTCAAAGACCGCATCCTGCCATTTGTCACGCGCCTACTAGAACTACTCGTCGAAAAGCGGCGCGAAAACCTGTTTGAAGCCATCTGCGACGAGTTTGAACGGCTCAAAGAGGCGCACCTCCAGGTGGAGCGCGCCATCATCACCAGCGCCGTGCCACTGGACGAAGCGCAACAAACCGCACTGATCCAAAAGCTGGAGCAAACCAGTGGCAAAAAAATCTTGCCCATGTTTAAAGTGGACCCGTCGCTGATTGGCGGCGTGCGTATCCGTATTGGCGATTACCAAATTGATGGCTCGCTGCGCGGCGCGCTCGATCGCCTGCGCGAGAGCATCGCCTTAGAAATCGAGCGGCGCGTCGTGCGCCCCACCCCAACCGAATAAAGCGAGGTGAACAACGATGGCAATCCGACCCGAAGAAATTACCAAAATCTTAGCGCAAGAACTGGAAGCGGTCGACGGTGCGCCTGTTTCCGAAAGCGTGGGCACGATTTTGCAAGTGGGCGACGGTATCGCCCGCGTGTACGGGCTGCCCGACGCCATGATGGGCGAACTGCTGGAGTTCCCCCACGGCGTGATGGGCATGGTGCTAAACCTTGAGGAAGACAGTATCGGTGCCATCATTTTAGGTTCCGACGAGGAACTCAAAGAAGGCGACCCTGTCAAGCGCACAGGGCGCATTATCGAAGTGCCCGTTGGTAAGGCACTCTTGGGGCGCGTGGTGGACGCACTCGGACGCCCGCTTGACGGCAAAGGACCCATCGTTGCCGAAGAGTATCGGCGCGTGGAAGTGATTGCCCCAGGCGTTATCACGCGCCAGCCCGTCAAGCAGCCCCTGCAAACGGGCATCAAAGCTATTGATGCGATGATCCCCATCGGGCGCGGGCAGCGCGAGCTCATCATCGGCGACCGCTCCACTGGCAAAACCGCCATCGTGCTCGACACCATCATCAACCAAAAATACACCCACGAGTCGCCCGATGAGAAGCCCGTGTATTGTATCTATGTCGCCATCGGGCAAAAGATGGCGGCGATTGCCCGCTTCATCGACACGCTGGAGCGCTACGGCGCGATGGAATACACCACCGTTGTCGTGGCGTCTGCCAGCGACCCGAACAGCTTGCAGTACCTCGCGCCTTACGCAGGCTGCGCGATGGGCGAGTACTTCCGCGATAACGGCATGGACGCTCTGGTGGTCTACGACGACCTGTCTAAGCACGCGCAGGCATACCGCGCCGTGTCGCTGCTGCTGCGTCGCCCGCCTGGGCGTGAGGCATACCCGGGCGATGTGTTCTACCTGCACTCGCGCCTGCTGGAGCGCGCTGCCAAAATGTCCGACGAATATGGCGGCGGCTCGCTGACCGCACTGCCCATCATCGAAACTCAAGCGGGCGATGTGTCGGCGTACATCCCCACGAACGTGATTTCAATCACCGACGGGCAGATTTATCTGGAGCCGAGCCTGTTCTATGCTGGTATCCGCCCCGCGATTAACGTGGGTATCTCGGTAAGCCGCGTCGGTGGCGACGCGCAAATCCGCGCGATGAAGCAAGTGGCAGGACGCCTGCGCTTGGATATGGCGCAGTTCCGCGAGGTGCAGGCATTTGCGCAGTTCGCTTCCGACTTGGATCGCGCCACGCAGCTGCAGCTGGCGCGCGGCTTGCGCCTGCAGGAGATCCTCAAGCAGCCGCAGTTCCAGCCAATGCCCGTCGAGCAGCAAGTAATGATTATCTTCGCAGGCACGCAGGGCTATCTCGACGACATCCCCGTTGAAAAGGTGCGCGCGTTTGAGGACGGCTTCCATCCGTTTATGCGCGAGCGCTACCCCGAGCTTGGCGAGAAAATCCGCCGCGAGAAGAAACTCGACGAAGACACCGAGCGCACCCTGCGCCAAGCGATTGAAGAGTACAAGCGCAAATTCGTTGAGGAGCACGGGCTGGCATGAAAACGCTACGCGCGATGCGGGCGCGGATCCGCGCCGCGAAAAACATTCAGCAAATCACGCGGGCGATGAAGCTGGTGTCGGCAGCACGCCTGCGCCGCGCACAAGACCGCGTGCTGGCAGCGCGCCCCTACGCCCAACGCATGCACGAAGTGCTGCAAGAGCTGGGGCGCGCCGGCGAACTGCCAGAACACCCCTTGCTGCAGCAGCGCGAGGCACGCACCTATGGCTTCGTGCTGGCGACCTCCGACCGCGGCTTGTGCGGCGCGTACAACATGAACCTCATTCGCACCCTGCAGAACACGATGCGCAACTTCAACCTCACGCCCGAGCAAGTGCGCCTGTTCTGCGTAGGGCGGCGGGGCTATCAGTTCTTCAGCAAGCGGGGCTACCCGATTGCCCTTTACCGCCCAATGCCCACTTCAGGCGCAGGGCTGGAAGATGCGCGCGCTGTCGCCAACGCGGTGGAGCAAGCCTTCGTCAGCGGCGAAGTTGACCGCGTGTATCTGATTTACGCGCAGTTCATCAACCCCGTCACGCAGCGACCGACCGTGCTGCCGTTGCTGCCGATTGAGCCACCCGCAGGCGCAGACGGCGAACCAAAATACGACTTCATCTTCGAGCCGTCGGCGGAGGAGCTTCTGCAACGCTTGCTGCCGCGCTACCTGCTCACGGAGGTGCTGCAAGCACTGCTGGAGGCAAGCGCCAGCGAGCACGGCGCGCGCATGACCGCCATGTCGATGGCAAGCGACAACGCCGGCAAGATGATTCAGGAGCTAACCCTGATTATGAACCGCATTCGCCAAGCGACAATCACCAAAGAGATTGCCGAAGTGGTGGGCGGCGCGGAGGCACTCAAGGGCTAACCAATAGCCATGCCTATCGCCGCCTGCCAAACGGCGACCACTTGCGCTTTCGCAACTGCTGTTGCAGCTTGGTCATTTGCTTCATCATCTTGCGCATCTCAAACAACTGGTTCACCAGCGCGGAAACCTCCTCCAACTTGGTGCCGCTGCCTTTGGCGATGCGCACCTTTCGGCTGTAGTTGATGATCTCAGGATGGCGACGCTCCTGCGGCGTCATCGAGAGGATAATCGCTTCGGTGCGTTTGAGCGCGCGATCGTCAATAGGCATATCGCCTAGTTGCTGCTTGATCTGGCTAAACCCAGGCAGCATCTTGAGCAGCTGTTCGAACGGTCCCATGCGCTGGATTTGGCGGATTTGGGCCAGCATATCTTCAAAGTCGAAGCTGGCTTCGCGCATTTTTTTCTCGAGGCGTTTGGCTTCCTCTTCTTGGAGGGTCTGCTCCACGCGCTCGATGAGCGAAAGCACATCGCCCATGCCCAAGATTCGGCTGGCGATGCGGTCGGGGTAGAATGGTTCTAAGGCGTCGGGGCGTTCGCCCGTACCGATGAAGCGCACGGGTTTGCCCACCACTGCCTTTACGGAAAGCGCTGCCCCACCGCGCGCATCGCCATCCATTTTGCTTATGATGATGCCCGTAAGTGCAAGACGCTCGTGAAACGCTTGGGCGACATTCACCGCCTCTTGACCAGTGGTAGCGTCTACCACGAGCAGCACTTCTTGAGGTTGCAACACAGTGTGCATCCGCTCCAGCTCTTGCATCAGGAGCTCATCCACTTGCAGTCGCCCAGCAGTGTCTACCACGAGCACATCATAGCCGTTGGTGCGGGCAAACTCGAAGGCTTTTTGTGCCGTGCTGACGGGGTCGTTGGGGCCCCCTTGCTGCGGAGTGAACACAGGGATGCCCACCTGCTGTCCTAGCACCTCCAGCTGTTTGACAGCGGCGGGGCGTTGGAGGTCGCACGCTACCAAAAGCGGGTTGCGCCCTTGCGATTTCACCCAACGGGCAAGCTTAGCGCAGGTGGTGGTTTTGCCTGAGCCTTGCAAACCGCAGAGCATAAGCACCGTTGGCGGGCGTGTCGCCCAGCGAATCGGCTCCGCCTCACCCCCCAGCAGCGCAATTAGCTCATCGCGCACGATGCGAATAACTTGCTGGTCAGGCGTAAGGCTTTTGAGCACTTCCTCACCGATTGCTTTCTCGCGCACCCGCGCGATGAACTCTTTCACCACGCGGAAATTCACGTCGGCTTCCAGCAGGGCGAGCCGAATTTCGCGCAGCACTTCGTCTACGGTCTTTTCATCCAAACGCCCCTTGCCCCGAATGCGCTCGAAAATGCCCTGCAGCTTGTCGGTCAGGCTCTCGAACATAGCAAGTAGAAGGATACCCCGCGATGGGTTTCTGGCTGGCGAAGGCACGCGCGCGCCAACACCCACCGCTGGGTATACTTTGGGCGAAGGCAGTTTGTCGCCGCGCGTCTAATCAACAGGGAGGTTGCTATGCGTACTTGGCTTGGAGTTCTGTTAGCGGGCACGCTATGGGCAGTCTTGGAGGCACAAACTCCTGCCACTTTGTGGCGGTTTTTCGGCAACCCTGCGCCTAACAACCCTGCGCTGCCTGGGGTGGGCAAGCAGACGATTTACTACCCGTGCCTCAACCGCCTCTATGCGGTGGATATGGAAGATGGTACGCTCAAGTGGCAATATCCAGCGGATGCGCCGCTCAACACCACGATTTTGGGGCAACCTGTAGAGGGCGAAGGGCTGGTCTACATTGGCGCCAGCAACGGCAATGTGTTAGCGTTAGATGCGCAGACGGGCAGCCTGCGCTGGGTGTTCACTGCCGATAGTGCGCCCACGGCACGCCCCGTGCTGCGCGAAGGCGTGCTGTATGTGGGCACTGGGCGCGGCGAGGTGTATGCGCTCAACGCCCGCAACGGCGAACCGCTGTGGCGCGAACCCTACCGCGCCGACGACTACATCGCGGGGCAACTTGTCACCGACGGCGAGACGCTCTTTTTCGGCACAAACGGCGGGCTGGTCCACGCCATTAGCACCGCGGGCGGGCGGCGCCGCTGGACATTCCGCCTACCTGCACCTAACTACGACCCACAGCCCGTGCTGGCAAACAACAGCCTGTATGTAACTTCCAACGACGTGGTGATTGCACTCAATCCCGCCAGCGGCGCGGTGCGCTGGAGCCGTCGCTTCAATACCGAGTTCCGTCTGGCACCTGCAGCGGACGAGAACTATGTGGTGGTTCTCACGCGCGAGAACCGCGTGTTTGTGTTCGACCACATGGGCAAGATTGTGGCAGGCGACCGTGAACCGATTGAACTGCGCTATGAGCCGCTTACTGCCCCTCAAATCCACGATGGCAAGCTATGGATAGTAACGCGGCGCGGCACAATCCTATGCTATACGCTGCCAGAGGGCAAGCTGGAGTGGCTGTATACCCTGCGCCCACCGGAGGGCACAGTGGATGCCAACAACCGACGCATCGCCTACTTGGCGATTTCGGGCAAATTGGTGTTTGTACCCAACGGCTTTGTGATTGCCACGGCTGAGGGCAACCTTACAGCGTTCCGATACGGTTGGGTGGATCGCATCCCACCGCAGGTGCTACGCACCACGCCAAGCGTGGGTGAGATGCTATCGGGGCAGCTGCCGCTGGACTTCACCGCGCGCATTCGCGATGACGGCAGCGGCATCAACCCCGACACAGTGCAGTGGCTACTGAACGATGAGCCACTGCCTGTGGAATACGAACCCTCGCTGGGCGAGTTGACTGTGCGTCTGCGCGCGGGCACCGCTGCCAAGCCCTTGCCCGACGGACGCCACACCATGACTATCGTCGCCTCCGACTGGGCGGGCAACACGGTGCGCCACACTTGGGCAATTTACATTGACAACAGCCTGCGCCGCGCCCCCGCCCGACCGCAACAACCGCAGCAACCGGGCACGCCGGGTGGACGCGGCGGAGGAGGAGGCGGGCGTGGTCCCGACTTCTAACCCTGCGGCGACGGGCACGCTTATGCCCGTCGCCATCCGTGCCGACAAACTTACCAAAGAGTTCAAACTGGCACACCACGCCTATGCCTCGCTCAAAGGGCTGCTGCTATCGTTCCTGCCCCGACGCATTGAGCGACTGATCGCCCTGCGCGAAGTAAGCTTCACCGTCCACAAGGGCGAAACCGTGGGCATCATCGGGCAAAACGGTTCGGGTAAGAGCACGCTGCTGGGCATCATCGCCCGCGTGTACAAGCCTACCTCAGGCACCCTCGAAGTCCACGGGCGGGTGGCACCCCTGCTGGAACTCGGCGCAGGCTTCCACCCCGACCTCACAGGGTTGGAAAACATTTACTTCAACGGCGTCATCTTGGGGCTGACGCGCAAACAAGTCGCCGAACGGCTGGACGCCATCATTCGGTTCGCCGAGCTGGAGGGCTATATCGACGCGCCCATCCGCACCTACTCCTCCGGCATGCTAATGCGCTTGGGCTTCGCAATCGCCGTGCATGTGGACGCCGACATCTTGCTGGTAGACGAGGTGTTGGCAGTGGGCGACGCTCGCTTCCAACAGAAATGCTACGACAAAATCGCCGAGTTCCAGCGCGAAGGACGCACCATCTTGTTCGTGTCGCACGATATGGACGCCATTCAGCAAGTCGCCAAGCGCGTGCTGTGGCTGGATAAGGGCGTGCTCCGCGCCGACGGCGACGCTCAGAGCGTCATCGCCGCCTACTTGGAGGCGATGCGCACCGCCAATATTTAGCCACGCTATACTTTTGAGGTATCCTTAATGCAGGTGAGATTGGTGAAGGACATAGTCAAATTGCCGATCGCGCTAACCGACGAGTTGCTCAACCATGCGGAGCTGGTCGCGCGCGTGTTCCTGCAAGCGATGTACACTTCCATCGGCGAGAAGCTGTTGGAAGAGTTAGCGGAGTCAGACTTAACCTACTCGCAGATGCAGGCGTTGCGCTACCTATACACGCACAAGCGCGTCACGGTGGGCGATTTGGCGGAAGGATTGAACATCTCCTATCCGTCGGCGACGAACATGGTGCACCGCTTAGAGCGCAAGGGGCTGATTCGGCGCGTGGCGAACCCGCGCGATCGTCGCCAAGTGGGGCTGATGCTTACCGATGCGGGGCGCGAACTTATCCAGCGTGTCGACCAAGAGCGACGCCACCGCTTTGCCGCGATTTTGGCACAGATGGATCACGCCGAGCGACACGCGTTTATCAACGGGCTGAGCGCCTTCATCCGCGCAGGTGTGGAGGTCGGTACGCTGAAAGCCCCCGATGTATGCCTCCACTGCGGCACGGAAGCCGACCCGAACTGCCCACTGGTGGAAATGCACGCCGTCGAAGTATGCCGTTAGGCAGCCGTGAAGCCCTATTTAGCAGACTCCGCGCGTGTGGCGTTGGAATCGGCGGTCATCACCCACGGACTGCCTGCACCTTACAACTTGCACGCCGCGCACCAAATGCAAGCGGCGGTGCAATCGGCAGGGGCAACCCCATACATCGTGGCGTTGCTGGACGGCACCCCGCGTGTGGGCATCACGGAGGTGGAGCTGCACACCTTAGCCCACTACCCAGCCCCCGCCAAAGTCGCCTTGCACAACCTCGGCATCGCAACGGCAATGCGCTGGACAGGGGGCACCACTGTTTCAGCCACCGTATATCTGGCGCATCAGGCAGGGCTGTGCGTAATGGCGACGGGGGGCATCGGAGGAATCCACCGCGACGGGCGCGACATCAGCAGCGACCTGCCCACTTTAGCCCGTACACCAATGCTGGTGGTCTGCTCGGGCGCGAAGGTGATTTTGGATCTGCCCGCCACGCGCGAGTGGCTGGAAACCTACGGCGTGCCCATCGTGGGCTACCAAACGGATGAACTGCCTGGTTTTTACACCGCCCACACTGGGCTGCGGGTGGATGCGACCGTCTACGATGTAGACGCCCTCCTTGCCCTGTGGCGTACCCACCAATCGTTGGGCACCGCGATGCTGGTCGTACAGCCCCCGCCCGCCGCATATGCGCTTGACCGCACCGAAATCGATGCGATGCTCCAGCAAGCCTTGCGCGAAAGTACCGAAGCGGGCATCCACGGCGGTGCGACCACCCCGTGGCTGCTCAAACGCCTCGCCGAACTCAGCGACGGACGCACCGTTGCACTCAACCTCGCCCTGCTGGAGGCGAACGCTCACCTCGCGGGGCAGATTGCTTACGCCCTCGCCTCTAGCTAAACACAACCCGAGCCAACGCCCATAGGTCTTCCTCAGAATCCCGCGTCTTCCCTCAAGTGGCGTGGAAGGACACTGCCCCGAACCACTAGCTCAGGAGGCAACAAAATCGTTTCAGGAGCCTCTGAAAAGCCGTGCTCAATAAAGTGCAATAGGCGTTCCGCAGCCATCTGCCCAATCATCTGCATAGGGTTACGCACGGTGGTCAACTCAGGCAACTGTATGCGCACCAGCGGCTCATCGTCGAAACCTGCCACAGAGATGTCTTGCGGCACTCGGATGTTATGCGCACGCAGCTCTTGCACCAAACCCAGCGCGCTCAAGTCATTGCTGCAAATCACCACCGAAGGCAGCGAGCCGTTCTGGAGCAGCTTGCGCCCCGCGTCACGCCCCGACTCTACCGAGTACCCCCCTGGCAATATCCACTCCTCGCGGGTAGGGATCCTCTGCTCAACAAGCACTTTGCGGAAAGCGCGTTCGCGGGCGTGCGCGCTCCAATGGCGCAAATCTCCCTGCACAAACGCGATTTCAGTATACCCCTGACTAATCACCCAGCGCGTGAGCATCTCCATGCCTTTCTCGTTATCTACATCTACGCACGACAACCCGTACACATTGGGCAGCGTCGCCCCTACCACAATCGCAGGCAGCTGCGTGTGTTGATACCATTCCAATAACGGCGAGTTGACCTCTGGGGTCAGCAGGATTGCCCCATCACAAACCTTGCGCCGAATCTGCTGCCATAGCGCCTCTGTAGGGCACGCTGCAAGCAAGATGATCTTGAGGCTGTAGTCAGCGGCTTGCAGGTAGGTTAGAATGCCATCCATCACATGGGTGGCGAAAGGGCTGCGCGTGGGGGGTGCCTGATATCGGTCCACAATGAGCGCAATCCCGCCTAAGCGCGTCTTTGCGAGCTTGCGCTGCTTGTGTCGCGATTGGTAGCCCAGCTCTTGAGCAATAGCGTGCACCCGCCGCACCAGCTCCTCACGGTACAAGGTATCTCGCCCACGCAAAATATTCGAGGCAGCGCTCACAGAACAACCCGCCCGTCGAGCAATCTCCGCCAATGTCGGCCTGGACATAAAATCGCTCCCCCTGCTAATGCTGTAGACAAGGATTATACTCCTTCCGAGAGACTTTCTCGAGCAGGCGGGGTTTTCTCGCCGCACGCGGAATCACAGAGCAGCTCTCACAAGGAAAGAACTTGTCCTTCCCAGCCGAGAGCGAGGAATACTACACAAAATGCGATTGAGACCCCTTGTTGCGCTCAGAATGACGGGCTTATTGGAGGGCAAACGCCCCTGCCTCTCAAGCCGAGGGTGGGGAATTTCATACGAGTAGCAACTGGGGTCATCCCTTGACAGCCTCTCAGCAGGGTAAAATGCGCCTGCGTGATGCGTGGATTTGCGGTTGCCTTATGGCTGGTGTATGTGGTAAGCGTTCAGGCACAGATGCCTACGGCGTTTTTTGGGGCGCATCTTGCGGTGCAGGCACGCGCCGACGAGCGCACCACCACCCTGCGCTGGTACGATGATTTGGGACGCCATTCGGTGGTGTTTTTGCAGCTTTACCATGAAGCAGGTTATGGCGCTTATGTTGCCCAACGCTTGCAAAACCTCTCTAATGACCGCACGCGCGCAGCGTTGGACGAGGTGTATGTGGAACGCATGGGTGGGTGGCGCGTGGGTAAATTCTACGCCCCGTTTGGGGCAGGGCTGCTGCTAAACGAGAGTGTGGTGGCGTTGCAGTCGCCCACGCGCTTTGCGATTGGGGATTTGCCAATGCGCGTAGTGTACCTATTCAACGGAGCCGAGCGCCAGCAAGGCGTGTATGCGCGTGTGAGCATCGGGCAGCTGGGGGCGTCGGCAGGGGTGGGGCGGCACTTTGGGATTGACCCACACGCGTTTGCGCTGTGGGAGCTGCCTGAGCGCCCACGCCCCAGTGAAGGCTATGACACCTTGTACGGCGCAGATTACGCGATCGCGCTGGGCGAAATGCACCTGCAGTTGGAGTGGCTCTACAGCGAAGGCAAACGCATGCCTGCCACGCACTGGTTCGCGCTGCAGGCACGCGTCCGCAGCTTGCCTTTGCAGCCTGAAGTGCGAGCTGCCTATCAATCGCACGCTCGCCAACTGAGCTGGCGTGTCGCCTTGCAGCAGCCCGCCACCGACCGCCTCCAGTTCAAGCTCACAGTGCGCGGTAAAGAAGGTACAATTGAGCTTGTCGCGCTGGGCTTACAGGGGGACTTGTAGCGATGGCACTAAGCCGACGGATCACGCGCCTGATGCGCGCGCACCTAAGCGAGTTGTGGGAGCGTGTGGAAAACCTGATGCGCGAGGAGAGTACCGAAGCGGCGGCGCGTGATGCAGCCGCTCAGGAGTTAGACGACGCGCTGACCCGCCCGCAACCTGCGCCTGCCTCCGCAACACCCTCCCCCACACCGCTGCCTTCCGAGCTGAGCCGTGCCTACCGCATGCTGGGGCTGCCCGAAAATGCCGACTTAGCTGCTGTGCGCCGTGCCTACCGCGAACTGGTGCACCGCAGCGACCCCAACCGCTTCCCCGAAGGCTCTCCCGAACGCGAGAAAGCCACCCACATCCGCCAGCGCATTGAACAAGCATATCAAACGATTCTACTGCATTTGGATCACAGCGCGCAGCGGTTCCGCAACCTTTCCGTGGAGTAAACGACCCTAGAGCAGGGATGCTGACTGGGGCGATTCCCCGCCTTCGGCTTGAGGAGACAGGTAAGTTGGCGTGCTATCAACGCTGTCATTCCAAGCGCAGCGAGGGATCTCGCCTACTCAAGATGGAGCAGCGCACCCCCGCATCTTCGTGGCGCCTTCAGGCTTAGAGCACGACTTCGTGTTGCCCCGCGTTCAGCTCCTGATCGCCAATCACGACCATGTAGCCCTTAGGGATGTGCAGCAGCGCACGAATGCCCGTATCGGTGCGCTCCAGCGCGAACTGCAGGGTGCCGTTGGGCAGGGGTAGTCGCCCATACGCCCACGCTAAATCGCCTAAGAACGGGCTGAGTGCAAAGCGCGTCCAGCCGGGCGCAAGCGGCTGTGCGCCCAGTACCGCGATGGGCAGCATGTAAGCGGGCGCTGCGCTCCATGCATGGCAATGGCTGCGCGTGAAAAAGCCCGCTTCGTGTGCGTGCAAGGGGTTTGCAACGCGCTGGCTGGGCAGTTGTTCCCAACAAGTCACTGCGCCCATCGCCAGCATGTAGCCCCAGTCGTCGCGAATGCGCTGCAGAATCTCGGTGCGGCGGTTGAGGCGCAGCAACACCTCCAGTAGGAACATCGTCATAAATGGGCTGCCGATATGCACAAACCCGTCGGGTGGGGCTGCCAAGTAGCGCTCCAAAATGGCGCGTCGCTCAGGCGTGGGCACATCGCATAGCAGCGCGACCACCTGCGTTTGCAGGCTGAACACCTCGCTTTGTGAGCCGTCGCGTTTGAGACAGTCGGTGTAGGCGCGTTTGGCGTCGTTCCACAAATGCTGGTTGATAGCGTTCCGCAAATCGCTCGCCCACTGACGCCAAGTTTGCGCGTGCCCAGTCTCGCCCACGACCTCTGCCAGTTTGGCGGTATCTTCCCACACGCGCACCAACCACATATTCTGGTGGCTCACGACGCCCTCGTTGGGGGTGTCCATCGGTGCCCAGTCCAGCATGTTCCAGGCACTAATCTCCAGCAAGCCTTCGGAGTTGAGGTAGCGCTCGTGCAGGGTTTGGTTCTGCCGGGCGATGTAGGGGTATACCTCGCGCACGAACGCCTCGTCACCTGTGAACAGGTAATGCTCGTAGCATGCGATTGCCCACAGCAACGCCCATGCGGTGAGGATGTTCTGCCATGCGCTGGGCACTTGGCTCTCCACCAGCGGTGATTGCTTGAGCGATTGTGCTGCCAGCAGCAAGCAGCGGCGTGCCAACGCGTAATCGCCAAAGCCTGTGTAGGCAAAGAGTGCCTCGTTGCGGGCATCGCCCACCCAGAAGGTCTGCTCGTAGGTAGGGCAGTCGATGAAAGTATCCTCGCTGCAGAGGCGCACGGTTTCACGCGCCATTTCGTAGATTTGGTTCAGCCGTGGGTCAGAGCAGGCGAACGCGCCCCGCGCCTCGTAGGGGTAGACGCTGTGTAGGCATGCCACGCGTCGCAGGTGCACAGGCTCGCTGGCGTGGCTGGGAAACCGCAGGGTAAGCGTGGCGTAGCGAAAGCCGCGTTTCACCACACTGCGGAACCGTTGCCAGCCCCGTCGCGTGATGTAGCGAAAAGTGTTGTTCAGCCCCACCGTCCACTGCACGCGCTCGGGCATCACGGGGTCGACATACTCAAAGCCGTTGAAGTCAATCGCGACGCCTGCGGGGGCTTCCAGCTCCAGCTCCACATAGCCGAACACCTCACGCCCCCAGTCTAGGCGCAACTCCACATCGCCCGATTGGGGCGGATGAATCGTGGTAACGTCGTCTACGCTATGGATGCAGGCGTAGGTTTGTTCCACCCGCGGGGTTTCAGGGGTAGGCTTCGCGCGTGTAGTGAGCGCGAACAGCGGTGCACGCGCCACATGCATCGGGTCTAAGCCGCGCGCTTTAGGGTGACGGCGCACCTCGGCAACGGTGCGAGCGTCGCGTGCCTGTGCATAGCCTTCTGGGTCGCCCTCAAACGGTCCCAGCACAATCCAAGGGTAGTCAGCACGCTCCATCAGGGGGTTTAGGAACTGCACGGGGGCGTCGCTATCAGCTTCCACGAACAGGTAGCGGTACCAGTCGTGGTACCAGCGCGACACATCCACCGTGAGCAGGTTAGAGCCAGCCTGAAGGCGCAGCACGTGCAAGCCGTCGTCGGCGCGTGGGGCAACTTCGCCGTTGAGGCGCACATCGTCGTCACGCAAGCCGTGATGCGCGTCGCCCAAACGCAACATACACGGGGCATCCGCGCGGATTTCGGTTGCCACCACGCCCGACAGCGTGCGCGGATTGGCAGTGAGGTCGTCGGGCGCCAGCGAGGGCTTGAGGTCAAACGCCCACGCGGCGAAGGGCGGCTGCACGACGCGCACGCGCTCCGCCACCTTTGGATATAGGGTTTCCATTGTCAGCAGGGGGATGGGGCGCGGGTGCAGTTCGCCCCACGGCGGGCAGCCTGCCTCACCAATCTCCACCGCCTCGTTCCACTCGTAGTCGTCATAGCGTGGCAGCGTCCACTCGCCTAACCCCCGGCGCGCATCATAATGCTCATCAAAGCCCAACTGGCACGACATGCGCGCGGTTGCCCGCTCGTACGCAGGGTGCGGCACATTCAACCAGCTTGAGTCGGAAGCAGCCACAATTTTGCCGTCGCATTCCACCTGCGCAATCAGCCCGCCACGCCCGCGCCCCCGCACATAATCGCTCTGAAAAGTGCCGATGCCCACATGATGCACCAGCACCGCGATCGCGTTCAGCCCCTCGTGAGCATACGCCGTGACATCATGCACATCATAATACCAGTGCCCGTAGAAGCTGCGAATAGGACCGAAGCCAATCAGTGTGCCGTTGAGCCACAGCGTGTAGCGCGTATCTGCGCTGATGGCAACAATTACTTTGCTAAAACCGCGACTGAGTTGAAACTCTTTGCGCACACACCAGTAAAAGTTTCGCGGGGCAGCCTCGCCCGGCGACCAAATCCAACGCGCTCGCCAATTCATAACCTTGCTTTTCGCCATTGCATAGCCCGAATCCTGCCAACGCAGGAAAGAGCCAGCCCCCGCCAGTGTGTACAATTGGATGCGGAGGCAACCTATGAAAACGACCGTTGTTTGGTTCCACAACGACCTGCGGTTATCGGATAATCCTGCGTTGTATGAGGCGGCGCGTCGGGGCGCGGTAGTGCCCGTTTATATCTACGCGCCTGAGGAGTTAGGCAAGCGTGCGCCCGGTGGGGCACGCCAGTGGTGGCTGCACCATGCGTTGCAGGCGTTAGACCAGTCGCTGCGCGAGCGCGGGCTGTATCTGGTCATTCGCCGTGCCGCGCAAAGCTTGCCTGTGCTGGAGCAAATCCTCACCGAAACGGGCGCGGACGCGCTCTACTGGAACACGCACTACGAGCCGCAGCTGTGGGAGCGCGACGAACGCATTCGCAAAACCTTCCAACAGCGCGGGATTGAAGTGCGCGAGTTCACCAGCTACCTTTTGCACGACCCCGACGCCGTGCGCACCGATTCGGGGCAGCCTTACGGCGTGTTCACGCCGTTTTGGAAGCGCGTGTTGCAGGTAGTGAAGGTACCCGAACCGCTGCCCGCGCCCGAAACGCTGCGCGCCCCCAAGGCGATACCCATCTCTGAGCCACTCGAAGCGCTGGAGCTGTTGCCCAAAATCGATTGGGCAGCAGGTTTCCGTGAGACTTGGCGCGTGGGTGAAGCGGCAGCACACCAGCGCTTGGAGTGGTTCCTACGCAACGCAGTGGAGGATTACCACACCCTACGTGACCGTCCCGACTTAGACGCCACTTCGCGCCTCTCACCCCACCTGCATCACGGCGAGATTAGCCCGCGCCAGATTTGGCACGCCACCTTGCGCCACAGCAAGGGCAAGTGGACCAAAGGCGTGGAGCACTTTCTGCGCGAGTTGGGCTGGCGCGAGTTCGGCTATCACATCCTCTACCACCACCCCTACACCCAAGAGCGTGCCCTGCGCCGCGAATTCGACACCTTTCCGTGGACGGAGGTAGAGACCCCCGCCTACAAAGCGTGGACAAAAGGGCGCACAGGCATTCCCATGGTCGACGCGGGAATGCGCCAACTGTGGCGCATCGGCTGGATGCACAACCGCACGCGCATGATTGTCGCCTCGTGGCTCACCAAGAACCTGCTGATCCACTGGCGACTGGGCGAGGCGTGGTTCTGGGACACCTTAGTAGACGCTGACCCCGCCAGCAATGTGCTGGGCTGGCAGTGGACAGCGGGCTGCGGCGCAGACGCGGCGCCCTACTTCCGCATCTTCAACCCCGTAATTCAAGGGCGCAAGTTTGACCCCGACGGCACGTATGTGCGCCAGTGGGTGCCTGAACTGGCGAATCTGCCCACCCAATACATCCACGCGCCGTGGGAAGCCCCCGAAAGCGTGCTCAAGCAAGCAGGCGTGGAACTGGGCAAAACCTACCCCTACCCGCAGGAACCGCTGGACAAAAGCCGCGACCGCGCGCTGGAAATGCTGGAACGCTGGGCAAAACGCCCCTGAACGCCCGCTTATGGGCAGTGAGGTGTAGGGAGCGACTTATGCACCTCCCTCGCTCCGCTCGGAATGGCAGAGTTAGGCGTGTGAAAGCGCATCTGTCATTCCTCGCCTTCGGCTCGGAATCTCATCTATTCTGATTCTGAATTAGCCGCGGCGGCTCTCAGACGACGCAACCCGCCTACGCTAGAAGGAACCTGCCAGCACAGGACGACTCGCCCCAAATCGCCCGTCGCAAAAATGTCGTTTAAATGCAGTTTTGGGAATGATAAACACGCCTCACGGTGCCAACAGATTTCGTTTATCAGATGTAAAATAGCATAGGATTGCAACAAGTAGGACGGCGGGCAGCAAGAAAAGCGCGACTGAAGCAGACGCCTCCTGCTGGGCTTGAAAGACTTCAAACACTCATCTGCCTGCCACTCGCCTCCGAGGTGCTGACCTCCGCCTCGGGGGCATTTTTTTCGCGGTATAATTGCGTGCGTGAAGCCCTCGGAGTGGCTGAGCATTCGCGTAGTGGCGCCGCCCGCAGCGTGGGACGCGATTGCTGCTGTGCTGATAGACGCTGGATGTGCTGGCGTGGAACTGCGCGAGCAACCCTACAGTGTAATCGCCTACCTTCCTCAAAGCGAGCATGAGCGTCTGCCCGAGATTGAGGCGCGCCTGCGCCAGCTGTCAGAGTACGATCTGCCCCCGATTAGCAAGTTCGAAGTGCAGCCCGTATCGCCTGAGAATTGGCACACCACGTGGCGTCGTTATTTTCGCAGTCGGCGGTTTGGGGCGCGGCTGCGTGTGCAGCCCAGTTGGAGCCGCTACAAACCTCGCCCCGAGGAACTGTTGATTTTGCTAGACCCAGGCTTAGCCTTCGGCACGGGGGGGCATCCAACAACTGCTTTGTGTCTGGAGTTGTTAGATCGGTATGTGCAACCGGGAATGCGTGTGGCCGATGTTGGCACGGGCACGGGGATTTTGGCGATCGCTGCTGCCAAGCTCGGCGCACGCGAGGTTGTGGCAGTTGACAACGACGCGCTGTCGGTCAAAATCGCGCAAGGCAATATCGAACGCAATCAGGTAGGACATCTCGTTCAAGTTTACGAAGGGGACGGCTTCAACGCGTTAGAGGGCACTTTTGATCTGATTGTATGCAATATCATCAGCGTATTTTTGGAGGCGAACGCGCCGAAGGTGCCCCCACTGCTCAACGCGGGGGGTATTTACATTGTTTCGGGAGTAAGTGGGCGCAACTGGCGCACGAGCGTGCGCCACGCGATTGAAGCCGTAGGACTTCAGGTAGAGGAGGTGCGCAAGCGACGCACATGGGTCGCCGCCGTGTTCCGCAAACGCTAAGCCCACGCGCCCTGCCGCGCTTTTTTGTGCCCAAAAGCGTGTTGGAAGTGCGTCTGCTGCCCGATGCGGTGGTGCATCATGCACGGCGCGTACTGCGGTTGGAGGCGGGCGAGTGGATCTGCTTGTTAGATGGGGAAGGTGGGGTTTACTTGGCAGAGCTGGGGACGGAAGCCGACCGCATAGCGCAGGTTGTGCCCAGCCAACTGGACACGGAGTTGCCGTTTGCAGTAAGCGTTTTGCAATCGCTCATTCACGCGGATAAGGCGGAGACGGTAGTTCGCTTGGGGGTGCAAGGTGGAGCGACGGCGCTTCACTTTGCCGCGAGCGCGCGGAGCCTAGTGCAGTGGGATGCCGCTAAGCGAGCACGCTACGCCCAACGCTGGCAAACTATTGCGCAAGAGGAGGCGGCGTTGGCATGCCGCGCGTGGCTGCCCCGTGTGCAACTGTGGGACAATTGGCACGCGGCAATCGCCAGCTTACCGCGCCCCGTACTGGTGCTGGACGAATGGGAGGGGGTGATGCCCCTCAAGCAACGATGTCGGCGCATGCCGATGCCAAGTGCCTTGAGTCTGGTGGTGGGTCCCGAAGGGGGATTTAGCCCGGCTGAGCGCGAGTGGCTTCAAACGCAGCCAGAGACTTACGCAGTGTCGTTGGGATCGCGGGTGCTGCGCACAGAAACGGCTGCCTTCTACGCGCTGGCACAACTCGCTGCCCTGTGGGAATAGGTTCAGTCTGCGCCGTTGAGGCAACGATGGGCGACAAGCGACTCGAACACGGCATTCCCCACGCGCCAACCGACCCCTCTTGGGTTGCCAGCGGCTCGGGCTCTGGGTGCGCCCACTCTGAGCCGATGACCGCAGGCAAAACTTCCAGCCCCGCGTGTTGCAGAATCGCGGCGCGCTGTTTAGCACGCAACGCACATCGCGCATCCCCACTTTGAGCAAAATTTCAGCCGGCGCGACCTTTGTTGCCCCTTCATCAGATGCAATCGGCAACCAACTGGTTCGTGCTCAGGTTCAATGCAGCCGTCTCGACAATGCCAGCGGAGTAACCCAGTAGTTGCGAGGGCGTTGCTTGAGCCCCTCGTTGGAACTCGCTTCATCCAGGGCACATACATCGCCTCCCCAAGCGATGCGGTTGTGCGATTGTTTTCCTCGCCCCTCTCCTCCAGGTTCCTCCTACGCCGTCAGGGAAACCGAGCAGATCTTCGGTTCTCCTCGCGTGCGGGAGGGGGAACCTTACGAAGCGGGCAGAATTGGAAAATCCACGGCGAGAGGCGCGTGGCGGAACTCAAGCGATGTACCTTTATACGGATTGCCTCAACCCTTCGGTGAAAGAACTTCGAGGATGCGCTGAAACTCTTCCGAAGTCGGCGCCCCCTGCACAAGTGTCGCCATCCCAGCGTTGGGTATGCTTATGATGAGCCCACATTCAGAGGCATACGGTTCGCGGAGTTGTAGAGCGCAAGGCATAGACGCGATGGGCGAGCAACCGATGGAGTTCCGCTGGCAGGTGCACTTGGCGCGGCAGCAGCCCGAACGACTTCCTGTGCTGGTGCTTGTGTTGGTGGGCGTGCCGATTTTGGGCGCGTGGCTGATGGGGCACTGGATTTTCGGGGTCATCGCGCTGTGGATGCTCTGGAGCGCGACGGCGGATTTCTTATTGCCTATCCGCTACGAAGCCGATGCGGAAGGCATTCGGCAGCGCGGGTGGTCGCCCCGCGTGATGCGTTGGGAGCGCGTCAAGCGCGTGGTTTGGAGCGAGCAGGGCGTGTTGCTCAGCCCATTTGCCCATCCCACGCGCCTGAACGCCTATCGCGGCATCTTCGTATGGTACGGCGATCAGCGCGAACAAGTGGAAGCCCTCATCCGCACCCACTGCGCTCATGCCCTCGCCGAGAACGCGCCCAAGTCTAAGCGCAAGCGCAAACGCGCCACAGCTCAGACCAGCACTTCCTCGTCCAGCTCGGCTAGGTCCGTGAAGTAGCGCGGTGCCTCGCCTTTGAGCTTGCTCGCCAAGAGCTTTTGGATGGACAAGCGCAAGTCGGCGGGCTTGACCTCGCGCAGTACTACCTCGAGAAAGCCCATCACAATCAGCGCTTCCGCTGCCTCAGGGTCGATTCCGCGCGAGCGTAGGTAAAACAGCTCGTCGGGCTGGATTGGACCAACAGTTGCCCCGTGCGTGCAGCGCACCTCGTTCGCGCCAATCTCCAAGTTGGGGATGCTGTAGGCGCGTGCCTCGTCGCTAAGCAGCAGGTTGCGGTTGGCTTGGTAGGCGTCGGTGTGTTGCGCTTTTGGGTGCACGCGAATCAGCCCCGAAAAGACCGAGGTCGCTTCGTCCGCCAAGACGCCCTTGTAGAGCAGGTCGCTGGTAGTATGCCCCACGCGATGGTCTTGCAGCGTGCGGAAATCCAGATGCTGCTTGCCGTCACCGAAGAACAGCCCCAGCGGGCGCGCTTCGGCGCCGGGTTCGGTCATCAGGTGCTGCAGCACGGTGCGCCCCAGCTGCGCGCCCAGCCCCACATTCAGCGACAGCACGCGGCTGTCGCGCCCTTGTTCATAGTCGATGCTGCTGATAAACCAGCTCTCGCGCCCCATGCGCTGCATCACTGTGTGGCGCAGTTCGCTGTTGGGCTTGCAAAATACCTCCACCGCGCCCAATACAAACACGCGCACCCTTTCGGGCGAGAAGAACGATTGCACAATGTTCGCCGCGCTGCCTGGCTCACACACAATCACCGTGTGGGGAAAGTGCATCCCGGGCGTTTCGAACCAGTGGATAATCTCAATCACGCCGTCTATCTGTAGGTTACGCGGGATATATACATACAGCCCACTGTCCCAAGCGGCAGTGTGCAACACAGTGAGTTTATCGCCCGGGATGGGCGCCAAGCGCCCCAAGTCCGCCTCCAGCAACTCAGGTGAGTTAATAAGCACTTCGCGCAAGTCGCGCACCTGCACACCCTGCGCTTGCAAAACCTCAGGAACATGCGCCTCGAAGCCAAACCCTGCCGTGTGGAACACGCGCACCACGGGCTGCTCGGTGAGGAAGGGAGGCAGCGTGGTCGGCGCGCTACCGCGTGGCGCGTCGCTCCACGCCACTGCGGTGTAATCTTCTAAGTGGAGCGTGGTGATGTCCGTATAGCGCCAATCTTCCTGTTTAGGTGAGGGAATCGGCAGGTTCAAAAACCGTTCAAACGCCTCCGTTCGTCGCTGAATATGCCATTCAGGTTCGCCACTGGCGCGTGCAAGCTGCTCGATGCGCTCGCGCGTCAATCCCTGTGGTACATCCTTGAGAACTTCTGTCGTCATTCGCATTGCCTCCTAAATCTTTAGCCTGGCTAAATTATGGCATGGAGGCGTTCGGGAAGTCAACAGGAGCGCGACGGGCGTCCAAGTGAGCTTGCACAAAGTGGTCGTGTCCCACATAATAATGCACCGAGAACTCGGCAGGCTTGAACCATACGATTCCTTTGGGCATCACGCCAAAAAACGGTTCCACAATCCGATGGGCAGCTTCCAAGTCAATAGGGGCACCGTCGGCGCGGCGCACGCTGCAGTGGAGAAGATCATCCTCGCCCTCGAACTGGATAATGTAGCCGTCTACTTCGGCGCGGTAGCGGTCGCCCGCGTCGATGCGAATTACGAACCCTGCTTGAATGTCCTCCAGCAGGGCGGTCAACACACGCTGGATTGCCTCAGGCATTGCCTAAATTTGGATTTCCTTGATGCGCAAGACGGTGTAGCGCTGCCGGTGCCCCCAGCGCTTGCGCTCGTTTTTCTTAGGCTTATACTTGAAGCCGATAATCTTGGGGCCCTTGATTTGTTTGACGACCTCCGCAACGACTTTTGCTCCTTGCACATAGGGGGTACCTGCGCGCAAGCCCTCGTCGGTGCGCACCATCAGCACTTCGCTGATTTCTACCTCCGTGCCTGGTTCTGCCTCTATTTTTTCCACGCTGAGCACGGTGTTCGGCTCTACTCGGTATTGCTTGCCTCCAGTTTGGATAATCGCGTACATCATATATGCCTCCTGCTTAGGCATAGGATTATACCCATCTGCTGTGTCGTTTCGGACGGTGCGGCGGCGTTGTGGAGTAGGTATACTTCAACAAGGAGTATTCCAACGATGGCAGAAGAACGCAGTTTCTTGGACGATCCTAATCCCGAAGGGCGCGCACCGATGCCCGTGGAGCGACTGCCGATGCTGCTAAGCATCGTGGAGCAGATGGATGAGGTGCTGGTAGTGTTGGCGTTTACTGTGCATGCGGAGGGGGTGATGCGCAGCGACGCCACTTTCGGCGTGTGGCTGGACGAATCGCTCTCCCATGAGGACAAAATTGAAACGCTGCGCCAACTGGCAGCCCGCCTCTACCCTGTGGTTAGCCCTGACTATTACCTTGATCTAATGCTGATTAGCCCACGCGACAGCGCGTTGTGGCAGTTAGCCACCGAAAACGGCGACCTGATCTTCTCACGCGATGACGAAACTTTGCAAGCACAGGCGGCGATTATTCAGAGCCTGCCGCCATTTGATGAAGACGAGCGCGACATTGATGTGATGCGCGTGATGTAGTTTGCGTAATTGTAATCAGGCGCACTTGTGGCTGCGCCCACGCGAAGCAGGAGTCTCATAGACAGCGATGCAAACCATCGAGTTGGAGCTTCCCGAGCAGGTTGAGGAGCTTGTCCATAGGGTACGTGAATACGCGCCTGACGCCGACACCGCACGCCTTGTGGACGCCTACCTGTTCGCGGAAGAGCGGCACCACGGACAACAGCGTAAAAGCGGGGAGCCCTACATTACCCACCCGCTGGCGGTGGCACACATCTTGGCAGACCTGCAAATGGGCATTAACACCGTCATTGCGGGGCTACTCCACGACGTGTTGGAAGATACGCCCACCACACCCGAAGAGCTAGAGCAGCGCTTCGGCGCCACTGTGCGCCAACTGGTGGAAGGTGTGACCAAGCTGCACCATTCCGAGCGCAAGCTGGAAATCTTCAACGAGGCAGGCAAGCGTCGGATGAGCATTGCCAAAACCGCCGAGAACCTGCGCAAACTGCTGCTGGCGGTCGCTGATGACCTGCGCGTGATGATTATCAAACTCGCTGACCGCCTGCACAACATGCAAACGCTAGATGCCTTGCCCCCCGAAAAGCAAATCCAAATCGCCGCCGAGACCCTGCAGGTATACGCACCACTGGCACACCGCTTGGGCATCTACAAAATCAAGGCGCAGCTTGACGACTTGGCGTTCAAATACCTCTACCCACAAGAATATCGCGAGATTAGCCAGAAGGTGGCACGCACCCGCGCTGAACGCGAACAAGAGGTGCAAGAACTCATTCGCATCCTCAAAGAGCGGCTATGGGAGCGCGGCATCCGTGCTGAAGTGATGGGGCGCCCCAAGCACCTTTGGAGCATCTTCAACAAAATGAAGCAGCAGCAAATCGACTTCAGCCAAATTTACGACCTAATCGCGCTGCGCGTGCTTACCGATACCGTAGAAGAGTGCTATACCGCGCTGGGCATCGTGCACGAACTGTGGCGCCCCATCCCGACCCTGTTTTACGATTACATCGCCTCGCCCAAACCCAACGGCTACCAATCGCTGCACACCAAAGTGATTGGTCCCAACGAGCGCACGTTGGAGGTGCAAATCCGCACTTGGCAAATGCACAAGGTTGCCGAGTACGGCGTGGCAGCCCACTGGCGCTACAAGGAGGGGCAAGACCTCAAACCTATTCAGATCCCCGCTTTGCAGCAGCAGCTGCGCGACCTAACCGACTTCAAAAGCAACTTGGAGTTTCTCACCAGCGTGTTCCGCGATATGACCGCGGATCAGGTGTTCGTGTTCACGCCCAAAGGCGACATTATTGACCTGCCCGAAGGCTCCACGCCGATTGATTTCGCCTACCGAATCCACACGCAAGTGGGCAATCGCTGTGCGGGGGCGCGCGTGAACGGGCGCATTGTGCCGTTGGACTACAAACTGCGCACGGGCGATGTGGTGGAAATCATCACGCGCCCAAACGCGCAACCTAGCTATGATTGGTTGGGTATCGTGCGCACCTCCAGCGCGCGCAGCAAAATCCGCGCTTATTTTCGCGAGGTGCGTCGCGCAGAGTTTATCGAGCATGGGCGAACCTTGCTGGAGCGCGAGTTGGCGCGCCTACGCATTGGCATCGCTCAGTACAAAGAGGCGTTGCCTGAAATCCTCAAAGCGCTCAACTTCCGCAGCGAGGACGATCTACTGGCAAGCATCGGTGAGGGGCTAACTGGTGTGCAGGCGGTGGCGCAACGCCTGCGGGCATTGGTGCCCAGCACGTATCCAGAGCCGTCGACACTGCCTACGCCACGCCCCACCCCCGCAATGCACATCGGCGAGGTTGATGGCTACCTCACCCGCCGCGCCAACTGTTGCTACCCGTTGCCAGGCGACGAACTGCGTGGCTACATTTCGCGCGGACGCGGCATCGTGATGCACCGCGCCTCCTGCCCCAACCTGCGCGTGCTGGAAGAACGCGAGCCAGAGCGCATTATGCAGCTGGAATGGCAGCCCACGAACGAGCACACCTACCCCGCCCTGCTGCGCTTCGAAGCCGCCGACCGTCCTGGTGTGCTGGCAGACATCACCACCATCTTGGGTAGCTCAAACATCAACATCGAAGATGTGCGCGTGCGACGCCCCTCCAGCACAACCGCAATTATTGACTTGGTAGTACAAGTTCACAGCGCGCAAGAGCTACGCGCGCTTACCCAAAAACTCGCCAACCTAGAAGATGTAATCTCCGTCTCGCGCGTGGTAGGAGAATCGGGCAAGGATGCGAGCCGTCGTGCAAAGAGTTAAGTGGGCAGAAGTGGAAGTGGACGGGCAAGTGGTTGCCCGCATCGAGCAAGGCGCGCTGGTGCTGTTGGGCGTGCACCAGAGCGATACTGAGCAACAGGCGCGCTGGCTGGCGCAAAAACTCGCTCACCTGCGCTTTTTCGAGGACGAGGCAGGCAAACTCAACCGCTCCGTGCTGGAAGTTGGTGGGGCGATGCTGGTAGTCTCCAACTTCACACTCTATGGCGACTGTCGCAAGGGCAGACGCCCCAGCTTTACCGAGTCCGCGCCCTACGACGCGGGGCGCGCGCTCTACGAGCAGTTTTGCGCGTATCTGCAGGCGGAGGGCGTGCCCCTGCAAACGGGCGTCTACGGCGCAACAATGCAAGTACGCCTGCAAAACGACGGTCCCGTCACGCTCATTGTCGACGCGCCTGCCGATTCGCCCATCACCCCGTAGCGTCGGTGCCCCCGCTGACGACTCGGCTACGCGAACCGAAAGCAAACACAGGAACCAAAAGCACCGCTTGCAGGTATAATCTCATGCGTCCTGCCGTGTGCGTGACGCCCGAGGTGGGTCGAACCGTCGCCAACATGGCAGGGAGTGATGGCTTGGCTGAGTGGAAGCGTCGCGCAGGCGACGAATCGCGAGGCGAGCCAGACCTCCCAAAAAGGAACCTTGGGGTTCGCGACCCCAACGGCGCACGGCACGGCGGGGAAAACCTCTTCTCGTAACGCCCCATCACTGATATAATCACCGCCTGTCCGTTTTGAGTGGGTGAGATTCCTCGCTGGCTCGGAGTGACATTCCATTTTTGCCAGCAAGGGCTTTGTCATTCCGGGCCGATGGCGAGGAATCTCCGGTGAAAACACGGTTGAGACCCCTCGCTGCGCTCAGGATGACAAGGTTGTTTGCGCACAATATGCTTGTCATTCCGAGCCGTAGGCGAGGAATCTCATAGAGGGAGCCACTTGGGTTATAATTAGCGCTGGGGGATAGGCATACAACGCCTCACAGGAACCCCGCGCACAAAATAGTCGTATCAAAAGCAGGAGGCGGCTATGGCACGATATCGCGGAGGTCGCTCCCGCAGCTACGAGGGGGACGGACACAACCCATGGGCAGTAGGCTTAGTGCTACTAGTAATCGCTGCAGCGGTGATGGCAGGGGGTTGGTGGGTCTGGAGCTACAGCCAACGCCAAGCCATTCAAATACCCCTAGCAGTGGGGGCGGGTTTTGACATCAGCCAATCGGTGAGCACCAAGCAGAAGCAACAGTCGGTGGCGTTTCTCAACAAGATGATTGGTACCGTCTTGCCTACTCGTACCCCCATCAAAATCTGGCGCTACGCTGAAACCGTAGAAACCGTCCACGAAGGACGCCCCTTGGCATCCCGTGAGCTGGGCAAAGTTTCTCGCGACACCATCGAAAGCTACATGGGCAAGTGGGGCACGCGCCCTGACAAGGTGATGCGCGAGTTCCAAACCTATTTGGAACAGTATCCCGATCGCAAGTATGTCCTGTGCCTGTTCACTGACGGTGAGAGCCACGACGCGAAGCAAACGCGCGCTCTCGCGCGTGCCTTAGCCCAAGACGAGCGCGTGGTCGCCTTCATCGTGGGACCTGTGTTGAACAAGTACCGCTTGGCAGTGGAAAACGACTACTACGAGCCGCTGCGCAAGGCGGGCAAGCTGTTTGTGTTCGGCGAAACCGATGCGTTGGACACCATCGGGCGCGTCAAAGAACACCTGTATACTTTAGGACAGATGTAAGAGGGGGGGATTGTGATGACAAACGAACATCAACAGCCATTCGAGCAACCGCATGAAGCAGAGCCATCAATAGAAGGCGTCGCTGCCGCGCGCATGCCTGCAAGCGATGTGCCCAACACACCTGTGGATAAAACGCCTGACACCACAGGAACGCCTGAACCAAACCACGATGGGGCGACCGCGCCTATCGAACCCAGCCCCCTGATTGAGCCATATCCACACACCTCTACCTTCTGGCAGCTGCCGTTGGAACCGAATGTGTTCTATGAGTCGCCCCTGCTGGTGCATCAGCAGCTGGCGGATGCCGAGCGTGTGGTGCTCCAGATGGAAAGCTACCTGCTCCACGCAGGCTATTCGGCGGAAGCGAGCGACTTGCGTTTGCGCTACACCCAGTGGGTGAAAACCCCCGCCCGAGAGTATGAACAGCTGCGCCACGAGCTGGAGCCAAAGCGCGAAGCGTACACCCAGCAGTTGGAGCAAATTGAGCGGGCCCTCGCCGAGGCGCAAACAGCATTTATGCAGGCGATGGCGCGGGCGAAAATCCCGCTTCCGTTGCCTGAAGAAAAGAAACGGCGGCACAAGAAACCCCAACCGCCTGAGCCAATTCGCCCAGCACTGGTGGAAAAAGCCCTCAAAGCCGACTTCGCCTCCGACGATGAGGTATGTGGCGAGCAAGGCATCGCGCCTGTGTCCACACGCGGCAACATCTGGACGATGGTGGGGCGATGGCTGTTCGAGTTCGGCGCGCCACTTTTTGCGGGGCTGCTGTTGGGCGTTAACTTGGGCGTGATTGTGGGCTTGCTCAGCTGGGAGACCTTGCAACGCGCCGAGGCGCTGTGGCTGGTCGTGCTGGCCGCTATCATCGGGCTGTTTGTGGAAAAGCTGGTGGGCGAAACTGCTTACGCTGTCGCTGCCTCCACCGCGATGGCAAGCGAAAAACGCAACACTTTGCCCAACACCGAGCCTTTTCCACATATGTACTCGCTGCTGCGCGTGGGCATATTCATCATAGCAGTGGTAGTGCTTACCGCCGCGGTCGCACTGGTGGATGCTATCGGGCTGTACACCCTATACAAGGAGCGTATGCAAGAAGCGCAGCTCACTGGCGCCACCGCTACTGAGGAGTTCGCCTTCTGGGTGTTCCTGTTGGTGGGCTTGATTGTTAGCGCGCCCTACATCGTAAACAAGGCGGTCAAGGGCTGGCGTGAGCCAGAAATTCGCCAGCGCGAAGCCCGAATCGCCTACCTCCATTGGAAGCATGTGGAGCGTCGCCGCCAAGAGCCCGAGGTGCAGGAAGCATTTGTGCGCGCCCAAGAGGTACAGAACCTCCACGACATGCGCGAACAGCTGCTGCACACTCTGGATAACATCAAAGCCCGCCTCGACTCCGCGCGCGTCAACTGCATCGGCAACACACAAAGGTTCGTCGAGTATTGGAACGCGCTGGTGGAGCACGTAAAGCGCGAGCAGGCACCCTACGCCCCCAGAAATGGCCTCCTACGCGCACGAACCAACCACAGTACGCTGCTCAATCGCCTATTGGAGGCGTTCCGACGGAGGTAGCCGATGAGTGTCCGCCTGCTCTTTGGCGCGATAGGACTAACCGTTGCGTTGCTGACCGCGTTAGGGCTGAACGCGCTTTTTGATGTACTCAACACGCCCACCCTGCTAGCAGGCAACAAGGTGCTGCTGTTTGAAACCGATGACGACCTTACGCAACGGTTGGAGCAGGCAGGCGCGCAGTTTGGCGACCCCCAATTCTCACTGGCGTGGAACAACCGCAACGACTTGGACCTCCATGTGATTGACCCTGCAGGCAACCACATCTGGTTTCGGCAGCGCACCAGCCCTACAGGAGGTGAGCTGGATGTGGATGCTAATGCCGACCGCATGCGCCTTACCAATAGCCCCGTGGAGAACATCTACTGGCCGCCCGGCAGGACGCCAGAGGGTAACTATGTGGTGTATGTGCACCACTTTGCCAATCACGGCGACCGCGACCCTACACCGTATACCTTGCGCATCACGATGAAGGGGCGTGTGCGCGAGTTTCGGGGCAGCTTGCGCTACGGAGAGGAAAGCCAACGGCTCACGGTCAATCCCCAAGAGGTGGCAGATTGGTTCCCTTTGCCTGCGGAGCGGCGTGGCTGGGCGTTGGTGGCGATGGCGGGCTGGGGCGCGGCAGTGGGGCTGTTGCTTGCGCTTGGACTGCGGTTGCCGCAGGCGTTTTTCCCGCAGGTTGCTCGTGCAGAGTTTGGGGTGTTGCGAGTGCTAGGCAGCGCGCTGGGCGGGGCACTGCTGGGCGCGTTGGCAGGCGCCTTCGGGCAGCTGTTGTTTGGTTGGCTGGTGGGGCTGGGTGAGGGGTTCGCGCGTTTCGTCGGCTTGAGCGTGCTTGGAGCAACTCTGGGCTATGGGCTGGCGCATTGCGTGCCAAACCTCCCCGTGCGCCCCGCACGGTGGGCAGGCGCAATCGGCGGCGCGCTGGGCATGGGGGCGTACCAATGGGCAATTACCAACGCTTCCGACGCCACTGGGCGATGGCTCGTGGCAGCCCTCCTCGGCTTGGCGATCGGGCTAATGATTACGATTTTGCTATGGCGCACGCGCTACGCGCTGGTGCGTAGCGGCGGCACCATCGCGCCAAGCCGACTCACCAGTGCCTACCGAACCCGCGCAGGATGATGACGCCTCAGCAGGAGGTACAATTGCAACGGCGAATCCCCACTGTGGAATAATCACGCGAGGGCTGATTCCTATGTTTGCGTTGAACTTTTACACAGACTTGTATGAGGATATGCTGCGTTCCCAGCGCAAAACGGCGACCATTCGGCTGGGCGATAAGTCGCGCAAGTACATGGCGGGGCAGATTGTGTGGATTACCGTCGGACCCCGCTTCGGCAAGCGCAAACGCCTCTTCACGGCGATTTTAGACCGTGTGGAGGTCAAGCCGATTTCCGACCTTAGCCCGCGCGATATCGAGCGCGAGAATCCAGAGTTCCGCACCGTGGAGGATGTCATCGCGCTGCTGGAGCGCATCTACGACCGCCCCGTCTCTATGGACGATTTGGTCACGGTAATTTACTTCTCGCCCATTGAGGAAGGCTAAGGCTCAGCGGGCTTTCTGCGTGCTGAGCGCGAACTCACGGACTGCCAGCAGCAGTTCAGGATTGGTGTCGGTAGGCACGGAGCAGCCGGGAGCCAAAATATAACCCCGCCTGCCGACACTATCCAATGCTTCGTGAGCTTGCTGGAAAATCCGCTCGCGGCATAGGTGCGGAAATTCTAACTCGTTCAACCCGCCCATCACGCAGCGGTCAAATAGCCGTTTGCCCTCGGCAAGGCTCAGTGTGGTGGCGCGGTCGCTCCAGCACACGATTGCGACAGGGGCGTCGGCAAGTAGGTCGGCATACAACTCGCCGTAGCCGTGCAAGTGGAGCACATTGAACTTGCCATCCGACACCGACTCCAAGAACGCCCGATCCAGTGGCGCGAAATACTCCTGGTACACATGGCGTGGCGCTGCGTCGGAGCCGATGCCGTTCACCGCGTAATAGATGCCGTCGCACACGGTAAGCACCAAGCGCGCGTAGAGCTGCAGATTGGCTTGAATAGTTTGCAGCCCTTGTTGCACGGCGTCGGGGGCAAGCGCAAGGTGCTGCAACAACCTGCCCTCGCAGAGCTTGTTAGCATAATAAAAGACGTTGAACACCGTCTCCACGATGGGCACCTCAGGGGGCACCATCGCCCGCAGGCGCTTGAGCATTTCCATTTGTGCCCCAAAATGCCCCTTGTCTGGCTCCAACGGAGGCAGTTTCGCCCAGTCGTCGACGCTGTGCACAAATGAAAAGCCTGTGGGCGTTTCGTAAGGAATATCGTGCATTACTTTGAGCAGGTCGGGTTGGTAGCGCCGCCAGAACTCATAGGTGGCACGGCTCATGCCGTCAATATAGGCGTGCAGCACCTCCTCGCTGGCGGGCACGCGATATTCCGCGTGCAACGCTCGCGGAAACCACGCTTCGGTGCGGAAGTGGTACCAGAAGCTATAGGGCAGCCGATCGACCTCGCCCCCCACAATTGCCTGCTCAACTCGCTCGCGCGGGGTCATGGCTTGATTGTACCTTTTCCAAAAGTGTACGGTTGCTCCGTTGACGATGCTCCTCGCTCATAGCGTCGGCGTTCCTGCCGCAATGCATCCACAAGACGCGGGCACTATAGGTTTTCGCCCCCGTTGACACGGCGGATTTGGCAATTCAAAAAGGCACGGGCAAACTTGCCCGTGCCCGATTCTGGTTAGCGGTTCAGCAGCGCGCCGACATAGCGCAGCACTTCGTTCGCGCTTTCGGGCGTGTAGCCGCCTTGCGACACCATGCGGTCAATCACTTCGTTGATTTTGCGCAGCTGTTCGGGGTCGGGTGTACGCGCGGAGGTGGTGATTTTCACCACATCCTTGAGGTCGGCAAACAGCTTGCGTTCGATGGCTTCACGCAGGCGTTCGTCACTGCCGATTTCAAAGCGCACGCCGCGCCGGGCCAGCGACGCCACCGAGCGCATAATCCCTTCGCGGAACTCGCGCTTGGCGTTTTCGGACACACCAATCTGTTCCTCGATGCTGCGCATCAGTTTCTCGTCGGGGTCCATCTCCTCGCCCGTGATGGGGTCGCGCACTTTGGTCTTGTTGCAGTAGGCGTCCACATTGTCGAGGTAGTTTTCCAGCAGGGCGTGGGCAGCTTCCTCGTAGCTGTAGACGAAGAATCGCTGCACCTCTTTCTTGATGAGTTCGTCGTACTCCTTGCGCACATCGTCGAGCAAGGCAAGCAATCGCTTGCGTTCTTCTTCGTTGTTGGTGTATTCGGCAAGTCCGTCGCGGATGGAGCGCAGCACATCAATGGGGGTGATGTAGCCCTTGTTGCCGCGCACCATCGCTGCCGAGAGTCGGTTGAGGATAAAGCGCGGCGACACGCCGCTCATGCCCTCATCGGGGTATTCTTCGCGCAGCTCCTTCACATGGCGCTGATCCCAGTCGCCCACTTGACGCTCGCCGTCGTAGAGCTTCATCTTAGTGATGAGCGACATACCGCTCTTTTTCGGCGGTTTCAGGCGGCTGAGCACGGCAAACATCGCTGCTACGCGCAGCGAATGGGGTGCAATATGCACTTTCGAAAGGTCTTGGGTTTCGTCGCTCCACTGCGATTGTTGAATGAGCTTCTCGTAGATGCGCACCTCCTGCGACACCTGCAGGTTGTACGGCACCTTGATGACGAACATGCGGTCAATCATCGCCTCGTTCTCTTTGTTGGAGAAGTAGGCGTTGTATTCGTATTCGTTGGTGTGGGCGATGACCACCACATCGGTGTAAATCAGGGCAAAGCGTCCGATTTTGATCATCTGTTCGCCCGCGACGGTGTTCAGCTCGTACAGGAACCGCTTGTCGGCTTTGAGCATCTCGATGAATTCCATAATGCCGCGGTTTGCCTTGTTCAGCTCGCCGTCGAAGTTGTACACGCGCGGGTCGGATTCGACGCCAATTTGAGTCAGCAGGCTCAGGTTCACGCTGCCGGTGAGTTCAGATACATCTTGCGATTTCGGGTCGGACGGTTTGAAAGTGCCGATACCGATGCGCTCGCGTTCGGAGAACTTGATACGCACGACGGGCACATCCTGGATGTTGTCGCCCCATTCGTGCTTGAGGCGCCACTGGCATACGGGGCAAAGGTCGCCCTCGATATGCACGCCGAATTGGCGTTTGAAGTCGGCGCGTAGCTCTTCGGGCACAAGGTGAAGTGGTTCCTCGTGCATCGGGCAATCTTTGATGGCGTAGACGGCTCCTTCTTCGGTGCGCGAGTAGCGCTCCAGCCCGCGCTTGAGCATCGTTACTAAGGTAGACTTCCCGCCCCCAACGGGACCGACCAGCAACAGAATGCGCTTACGCACATCCAGTCGTTTGGCAGCGGGCGCGAAGTATTCCTCTACCAGCTGTTGTAGGGTGCGATCCATCCCAAACAGCTCGGAGGTAAAGAACTTATACTCCCGCGGTTGCCCCTCACCGCGCTCTTCCACACCCGCGCTGATAATCATGTCGTACACGCGGGCGTGCGCAAGGTTTGCTACTTTCGGGTTGCGCTGTACAATCTCCAGATAGTCCCGAAAAGTGCCTTCCCAGTGAATCTGTTTTTCCAGCCGTCGTTGCTCTTCGATTTGGCGCAAGAAGTCGGCTGCGCTCATGCTTTTGGACCCCCTTGTGCGTTGCGCGGGCAGTCGATTCAAATGCTCCCGCACTGGGCGTTCGCTTGACTGCATGGAATCACCCCACTTGTTAAGGATGGCGGCTTGCCCTAACGACGCCGTCTTATAGATTATCGGTTAGACGGAACAAAAATCGTAGAGGTTTCTACCACTGGCAAGTGGCAAGGTACGCCGTGGCGAACGCTTTCCGTGCGGCGGTGTGCGAAGGAAACTCCCCAACACCAGTTCTGAAAGGATACTGCCCGCTGTGGCAGAAGGCTCGCTCCTGCCATGCAATTATACTACGATTGCGCGCCCCAGCGGGTTCCTTCAGCGGCGTGGTGTAATGGTGCAGGTAAGCCACGACGGAGCAGGTTATCTACGAAGGGGCACGCACACCGCCGCAAGGCGAGATTTCGTTCGAGCGTTTCTGAAGTGGCTGGACGAAGACACCCACGCCGAGTGGGTCGACGGTGAGGTGATTCCCAAAATCCGTATGTCGGTGCACCATTCAGGAACTGTCGTGCCGCTCTGAAGGCGAGGAATCTCACACAGCGGTGGCAACTCAGCTCAAGAACAAGAGACAGACAGTCAGAGCCATTCCTATGCTAACGAAGCCACCCTGCGTTGGTTTTAGCCTGCGGCGACGGGCTTGGCTTGTCCAGCAACGGCTTCAGCTGTTTGTTTCTCACACAGTGTCTCAGCCAGGCACGATAGGTATAATCGCCTGTGATGGAACCACTGCCGCGCAACTATGTGCCCGAAACGGACGCGTTGATATTAGACGGCAAAGCGGTGGCGCAGCGTGTGCGCGAACAGCTCAAACAGCGTGTGGCTGCCCTGCACGCGCGCGGCGTTGTGCCATGCCTGGCGGTGATGTTGGTGGGCGACGACCCCGCCTCGCATACCTATGTGCGTACCAAAGCCAAGATGTGCGAGTCGGTGGGCATTCGCTCTATCGTGAAACACTACCCTGCGGATGTCACTCAAGCCACCTTGGAAGCGCAGATTGACGCTTGGAACGCTGACCCCACGGTGCATGGTGTGTTGATCCAGCACCCTGTGCCCGCGCCGCTGAACGAGGGGGCACTATTGCACCGCTTAGACCCACGCAAGGATGTGGACGGCATTACGCCCGCCTCGCTGGGCGCACTGGTGGCAGGCGAACCTGCCTTCGGTGCGTGCACGCCGTTGGGCATCATCACTTTGCTGGACGCCTACGGCATTTCCATTGAGGGCAAGCACGCGGTGGTGGTGGGGCGCAGCGTGATTTTGGGCAAACCGATGGCGCTGATGCTACTCAATCGCAATGCGACGGTGACCATTTGCCACTCGCGCACGCGCGACTTGGCGCACCACACGCGCCAAGCGGATATTCTGGTGGCGGCGGTGGGCAAGCCAGAGTTCATTACAGGCGAGATGCTCAAGCCCGGCGCAGTGGTGATTGACGCGGGCTACAATCGCGTGGAGGGGCGCAAGGGCGATGTGGGCGATGTGGCGTTCGGGTCGGCGGCGCGGGTGGCAAGCGCGATTACGCCCGTGCCTGGCGGCGTAGGACCGATGACGGTCGCGATGCTGCTTCAAAACACGGTGCTGGCAGCCGAACAACAAGCGTAGGATGCAGCCCCAAGAGTATCTGCGGATGTACCAGCGCGAGGGCGACTATTGGTGGTTTGTGGCGCGGCGTCGCCTCGCGCTGCGATTGCTGCACACTTATGTGCCCCAACTTTCAGGGGCGGTGTTAGACGCGGGGTGTGGCACGGGCGCGCTGCTTGCCGAGTTGCAGCCGCTGGGCTTGGCAGTCGGCGTGGATGTGGAGCGCGAAGCGTTGCGCCTAACGCGCCAACGTGGGGCGTTGCCCGTGGTGCAGGCGCGGCTGGAAGCATTGCCGTTCGCTTCGGAGGCGTTTCAAGTTGCCTTTGCGCTGGATGTGTTGGAGCACCTGCCCGACGAGCGTCTAGCGCTTTGTGAGCTGCACCGCGTGCTGCAGCCCGCAGGTGTCTTGATTGTGAGTGTGCCCGCCTATTCGTGGCTGTGGAGCAAGCACGATGTGGCATTAGCGCACTACCGACGCTACACGGCACGTGCTTTGCACAAGCGCCTGCACGAGGCAGGCTTTGAGGTACTCAAACTCTCGTATGCGCTATGCTTGTTGCTGCCTATGATTGCGCTGGTGCGTTGGCTGGATTGGCTGCGCCCGGGCGCGCCTGCTGCCACAGTGATTCCCTTACCACACTGGCTCAACCGCGCCCTGATTCGTTTTCAGGATGCTGAGTCGCGTTGGCTAGTGCGCTACAACCTGCCGTTTGGGGTGAGTTTGGTCGCCGTTTGTCGCAAGCCCGCCTCCCACACTTGTACCTGAACGCCCTTGTAGAGCCGTTCCAGTTGCTTGGCGTCGGGCATGCCCAACACGGCAGCGGCGGTAGCGAGGCTGTCGGCGGTAATACCATCGCGGGCGCGCACGCGCGCCAAAATCAGGCGTGTTAGCCCCAGCCCCGTGCGCGGGTCAATGATGTGCGCGTAACGCACGCCCTCGATTTCCACATACTGCTCAGTGCTGCCTGAAGTAGCGAGTGCACCGTTTTTGAGCAGTAGATAGTTGGTGCTATCGTTAAGCGTGGGGGCAGCGAGTGCGATTTTCCAGCCCGATTCGCCTGGTGGTGCCTCACCAGCCACGATATCGCCCCCCATCTGGATGAGCGCGTGTTGGATTCCGTGCTGGCGCAACACGCGCAGGGCGCTGTCGCATGCGTAGCCCTTTGCGATACCCCCTAAGTCCAGCTGCATGCCCTCCGCGTGGAGGCGCACGGCGCGTTTGGCGCGGCTCAACTCCAGCAGGCGGTAGCCCGAGCGCGCTCGCGCTTCTTGCAAAGCGGCTTCGTCGGGCAGCTTGCCTGTGCGGCGCGCCTCACGCCACAAGCGCACCAGCGGTCCCACCGTGATGTCGAACGCGCCATCAGTTTGGTGCGCCAGCTTCTGCGCGCGCCACAGGACATAAAATAGCTCAGCGCTAACCCGAACCCATCGCCCGACCGCGCGTTGGCACAACAAGTTCAGCTCGCTGTTGGCACGATAGTCGCTCATCATCTGTTCCAGTGCACTAATGCGAGTGTAGGCAGCACGACAGGCGCGCACCGCGTGCTCCTCGTCGGGCGCGTAGACCACGATAGGCGTATCCACGCCCATGCGGATTTGGTTGAACTCAAAGCGTTGCAAGCGCGTTTGCATCGTCTACGCTGTGCGTGCCGGTTTGGGCTTGAGCACCAGCCAGCTGAGCAGGGCGCTGAGCGTAATCACCGCTGCGCATGCGAGGAATGGCGTGCGGTGGGCAGGAATGAACACCTCGCCCAGCCGCAGAGGCACATGCTCATATAGGAAACCGCCCAGCAGCGCGCCCAGAATGCTGCCGATGCCCTGCGTGGTGCCCGCTGCGCCCAAGATGATACCGCGCCGCGCAGGGTCAATCTCGCTCAGTTCTGCCATCCACGCGGCGAAGGTCAGCACGAAGGTAATCGCGCCCAGTGCTGCGGCGACCACTACCCACGCTAGGGGAGGCTTTGAAGGCGCGGCCACGCTCCAGAGCACCAGTGCAGCTGCGCTCAGCCCGATGCGGATGCTGCGGGCACGCCCCAGCTTGTCTGCTAACCGCCCCAGCGGCAAGCTAAGCGCGGCGATTGCCAGCGCGGGCACCACTAAGCCCGCTCCGAACAGCGTTTCGCTGACGCCGTACTCGTCCATCGCGTAGAGTTTGACCAACAACATCACCAACCCGATACCGAAAAACACTGTGAACGCCAGCAGCATATGCCCCGGCGCGGCACGCAGTGCCCTCAGCAACGCCTGTACCGAAAAGTGCCCTTCGCGCATTGAAGGGTTGCCCGCTTTGCGCCCGTCGTCAGGGTAGAACCGCCACGCAATCAGCGTAGCAATCGCGAACAGGCACGCCGTAAGATAAAACGAGGCTTGTTTCGCCCCCGTAAGATCGTTTGCCAATCCGCCTGCCAATGGTCCGAGGGCGATACCCCCCATGTAGGTCATATTCAGAAAACTCATCGCCCACGAGCGTCTCTGGGCAGGCACGCTATCGCCGATTGCGGCATACGCGGCAGGCCACAACATTGCAGCGCTCAGCCCATCCAGTGCACGCAAAATCGCAAACTGCAGTGGGTGGCGCGCCAACAATGTCGCTAGCGAGGTGACGACGGTGAGCATTGGGGCGAGCGTGATGAGACGTCGCCTGCCGATACGGTCGCTGAGCGCTCCCATCGGCGCGCGGAAAATCGCCTCCGTCAGCAAAAATACCGAGCCAACAGCGGTGATTGTTGCCTCGCCCAGCCCCACGACCTCGCGTAAATAAACGGGCATCGCCGAGATGTTGAGCGTTACATAGCCCAACTCGGCGAAGCCCGCCATAATCACCAACGCCCAAAACGCCGATACCGACCTCACATGGGTGCCTCACTCAAGCGAGGTGTCAATCGGCACCTCGTGCCCAGTTTCTGCCGATTCGTAGATGGCGTCCATAATCGCGTTGAGGTAGAAGCCATGCTCGCCAGGGACCGGCGCGGGCTTGTTGTTCAGCACGGCATCTACCACCGCCTCCACATTCGCATGGTAGGAGTTGATGTTTGGAATATTGATGGGCTGGATATCGTAGAGCGAGCGATTATGCTCGGTGAAGATGCGCACGGGGCGGTCGCACATCGGGTCGGCGAACACGCCCGCCTTGTCGCCCAGCAACAGCACATTGAACTCGTCGCCTTGAATGTTGGCGCAGAAGCTCGACTCCAGCGTAATCGTGGCGCCGTTTTCGAGGCGGATTAGCCCCACCGCGAAGTCTTCCACCGTGAAGCGGGTGTAGTCCCACTGCCCCATTAGCCCGACCACATCGGGGCGGTTACCGAACTTGGTGTAAGTAGCCCCGAACGCCGACACGGGCTTAGGATAGCCCATCAGCCAGAGCGTAGTGTCCAGAATGTGCACGCCGATGTCAATGAGCGGTCCGCCGCCTTGTTTCTCCTTGTCAATAAACACGCCCCAGCCGGGGATGCCGCGGCGGCGCAAGGCATGGGCGCGCGCGTAATAAATCTCGCCTAGATTGCCCTCTTCCACTACATACTTATGCAAAAACTGCGCCACGCCTGAGAAGCGCCACTGCAGCGACACATGCAACAGTTTGCCTGTGCGCCGAGCGGCTTGCACCATTTCGCGTGCTTCGCGGGCGTTGCGGGCTAGCGGCTTCTCGCAGTGCACATGCTTACCCGCCTCCAGCGCGGCGATAGTCGCTTCGCGGTGGGCAAAGTTCGGGGTCGCTACCACGACTAAGTGGATGTTGTCGTGGCGCAGCAGCTCACGGTAGTCGGTGTAGACGTGCGGAATGCGAAACCGCTCGGCAGCTGCACGCGCTGCCTGCTCATTCACATCAGCAACGGCGACTAACTCTACACGGTCAGAAAGCCGTGCGTATGCAGGCATGTGTTGCCCTTGCGCGATACCACCAGCGCCGATAAAGCCAACGCCTATCTTGCTCAACTGACTCGCTCCTCCTTGTTGCTCAAATTCCTCCAAGCATTCGGTAATGCCCAAGCAAGCGTGTAGAGTATACCTAACTCAGGCACCTACCAACGCGTGGTGGCTTGCCTTTAGTTCGGCGTGCAAACTCCTTGACGGCTACAATCGCTTGTACGCAGACAAGGCTACCTACGCGGGCTTATCAGCTACCTAGCGATAAAGTAGGTGAATGAAAGCTGCTCGCGTGCGCTATCAGTTGCGCGGTTGGCGGCTGGCGGACGCATCATCGCGCGTTGATTATACCCGCGCTGGCGGGGGTATAATCGTTGTTGCAAGCGATGAAACTGCGCGATATTGAGATTCCAGCAGAGTTCCGCATTTATTTTGAGCGCGACGACGGGATTGTGAAATATCCCGACCCGTTGCTGCGCAAGGTTGCCAAGCCCGTACAACGCATCACGCCCGAAATCCACGAGTTGATTGACTACATGCTTGTGGCGATGAAGCGTGCCAATGGCGTGGGGCTGGCAGCCCCTCAGGTGGGCGTGCCCCTGCGATTGATTATCATCGCCCCCGAGGACCAAGCCCCGCGAGTGGTGCTCAACCCGCAGGTACTGGAACGCGCAGGCGAACAAACAGGACTGGAGGGCTGTCTCAGCATCCCCCAGCTGTTCGGCTATGTCAAGCGCCCTAAGCACATTGTGCTACGAGGCATCAACCGACACGGCAAACCGATTCGCCTCACCTTGGAGGGCGACCCCGCCCGAATCGCCATGCACGAAGTAGACCACTTGGACGGTGTTCTATTTATTGACCGCGCAATTCCTGAATCGCTGTATTGGGAGCATCCTCGACGCGAGAACGAGGAGGAGAACCTCTGAGTCGCCCGCGTGTTGTGTTTTTCGGCTCTGGGACATTTGCTGTGCCCGCGTTGGAAGCGCTCCATCACGCGGGATATCCTATTCTTACGGTGGTGAGCCAGCCGCCCAAACCCGCGGGACGCGGCATGCAGATGCACAAAACGCCCGTGCACACTCGCGCCGAGCAGCTGGAATTGCCTGTACTCACGCCTGCCCGTGCACGCGACCCTGAATTCCTCGCACAGATGCGTGCGTTGGCGCCCGATCTTATCGTGCTGGTTGCCTACGGCAAGATTTTGCCCCAAGCCCTGCTGGAGATTGCCCCACTGGGCAACTGGAACCTGCACGCCTCGCTGCTGCCCAAATATCGCGGCGCCGCGCCCATCCAGTACGCTTTGCTCAACGGCGAAACTGAAACGGGCGTCACACTGATGGAGATGACCGCTGAGCTGGATGCGGGCGATATCTATCTGCAGGTGGTAGAGCCCATCCGACCTGAGGACGATTACGGCAGCTTGGAGGCGCGGTTAGCCCAGCGCGCTGCCCAACTGCTGTTGGAAGGGCTAGCACGCTTGGAAGCGGGCACCCTCACACGCACGCCCCAAAACCCCGCAGAAGCTACCTACGCCCCGCTGCTGAGCAAAGAGGACGCCCGCCTCCGCTGGGACGAATCCGCTGAGCGATGCCGCAACCGTATCCGCGCCTTTTCGCCCAAGCCCGGCGCGTTTACCACTTGGCGCGGTAAACTGCTCAAACTATGGAGGGCGGAAGTCGTGCCCGACGCCCCAACTGCGGAGCCAGGCACTATTCTCTCGGTATCACCCGAACGGTTTTTGGTCGCCTGCGGCAGGGGCGCACTACGCCTGCTGGAGCTGCAGCCAGAAAACCGCGCCCGCATGGACGCCCGCGCCTTCATCAACGGCTATCGCCCCCAAGTGGGTGAACGGATGGGTACTTATGACTGATGCACACCCCCACCGCTATCTGTCGCCCCAGGATTGCTCCACTCGTCAGCAAGGGCAATCATAGACAGCAGCTCGGGCATGGGCATCTGTTCCGCATGTTGCCGAATTGCGCTCAGTTGGGTTGCCCCCAGTGATTGTTCAACCTGATCCAAAAGGCTAGAATCTGGTGTTTCGTTCAGGCGGGCTACAGCAAACAGCGCTTGCGCCGCAAGGCGGTAGTCGCCCGTCTGCAGTGCATAACGCGCTACTTGATGCAGTGTTTTTAGGCGTAGAGGCGCGGAAGATTGATAGCCATTGAGCGCATGCAAGCAACGGCGTGCCCACACGAGCGCATCGCACCAATCGCCGCGCCGCGCGGCGGTTTCAGCCAAGTTTTGGAGCGGATGGTACAGATACCATCCGATGCGGTAGCGCCGCGCCATGCGCGCACTCTGCCGAAAAAGCGACTCGGCAGTCTCATAGTCTCCTTCACGGAGGGCAAGATCGCCCAAGTTGTTCGTGCACACAGCTTCGCCCATTGGCTCACTGATGCGACGCCACAGGCTTAGCGACTCATAATAAAGTTGTCGGGCGCGTTCGAAGTTGCCTCGCTCGGCCTGCCAAACGCCTTGATTGTTGAGCATGGCGGCGAGCGTGCGTAGGTCGCCTTGTTGCAGGGCTAAGGTTTGTGCCTGCTGGAGCAACAGTTCGGCTTGGGCAAGGTCGCCCTGTTGATAGCGCACGGAAGCCAAGTTGCCCAACGCGTTCAGCTGCAAGCGCGGTAATCGCCCCGCTGCTTGCTCAGTGGCTTGCTCCAACATCGTGGCGGCTTCATCCAAGCGTTCTTGAATCCACAACACGACGCCCAAATGGAGCAGTACCTCCGCTTGGTCATCGGCGGCACCTAACGCGCGACTGCGTTCCAACGCCATGCGCAGGTAGCGCTCGCTTTCCGAGAGGTTGCCCGCCGACCAGTGATAAAAGCCAGCTGCGAACCACAGGCGGGCGGCTTGAATCAGCTGCGGATGTGCGTCAGCCACGGGTAGAAAAGTGTGCAAGAGACGATGGGCGTCGGCGTGCGCCCCACGACGAATGGCAAGCACCGCGGCAATCCGAGCCGCTTGGAGTTGCTCTTCGGGGCGAGTGAGGTGAGCTGGCAACTGCGTGAGCGCATGCAGCGCGCGTGCACTGCCGCCGCGCGCCTCCCAAAATGGCGTCAACACAAGAGCCAAGCGCAGCGCGCTCAACGGCTCGTGGTGAGTGCTCCACTCCAGCACTGCATCAAGGTTGTGGCGCTCCGCTTCCAAGCGCGCCCAATCCACAGCCTGCGGCGCCGCTCGCTCCAACTGTTCACACCAGTAGTAGAGATAACGGCTCAGCACCGCACGACGGTCGTTGCTGGAGGTAAACTGCGCTGCGAACTGGCGCACCAGCGGAGGCATCTCATAGCGCCCTTCGTTGAGGCGCACCAAGCCCGTGCGCACCAAGGTATCCAGCTCCTCGCAAGGCACCCCCAACACTTCGCACGCGCACTCGGGCGTCCAGCCTCCCGACAACACGCTCAGGCGATTGAGCAGCGTCTGCTGCGGTGGGGGCAACATCATATAACAGGCGGTCAGCGAATCCCATAGCGAACGTCCAAACGCGCTGGCTGCAGCAGGACGCTTCCAAAGGCGAGTGTCTTCCAAGCGTTGCACCAGTTGCGCCAGCGAAACCGAACTCAGACGCGCCGCAGCCAACTCAATAGCTAACGGCAGCCCGCTCAACAAACGGCTAATTGCAGCCACCAGAGAGGCGTTGCCTTCGGTGAGGCGAAAATCAGGGTTTGCTTGCCTTGCACGCTCCACAAACAAACGCACCGCACCGTAGCGCCAAAGCGCGTCCACCGTATTGACAGTGTCGGGAGGTACTTCCAGCGGATGCAGTTCGATAATCTGCTCGTCGGGTAGGTTCAGTGCGGTCGGCGCCGAAGTCAGTACGGTTAGCGTGGGGATATCGTGCAGCAGCGCTTGAAGTTCCGTGCGTTGGGCGTCGGAAGGCAGATGTAGCCAGTCGATTACTAGTAGTGCGCGCCGATTGCCCAAAATGCCTGCCAACAGCAGCGGCAACTGCTGCAGGCGCGCCGTATCCCATCTCAAGCATCGTGCCCATACCTCAAGAATTGACTCGGTCGGGTGCGCTATGGTAATCCACCAGCGGGCTTCCCCGAAAATCGATTCTGTGTGCCGAGCAACCTCAATTGCAAAGCGCGTTTTGCCGCTGCCAGGAGCCCCTATGATGGTGTAAAGGCGTGCTCCGTTCGTTTGAAGCGCCGCAACCACCGACGCAAGGTCGGCTTCCCGCCCAATAAAGGAGGTAGCCAGGTGTGGCAGTGCAGCGCTAAAAGCAGCAGGGATCTGCAAGTGCGTGGGCACCTGCCAGCCGGGCAGCGCCAACGCAAACAGCGGCTCTTGGGGAAACTCCGCACTAAGCCAATAGGCGCCAAGCGGGTGCGCCTGAATCGGGTGCCGAGTAAGCGCTTGCGGCAGCACGGCTACCACCCGCTGCGTGCACAGAGCATACCCACTGCCCTCCAGTTGCAGCAGGCGTTCCACTACCCGCAGCGGCGCCCCCTCATACCGCTGGCGCACCACGCGCAGATGCCCTAAATCCAGCGCTAACACCGCCTCAGGGTGGTGGCGGGCAACCTCCAGCAGAAAACGCACAAGCTTGTCTAAGTCGGTGAAAAACGCCAGCAAACCGTTAGGCAGCGTCTGTAAGGGCGCGCCCCCACACACCGCAACCGCCGAGCGCACCCACTGTGGGTCTGCCTGCGCCGAACCACCCCATTGAACGCCAACTACCACGCCCAGCCCACTTATCGGGCGGGCCGGTATACTGCTGACAAGGCTGATGGGCGGCGCCTCAGCAGCAGGCTCCGTCGGCACGGGCAACGCCTCGTACAGCTGTTGAAGACGCTCACGCTCCCGATGAATCCACGGCGCCTCAAAGCCCTGCAAAAACGCACCTTGATAAAGGCTACGCGCCCGATTAGCCCACGCCATCCGCTCCGACTCTTCGGTCGCGGCGCGCCAGTGCCGAACTGCAGCCTCAAACTGCGCGACATCGGTCTCCACATAGTCTGGGTTTAGCCCCACAGTATGGCGCGTGGTTTGCAACACACTCCCGCGCAGCGTGCCGGGCGGTTCCAAAACCGCACGCAAACTGCTAAGGCTGACCCGCAGGTTGTTCAAGGCCGCTTCGTCCGTCAGCTCACCCCACAACAGGCGTGCCAAATCCTCACGTGCATGCGGCTGCGGGTAGCGCAATAAATACGCCAGCAGCAACGCCGTTCGCTGCGTGCGAAACCGCTCTACCCGCCGACCATTAACCTCCACCGAAAACTCACCCAAAAGCCGTGCGCGTATCATTCGTAAATCTGCTTCTGCGCCGAGAACATCGGACGACGCAGCTGATCATAAAGTATCCGCTTCGCATGCCCGTCCGCCCATAGCGTGTTCGAGCCATCCCGGTGCAGAAAGTTGAAATGCTCAATATACTCCCGCAGGCGCGGCGGGCCTTGCGTCCATTCTTGCCCACGCAGGGGCCAGTTCGCCTGCTGCAACCAATTACACAACGGCACTTTGTAACCATGTTCCCACATAATCATGGTACGCGAGGGCTCTTCCACCTCCGCATCGGGCGCGGGGTAAACAAGGCACAGCCCACCTTCTTCGCGCTTGGAAACGGGGCTGTATTCGTTGCCCCGAGCACGCGGATTGCGACTATAATACGGAGAATCAAAATTGCCCCTGAAAAAGTTCAGCGCATACGACGATTGCCACTGACTTGGCATGCTGGGGCAGCGTTTGACCTCGTTGCTCTTCAGGTAGGTATCTATCAACCCTATGCGGATCGGATAACGTGCCTCCTTCGTGATATCGCCATAATAGCAACCATCAGGAGGAGCGTTCCGTGTATCGTAACCTAGCCATGGACGATACGCATACGGGTGCGTGGGAATCCGCTCGCGCGTGTAGGCAGGAAACCAAGTCTCGTCATAGTCGCTGAGATAAAGCCTCATTGCCGTGCCAATCTGTTTCATGTTGCTCAAACAAACGGTTTGGCGTGCCGACTCGCGCGTCTGCGCCAGCACAGGAAACAGAATCGCTGCTAAGATGGCGACAATTGCGATAACCACCAAGAGCTCTATCAATGTGAAGCCGCGTTGTTTCACAATTTACCTCCTCCTTGCCCTCGTCAAGTGTACGTTACATGCGCTTCGCACGCAGTTGCATACGCTTTATATGCAGTGCCCCCCTCTCCTATGCTGTAGGAGAGGGGGTTGAGGGCGACTCTCAACACCCGCTTCCGAAGTTGAACAACACGATTAGCAGGTCGGAGTCGTTCACCACGCCATCGCAGTTCAGGTCGGCGTTCGGGTCGTTGCCGCCGAAGTTGAACAGTACCAGCAGCAGGTCAGTATCATTCACGCAGCCGTCCCGATTGGCATCGCCACTGCGTCGGTAGAAGGGGTTATGTGCTACCACCAGCGTGCCGTCGCTGCGTGCGTAGGCGAAATAGCGTCCATCGGGCGAGAAGGCTGCCCCCTGAATGAGAAAGAGCGTTTCATCATCGTACTGGGTTGCCAGCGTTCCACTGCCTGTGTGCCACAACATCAGGTTTGCGCCCGAGCCGTCGCTATTTTGCGAGCTCGCGCCCAACACATAACATCCATCAGGTGTGAAGGAGATGGCATAGACCTCATAGCCGTTGTCGGCGGTAGGCAGCCGGCGAACACTCCAGTCGGCTGTATTGATAAGGTATACCGGCGCGGGTTGCACGTTGCGCGTGCCCGCAGCGATGTAGCGTCCGTCGGGCGACCAGGCGACGCTCATAATGCGCTCAGGCTCGGTCGCAACCGTAATCTGGCGTTCCAGCGTCAGGTACGGCGTCAGGTAGATTTGCACCCTCTCCTGAGAACCCACGGCCAGTCGGCTGCCGTCGGGCGAGAGCGCAATCTGCACGGGGGTCAGGGCGTTGTCAGGGGCGTTGGTCTGCGCGATTTCCGTCCAAGTTTGCCAGTCTGCACCGCGTTGGAATGCTTTTAGCTCGCCGTTGCGTGCAGCGGCATAGAGATACCACCCGTCGGGTGAGAACGCCAAACCACTGCCGTTATAGCTCAGCGTGCCGATGGTAACTACAAAGTCGCCCGTGGTTGCGTCCCACAGGTCGATAGTTCGGTCGGGCAGGGCGCGCCCGGCAGTCGCCACATAGTTGCCATTGGGTGAAAAGGCGAGTGCGCCAATCCACGAATCTAAATGGTTGATCCGTGCCTGCACCGACTGACTGGCGAAATCCCACACGAAGGTTTGCGTAGGAACGGAGTAGTTCGACTGAGCAGCGGTGGCGATTTTTGTGCCGTCAGGCGACCAAGCCAGCGCGGTGAGGAATCCGCGATGGTGTGGTAGGGCGGTGTACTCCCGCGTTTCCAGGCTCCAGCGGCGCAGGTCGCCGTTGCGCGTGCCCGAAATCAGCTCCGAAGCGTTGGCGTTGTAGGCAGCCACCGTGACCACATCATTTGGGAACACTTCCTGAAAAATAGGCGTTGCTCCGCGATAATCGGGGTCGCTGCTGTAGTTGATTTGGTAGATGCGCAGATAGGGATCGTAGAACACCACACCGAACGCCGAGGAGCCATAGGCGGCAGCCAATCGGCTCCCGTCGGGCGAGAACTGCAGCGCGTTCACGCTGGAGGTGGGCGCGCTCTGGTCTGGTGTCTGCCACTGCATGTAAAGTCGCCATTCGTTGAACACGGGGTTGAAGCGACGCATTTCAATAATGCCGTTGGGCATTACGCCGACCGCCACGTAGAGCCCATCGGGACGGTTGGCGAAGGCGAAGCAGTTGATATAAAAGCCGTTGCCGCCGATGATGAATCGTTGGTGGTAGGCATAAGTACCGTCTGCTTGGCGTTTATAGACAAATACCCAGCCGCCCGCGCTGCCAGCGAACAGCCATTCACCGTCGGGAGAGAACGCTGCGGCAAAGATCGGCGCCCAGCTCGGATTGCGAGTCAGGTACTGCACCCGCTCAATCTGATTGCCGTTGATGCGGTACAGCACAAGCCCATGCCGGGTGAATCCTGCAGCATCGCCGCCGCCCACTGCAATGTATTGCCCATCGGGACTAATCGCAAGCGCTACAGCGTTGCCTGGCTCGTCCTCCTCCGTTCCGTCCTCTACGAATGAGCCGCCTTGCGCCGTGGTCGTCCAGTTATCCAGATTCGCGTCGGGCTGCAGGATGTGGATGCGAATCCCGCGATAGCCTGTATCGGGGTCTGTGTCGGGATAGGCCACCACCAGCTGCTGGCGGTTCGGCGTAGGAGCCAGAGACGCACTGTACAGGGAGCGCCCGAATAGTTGACGCCCTGTCAGTGTGCGCACTAGTTTGTTGTCCGACAGACGCCAGAAGTGGATGTAAAATCCTTCGCTGGTCACAAAATACCGGTCGTCTTGGAAATAGAACCCGATATAGGTGGACACTTCGCCCCCACCGATCCAAGCGATTGGGGGGCGTTGTGCGTGCGCGAAGGCACACACGGCGAACACGCTTACCAACCAACCGAGTCTTCTCATCGATTCCATCGTCGTACACCTCCTGAAAGGGTGGGCGGGGCAACCAACCCGATAATGGCAGCACCAGAGCTGAGAGGAGTGTCTCCGATAGGGGCAGAAGCAGACGTTTCTGGTATCGAGCAAGAGCGACTTCTCGCATCCTGCCCCGACAACGCGGTTTCCCACTCCTTCAGAATCCAAACTGTCCAGCGCCAGCCACTATGCATTGCGCAACCTCCCTGTTTCTTACGCCACCGTTAACGGGAGTATAACAAAACTTGTTGCCCAAAACATTACAGGAGCATTACACGGGACGCTCCCAAATGGTGAGCGTCCCGCCCTGAATGGAAGCACACCGTAAGCGCGCTTAGCGTTTGCGACGGCGCAGCCCGATGAGACCCGCCAGCCCGACGCCCAGCGCGAACATCGACGCCGGCTCCGGCACCACGCACATCACATAGGAGGTCAGGCGATTCTGGGGGTCGAGTCCGTAGCCGACGATGCACATGTCGTTGTTGATATCAAGCGCAGCGTACAGCGTCCAGCCCATGTAGCCTGCGCTTTGGGCAAGCGTGGTCAGGTCGACAATCTGCCAGTTCCCGCCGCCCGTAAGGAACCAGAGGGCGGCGCGCTGGGATCCCGTCGCGTCGAAATAGTAGCCAACGACATGTCCCAGGTCGTTGACGCCGTAGGCGCGCCCGCCTGTTGCGCCCGCAGGCAGCGGCAGCGCAGTCACATTGTATCCAAAGCCGCCCCACACATACACGGCGGGAAACGGGCCCCCACTGAGGTTGTAGGTTGTGTAACCCGCAGCGTACTGAGGGATCGCGCCTTCGGAAATGTCCCAGATGAGCACATTCGCGCCGGGTAAGCCTGGGGGCACAATCGGCGCGCCAACATAGGTGCCTGGCCCAGGTGTTATCGGGTCAAGGTTAGCCCAGCCTGCCGCCTGCCCTGGCTCGATGTACGGCTCAGCGCCCCAGCCACTCGAGACGCCTGTACCGCCGCCCGCTGTACCCGCGTTGTTGATGCTGGTTCCCGCCGACGGGTTGCCATAGGTCTGGTCCAGGAAGTAGGTCGTGGTGCTGCCGTCGTTGGCGTTGAAGTAGGAGACGAAGCCGCCGCCCACGTTGAAGAACCCACCAGGCGCATAGCCCACGATGACGCCGTTGTCGTTGATGTCGAAGGCGGTGTTCGCAATCATATTCGCTGGCGTGCTAATCAGCTGCTTACCGTAGGTAGGATGCCAGACCATCGCGCGCTGGCTTGCCGTGTCGCGTCCAACAACCCAGCCCTTGTTGTTCACCCCGTAGGCGACCGCGCTGCCAATCACGACACTTGGCTGCCCCACTAAATCTTGCCCCAGCTGATAGCGGTAGGCGACGGGGAAGCCAAAAATCCCCTGTCCTGCCTGCCCGACGATGTAGGGCTTATAGTTGTTATCGGCGGTTCGCTCCGAGATGCGCCAGGCGTAGTTCGCCGTGCCGCCCTGATTGGGCACATAGATGCCGTGCAGGTCGGTAACGGACCATTGGGCGTGTCCGCAGGCAAGCAACGCACTCACCGCTGCACAGAGCATGCCTGCGCGTAATCCCAACTCGCCTTTCAAGGCGTGCATATGCCTATTGAGTTGCATCATCAGCACCTCCTAAGTTTTGGAATATCCACCCTATCATGACTCACTCCTGACGCCCGATACATTACAGGAACATTACAAACCCCACGATATTGCAAAAACCCACCATAATGTTGCGTGCTTGGACTCCAACGACCGCGTGTTCACCGTGTTTGACGCGGTGCAACCTTACATGAAAAATGCTGACATCTTGGTGTGTCCGTCGAATCGTCCGGGAATTGACTTTGTGGCGATTCTGCGGAGTTTAGGCTTGCGGGGCAGCGGCAACTTCCGCTATGCTTCGTACGCGCTCAACTTCGCATTGTTCCAAGACCCAGCGCTGCCGCCGGGCTTGTTTGCGGACGACCCAGTGGTGCCTTTAGCCGCCATTCAGGATCCTGTGAACACCACGATGTTCTACGACTCAGTGTACAAGCGTCCTACTGACCCGCTGATTGACCCGCGCTGCCCGCGCCCCGTAGGGCTGTTCGGCTGGGATAACTTCCCTGGCGACCCGCGCCACAAGGACGGCATAAATATCAACTTCGTGGACGGGCACGCCAAGTGGTACAGGTGCGACGGCAAGATCCCGGGCAAGTCCATCGATTCCAACGGGCGCGAAGTAGACACCTATACCTTGCCGTGCGACCTGTCGGGCATTCCCGGGGGCAAGCCAAACACTTAAGGTGGAATTAGGGGCAGGCTGCAGCCTGCCCCCATCCCGATTCCTGCGGCACCCCAAGCATTACTTCGCGCGCTCCATTAGCCCTACGTTGATTTCCACATCGCCCAGCTCGGTTTGTAGCGGCACCACCAGCGTCGGAATCTCTAACGTGCTGATGCGTACATTGGTGCCTCGGATGAGGCTTGGGGGTGAAAGGTTGCAGTTGATGCCTTTGGATGCCAGTTCCGTGAGCGCCGCGCCCGAAATCATGTTGCCCAACTCGGCAATCGCGCTGGCTGCCAGTTCGTCGAAGGTGCGAATCGTGGTGCCCAGCATTTTGGACGCGATTTTGTCGGCGGTGAACACCGACATGCCGATGATGATTTGCCCCTCCAACTGCCCAGTGACGCCCAAAACGATGTTGCACTGCTGCGAGGTGAAGATGCCCTTGCGCGCGCTCAGCTGCCCGCGCTGAGGCGTGACGCCCAGCATCATCTGAAACACATTCACCGCAGCCCCAACGAACGGATTGATATACTCCGCTTTCACCGTCGCTCGCCTCCTTATGCGACTTTTTGAACTGCTTCAATAATCCGCTCAGGCTGGAACGGCTTGACGATGAAGTCTTTTGCGCCTGCCTGAATCGCTTCCACCACCATCTGCTTTTGTCCCATCGCGGTGCACATCACCACTTTGGCGTTTGGGTCGCGGGCGCGAATCTCTTTCAGTGCCTGCAACCCATCCATTTCGGGCATGGTGATGTCCATAAACACCAAGTCGGGTTTGTGTTGCTCGTACAGTTCCACCGCCTCACGTCCGTTCGAGGCTTCTGCCACCACTTCGTACCCGTGCTGCGTAAGGATATTCTTGAGCGTCACGCGCATGAAAAGCGCGTCGTCGGTAATCATGATGCGTTTCGCCATTGTTGCACCTCCTGTAGCGGTTTGCGGTAGAAGAACGCGCTGGGGTTTTCGAATCCGATTTGCGCGTAGTTGAAGATGCGCTCCGTGTTGCCCAAAAATAGGTAGCCACCGGGCTTGAGCGCGTCGTAGAAAGCGCGAAAGACGCGGTCTTTCGCCTCGTCGGAGAAGTAAATCACCACATTCCTGCAGGCGATAAGGTCGAACCCGCTGGGGTAGGGGTCGGAGAGCAGGTTGTGGTGTTCAAAGCGCAGGTAGCGTCTGAGCACAGCGTCAGCCTCGTAGACAGTGCGTCCGTTTTCGGTAATGGCGCGGAAATACTTAGACTTGAACTCAGCGGGCACATAGCGCATATCGCTTTCAGCAAACACGCCTCGTCGCGCGCGCGAGAGCACATCTGCGTCGATGTCAGTGCCTAAGATTTGGTGCGAGCGATGGGGCGCCAACTCATGCAGCAAAATCGCGATGCTGTAAGCCTCGGCACCGTAGGAACTACCCGCGCTCCAGCATTTGAGCGCCAAATTGCGCCGCAGCAACTCGGGAAGCACCTGTGTGCGCAAAATCTCGAACTGCTCGGGGTTGCGAAACAGCTCCGAGACATTGATTGCCAATCGGTCGATGAACTGGCGCAGGCGCGTTTCGTCGGCGGCTAAGTAGTGGAAGTAATCAGTGAATTGGCGGAAGCCCCCACGCTCCATCATCGTATAGATGCGCCGATAGGTTTGCTCGAACTTGTACTGGTCTAAGTCCAGCCCAGTGCGCCGCTTGAGCAGTTGTTTGAACTGCTCGAAGTCGCGGAGCAGCTCGGGCGTTTTAGGCACATTTAAGCTGCTCTGGAACTGCTGCATAGCTCCTTCACCCCCTCTGTGATTGCCTGCGCGACTTGATCTAACGGCACCACACGCTTGACGCATCCAGTTTGGATGGCGGCGCGTGGCATACCGAACACGACACAAGTGCTCTCATCCTCAGCGATGGTATACGCGCCTTTGGCATAGAGCGCGCGCACCCCTGCTGCCCCGTCGGACCCCATGCCTGTGAGGATTGCTACGACCACTTTGCCTGGGTAGTTCTGCGCGATGGAAAGCAACGCCACATCGACGGCGGGGCGCACGCCGTGCACGGGTGGGTCTTGCGTAAGCACCAACCTGCTCCCGCGCTCGACCTTGAGGTGCTTGCCCCCTTGCGCTAAGAATGCCACACCGGGCTCCAGAACCTCGTCGCCCTGCGCCTCACGCACAATAAAGGGGCTATTGCGGTCTAACCGCTCTGCCAGTGAGCGTGTGAACCCTTCTGGCATATGCTGAATCAACAAGATTTTCGCTTCAAGGTCGGCAGGTAAGCTGCTCATCACCACGCTCAGGGCGCGTGGACCGCCTGTGGAGGCGCCGATCACCACCAGCGGTGCGTCGCCTCCGCGGCGCGCAATCACCGCGCGGGCAGGTGAAACAACAGCAGTGGCTTGCGTTGGTACTGACGTGGCTGCCACTCGCGCCTGCGCGGCTGCCTTGACCTTCTCAATAATCTGCGACGAAATCTTGTAGATGTCCAGCGAGATGGAGCCAGAGGGCTTGGTTATAAAGTCCACGGCACCGAGTTCCAAGCACTTGAGCGTGATTTCTGCGCCTTCAGTGGTGAGGCTGCTGAGCATCAGCACGGGCGTAGGCTGCTCCTGCATCAGTTTTTGGAGCATCGTGACGCCGTCCATCACGGGCATTTCCACATCCAGCGTAATCACATCGGGCTTGAGTGCGCGTGCTTTTTCCAGCCCCTCTTGCCCGTTGCGGGCGGTGCCCACCACCTCAATCGCGGCGTCCTGGCTGAGCAGATCGCTAATCATCCGCCGCATAAACATCGAGTCGTCAACCACTAGCACCCGAATCTTGCGCATGATTGCCCCTCCTTAGGCGGCTTTGCGCAGCATGCCCAACGCCGCCGCCAAGTTGTGCTCCACAGGTGGAGTGCCCACTACGCGCACGCGGATTAGCCCCGTCGCCACATCAAACTCAAACGATCGCCCCAAGCTGCCGCGTGTTTGCTCGAACACGACGCTAATCCGCAACTCGCGCAGGAGCCGATGAAGTGTTTCCACATTTCGCTCGCCGATTCGCAACGCTTGGCTGCGGTTTTTGAACAGTTCACCCCCGCCCACCAAAATCGCTTTGAGGCGTGATGCGTGTGCAGGAGGCGTATCTAACAGACGCAGCAGTGCAGGCACCGCCGTCGTAGCATACTTGCCCGGCATGGCGTTAGCATCGACTGCACTCGCCTCGGGCAGCATCACATGTGCCAACGCCGCCATTTGCTTTGTTGGATCAAAAAGCACTGTGCCCACGCAGGAGCCTAAACCAATGCACCCAATCACACCGCTGCCACGCGCCACCACAATCTCACCCATGCCAGCTAACTGGATTGCCGAAGCTGCCATTGCGTGCTCCTTTAGATGCCCAACACTTGAAAGAGCTTTTCCAAGTTGCCCACCTCAGGCAGGTACAAGAAATAACCTGTGAACTGATGGTGAGGTGTTTTGAAGGCGGTCTCAATCGCCAGCACCTCGCGCTGACCGTACATCGCTTCCACCACAACCGAACTGAGCACTGCCATTGCCATATCGGCAGCAAAGGCAGGTGGCTCCATGTTCAGCGTAAAGCCCGTCATCTGGCTAATGGCGCGCAGGTAGTTGCCCAGCATGATGTTGCTGACCTCATTGATGACCGACTGGTAGAGTTCGTTGAGGTCTGCTAAGCCGTTGGGCTGCATTTGCACAAGCAGTTGCCATAACACGCACGCGCTGTCCCACGGAAACAGGAACGTGCCCTCGCCGGGCCAATCGCCCGTGATGCGTGAGATAGTGCCCACCACTGGCGATTCAGGGGCGAGTTGCCACACTTGGGGCAGCTGCGTGCCTTCCACAGGCAGCACTTGGGGCGCCTCCAAAGTGAACAGCACGCCTGTAAGGTCAGACAGTGCCGTCACAGCACCCCCCAAGCCGATATTGCCCAACTCGCGCAGGGCATCTGCGCGAAGTTCCGAGAGTGGGTTCATCATCGCCATCCGCCAAGAGATTGTTGCCATACTGGCAGGGCACGGTTTATCGCAGAGATACGAGGTTTGGGCAGGTACAATCGGAATATGCAATGGTTCAACAATCAGCCGTTGCGCCCGCGCCCGCATATCGCCGTGCTGTTTTACGATGCGATTGGCGACTTTGTCATCGTTACCCCTCTCCTGCGCGGGCTAAAGGAGAAATATCCCGACTGCACCCTGGATTACTTCAGCGGCGAGCGCACGCGCGAGCTGGAAGAGGCGTTGCCCTACATTGATGCCCGCTTCTCAGTGTTTGGCAACCCGAACGCCTTGCAAGAGTTGCCCAGATTCATCGCCGAGCGGCGCGCGCAAGCAGGCGAGTATGACTTAGTCATCAACTGCGACTTCCACCCCACGATGGCGTTCGTAGCGCACATGTTACAACCGCGCTATGTGGTGGGCAGGTGCTTTGGACCCGACTTGCGCGAGGAGGTGCCCAAACCACCCGACAAGCTACACCGCTTGCACGACGAGTTCTGGTCCGCTCCCGACATTTTGCAGCGCTACGGCGACATCCTCAACAGCACTTACATAGGCGAGATTTGGTGTCGCTTGGCGTTCGTGGTGACCGACTTCTACCGCACCGAAGTGCCCACGCGCGATCCTGAGCGCGAGATTCCAGAGGTACTCATAGCCACAGGCGGGCGACGCAGCGCGAAACTGTGGATTCGCGACTACTGGAAAGCGGTAATTGACTGGTGTTTTGCCAACGGCTATCGCGTGGGGCTGATTGGCGACAAGCCCCAACGCCAAAGTGAGGTGTACCACACAGGCGCTACCGAGTCGTGGCTGTTGGCGCACACGGAATTGATTGACTTGCGCGGGCAGTTCAGTTTGCCGCAGGTGGCAGGTGCGTTGGCACGCGCCAAAGCATGCGTGTCGGTAGATAATGGCATCATGCATATCGCCTACAGCGTAGGCACGCCAACCATCGCGATTTTTGGGGCAAGCCCGTGGATGGTGTGGGCACCTCCCGTGCCCCATCTGCACTTGGTGTTGCCTACAGAACCCTGCAGCAAATGCTACGAGAACCGCTTCCGTAACGCTGACTGCCTGCTGGAGCGTCACCAGTGTATGCTAAGCATTCACCCAGAGCGCGTGATTAACAAACTGGCTGAGGTACTTGCCAATGGTGCGGCGTAAATGGTGGCTGTGGCTGGACGGGCTGCTGCTGTTGCTGACCGTCTACTACTACCTGCCCGACCTTACTGGCGAGTCGCGCGAACGGTTGCTCAGCCCTGATTACTGGCGCGCTCGCTGGCGTAGCGAGCACCTTATAACCCCCGCGGGCGTGCTGTGGCGTGGCGACCCCCATCAGCCTGTTGTGGCACTCACCTTCGACGATGGACCCGACCCCAACACCACCCCCCGCATTTTGGAAATCTTGCGCCAAGAGGGTGTTCGGGCGACTTTTTTCGTGGTGGGCACCAAACTCAAGCGTTATCCTAAGTTAGCCAGGCAAATCGCTCAAGAAGGGCATGCGATTGGCTGCCATGGCTACGACCACCAACGCCTGACACAGCTCACCGAGGCGCAGGTGTGGCGACAGATACGCGACTGCAAGGTGTTGGCAAAGCGGGCAGGAATCGAGCTGGTGGCATTACGCCCGCCCTATTTGGCATTAAATGAGGCGGTATCTCGTGCAGCTCAGCGCCACCGAATGCCTGTGGTAATGGCAACTGTTTTGGGCGAACCAGAAAGCTTGGCGCACTCCAGACAATGGGCGTGGCGGTATGCCCGCCGTGCGCGCAACGGTAGCATTCTGCTGCTGCATGACACCTATCCGCACACGGTGGAGGCTCTGCCCGAGTTGATTCGCGCCTTGCGCTGGCGGGGCTATGAGTTCGTCACGATTCCTGAGATGATTCAACGGTTACAGCAGGCGGGGCTTGCGCCTGGAGAAGCGAAATGAGCGCGCTTAGGCTGTTAGCAGTACGCATGCCGTTGTCAAGCAAAGCGCTCCACAGTTGGGTGGCAGCCCCTTGTGTGAAATCGCGTTTTTCGATGGGTATTGTGGCGAGGGCATAGACGGGCTTGCCTTGTGTTTGTGCCCACGCTGCCAGCTCTAAGTTGCGCAAGTTGCCCCATCCAAACGGCGTTTCGGCAATCACGAGGGCGTCGGCGGTTTGGGCGATCTGTTGGGCACGCTGATAGGCGTCGTCGCCAATCGGAGAGAAAGGTTGCTCGGTGATGTGGGTCAGGCGCAGGGCGCGCGCTACTTCCTCGTCGGTATCCAGCAGGTTGAGCACGCCCGTGCTGATGCGCCAGCCTGCGGTCATCAGGGCGTAGTACACGACCGCACCCGCCCCACCTCCAGCAATCACGAAGGCATGCGGCGCGTCGGGGGCGGTAGTTGGCGTGCTGTTGGGGCTAAGCGCAAACACCAGCGGTTTGCCTGTAAGCGGATTGGTTTGGCAAAGCACAGGAGTCTGGTACACCTGCTCCAGCAGGGTTGGCTCCAGCACGGTCTCGGGCGCGCCTTGCGCCACTAGCCGTCCTCGATGCATCAGCGCAATCCGGTCGGCGTATTGGCTGGCTAAGTTCGGGTCGTGCAGCACCACCAGCACGCCCACGCCTTGCTGGCGCGCATGGTGCTGGAGCATGTGCATCAGCTGGGTTTGGTGGTGCAGGTCTAAGTGGGCGGTGGGTTCGTCTAACAGCAGGTAGCGTGCGTGTTGGGCAAGGGCGCGGGCGAGGTTCACGCGTTGGCGCTCGCCGCCGCTTAGCTGGCTGATTGTGCGCTGTGCCAAGTGGCTGATGCCTGCTTGCGCCATCGCGTGGTGCACCGCTTGCCAGTCGGCGCGGCTTGCGCTCCAGAAGCCCTTTTGGTGGGGGTAGCGCCCCATCATCACCAGCTCAGCGACGGTAAAGCCCATCTCAGCAGGGGTCTCTTGGGAGGCATATGCCACCAAGCGGGCGAACTCAGTAGGGCTATATGCCTCATAAGGGCGTTGCTCCAGCCAGCGCGCGCCCGCAAAGGGCTGTAGCGTGCGGGCTAAGGTACGCAAGAAAGTGGTCTTGCCCGAACCGTTGGGTCCCAGCAGCGCCACTACTTGCCCTGGGGTCACTTCCAGTGTGACATCGTGCACCATCGGGGTGTGGTTGTAGCCTGCTACAATCGCTTCCGCACGCAACATCGCTTATAAGGGCACACGCACAGTGGTTTCGAAATCTACACCCAGCTGGTGCGCTGCCGAACCGCCGTTGATAGCCACTTCCAAGTAGTCGCTGCTGCCCCAATACGCCAGCGGCGTGCCCCACGGCACCTCGCCAAAGGTGCGCACCATTGGCAACTCCACCAGTGTGCCCGCGCGGCTGAGGTACACGCGGTCGGGGGCAGAGCGTTGTGTGGCGCGCGTATACACGGCCCGCCGCAGGTTGAACACCACATTACCGAAATGGTCTATGTGCAGCGGGTGGCATACGAAACTCTCTGCCTCGCGGATGGGGGTTAGGTGAGGTAGTTGCGTCAGCGTGTCGGGGGGCGTGGGGGTGCCCAGCTGCTCCAGTGGCACGCCGTTTGCAAAATGCGCGGCACAGGGGGCAAAAATGTCGCGCCCGTGAAAAGTCGCACTCACCTCGGGCAGGTGATAGCGAGGGTTGTCTAAAACGACGGCGCGTTGGGGCGGGTCTTCCAGCAGGGCGAGGCTTAGTAAGCCGTTGTCGGGAGCGAAGTAGATGTGGCGTGTGCCTTGCACGCCAATCGCGCGGCGGGCTGTGCCCACGCCAGGGTCAACCACCGCGATAAGGACCGTGCCGTCGGGCAGATAAGGCACCGCGGTCACCAACTGGTACGCGCCGCTGCGCACCTGCTGCGGCGGAATGCCGTGCGTAAGGTCTAACACCTCACAGGTGGGGCACAGGCGCAGCAGCACTGCTTTCACCTGGGCTACATAGGTGTCGGTATAGCCGTAGTCGGTCAGCAGCGCAATCAACCGAGCCATCGCTCTGAGGATACCTCACAAGCGCAGAAGGTACAATCTTGTGCCAGCAGACGATGAGAACGCGTGTGAACTTTCTGCGGGAACTGATTGTGCGCAACTACGAAGGCAGTCCTTGGCACAGTTTCAAAGCGGCGGTGCGCAACCTTACCGAAGAAGAGGCACTATGGGTGCCCCCAACGGGCTACAAGGGCTATCGCTGGGCAGACGGCACCATCTTGAAAATCATTTTCCACTTGGGTGCCGATAAACTGGTACAGCTTTCCACCGCATTTGGCGAAGGCAGCACCGACTGGGTGGCGATGGAGCATCGCTTCCAGGCGATGGGCGCTAACCTAAGCGCCGCGCTCCAAATCGCCCAAGAGGGCTACGAAGCCACCTTGGATGCGGTTGCCCCCCTCACCGACGACGACTTGGAGGTGGAACGCCCCTACTGGGGCGGCGGGCGCATGACCACAGGCGAGCTGTTCCTGATGCTCGCCGAGCACGATGTGTACCACGCAGGACAAATCATCTACATCCGCGGTATGTATGCCGCGCAGAAGGGGAAGTAGCCATGCACAAGAAAACCGTTCGAGATGTTGACGTAGCCAATAAGCGCGTGCTGGTGCGTGTGGATTTCAATGTGCCGATCCGCAACGGACAGATTAGCGATGACCGACGCATTCGTGAGGCGCTGCCCACGATTCAGTACCTGCTAGATCGAGGCGCTACGGTGATTTTAATGTCGCACTTAGGACGCCCCAAGGGGCGCGATCCTGAGTTCAGCCTGCGCCCTGTGGCGGAGCGGTTGAGCCAGCTGCTGGGGTGTCCTGTGCACTTTTTTGACGATTGCATTGGCGAGGCAGTAGAGCAGGGCGTTCTCAATCTGCCCCCGAACGCCGTCGCCTTGCTGGAGAATGTGCGCTTCTATCCGCAAGAGGAGGCGAACGACCCCGAGTTTGCGCGGGCGTTGGCGCGCTTGGGCGAGGTGTATGTGAATGATGCGTTTGGCTCCGCCCACCGCGCCCACGCCTCCACCGAGGGCGTGGCACACCACCTGCCTGCCGTTGCGGGGCTGCTGATGGAGAAAGAGCTACGCTACTTGGGACAGGCGTTAACCGACCCTGAGCGACCGTTTGTGGCAATTTTGGGCGGGGCGAAAGTACACGACAAAATCGGTGTCATCCGCAACCTGCTGCCCAAAGTAGACAAGCTGCTCGTCGGCGGTGGCATGGCGTTCACTTTCCTCAAGGCGCAGGGCTACGAGATTGGCAAGTCGCTGTTGGACGCCGAGAGTTTGGAGTTCGCGCAGCAGATGCTGCAGCAGGCGGGCGACAAGTTGCGGCTGCCTGTGGATGTGGTGGTAGCCCCCACATTAGAACCGAACGCCCCCACGCAGACCGTGCCCGCAAGCCAGATTCCGCCCGAGCAGATGGGGCTGGATATTGGACCCGAAACGGCGCGGCAGTTCGGCGAGGTGGTCAAAACCGCGCGCACTGTGGTGTGGAACGGACCGTTAGGCGCGTTTGAAACACCCCCGTTTGAGGCGGGCACACGCGCCGTGCTGCAAGCCGTTGCCGAATCGGGCGCGATTGCTATCTTGGGCGGGGGTGACACCGCCGCGGCTGCCGAACAGCTGGGCTTCGCGGGCAAAATCACGCACATCTCCACGGGCGGCGGGGCAGCGCTGGAGTTTCTGGAAGGGCGCGTGCTGCCCGGCGTGGCAGCGCTGCTGGATGCATAACAATCGCGGGGGTAGCAGGTGCTATCCCCGCACTGCTCAACTGCCCTTCAAAAACCGCCGCGGGGTGATAACAGCTGGCACAGGCTTGCCGCGGATCTCCACTGCGCAAGGCGTGCCCGCTTTGGCATAGGCGGTGGGTAAGTACGCCATTCCGATGCCTGCCTCCAGAGTGGGCGAGTAGACTCCACTGGTGAGGGTGGCAACCACTTGCCCTTCTACGAGCACAGGGTAGCCCTCGCGGGGCACGCCGCGCTCCTGTAGGCGGATGCCCATCAACTTGCGTGAGACGCCCTCCTGCTTTGCTTTCAAGATTGCTTCCGCGCCCAAGTAATCGGTGCGCTCACTCACTAGCCAGCCTAAGCCCGCCTCAATCGGGTTCGTGTCGTCGGTGAGTTCGTGCCCATACAGGTGTAGCCCCGCTTCTACGCGCAGCACGTCGCGCGCGCCCAAGCCGCAGGGGGTTGCTCCTGCTTCCAGCAGCGCATTCCACAGGGCGACGCCCACCTCGGCGGGCGCAATCAGCTCGAAGCCGTCCTCACCCGTGTAGCCTGTTCGCGCTGCAAACAGGCGTGCGCCACGCCACTCCACAAACGCCGCGCCAAAGCGCGGCACCAGTTCCAACTCGGTGCCCAGCAGCGTGCTGAGCCGTGCGGTTGCCTCAGGTCCCTGCACCGCCAACATCACGGTCTGCTCGGTTTGGTCGTCAATTGCCACCTGCATGCCCCACGCCTTGTGCCAACGGTGAAACCACGCCAAATCTTTCTGCCGATTGGCAGCATTGAACACCATCAGGTACTCATTGGGTGCCAGCTCATAAAGGATGATATCGTCCACCACGCCGCCGCGCTCGTTGGTGAGCACGGTGTACAGCCCTGTTGCAGGGGTGAGCTTAGCGAGGTCGGAAGGCACCAGTCGGCTGAGAAAGGTGCGGGCGTCGCTACCCCGAAAGTAGGCACGCGCCATGTGGCTTACATCAAACACGCCCCAGTGCTGGCGCACAGCGCGCACCTCTTGCACCGTGCCCCCATATTGCACGGGCATCTCCCAGCCCGCAAACTCTACCATACGCGCGCCTGCCCGCAGGTGCGCTTCGTATAACGCCGTGCGTTGCATAGGGCTGTGGTTCGGCGGCGTATACGCAACTCCTACCGATGGTCTGTAAGACCAAGCAGCCGATACCTCTGTAGTGTGGGTGTCCCCGCCGACGACTCTCCGCGAGATGTGGACGCCTCAAAGCAACGCCGAAACTGCGAGAACCTGTACCCTCGCTACAGATGCGCGCGTTGACGTGTTTAGTCCCACTTCTCCCACAAGTCGGGGCGTTGGGTGCGCGTATACTCCAGCGTGGAGCAGTAGGTGCCGTTGTCGCGGTCGCACTCGGTTTCAGGCAAGCCATACAGCGCCTCAAATGGCGTGGCTTTGGTATGCCCGTCCGCAAAGGTTACCACCACCTGTTTCTGGTGGCGTCCGTGCGGGCGCTGGTGGAACGCTGGACGACCGGGCTGCACGCTAAAACCGTAATGCTGCCACTCAGGGCGCATAAAAGGCGAGTGCACCACATTCATATAAAACCCGTTGTTCTCCCACAGCGGCCGACTGGAGGTGCCCGACGGCACGGCATCCATGACCATCACATGGTTTGCGGGCGCGCTCAGCTGTGCCAGCGAGCGACTGGGAGGATACACATTCGGCGGGAACTGACACCCAGCTGAAAAGCCCATCGGCGAAGGATACGCAGCACCATACCCGATGCGCCCCTCACACAACAACCGACGCCCTGTAGGGCTGTCAGGCACGCTAATCGGCTTGGCAGAGGGACAACGGGAATAAAGATTGTCTTTGGAATACGGCTGCAACCAGTACAAATAACCGATGGAAGTGCACGAGGTGTAGCCACCGCCACAGAAGTTGGGGGGCGGTATCAACTGGTTTTCGGCTAAGGGGAACACCTCATCGTAGTCTTGCACATACATCATCGCGGCGATGCCGATTTGCTTGTTCTGGCTCAAACACTGCGTTTGACGTGCCTTCTCACGCGCTTGCGCAAACACGGGGAATAGAATCGCGGCAAGGATGGCGATGATCGCGATTACCACCAGCAGCTCAATTAGCGTAAATCCGCGCCGTTGCATAACCATATACCTCCAAGTCAATTGTACCTATCGTGGCTCGCTCTTGCGTTGGTGCACCGCCATCCGTTGGAGCAGAATTGGGCGTGGGATGGCAGAGAGGCACAGTTCTTGCGCCCCCTGCCACTGATACACTCACTTCCCAAACAGCGGCGCAAACACCAGCGCCACGATGCTCATCAACTTGATGAGGATGTTCATGCTGGGACCTGTGGTGTCTTTGAACGGGTCGCCCACGGTGTCGCCCACAACGGCGGCTTTGTGTACATCGCTGCCTTTACCGCCCTCGTGCCCTTCCTCGATGTACTTTTTGGCGTTGTCCCACGCGCCGCCCGCGTTTGCCATCATCAAGCCCGTGACGACACCCATACCTAGCGCGCCTGCCAAGAAGCCGCCCAACGCCTCCGCACCAAGTAGGAAGCCCACTGCCAGTGGCGCAATCACGGCAATCGCTCCTGGCAGGATCATCTCGCGCAGCGAGGCAGCGGTCACGATATCAATACAGCGGTTGTAGTCAGGCTTGCCCTTGCCTTCTAGCAGTCCTAACTCGCGGAACTGGCGACGCACTTCGTCCACCATCTGGTCTGCGGCGCGACTCACCGCTTTGAGTGTGAGCGCAGCAAACAAGCTCGGCATCGCGATGCCAACCAGCAGCCCAATCAGCGTGAAGGGGTTGGTGAGGTTGATTGCCTGCAGCCCCGTCTGGCTCTGGTAGGCAGCGAACAACGCCAACGCGGTCAACGCTGCGCTGCCGATCGCGAAGCCCTTGCCGATCGCCGCGGTGGTGTTGCCCAGCGAGTCGAGCTTATCGGTGATTTTGCGCACGCTCTCGCCAAAGCCTGCAACTTCCGCGATGCCGCCCGCGTTGTCGGCAATCGGTCCGTAGCTGTCGGTGCTCATCACAATCCCAATCGTCGCCAGCATGCCCACGCCCGCCAGCGCAATCCCATACAGCCCGTTGGTCTCATAGGCAATCCAAATGGCAGCGGCGATGCCCAGCAGAGGCAACACCGTGCTCAGATAGCCCACCGCGATGCCCGACAGGATGTTGGGCGCGACCCCGAACCGCGACGACTTGGCGATACTGCGAATGGGCGGACCACTGGTGTAATACTGGCTCACTGCGCCGATGAAGACGCCCGCAAACAAGCCCGACAGCACCGCCCAGTAAGGTGCAAGATTGCCCACCAACGCGTTGGTAATTGCCGCAGCACCAATCACAAACAGCACAACCGCAACAATCGTGGCGCTGTTGAGGGCGATTTGCGGCTCCATCGCCCGAAACACGCGAATTGAAAACACACCCAGCACCGAGGCAATCAGCCCAAACGCAATCAGCGCAATCGGCAAGATGATATATGGGATGGGATTGTCCTTGAAGAAAGTGATGGCAATTACTGCCGCCGCGACAACTGAACCGACATAGCTTTCAAATAGGTCTGCGCCCATCCCCGCGGTATCGCCCACATTGTCGCCCACATTGTCGGCAAGCACAGCGGGGTTGCGTGGATCGTCCTCAGGGATGCCCGCTTCTACTTTGCCCACGAGGTCGGCACCCACATCAGCCGCTTTGGTGTAGATACCGCCCCCCACGCGGGCAAACAACGCCACCGACGATGCCCCCATCGAGTAGCCCGTAAGGTACTGTGCCAGCGTGGCGAGGTTCGCTTGCCCCAGCAGCACAATCACACCGATGCCTAACAAGCCCAGCGCCGCCACCGACAGCCCCATCACCGAGCCACCCGTGAAGGCGACCACCAGCGCCTCGCCCATACCGCCTGTGCGCGCTGCCTCCGTCGAGCGCACACCGCTGCGCGTAGAGGCTTTCATCCCAATAAAGCCCGCCAACATCGAACTGAATGCGCCAAAAAGATAGGCAAACCCGATTAGAGGCGCTACCTGATAAAATGCTACGGTAAGCACTACAAATAACACAATCGCAAACAGCGTAATCGCTATATACTCTCGCTTGAGGAAGGTCATCGCGCCGTCGTGGATTGCCTGCGCGTAGGTGCGCATCGTCTCGTTACCGTCGGGACGGCGCGTGACGAGCCAATAATTGAGTCCCGCTAACAAAATACCTGCCCCGCCCAGCACAGGAGCAGCATATGGGATCAGTTGAGTTGCGTCCATAGTCGCCTCCTCCTTCGCAAGCAGTGTAGTCAAGTGCGCCTACAAGTATACCCATCACTTGCGGGGGGCGATTTCTACTGGGCGAAATGCCGTAAAGAGCTCTCATCCCCGTGCCGACAATCCCCACTGGAGGGCAAGGACAGCAGCCGTGTGGAGTGGGAAGTCAGGGATGGCGATTGCAGGGATGTGTTTGCTGATGCTGCCGCTGGCGGCGGGGACTTCTACTTTCCACGCACAACTCCCTCAACTACACGCCTGGACGGTGCTGGTCAATCGCGTTCGGCTGTGGTATGGGGCGCCACCACTTAAGCTCAATGTTCAGTTGTGCGAGGCAGCGTATGCCTACGCAGAGGAGCTTGTCCAGAACGGTCGGCTCAGCCATGTGGACGCTCAAGGACATCGCGCTGATTACCGCGTGAGTGCAGCGGGCTATTTCTATTGGCGTTTAGGCGAGAACTTGGCAGCAGGGCAGCCTTCGTGGGAGCGTGCCGTGCGTGCTTGGCTCAATAGCCCCAGCCACCGCGCGAACCTACTTGCCCATGAATATCGCGAATTGGGGATTGGACACAGTTTCAACGACGACCGACGCTACCGCACTGCGTGGACGCAGCTGCTGGGGACGCGACGGCATGTGTACCCTGTCGTAATCAACTTAGATGCCTACGCCACCGACACCCCTGAGGTGATTGTGTATGTGCATGGGGCACGCGAGGCGGTGGCGATGCGCTATCGAGTGGATGAGGGCGAGTGGTCGGAATGGATTGCTCCGATGGAGTGGTTTCGCTGCTATCTGCCTGCGGTTGAAGGCTGGCACACGGTGAGCGTACAACTGCAGATAGGTGACCGTATCTTCGAGTCGTCAGATGAGATTTGGCTAAGTAGGGAGTTCGTGGAGGTCGCGGGCGGGCGCGAGAGCAACCACGAACGCTGCGCCCCCTTGCTTGAGGGCTTCGGCGCAAGCGTTGAGTGTACTACCTGTGGTGAACACATCGTCCACCAGCCATATCACCTGCCCCTGCACTTGCTCGGGGCGGACGACTTCAAAGGCATCGCGCACATTCTGTTGGCGTTGCACTTGGCTCAAGCCCACCTGCGGGCGTCGGTAGAAACGGCGGCGCACCGCACTCTGCCACACGGGGATACCTGAGAGTTGGCTCAGCGTGTGCGCCAGCAGTTCAGCTTGGTTGAAGCCGCGCTGTGCGCGCCGCATCGGATGAATAGGCACAGGCACAATTCCATCCGCGTGCGGAACCCCCCCAAGCTGCTCCAGCGCTTGCCACAGGAGCCGCGCCAAAGGCGTGGCAGCGCGTTTCCAACGGCGGAACTTTAGGTGAACAATTGCGCGGCGCACACTGCCTTCATACACGCTGGCGCAGACGGCGCGGTCAAATGCGAAATTTCGCCCCCAACAGTACCAACACTCGCCAAACGCTCGCATGGGGGCCCCACAGCGCTCGCACGCAGGAGGTAAGATGGGTACCCAGTGTAGCTGACACGCAGCACACAGCGGCTCACGGTGGAACCGCCCACACGCCACGCAGCGCGGTGGATACAGCCAGTCTAGTATCCGATGGAACGCAGCTTTAGCGATAGATGACATCAATCACCACATCGCGAATACCAGGGCGCTGACGCAAAATGCGCCGTATCAACTCCATCTCGGCTTTGATATCAATGTTGTGCCCACGCAGCGCGCTCACCGTGCCGCGCAGATACACCACCCCGTGATACACCTGCACATCCAAGCGCGAAACATCTACATGGCGCTTGCTGATTTCGCGCAACACCATTCGCCGGGTCTCAGCATCGGCTGCCATCGTGTTTGCCTCCAAAGGTATTATAACCCAAACCGTGCCCTACGTTGAGGGACTGTTTGAAAAATAGATGGCTCAAGCCATTCCTGAGCAAGCCAAGCCCTCCTACGCGAGCTAAAGCGTCGCATCGGCGTCCCCGCCGAGGAACCTCAGAAACTGCCCCCGAGAAGTCGGGGCGCAGGCATGCAGCAGAGCAAAACCTTATGCACACACGAAGCCAACCTGTGTCGGATTAGCCCGCGCAGGTAAGCTTGGCTTGCGAAGGAACGGCTGGAGCCGTATACTCCTGAACAGCCTCTTAGCAGACAAAAACACGAGATTCCTCGCTCCGCTCGGAATGACAAAGCTGCTCTCGCGAAGATGAGCGTGTCATTCCGAGCCAAAGGCGAGAAATCGCTATTCACAATCTCAGGCGATCACGACTGCCTGCGTCGGCGAATCAGCCCCAGCAGCGCGGTTCCTGCGCCCAGCGCGAGCAAGCTACCCGGCTCTGGCACGACCTCGTAGATGTCGAGGCGGTCGATGTAGGTACCTGTCGCACCGCCGCCCTGCACAACAAAAATGAACAGCCGTCCGTCGCTGGTGATGTAGTGGCTGTAGTTGAGCAGCGTGTTGGCGTAGCCGCTGGGGGGCGTGAAGTTGTCGGCGGTAGGTCCGACGCCCGTCAGCGTGGCGATGAGATTGCCCGCCACATCGCGCACGAAGACCTGGTTCGTGCCCGACACACGCTGGTTATACAGAATCACATCCAGCAGATGCCCATACGCCTGCGACACGGGCACATAGGCGACAGTGGACTGCTGTAGCGCGCCTTCAGTGAAGGTGACGAAGTCGCCCGCGTCGGTGAAGGTGGTTGCGCCTGTGCGTGTGAAGCGGCGCACGCCCGCCGCGTTGCCCGTACCGCCATTCCACTTGTAGAACATATCGCCGTTCGGGGCGAAGGTGATGTCGCGCACGGCGGTGGGCGCGCCCGATACTGCGCCCGTGTTGCCCACATTCGCACCCGTGTTCAGGTCGAAGCGGCGGATAATCGTGCTGCCGAACACGCCAACGGCTAAGCTCGCGCCGCCGCCCGAGCCGGGGTCAATCTCCAGCGTATCGTAGCGCGAGACGCCCGCCTCAGAAAGCGACAGCACGCCGTCGCCCGCCCAGCTGGTATCGAGGTTGCCGTTCGTGTCGTACTTGCGGATGCCTGTGTTGGCGGCGGTTCCACTGCCCAGCCCTGTGCCCAGATAGAGCGAGCCGTTGTAGTAGACAAGGCGCGTATCGCGCGAGCCTCCCTCCTGCTGAAGCTGCACTTTCCACGCCTCCGTCAGCGTGGAGTTGCTGGGAAGGAAGTTCGAGCCGTCGTAGAAGTTGCTGATGCGCGCCATGCCGACGGTCTGCAACCCGCTGCCGGTGTGATAGCCCGCCACATAGAGGTTCGTACCGTCGAACGCCACATCGCTGATGTTCGAGCCTATACCGTTCGCCGTACCGTCGAACAGGTTCGCGAGCGAGTAGCTCCGTAAGTGAATAATCGTGTAACCACTGGCTAAAGCAGTAGTAACCAAACTGGTAGCACATCCCAAAACCGCGATGAGCCTACCTTTCATAGGTTCACCTCCTCTGTCTAGTCCGTGGGGAGCCTAACATCCCTCATAATCAGACTCGCCTGCGTTCTAAAAGCGGACAGCGGAGCGCGGATTCTGCAGAGGGTTGGTGCTCTTTAGGCAAGCCAAGCCTATTCGCGTCGCGCGGGCGAATCGTCGGCATAAACACCCGTGCTACTTGAGTTGTAGTGTCCCGACTTGTCGCCGTTTAGGAAATCGTGGCGTGGGAGCACCGCAAGGCAGCCCTTGGACAAACAGCTGAAGAGGTTCTTCTACAAACCAAGCCCCTTTGCACAGGGTATTAGTCACGCGGGTCGGCTTCGCTTGTACAGGAATACTCGAGCCCTCTATTGTCAAACCGCCTCTCTGCTTCTCGGGGTATTTGAGGCAGGAAACTTTGCCTCAAGCAAGTATTTTAGTAGCGTGAGACGCTGGGCGTGGGCACTGTGGGCGATACTTGTTGTTGCCTCCGCGGCGGTGCAAGCCGCAGGCGAGCGTGTCGGTATCACTGCAGCAGGCAACAATCTTCCCATATATGCCGCTCCTTGCAGCTCCACCTCCCTGGGCACCTTACAAGCAGGCATGGATGGCATGGTGCAGGGGGCGACTCAATTCTGCGGCGCGAGCCTGTGGATGCCCACCCTGTGGGCAAACGGACTGCAAGGCTGGATTAGCGCAAGTGCAGAGCAAATTGTGGCTCTGGCAGGGCAAGGCGTCTACCCAAATGTCGTTGCGCCGCTGGCGTACCCTGTGCGCGTGGGACCCAACGCTTCCGCACTGAATGTGCGCACTGGACCAGGCACGCAGCACAGCATCATCACCACAAAGCCTGCGGGGGCCACGGGCTGGGCGATTGAAGTGTTCAACAACACCGCCACCAACACTGTGTGGTGGCGCATCTACTGGGACGACGGCACGGTGGGCTGGTCAGCGGAGGGCGTGCGCGGGGCGGGCATCTACCTCGCGCAGGCGGGCACGCCGCGCCTCAAACAGACGCTCAGCGTACAAGTGCTTGGGGCACCCAGCGTAAGCATCCGCGTCAGCCCCGCCGACTTGTACTACGGTACCTCTGAAGTCAGCCTACCTGCCACTTTGGTCTACCTTGCAGGGCAGACCATCCAGCTCACCGCGCCTGAAGTGGCTCCTAACGGTGCGCGCTTCAGCGGCTGGCTGGTCAACGGTGCGCCCTATCGAGAGCGCACCCTTCTCATCCGCCGTGCCCAAAGCCTGCGCCTCACCGTGTTGTATAGCCCCAGCATCCCCGCAAGCGAAGACGAATTCCTGCGCAACTTGGTCGCGCCGTTTGCGCGGGGACAGCTGTGGCTGCCCTCCACCTACGACACCCACGCCAGCAGCAACCCCCTCTTCGCAGTGGACTTCAACCGCGTTAGCAGCGCACGCAGCAGTTGTCCTTTCCAAAACGGCTTCCTGCAAGATTGCAACGAGCCAATCGTAGCCTCACACTGGGGGCGGGCCTACACGCGTGCCCAAAGCGGCTGCACCGGCTACGGCAACTATGTGGTGGTGGTCAGCAACGTGCTCCGAAGCGGCAGCACCACTACCTACCTCGCCACGATTTACGCGCACCTGAACTACTTTCTGGTGCCCAACGGCACCCTGGTGGACGCTGGCACCCCCATCGGGCGGCTGGGCAGTACAGGCAGCTCCACGGGCCCCCACCTGCATTACGAAGTGCGCTATGTGACGGTTTCAGGAGGCACGCTGACGCTGGGGGCGCGCTTGCAAGTGCTAAACAACCCGCGTATTCGCCTTAGCGGGCAACCCCTCCAAGTGGATTTGAACTGCCGCATTAGCGGCTTGGGCTACGGTGGACCTGCCATCGTGGGCACCGCGCCCTTGCCTCCTCTGCCCCCGAATATTGAACCGCCGTGCATGCCCTACAACTGCCCCAGCGGGCTCCTCAGCGACCCCACCACCTCGTGGCCATCCGACCATTGCGCAGGCGAACTGCCGGATACACTGACCCTCTACCTCGCGGATGTGGACGGAAACGGGTGCGTAGACCTCGCCGACCTTCTGCAAGTGCTCCTGTACTTTGGAGCCGCCCACGACGGCGCGGAAGATATCAACTGGGACGGCATCGTGGATGATGCAGACCTCCTGTTGGTGCTTGCCGACTTAGGACGCGGCTGTGAGGAGTAAGCTATGCGTAGGCAGATGGGGCTTTGGCTGCTAATGGGCTGGGGGCTGCTGCTCGGTTGGACGAACCCGCCCAGCATCAAGGCGCGTGCCGCCGTGCTGATGGACGCCGACACAGGACAGGTGCTCTACGCCAAGAACGCCCACCAACCGCTACCGCCCGCCAGCCTCACCAAAATCATGACAGCTATTGTCGTGCTGGAACGGTGCGACTTGGACGCGGTGGTGCAAGCCTCTGCGCGAGCCGTCAATGCCAAGCCCAGCTCGATGCACTTGCGCGAAGGTGAGCAGGTGAAAGTGCGCGATTTGCTCTATGCGCTAATGCTGCGCTCGGCGAACGACGCTGCGGTTGCCCTAGCAGAGCACACTGCAGGTTCGGTGGAAGCATTTGCTGCGCTGATGAACACAAAAGCCCGCGAACTCGGCGCAAAACACACCCACTTTGTGAACCCACACGGCTTACACGACCCCAAACATCTCTCCACCGCTTATGACCTTGCGCTTATCACGCGTTATGCGATGCAAAACGACACCTTCCGCACTATTGTCAAAACACCCTACTACATTGTGGAGCGCTCGCACAATCAAGACGACTTGTGGATGGTCAACAAAGCCAAGTTCCTGCGCGACTATCCATATGCGGAGGGCGTGAAAACGGGCTACACGCGCGCGGCGGGCTTTTGCTTTGCGGGGGCAGCGATGCGCGACGGACGCAGGCTCATCAGTATTGTGCTCAACAGCGAGCAGCGCGAAGCCGACACGATTGCCCTTATGCAACACGGCTTCAACGACTGGACGCGCATCGAGCTGGCGGCGGGCACGCGCGTGGGCGAACTCGCGGTGGAAGGAGGTGAGCCAGAGCGCGTGGCACTTTACCTTCAGCAACCCCTGCGCTGGGCAGTGCCTAAAGCCCAACGCGCACGCTACCGCTGGACCGTGCACACACAATCGGTGCAAGCGCCAGTGGAAGCAGGCACCGTTGTGGGCACATTGGTGCTCTACCGCGATAACCAGCCTATCCTGAAGTCGCCTGTGGCAACCGCGAGCGCGGTCGCGCGCCGCCCGAATCCAATCCCCACAATTATGTGGGTGCTGGCAGGAGGCATTGCGCTGGGGGTGGTGCGCTGGCGCGCGGTTTGTGGACGACGCCGCGTGCGCTTCTACCGCTCCACACGCGCTTATCGTGCATAATATAATAGCGGGGCAACGAATTGAGCGAGTGGCAACAAGTAGCGGAGCATATCGCGGCACGCTGGATAATCTTAGCCATCGACACGCTGCTGGTGGCGTTTCTTATTTATCGCCTTCTGCTGCTGGCGAAAGGCACCCGCGCCTATCAAGTGCTCATCGGGCTGCTGGTGTTTGTGCTCGCGCTGTATCTTAGCGATGTGCTGCGCCTGGAAACCATCCACTGGCTGCTTGACCGCATGACCACGCTGGGACCTGTGGCGTTGGTGATCCTGTTTTTCCCCGAGTTGCGGCGCGTGCTGGAGACCATCGGGCGTGTGGAGTTTTGGCGCAGCAGTTTTGGAGTTAGCCCAGAGGTTGAACCCATCCAACGCGCCATCAACGAGGTGGTGAACGCGGTACAGCAGATGGCCCGCGACCGCATCGGCGCGCTGATTGTGTGGGAGCGCAAAGACCGTGTCGCCGAAGGCAGCGGCGTGGAGCTGCAAGCTGAAGCCAGCTCGCCCCTGCTGCGAGCGATTTTTTACCCCGGTTCGCCCCTACACGACGGCGCAGTTATTCTGCGCGGGGCACAAATCGTGGAAGCCGCCGTCTACTTCCCCGAAATCAGCCAAAATCCCGACATCCCCAGCACAATGCACACTCGCCACCGCGCGGGCATCGGCGTCACAGAAACCTCCGACTGTATCGCTATCATCGTCTCTGAGGAAACAGGGCAGATTACAGCAGCCGTAGACGGTACGTGGACGCAAAATATCGACGCTGACCATCTCCGACGGCTGCTGAGCGACCTGCTCACAGGCGAGGCGCGTCCGCGCATCTTGGCGCGTATGATGGGCACGGCACTTTCGGGCGTGCGCAAAAGTCGTATCGAGCGCAAAGCCGCTCACCGCGCCGAAGAGAAAACTGCCTGAACTATCGCCGTGCCTGCCGACACAAATCCGCAAACGCGCAGTGGCGGCAGTAATCGCCAGGAATCGGCGCAATCTCTGCGCGGCGCAGCCGTTCAATCGCCTCGGTTAACTTTTCTTGCAGTCGCTGCTCCGCCTGACGCCAGTGTGCCTCTCCCATGCCGATACACTGCTCGCGATCTTCCCACGCTTGAGCACGAAAGCGCTGGAGCAGAGCGGGATGATTGGGCACAAACCGTACGCGCCTGCCCGCTTTCAGCCGATCATACGCCAGCACCACATGGGCGTCGCGCAACAGAGTGCGCACAGCGTGCAGGTACAGCAGCCCTTGCACAGCACGCCCCTCTAAAAGGTCTCTGCGTTCAGGCACACCGCCCAGTTTGTAGTCTAACACCACTGCCACTTGACGGTCGGGGCTTAGGTCAATACGGTCAATCACGCCCGCTATCGCGATCTGGCTACCGTTGTTTAGCGGATAGAATACTGCGCGCGGCGCGCCAGAGTTGTGCAGCGGCTCAAGGCGAACACGCTCGTCGTCATCGCTTAGGGGCGCACCGAACGCCCACTCACATGCATGAGGCACCACGCCGAACGCAGCGAGGTATTGCGGCTCGCGCCAGCCGAAGCGACGCACCAGCCGCTGCACCAGCGCGTACAACACCTGCAACTGCCACTCGGGCAGGTCGGGGCGCTCGTCTTCTAAGAGCTGGGCAAGCTGTTGGGTCAGCGTCTCGATCCAGTGGGCGGGTTCAAGCGTGCGCGGGCGTTGGCGAACCGCGCGACAAAGGGTGGCATGGGCGATGGTGCCCACCTCGGCGAGGCTTAGCCCGCGCGATAGCAGGCGCACCTTCAACACATAACGGGCGAAATGCTGGAACGGGCAACGCACCAGCGTCTCCAGCTCGGTAGCGCTGAAGGGGCGGTCTATGGTCGCCACGCGGGCGCGATGCGCTTGATTGCGCAACAGCAGCGGCGGCTCGGCGTAAGCAGGCGGAGCACTCAGCGACTGGTCGTAGGGGTGCAGACAGGCTTCTGGATGGGGAGCAATCTGCTCCAAGCTATAAAAGCGCACCTCCACCCTGTACCTGGCTTTCAGTTCTTCCAAGTAAAACGAGGGCAAGGCGTCGCTTTCGCCGTGCTGGGTGCGCGGATAGCTAAGATAAAGGCGTTCGCTGGCGGCGCTTAGGAGGCGTTGAAACAGCATTGGCTCGCCTGCTTGATAGTCGGCGCGTGTGGGCAGGTAGACGCGGTGAGTGCGGAGAGCTTGGTTGAGCGCGTGTCGCTCCGCCTCGCGCAAGAAGGGGTCGTCTGGATGGCGACGGGGCAGGGTACCTTCCAGCACCTGCAGCGCGCACCCAACGCGAATTGGTGCGAAATCAGCATACTCCATCGGCAGCAGGCGCACGCCCGTGTCGCCCAGTGTGTGTTGATAGCGCGCCGTGCCCACCAGCCGTTCCAACAGGTGCAGGGTTTGTGTGGCGTTGCGCCGTTGCCATTCGTGTGTATAAGCATCCACCAGCTGCACGAAATTGACAAGGTCGGTGTCGTGTTCCTGGGTGGAAGTGACGCCCTCCAGCATCAATGCAAGGTTGCGTACGATTTCGGGCAGCTGCGTAGGCAGCCTCTGACGCCATTCGTTCAGCCGTTGCAAGAGGCGTTGCACCTCTTGGCTGGCAGTGCGCTGCATCGCCAGCTCCAGCCATGCGATGGCGGGCAGCCGCCGTCGCACGCGCTCGCGGAGCGTGTGCAGGGCTTCGTGGCTTAGCGCCAACACGGGGTGTGCCAACCACTGAAGCCAATCCTCGCCGTCACCTGTGCCCAACAACAAGCGCAGCCCGCTCATCAACCAGCGCACGCGCCACGAGTGTGTCAGCGGTAGGCTCAGCTCGCCCTGCAGCGGAATCTCGTAGCGCGCCCCAATCACCATGAGCGTCTCCGCCAGCGATTCAGGCTGACGCACCAACAGCCCAATTTCGTGCCAGTGCAGCCCCTCGTGGCGCAGGCGCAAAATCTCGCGGGCAACTACTTCTACCTCCGCCAAGGGGTTGGGGGTATCCAACAGCACCAGTTTGGGTGCGGGCGAGGCGGTGACCACCACGCGCTGCGTTTGAAACGCTAGCCCCTGTTGCGCCAAGCGTTGGAGAATGATTTGCGTGGGCGCGTAGCGTTCGGGGCGTTGCGGATCGTCCAGTAGGGCGAGTGCCACTTGTGTGTGCCGACCGAGTCGCTGAAGCGCTTGCAAGTCAAAAGTGGTCAACTCGGTGAAGCCTACCAGCAATAGCGGGGGCAGCGGTTCAGTGAGGCTTTCGAGAGCGCGCAGCACTTGCTGGAGCGTGCGTTGCGGTTCGGGCAGCCCGCCGGTCTGGAGGGCGCGTTGCCACTCCCGCCATAGCAGGCACAACTCGCTGGTTTTCACGTGCCACTCCTGCAGCAACTCAGGCTCGGTGAGTTCTGCTAAGAGGGCGTGGTGCTGCGTCACTGCAGCGGCGCCTTGCTTCAGCAAATCGGGGGTCAATCCATCAAGACTCCAGCGACAGAAGTTATGTGCCAATGCGTTGTGGAACTGGGGCGAGGTGCGCACCTTGCCAAAATAGGCGTTGGGCTGAAGGAGTTGCTCGGCTAGGACGCCTAGCAGGGCAACCATCTCGGGGGTCGGCTGCGTTAGGAACGGTGCGCCCGTGATGGTACGCAGGAAACCGTGCCAGTCGGTAGCGGTATGTTCAGTTTCCTGAAGCAGGCGCGCCGCTCCTGCAGGCGCCACTAGGCGGCAGTTCGCTCCCACTACGCGGCGCGCCTCCTGAACCAAAGCCCTCATCGGCGCGCCTAAAAAGACCTGCATCCCCGTGAAAGCTCGATTTTACCACAAACTGTCACCTCCGAAACCCATGCGCAGGGCAGGGGCGCTTTATTAAAGACTCAACTGCCAACAATGCCCCAACCAAGCTATCACGAACGTGTGGGGTGATTCCGCTGAGCGGTGCTAAAATGCCTTTGTAAACCCTGCCAGCTATTGTATGATTGCGTGCCCGCGAGACGTGCTACCCGAGCCGGTTGTGCTTTAGCGTTGCGGGCAGGATTGTTGGCTGTATGTCAAGGAGAAACTTACAGCAGAAGGAGCGGGATCACAAAATCAACTCGTTCTGCCCCTTCCGTAAGGTTCCCCGCACGTCGGGGGAACCGACCTCGGCACGGTTCCCCCTCCTCCGTAAGGTTCCTCCCGCGGAGCGAGGGGAACCGAAAAACGCACTCGGTTCCCCCTACGGCGTAGGGGGAACCTGAAGGAGGGGGTTCGAGAAAAATCCGTCTCTGCCTTCTGCTTGAGGGGCTGCAAGTGGGGAAAATGCGCCCGCGGCGCCCGAGTTTGGGGTAGAACCGTGCACCCTTATCAGATCTCAGGGAAGAGGATTGGCAAAACTCAAGCGGCGACGTTGGCAGTTGAAGCAGTGCCGCGTACCCTTGTCAGGGGGGTGGAGCAGGGTATAATCCCCGCGTTATGAACCGGCAGTTCGTGCTCGGTTTCGGCTTAGGCATGCTAACCACAGGCGTTCTCATCGGTTGTTTGACTGCCCAACGCCCTGCAGCGCCGCGTACACCCCCCACAGCCTCTGTGAGCACCGCCACACAAGGCGTGCGTGGACCTGGCGTGCCAGCGTTTTGGGTACGCCCCGGCTATCGCGTAGACCTCGTTGCAGAGAACCTCGGCAACGCGCGCTTTATGGAGTTCGACGACAAGGCCAATCTGTACCTCAGCCGCCCGCAACGCGGTGATATTCTGACCCTGCGCTGGCGCGGCAACCGCTACGAGGTCGTCAATACCTTCGTGAGTGGGTATCCCACCGTGCACGGTATGCACTTTGCCGATGGCTGGCTATGGTTTGCCCAAACAGGCGCGATCCACAAAGCGCGTGACCTCGATGGCGACGGCAAAGCTGATGAAGTGCAAACCGTCATTCCCGAAGGCAAGCTGCCCAAAGGTGGCGGACACTGGTGGCGACCAATTTTAGTGACGGACAAGTACATCTACACAGCGATTGGCGACTCAGGCAACATCAACGATGAAACTGCCACCGAGCGTCAGAAAATCTGGCGGTTCAACAAAGATGGGACGGGCAAAACGCTGTTTGCCAGCGGCATCCGCAACACCGAAAAGCTGCGCCTGCGCCCTGGCACCAACGAAATCTGGGGAATTGACCACGGTAGCGACTGGTTCGGGCGCACTCTGGGCGAGCAACCCTTGCGCTTTCAGCCCATTACCGACTACAACCCTCCAGACGAACTCAACCACTACCAAGAGGGCAAGTTCTATGGGCATCCGTTCATCGTGGGTAACAAGCTGCCGCGCATCGAATACCAGAATCGCAAAGACATTCTCGAGTTAGCCGACAAAACCGAGCCGCCCGCGTGGAGCTTCGGGGCGCATTGGGCCGCCAACGGTTTCACGTTCGTCACGAAAGACCACTTTCCAGGACATAAAGGCGACATGTTTGTGGCGTGTCGCGGTTCGTGGAATCGTGTGGTGCCCGACGGCTATCGCGTGGAGCGCGTATTGTTTGATTCCGTCACGGGCAAGCCGTATGGAAGCCTCACGATTGTCAAAACGCTGACTGCCGACAACCAAGTGTTGGCACGCCCTGTGGACTGCGCAGAAGCCCCTGATGGTACAATTCTGTTCAGTTGCGATACCACAAACCGCATTTACCGCATCTCTTGGGTTGGAGGTCGTGATGCGAAAGGCAATTAGTGTGGCAGGGTTGTTGGCTGCTTGCGTGGGCGCGAGTGTGGGCGTAAGCAGCGTGCGCCCCGCCCCCCTCAAAGCGGTCGAAATGTACGAGCGCAAGTGTAGCTCCTGTCACGGCAAAGAGGGTGAACTGTTAGGACGCGATTTCGAGAAAAAATACGCCTCCGATAGCGAGTTGCGCGAGGTTGTGGGAAGCATGCCAGGCGCCATCGGCATGCGCCCGCAGGAACTAGATACGATAATAGCGTATGTGCGCGCGATTAGTCGCGGCGAGCCGTTCCTCGTGTGGACGGAGCGCAAGGGAGACATTTTAGAGGGCGAAGTATCACCCGGCAGGGCGACCGTGCGTGCCCAAGTGGGACGCACATCACTCAAAGTGGAACGCCCAACGCCCAATCGCTGGCGTGTGGAACTGCCGAAGGGTATCCAGCCCGGCGCCGTCGAAATCATAGCGCAGAGTGGCAAGGTGCGTACCACGCTGCGCCTCAAGGACTCCCCCTACAGCCACACGCGATAGTGTTTACGCGGCTAAATCGGTGAGCGCGTTGCGCGCGATTGCGTTCTCAGGGTCAATATCCAGCGCGACGCGAAAATGCTCGCGTGCCTCATCGGCGCGCCCCATGTCGCGCAAGGTGATTGCCAAGTTCAGCCGCGCCTCCAGATAGCGTGGGTTGATCTCTAACGCCTTTTGGAACTCCTCAATCGCTTCTGTTTCGCGCCCCAGCGCCGCTAACGCCATCCCCAAGTGGTTGCGGATGTCGGCAAAGTTCGGTCGGATTGCCAGCGCCTTGCGATATTCGGCAACGGCTGCCTCAAAATCGCCCCGGCGGTAGCACTCGTCGCCTAGCCGAGCGTGATAGAGCGCGTCGTCGGTACTGGTGGCGCTGAGCGTTTCAAACAGCGCGATTGCTTGGTCAGAGCGCCCCGCGCGGTCGTGTTCCAGCGCCTGCTCAAAGCGCGCGCGGTCAAAGCCTGAGTCGAGGGCCAGCGCTTCCTCAATGCGTCGCAGCCCCTCGTCGCGGCGTCCACTTTCATACCAAAGAATGCCCTGATACAGCACCGCTTTGGCGAAGCGCGGGTTAATCTGCAACGCCTCCTTCAGGTGATGGAGAGCGCGGTCATAGTCGCGCAGTTTGCGCAGTGCCACCGCGATGGAGAAGTGTAAATCGGCGTAGTGCGGGTGGATTTCCAAGGCGCGCTCAAAGTGCTGAACCGCGACGGCATACTGCCCCCGACGCAGCGCGGCTTGCCCCAGCTGCGCATGCGACTCGGCAATGTAAAAGCGCGCCAGCTTTTGCACCATCACATCGCGCGTCTCGGTCAGCGCGTGCTCAAAGAGCTTCAGCGCGTCTTCGAACTGACCGTCGTCGTAGCACTTGATACCCGCGTCATACGAGGGGCTTCGACCAATCCCTAAAATCTTTTGTAAGAACGACATCCGCACGCCTCCGTGTGTATGGAGATTATCGGCACAGAAGGCGGGCGTTTTTAGAGGCGTACCTACAGCCCCAGCTGATCCCAAATGGCGTCAATCTTCGCCTTGACCTCTGGACTCATGCGAATCACTTCGGGCCACTCGCGGGTGAAGCCCTCTTCCTTCCATTTGGTGGTGGCGTCAAAGCCGATTTTGCTGCCGTAGCCCACATAGGGGCTGGCATGGTCTAACACATCCACAGGTCCTTTAACGATAAGCGTGTCGCGTTCGGGGTCGACATTTGCGCCCCAACGCCACAGCACCTCGCCCAAATCGTGCACATTCACATCCTCGTCGAATACCACGATGAACTTGCTGAACATCAGCTGCCCCAAGCCCCAAATGGCGTTCATCACCTTAAAGGCATGCCCCGGATAGCGTTTGCGGATGCTCACAAAGCAGAAGTTGTGGAACACGCCCTCCACGGGCAGGTTCATATCCACGATTTCAGGCACAGTGAGGCGTACCAACGGTAGGAACAGCCGCTCGACTGCTTTGCCCATCCAGCCATCTTCCATCGGGGGCACGCCCACAATCGTGGCGGGGTACACCGGCTTTTGCCGATGGGTGATTGCCGTCACATGAAACACGGGATAGTAGTCGGCAAGGCTGTAGTAGCCCGTATGATCGCCGAAGGGGCCCTCCAAACACCGTTCGCCAGGGTTGATGTAGCCCTCAATAACAATCTCGGCGTTAGCGGGCACTTTGATGTTGACCGTTTTGGCGGGCACGAGCTCAACGGGTTTCTTGCGCAAAAAGCCCGCGAACATCAGCTCATCAATGGCGGGGGGTAACGGCGCGATGGCGCTAAAGGTAAGCGCGGGGTCATCACCCAGCACCACCGCCACCTCAATCGGCCTGCCTTGCTGCTCGGCGTGGTGGTAATGTTCTGCACCTACCTTATGGATTTGCCAGTGCATTGCGGTGGTGCGCTTATCCAGCACCTGAATGCGATACATGCCCACATTGCGCTTGCCCGTGTTGGGGTCGTGCGTGAACACCAGTGGCAGCGTGATATATCGCCCGCCGTCTTTGGGCCAACAATGCAAAATCGGAAACTCGAACAGGTCTATCTCATCGCCCGTTTTGACTACCTCTTGGGAGATGCCTTCCTTCACGGTGGTGGGGGGCACGCTGCGGGCAACCTTGAGCAGCTTGCCCAGCTGAGGCATAATCTCGGGAATGGCGCGCAGCTTGCCCAGTAGTCCACCTTCCAGTTGGGGTAGTTCGGGCTTAGTAAGCTCCTCAATCTCGCGGGCGATGGTTTCGTAGTCATCAACGCCTAACGCAAGGCTCATGCGGCGTTTGGACCCCATCGTGTTGATGGCGACCGCGATATCGTAGCCCTTGGGACGCTCAATCAGCAGCGCGGGACCGCCCGATTTCATCACGCGGTCTGCCACTTCGGTAATCTCAAGGTAAGGGTCTAACGGATAGTGGATGCGCTTAAGTTCGTTCTCTTGCTCCAGCCGCAGCAGGAACTCTTGAAAGTCACGATATGCCATAGTGAACCTCCATAACGGTTATCAACACACGCTACAACAGCAAGGAGTATACCTAACCCGGTTGCTACTGCTACCAGATTCCTCGCCCACGGCTCAGAATGACAAGTGTATTGTACGCAAACAACTTTGTCATTCTGAGTGCGGCGAAGGGGCTCACCTGCGTTTTGCCAAAGATTCCTCACCTTCGTCTCGGAATGACAAGATTTTTGCTTGCAAAAACATCATGTCACTCCGAGCGTAGCGAGGGGTCTCAGCCGTGTTTTGCCAAAGATTCCTCGCCTGACGGCTCGGAAGGACGATTTCGTCTCACCTGCAGCTCGGAAGGGCAAGCACCTTTTGCGCTAAAGCCTCGTCACCCCAAGCGAAGCAAGGAACCTTGCCTCCCAAAACGGATGGGCAGCACTGGGGTCATACCTGAGGGGTTGGGTAGAATTCGAGTGATGGGCACTGTGGGCAAGTTGTTGGTGGGGCTGGGCGCGCTGTTAGTGGTGGTGGGCATAATACTGATTGGTTTGGAGCGATTGGGCATGCGCTCGTGGCGTATGCCGGGCGATATCGTCATCCAGCGCGACGGCTTCCAGTTCTACTTTCCGCTGGGCACCAGTATCTTGCTTAGCCTTGTGCTCACGGTAGTGCTCACTTTTTTGGCGTGGCTGTTGGGACGCGGACGCTGACAATGGAAGCGAGCTTATTTGAGTATGAGCTGCCTGAAGAGCTGATTGCTCAGGAGCCGATAGAGCCGCGCGACCATGCGCGGCTGATGGTGCTCCACCGCGATACACAGACAATAGAGCATCGTCGCTTTTACGAGCTGACGGACTATCTGAAGGCAGGCGACACGCTGGTGCTCAACGATACGCGCGTGTCGGCATGGCGATTGTACGGGCGCAAACCTACAGGCGGGCAAGCGGAGATTTTTCTGCTGCATCCGCTGGCGGATGGGCGTTGGCAGGCGTTGGTGCGTCCGGGACGACGCTTGCCCGAAGGCAGCCGCGTGGTGGTGGATGACTTGCTAGAAGTGCACATAGAGTCGCGCCTCGAGAGCGGGTTGCGTATTGTGCGTTTGGTTAGTAGTGAGCCCGTAGAGCAAGTGCTGCCGCGTGTGGGGCAGGTGCCGTTGCCCCCGTATATCCACAAGCAACTTACCGACCCCGAACGGTATCAAACAGTGTACGCGCGGCAGCCCGGCTCGGCAGCAGCGCCCACTGCTGGACTGCACTTTACGCCTGCTTTGTTGGAGCGTCTGCAGGCACAGGGGGTTCAGATTGTCTACATCACCCTACATGTAAGCTTAGATACTTTTCGCCCCCTGCAAAGCGAGCAGGTAGAGCAACACAAGATGCACGGTGAATGGTACACCATTAGCCCTGAAGCAGCCGAAGCCATCAACGCCACGCGCGGACGCATCGTGGCAGTGGGCACTACCTGCGTACGTACCTTAGAAAGCGCCGCAATTGCTAAGCGCACTGTGCAGCCCGGCTCGCGCGAAACGCACCTGTACATTACACCAGGCTACGAGTTCAAAGTGGTGGAGGCGATGATTACCAACTTCCACTTGCCGTGCACCACGATGCTGGTATTGGTAAGTGCGTTTGCGGGGCGGGAGTTTGTGTTGCGAGCGTATCGGGAGGCAGTTCAGAAACGCTATCGCTTCTTGAGCTTTGGCGACGCGATGCTCATCCTGTAGAAATTACCAGCCTAAAAAACGGGCTAAGGAGCTTAGCTCCTTAGCCGGAGTCTGTTACGCCCGGAAAGGAAATCGCTGGGGATTACTTCTTGCGGCGGCGTAGTACGAGTGCGCCTACCCCAGTTGCCAGCGCTAGCAGGCTTGCGGGCTCAGGCACCCAGTCTTGTTCTACCAGCAGCAGCCCTGCGGTGTCGATGCCAGGTGCTTGAGCATCGGCGATGTCCAGCACGAACACCTCGAACACGGTGAAGTTGCTGGAGGGTGCGTTCAAGGGGATGAACACATTGTAGCTGAATGAGCCATCGTTACCGCCCTGGTAAGCGCCGCCCAGAAACACGCCCGAACCATCGAACAAGATTGCGCTGGTGTTGCGGTCAACGACTTTCTTGAACCACACGATACGCCCAGTACCCTGAACAAAACCGCTCACCACAAAGTTGAAGCCAGTCAGAGCGCCCTTCGAGTTCGATGCGTCGTTTACCGAGTAGACCGCCGTAAAGGTACCGTTGGTGAAACTGGTACCGTCTCCTACCAAGATCGGGTTGGGATTCGCGATACTGGTGTTGAAGGTTACCTGGGGCAGCGGGTTTGCGATTATAGTGGCGGGAACCGAACTTACCACCAAACCGGGGTTCAAAACTCCCACGCTGGTGATAACATTCACATTCCAGCCCGAGGCGTAAGCTCCTACCACAACAAGGGTTGCACCTACGCTCATCAGCAGCTTTCCAAATTGCATCACAACCATCCTCCTTTCTGGGGCTACCACGCTGAGGGCGAATCAGCGCAGTGCACTAACATTATAGCACATTTTACAGGGATTGTCAAGGGGCTGACGAGGTGTGTTGGAAACAGTGCTCTCTTGTACACATCCAAGCGGCGGGAATCGGAAGGCTTCTATCGAAACACTACCCTTGATGGTAGTGCCTGACTTGACAGACTATATGGCTGTGGCGCGGCGCGGGCATGTGATGCCAGTCTATCGCGTGGTGCTTGCGGATTGGGAGACGCCTGTATCGGCTTTTTACAAGGTCGCTGCGCAAGAGCCCTATGCGTTTTTGCTGGAAAGCGTGACTGGTGGCGAGCAAATCGCCCGCTACTCATTTATTGGTTTCGCGCCAAAGTTTATCCTGCGCACGAAGGGGCGCACGGCGCGCCTTTGGCGACGCACCGCTGAATGGCAAACCCAAGAAATCGCGCCCCCACAAACGCCGTTAGACCTCGCCCGGCGCTGGCTCAAGCGGTTCCCATATCACGCGGCGCCAAACCTACCTCGCTTCACAGGCGGTCTGGTAGGCTACTTGAGCTACGACCTCGTGCGCTTTTTTGAGCGGCTACCCAACCCCCCTATGGACGACCTACAAGTTGATGACAGCTGCTTGATTGAACCAGAAGTATTGTTGATTTTTGACCATGTGATGCACACCGTCACGATTCTGGTGAACCCCGAGCCAAGCGACGACCTCGAAGCTGACTATGTTGAGGCAACAGAACGCATTCAGCAAGTATTACATCGCCTGCGTGCACCCACCCCGCCTCCGCCACCCTTCGAGGAGCCCTACTTCACGCTCGACCCACAGCCCAACATCACGCGCGAGGCGTTTGAGGCTGCCGTATGCAAAGCCGTGGACTACATCCACGCAGGCGACTGTATCCAGGTGGTGCTTTCGCAACGGTTTAGTCAACCTGTCAGCGCGCCGCCGTTTTACATTTATCGCGCCCTACGCCACATTAACCCCTCGCCATATATGTTCTATTTACAGTTTGACGACCTCACGCTGATAGGTGCCTCACCCGAGGTGCTGGTGACCGTAGAAGATGGCGTGGCAATCACGCGCCCGATTGCGGGCACGCGCCCGCGCGGCAAAACCCCCGAAGAGGATGCCCAACTTGCCCGCGAACTGCTGACCGACCCTAAAGAGCGCGCTGAACATATCATGTTGGTTGACTTGGGACGCAACGACCTCGGGCGCGTGAGCGTTTATGGCACCGTGCGCACCACCGACTTGATGGTGATTGAACGCTACTCGCATGTGATGCACATTGTGTCGGAAGTGCGGGGGCAGTTGCGCCCCGATGTGGATGCGTTTGATGTGCTGCGGGCGTGCTTCCCAGCGGGCACAGTGTCGGGCGCGCCCAAAGTGCGCGCGATGGAGATCATCGACGAGTTGGAACCGACCCAGCGCGGCCCTTATGCAGGCGCCGTGGGCTATTTCAGCTACACCGGCGACATGAATACCTGTATCACCATCCGCACGATTTTGGTAAAAGACCATATCGCCTATGTGCAGGCAGGCGCCGGAATCGTTGCCGACTCGCTGCCCGAACGCGAGTACGAGGAGTGTTGGAACAAAGCGCGCGCTGCGCTTACTGCCATCGAACGCGCCCACCAAGCGCTGGAGTAGTAGACAAAATTCGGTATCCTTACAGGGGATGCAATCGGATTTGTTTGGGGAGCAGCATGCGCCCGTGTTGCCGTTAGCCACGCGCATGCGTCCGCGCACCTTAGAGGAGTATGTGGGGCAACAGCACCTGCTGGGTACGGCAATGCCCATCCGCCGTGCGATTGAGCAGGGCACGCTTGGCTCTGTGATCTTGTGGGCACCGCCTGGGTGCGGCAAGACCAGCCTCGCGTACTTGATTGCCCACTACGCAAACGCCTACGTGGAGGCACACAGTGCTGTGGTCATCGGCGTGGCAGAACTCCGCAAAATAGCCGAGCGTGCCCGCCAGCGCCTGCGCACCACGGGGCAGCCCACGCTCCTGCTGCTGGACGAAATCCACCACTTCACGCGCACCCAGCAGGATGCGCTTTTGGGCTATCTGGAAGACGGTACCTTCACTTTGGTGGGGGCCACCACCGAGAACCCGTTCTTGGTGCTTAGCAACGCTTTGCTTTCGCGGGCGCGTGTGCTAACCCTCAAGCCCTTAAGCGATGAAGAAGTGCAAACACTGGTTGTGCGCGCCTTATGCGATGCTGAGCGCGGCTTGGGCGGGCGCAACCTCCAGCTGGCGCCCGATGCGTTACGCCATCTGGTGCACTGTGCTAATGGCGACGCCCGCCTTGCACTCAATGTGCTCGAAACTGCCGCGCTGCAGACTCCCGACGGCGGCACAATTACCCTGCCGTTGATTGAACAACTGCTCCAAAAGCCGATGGTGCGCTATGATCAGCAAGGTGACTATCATTACGACACGATTTCGGCATTTATCAAGTCGGTGCGGGGCAGCGACCCCGACGCAGCGCTGCACTATCTGGCGCGGATGCTGGTGGCGGGCGAAGATCCGCGCTTCATCGTGCGACGGCTGTTGATTTTGGCAAGCGAGGACATTGGGAACGCGAACCCGATGGCGTTGGTTGTGGCAGCCGCTGGGGCAGAGGCTGTGGAGCGCGTCGGCATGCCCGAAGCGCAGATTATCTTGGGGCACCTCACGACTTACTTAGCCACTTCACCCAAGAGCAATGCGAGTTATGTCGCGTTGCAGCGGGCGTTAGAAGATGTGCGCACCAAACCCTTGCCGCCGATTCCGATGCATTTGCGCCATGCGCCCTACCCGCCGTTGCGCGCGCTGGGCTACGGCGAGGGCTACATTTACCCCCACGACGATCCGCGTGGCTGGAGCGAACAACGCTACATGCCCGAAGGCGATTGGAACACGCCTTACTACACACCTCGCTCCAATGAGGCGCACTCCAGAGACGGCTAAAACGCTGCGAAGGTGGATATACCCAAGTTGCTACGTATACCGAGATTCCTCGCCTTCGGCTCGGAGTGACATTAGCTGTAGCCGCGCAGTTTGTCACGCCGAGCGCAGCGAGGAGTATCGGCTGTGTGGGTGGGGTTCTATAAGGATGGTGCCCGGGGTGGGACTCGAACCCACACGGGTTGCCCCAGAGGATTTTAAGTCCCCCGCGTCTACCATTCCGCCACCCGGGCATGCTTTTTGATTATACCCGCCTACAAAGCCAGCAAGGGCCCTCGCTGAGGCGGTTGGACCACCCCTGCGAAGGCTCGCAACAAGTCAGTCAAGCGGGTATAATCATAGCCCAATCGCGAAAGAGGCGACCACGGAGAGGCTTGCCCGAACGCTGTCTGGGGTCAAGAGCGCATAACGCGAATCGTCCAACAAGGTCTGCCAACATAGGGGAACCGCCATGTCGGAAATCTTGATGACGCCTGAGGGGTACGAACGGCTCAAGCGGGAGCTGGAGGAGCTGAAGACGGTCAAGCGGCGCGAGATTGTGGAGCGCATCAAAGCCGCACGCGCGTTGGGCGACCTCAGCGAGAACTTCGACTACCAAGACGCCAAACGCCAACAAGCGTTTCTCGAGGGGCGCATCCGCGACTTGGAGACCGTGCTCAGCCGCGCCAAAGTAGTACCCCGCCCCGACAACGCTAGCGAAATCGTACACATGGGCAGCAAGGTCACGCTCCACGACTTAGAAACGGGCAAAGAACGCACGATTACGCTCGTTGGCTCGTTCGAAGCCGACCCGCTGCAAGACCTTATCTCCATCTTGTCGCCTCTGGGCGAGGCGTTGCTGGGCAAAACCGCGGGCGAGGAAGTAATCGTCAACACCCCGAAGGGGGAGGTGCGCTATCGCATTGTGCGCATTGAGTAGCAGGAATTGCGCCCTTTCTGCCTAACCCAATAACAGGAGGCTTTCGTATGGCACGCGTGACTTTGCTGATTGGTTTGACCAACGGGCAAGAGATTGACTGCCCCGTGAACTCGCGCGAAGAGGCACAGCAAGTGATCAACCAGCTGCGCACCTCCGACGATTTGGTAGATCTACCGGGCATCTGCTACATTCGCACCTCTGGTTCCTCGGAGCTGGGCGCGCGCGGCATTGTTGCTGTACACCCCAACCAGGTAGTGTACACCCAAATCTTGGGGGTCGACGAATAGGCGGTTCGCTAAGCCCAATCCAACCTGATGGAGCGGGAGTTTATTTCCATCCGCTGGGTAGTCGTAGGCATCCTGACAGGGATTGTCGGGGGCTTGTGGCTCAACGCCGTAGGGGGTGCCGATACACGCTTGTTCGAAGTGGTGGCATTAGGGGGCGACCTATTCATTCGCCTGCTGCGGATGGTGGTGGTGCCGTTGGTGGTCGCCTCGCTGATCACCGCCGCTGCAGGGCTGGATACGCGCTACTTAGGCAGGCTGGGCGCCATCACGCTGGTGTATTACCTTACCACCACAATCATGGCGGCTGCGCTGGGGCTGGTGATTGTGAACTTGGTTGACCCCGGCGTGGGCGCGGTACTGCAAGGCGCACAACTGCCCAAAGAGATTCAAGAGCGTCAACCGCCCACCTTCGCCGACCTACTGCGCAACCTGATTCCTGCCAATCCGATTGATGCACTTGCCCGCACCGATATGCTGCAGATTATTAGCTTCAGCCTCATCGTGGGCGTAGCCATCAATCTGATGGGCGACCGCGCCCAGGCAATCAAACAGTTCGTGCACGAGGTGCTGGAACTGTCGATGGTGATTGTGCGCTGGGTGCTGTACTTATTGCCCGTGGGCGTGGCGCTATTGCTGATGCGTGCCATTGGGCAGGCGGGCGTGGAAGTGTTTGCCCCATTGGCAAAATATATGGGCGCGGTGTTAGGCGGGTTGGCAGTGCACGGATTGCTCGTGCTCCCGCTGCTGGTATGGCTACTGGGAGGAGTGCCTCCGTGGCGGTTCTTCAAGGGGATCTCGCAGGCGATGATCACCGCGCTCAGTACTAGCTCCAGCGCCGCCACCTTGCCCGTAACGATGCGCACCGTTGAACGCGAGCTGAATGTGCCCGGCTATATCAGCCGCTTCTGCATCCCCATCGGAGCGACAGTGAACATGGATGGCACTGCGCTTTACGAGGCGGTCGCGGCACTGTTTATCGCCCAGGCCTACGGCATCCAGTTAGAGTTCACGCAGCAGATTGTAGTGCTGTTTACAGCGACCTTAGCCGCGATTGGCGCCGCGGGCATCCCCAGCGCAGGGCTATTTACGATGGTCATCGTGCTGCAATCCGTGGGGCTGCCTCTGGAGGGCATCGGACTCATTTTGGCGGTAGACCGCATTCTGGACATGTTCCGCACGATGGTGAATGTGGAGGGCGATGCCGGTGGCGCGGTGATTTTGACCAATATTGTGGGGCGCAAGTGAGCACGGCTTAGCGACGCGCTGCCACCAAACTGCGCCGATATAGCGGATGGCTAAGATGGTCAATATCCACCCCACCTCGCGAACGCGCACTGTGAATAAAGTAACCGTCGCCGATGTAGAGCCCCGTGTGGTCAATTTCCTTGCCTTTGATGGCAAAGTACAGGCGGTCGCCTGGACGCAGGTCTTCGAACCGCGTAATAGGGATGCCCACTTTGGCTTGGTCGCGGGCACGGCGCGGCAGCTGAATGCCCATCTGCGCATAGATGTGTTTGACAAAGCCCGAACAATCCATGCCTGAGCGTGGGTCGTTGCCCCCCAGCGATAGCGCACGCCCAAATAACGCATCGCCAAGCGCGTCACATGCACGGGGTCTGCCCCGCGCGGCAGGGTATAGACCACATCGTACGGCGTCAGCTTGATTGCACTGCGAGGTACCCACCCCAGCGAGCCATCGCTCATCAACACGGCGCACCACGTGCCTTGCTGACGCGTCATCATCAGGTAGAACCGCGCAGGCACACGCGGATACAACACACGGCTATACGCGTTCGGCTGCGCGTGAATAGGTGTAGGGCGCACCGTCTCTATCAATCGCCCAATACGGTGCGTCACATAGCCCGCTACTTGCTGCGCATACCGACTATTTAGCGACCGCTGCTCTGCCATGCTACTCGTTTGGTATCTCCTCAGGCAAGGTTAGATTGCGCACGCGATGGCGCTCGGCAATCAGAATACACCGCAGTGTTTCCAATGCGCGGTTCAAATCGTCGTTGATGATAAGATAGTCGTACTTGGGAATATATTCCATCTCTTGGCGGGCGTTCATTAGGCGAATGCGGATAGCTTCCTCGTCGTCGCGTCCGCGGCGGCGCAGTCGCTGTTCCAGCTCTTGCAACGACGGGGGCGCAACGAAAATCAAAATCGCCTCTGGGTATTGCTGGCGCACTTGCATCGCGCCCTGCACATCAATGCGTAGCACCACATCGCGCCCCGCGTTGCGCAGCTCTTCCATGGCTTGGCGCGGTGTGCCGTACCAGTTGCCGTGAACCTCCGCGTACTCAATAAACGCCCCCTGTGCACGCAAAGCGTGGAACTCCTCTTCCGTCACAAAGTAGTAGTCCAGCCCGTGCCGTTCGTTGAGGGCTTGCGGGCGTGTGGTGTAAGTTACCAGGCGGCGCACATTCGGCGCGACCAGTTGCCATTGCTCAATCAGTGTATCCTTGCCCACGCCTGCTGGACCTGAAAGCACGATAAGCAGTCCACGCGGGGGCGCACCCGGCTTTGCCCAGTTGCTCAACGGTCTGCCACCTCCTCTGCTGGGAGCGCGTTGGCGACTTCGCCGTCAGCTGCGCATCAGGTTGTGCCCTGCTGCCGCCGTTGGCAGTTTACCACACCTGCCCAAATTATGGGCGTTTGCACCGATTTCAGCAGAGCCGCCTCAGTTGATACGCCTCTGGCAAAACGATTCCTGCTATTCCAACCACACAAGCGCCACTTGTTGGGGGATTGCCTCTATGCGTAGGCGCACACGCTGGGCATCTATGGGTTGTAATTGCAAGGGTTGGTTGGTGCCGTCGGATTCGCGCAAAGTGGCGCGGCGTGGGCGCAGCCAGCGCGGCAGCAGTACCTCCACCTCCACCTCGCGCTGCGTTCGGAACCGATAGCCCTGCGGATGCGCCTCGTAATCCAAATTGGTCAGCCACACAGTAGCGGCGCGTTCGCCGACCAGCAGGGCAGCATCCAGCCGTTGTGGATTGCTGGCACTAAGCACTCGCACGCCGTTGGGGCGCCACTCCATTTGGAGCAGAGTATTGCGCAGAGGCTGCAGGAAGCGGTTCAAGCGCGTTAGCTCCTCAAGCGCCTCGCGTCCATGCTGCACCAGCTGTTCCACTGCTTGAGCGCGTTCGGCTTCAGGCAGGATGCGCAAGGCAGGAACATGTTTTGCCTCCAAGTAGTGGCGGCGGAACGCCTCCGCATTGAACTCCGTATGCCACAACACGCCTTTTGCCCCACGACTCAGTTGCAACCACAGTTGCACGCGGATTTCTTCAGGCGTGGGGCATGCCCGCCCCAACGCGCCGTCTACCCACGCGCGTTCGTCCTGAGGATGTGCGCCCCATGCCCACGCCCAAAAGGGCAATGGCTCGCAACTCAGGCGCAGGGCTTGGGTGTGAGCCGCTACCCACTCCAGACGAACACCCCACGAAGGGTCAGCTGAGGCAGGCATCGGCTCCGTTGCATAGCCGGCACCATAACACACGATATCGGGAATTTCAGCGAATTCACCCAAGCGATGGGAGTGCCCGATGTTCATTCCGATGGGAGCGACGGCTTGGCGGTCGCGAATCATCTTCGCTGCGCGCTCATACAAGGCTGGGAGGGGTCGATTCCTGTACAGCTCAGGTAGGTGTGCCTCTTGCGCGTTGTTGAGCATGAAGGCGATGATGTGCGGATTCGTGCGGTTGCGGTCAAGAAATTCAGCATTGGAGCGTGCAAAACCCACTTGGGGCAGTGCGTAGATGTTCTCGCGCGGGCAAATCTCGCCGAACACGCGCCGCTCCGTGGCAAGTGGCTCGTTTAGGGCGTCGTACACGAAAGTATCTAACCCGCGTTCGCGCCCTGCGCGGCACTCGGCATCGTTGTGCCACACATGCGCCCCCGAAGCACCGATGGGAAACACGCGATTGAGCGGGCGCACCGCCCCGCCCAACATCCACACGCGGTTGCCCACGCGCGCTTCCACCTGCAACGGCAGGCTGCGGTAGGGTTCGGGTGTAGCAGGCAGGGCGGCCTTGAGAACTGTCAGCCCGCCATTTGGCTCCGCTTCTGGCGCAAGCGCGCGGAACCGCAAGTTGCGCCCATCCACCCGCAGACGCACGATTTGGGCGGAGACACCCCCGTCGTTGCGCACCACTACGGTCAGTGTGCGCCCCTCCAACCAAGCACCGGCGATCACCGCAGGGCTGGGCGTTGGCTCCAACGGTATCGTGTGGCGTGTGCCGTCGCTGAGCCAAACGCCGAGCTCAATCGGGGCGCGTTCCAGAAAAGAACGCTGCAGGTTCAGAATCAGCATCGCGGTGGTGCGCGGCGGGATCAGCTCGTGTGTGAGCCGATACCAGTTCAGCCCTTTACCGTATGGGATAGACTCAATATCGCGCCCGTTGAGCTGAATGGAGCTAACCCCACGCGGCTGGCGTGCTACATTATGTAGGTAGACCCAAAAAGTGCCCCCCGACGGCTCGTGGGGCGAGGGCTTCTCCTCAACTGGTCCATTAGCGCGGTGCGGGCGATACCAGTACTCCACGCGCATCGGCATAAGTGTACCCCACTCGAGTGCGGAGTCGCTCGTTATCTACTGCACTACGCGACGGCATCCGTTCCTGCACGAACCAAGCGCTATCCTGAATGCCCGATTAGCCGAACCACTCGAAGTAGTCAGGGCTGAGATCTATCTGCACATTTTTGACCTGCGTATAAAGGTCGTACAGGCAGTGAAGCCCCAATTCGCGTCCGAAGCCGCTTAGTTTATAACCGCCATAAGGAGCTTGGGGCGGGATCATGTTGTAGCAGTTAATCCACACCTTGCCCGCTTGCACTTGGTGCGCCACGCGCAGCGCTTTGCTGATATCTTGCGTCCAGATGCCCGCTGCCAAGCCGTAGTCGGTGGCGTTGGCAAGGCGGATTGCTTCCTCCTCGCCCTCAAAGGGCATAAGCATCGCCACAGGTCCGAAGATCTCGTCGCAGGCGACGCGCATAGTGGGCTCCACCTCCTCGAGCACCGTAGGCTGGAAGTAGAAGCCTTTGTCGAAGGGCGGCTCGGTGATACGCTTGCCTCCGGTGAGGATTTTTGCGCCCTCCTCGACGGCAGTACGCACATAGAACTCGGTCTTGTCCAGCTGTTCGCGCTTGTGGAGGGTGGCGAACTCGGTGGTAGGGTCTTGGGGGTCTCCGATGACAAGTCGCTGGGCGCGCTTCACGAAAGCGTCGCGGAATCGTTCAAAGATGGGTTTCTCCACGAAAATGCGTGTGGCAGCGGTGCACATTTGCCCTTGCGCGAAGTAGTTTGCCAGCAGCGCGTTTGCAAGAGCGCGGTCAAAGTCGGCATCGGCAAACACGATGAACGGCGACTTACCCCCCAACTCTAGCGACACAGGCGCCACATGCGTGGCGGCGTTTTGCATCACGCACACGCCCACGCCTGTCGAGCCAGTGAACGACACCTTGCGCACCTTCGGATGCTTGGTGAGCAAATCGCCAATCGTGGCGGGGGTGGGGTCAGTAAGCACGTTGAACACGCCCGCGGGTATGCCCACCTCGTGCATCACTTCAGCAAGCATCAGCGCCGTGAGCGGGGTCGTAGGTGCGGGTTTGAGCACCATCGTGTTGCCCACCGCCAGGGCGGGGGCGATTTTGATGGCGGCTAACCACAGCGGAAAGTTCCACGGGGTAATCGCGCCCACCACACCGTACGGTTCGCGCCGCGTGTAGTTGAGGTACATGCCAGGCACAGGGATGGTTTCGCCATGCACGGCGGGCGCGACGCCCGCGAAATACTCAAACACCGCGATGGTGGCGGGCACGTCGTGCGCCATCGTCTCGCGGATACAGCGCCCCGTCTCCTGCGATTCCACGAGGGCAAACTCTTCGTAGCGGGTTTGGATGCCTTTTGCCACCGCGCGCAGCAGTTCGCCGCGCTCCTCATTGCTTCGATTGGCCCAGTCGCTGAAAGCGCGTTCGGCAGCATCTACCGCAGCGTTCAACTCACGCTCGCTGGCGACGGCGCAGGTGACGATGACCTCGCCGTTGGCGGGGTTGCGCACCTCGTAGTAGGTGCCCGTGTCTATCCACTCGCCGTCGATGTAAAGCCGATAAGTTCGCATCGTCGCCTCCTATGTTGGGGTTCGGCGCGAGGCGTGGGGTTCCTGCGGGTGTGCATGATGAAACAGGGGCGGGCAAAGGTGCCCGCCCCCGACGCTTTTCAGCCGCTGTAGCGCGCCCGAAGGTTCTGCGCCGCTTGCATCATGTTTTTGAGGGCGGACACGACCTCGTCCCATTGGCGCGTTTTCAGCCCGCAGTCCGGGTTCACCCAAAACTGCTCGCGTGGAATGACGCGGATGGCGCGCTCCATCACCGCTTCTATCGATTCCACGCTGGGCACAGCGGGTGTATGCACATCAAACACGCCCGGACCAATCTGGCGGGCATAGTTATAGCGTTCAAACGCGCTGATGGTTTCGCCTCTCGAGCGTGCCGCTTCCATCGTAATCACATCAGCGTCCATCCAGTCAATATACTGAAGCACTTGGCTGAAGTCAGAGTAGCACATGTGGGTGTGCACTTGGGTCTCGGGCTTGGCGCGCGAGGCAAGTTTGAACGCCTGGGCTGCCCAGCGGAAATAGGCGTCCCAGTCGGCGCGTTTGAGCGGCGCGCGCTCGCGATAGGCAGGCTCGTCGATTTGGATAATCTTGATGCCCGCCTGCTCCAAGTCGCGCACCTCGTCGTTCAACGCCAGTGCAATCTGGTAGGCTACCTGCTCTACTGGGATATCCTCGCGCACATAGCTCCACGCCACAATCGTCACGGGACCTGTGAGCATGCCTTTCACGGGCTTTTGCGTGAGCGATTGGGCGTAGGCGATTTCCTCGACGGTCATTGGTTCGGTGCGTGCCACATCGCCGTAGATGATCGGCGGGCGATAGACGCGCGTACCATACGACAGCACCCAGCCGTGTTGCGTAAAGGCAATACCCTCCATTTTTTCGGCAAAGAACTCCACCATGTCGGTGCGCTCAAACTCGCCGTGCACCAACACATCCAGCCCCAGCTGCTCTTGAAACTGGATGAGTTCGCGGATTTGGTTGCGAATGAAGGTTGCGTATTCGTCGGCGGAGATTTTGCCCGCGCGGTAGGCTTGGCGCATTTGGCGCACTTCGGGCGTTTGCGGGAAGCTACCGATGGTGGTGGTGGGGAACAGAGGCAGGTTCAGCCGCTCTTGCTGGAGGCGTGCCCGCTCTGCGTAGGGCAGTGCGCGCTCGAAGTCGTCGGGTGTGAGGCTTGCCACGCGCTGCTGCACTTGAGGCAGATACCAATGATTGGTGCTATGCTGGTAGGTGTTCCACGCGCGTGTGGCGTCGGTTTCGCCCGCTGTGAGGAGGGTCTTGAGAAGTTGGAGTTCCTGCAATCGCTCCTTGGCGAAGGCGATGCGTTCGCGCAAGGCAGGGTCTAAGCGCGTTTCTGGCTCTACCGACACAGGCAGGTGCATCAGCGGGGCGGCGTTGGTAAGCCAAATCGGTGCTTGCGTGTGCACCTGCAGCTGGCGAACGCGCCCGGCAGCCGCGCGCAGGTCGGTTTTCCATACATTGCGCCCGTTGACCACGCCCGCAATCAAGATTTTGTCGCTGGGGAAGCCGTGTTGCGCAAGGTGCTCGAAGTTGCGCGTTCCGTGCACAAAATCCAGTCCGATGCCCGCCAACGGTAGGTCATACAATTGGGGTAGGAAGTCCACACTGTCGTAGTAGGTAATCAGCAAAATCGGCGCGTGCTGCCCCAGCGCTTGGTAGGTGGCGCGGATGGCGTGCACATCGGTGTCGGGCACATCTAAGGCAAAGGCAGGCTCATCGATATGCACATAGGCTGCACCCGCGTTGCGTAGGCTTTGGAGCAGCTCGGCATAGACAGGGGTCAGCCGCTCCAGCAGGGCAGGTATCTGGGTCGCTTCAATGCCTCGGCTCAGACGCACGAAAGTGTAGGGCCCAATGAGGTAAGGGTAGCCCGCATGGTGCTCTGCGTGTGATTCGGCGGGCTTGTTCCAGTGGGCGTGGAAGTCGGCATCGCTTAGGTCGGGCGCGTGGTAAAACTGCTCTGTTTCAAACCAGCGGCGCAGAGCAAACAGCGGCTTACGCCAACGCGCTCGAAACTCGCTGACGGGCGAGAGCCGCGAAACCAGGTAGTGGTAATTTGTGTTGAACCATTTGGTCATCGGCAGGGCGTCTGCGCCGCGCGCCAACGCAAAATAGGCGTTCAAATCGCCCGGGTCGATCGCATACACGCCCAGCATAATCGCGGTGTCCAGCATATTGTCGTATAGGGTCAGCTCGCCGACGGGGTAGGCATCTACGAACTGGGTGTAGGTGCTTATGCGAGCACGTTCCAGCGTGCGAATACCTTGCCGCAGTTCCGACTCGCTAACCTTACCTTGCCAGTAGCCTTCAATTAGCTTCTTGAACTCGCGGTTTTCGCCCAAGCGTGGGTAGCCGTATGCGTAAGTGCGCATATTTACCTCCTACTTTTAGGATTTTCGGTTTGCTGTTCGCTCCAGGAAAGCAGGACGCGCGTTTGGTTGCCCTCGCGCGAGGCAGCGACGCCGGCTGTGACGCCTGCCGATTGCCCCAGTAGGAACACAGCGCCGCTCGGCTCGGTTAGTTTACGCACGGTGAACTTGCGTTTAGTGAACTCGTTTTCGTAAAACTCCACGACTGCCTGTAGCGGAACATCGCCGACGAGTTCCGCTTGGATGCCCTGCGCCTCACCGGTTTGAATAGGACGCGCTTGCTGCACGGTAAGCCCTTGGTAGATAGGC